>Ga0209633_10002337_pt1 | contig 18382 bp, 13 predicted proteins | sample Cruoilmetagenom1_FD_187290 | JGI IMG/M metagenome (GOLD analysis project Ga0209633, IMG submission 187290) | Oil polluted marine microbial communities from Coal Oil Point, Santa Barbara, California, USA - Sample 1 (SPAdes) (version 2) | ecosystem: Environmental > Aquatic > Marine > Oil seeps ... | reverse complement strand
GCCGATGCGCACCGCGTATTTTTCGAGCACCCGCCAGCCCGGGGTGGTCTTGCGGGTATCTACCAGCCTGACCGAAGTTCCGGCAACCTCCCCGACAAAGGCGCGGGCCTGGGTGGCGATGCCGGACAGGCGCTGAAGAAAGTTCAAGGCGGTGCGTTCACCCTTCAGCAGGGCGCCCAATCCAGCCTCAATCTCGACCACGGTGCTGCCGGCCAGTAACTGGTCGCCATCCGCGCATAAGGCCTCGAAGTCAATTCGTGGCGCCAATGCGGTAAAAACCTTTTCGGCCACCTGGAGGCCGGCGACCACCAGGTCCTGTTTGGCGACGATGACACCTTTCCCCTGGGTGTGCGGTGCGACCAGGTTGTCCGTGGTGATGTCACCGGGGCCGATATCTTCCTGCAGGGCCAATTGGATCAGATCGTCGATGGTATGCATGGTCTACCTTTATCAACCTGTTTTTTGCAAGGCGCGGGGTCAAGCCATCATGGCCTTTATTCGTTCCAGAGTCGCTTCCAGGGCCTGCTGTTTTTCCAGCATGGCGGCGTGTTTTTCGCGGACCCCGTCCACCACCTTCACCGGCGCTTTCCGGAGAAAATCCTCGTTGCCCAGTTTTTTATTCATGCTCGACAACGCTTTGGACAGTTTGCCGATTTCCTTTTCCAGGCGAAACTGCTCCCGGGTAAAATCGATGATGCCTTCCAGCAGCACATACACCGTGGCCCCGTTGACCATGACCGTTGCCGCCGCTTTGGGCCGTGACATGCCGGTGTCTACCGTGATGCCGTTGAGGCGTGCCAGATTGACGATCAGCTCGCGGTTATCTTCGATCACCGCGCCGACCTCCCGGGCCTCGGGGCGGGTTGCTACGGTCAGGGCCGTGGAGGGGGAGATGTTCATCTCACCGCGGACGTTGCGGATGCCGGTAATGATTGCCATCACCGTGTCCATCTGCCTTTCGGCCACCGGATCGTTGCCGGGCCGGATGTGATTCGGCCAGGCCGCTTTCATGATCGACCCTTTGGTGCCGGGCAGCGAATGCCAGATCTCCTCGGTGACGAAGGGGGCAAAGGGGTGAAGCAGGATCAGGGCCTCCTTGAACACAACCCACAGCACCGACAGTGTGGCGGTTTTTTCCCGGCAGCCGTTTTTGTCGTATAAGGTGGGTTTGATGGCCTCCAGGTACCAGTCGCACAGTTCGTGCCAGACGAACTGGTAGATGGCGCCGGCGGCCTCGTTGAATTTGTAGGTGTCCAGCGCGGCTTCGGTCCGGTCTACCACCCGGCTCAGGCGGGAGAGGATCCAGCGGTCCCGCAGAGAGATGTTTTTCTCATCGATGGCATCATAGCCCTTGTCCAGATGCATCAGGGAAAACCGGGCGGCGTTCCACAGCTTGTTGATAAAGTGGCGGTAGCCTTCCACGCGTTTTTCGCTCATCCTCACATCCCGGCCCTGGGCGGCAAAGGCGGCCAGGGTGAAGCGGAAGGCGTCAGTGCCGTACTGGTCGATGACGTTAAGGGGGTCGATGACGTTGCCCTTGGATTTGCTCATTTTTTTGCCCGCTTCGTCGCGCACCAGAGCATGCACGTAGACGTCGGAAAAGGGGATCTCTTTCATGAAGTGGATGCCCATCATCATCATGCGGGCCACCCAGAAAAAGAGAATGTCGAACCCGGTGACCAGCACAGATGTGGGGTAGTAGGTCTTCAGCAGTTGGGTCTGCTGCGGCCATCCCATGGTGGAAAAAGGCCAGAGGGCCGAGCTGAACCAGGTGTCCAGCACGTCGGTTTCCTGGACCGGGTCGCTGGCGCCGCAGTCCGGGCAGATGTCGGGCGCCTGCATGGCCACGATCATTTTTTTGCAGCTCCGGCAGGTCCAGGCCGGGATTTGGTGACCCCACCAGATCTGGCGGGAAATGCACCAGTCGCGAATGTTATTCATCCACTCGTAGTAGGTCTTGGTCCACGATTCCGGGATGATGCGGGTCTTGCCCGTTTTCACCGCTTCGATGGCCTTTTCGGCCAGCGGCTTGGTCTTGACGAACCACTGGCGCGAAAGGTTGGGCTCCACCACCGTCTTGCAGCGATAGCAGTGACCCACGCTGTGCCGGTGGGCCTCGACCCGTTCCAGCAGACCTTCCGCCTTCAGGGCCTTGACAACGGCCTTGCGGCAGGCAAAACGGTCCATGCCCTTGAACCGGCCGGCGACATCGGTCATGGTGCCGTCATCGGCGATGACCTTGACGCTGGGTAGGCCGTGGCGGGTACCGATCTCCAAATCATTGGGGTCGTGGGCCGGGGTCACCTTCAGTGCACCGGTACCGGTGGTCGGATCTACATAGTTGTCCCGGACGATGGGGATTTCACGATCCATCAGCGGTAGGATCACTGCGGTTGCGGATAGATCGGCATAGCGTTCATCTTCCGGGTGAACGGCCACGGCCGTGTCGCCCAGCATCGTTTCCGGGCGGGTGGTGGCCACGGTGACCGAACCGGATCCGTCGGCAAAAGGATAACGGATGTGGTAGAAGTGGCCGTCCAGGTCTTCGTGTTCCACCTCCAAATCGGACAGGGCCGTGCGGCATCGGCAGCACCAGTTGATGATGTAATCGCCCTGGTAGATCAGGCCTTCGTCGTAGAGCTGAACGAAAACTTTTCTTACCGCCTGGGAAAGCCCCTCGTCCATGGTGAAGCGCTCCCGGTCCCAGTCGCAGGACGCACCCAGACGCTTGAGCTGGTTGATGATGGCGCTGCCGGAGGCTTCGCGCCATTTCCAGACGGATGCGATGAATTGCTCCCGCCCCAACTGGTGCCGGTCGGTGCCATCGGCGGCCAGTTTTTTTTCCACCACGTTCTGGGTGGCGATACCGGCATGATCCGTCCCGGGCATCCACAGGACGCTGTCCCCTTTAAGTCGGCGATAACGGCACATGATGTCCTGCATGGTGTTGTTCAAGGCGTGTCCCATGTGCAGCACCCCGGTGACGTTGGGCGGCGGAATGACGATGGAATAGGGCTTCTTGGTGGGATTCTCATCGGCGGCAAACAGTTTCTCCTGCTCCCAGTAGGCGTACCAGCGCTTTTCGACTTCATCGGGGGAATAGCTCTTATCCAGCGTGTCACGACTCATGGGGGCAAACGCTCCTTTTGCAATCCGGCCCGCGATTGATCTTTAAGGCCGAAAAAATGGAAACGGGGATTAGTGATAATCCCCGTTTATGGTTGTTGAATACTGGTGGCGGACGGCGGTTCGATTACCCAACCATGCCGTCACCGTCCTCCAGCAGTGCTTTTTTTATTTTCTCGATTTCCTGCTTCACGGTCTTTTTGATGGTCTGGATCATCATCTGTTTGATCTTCTCACCGTAAATCTTTTCGATGACCCGCTCCAGCACCACTTCCATCTGTTCTTCGGTCGGGGGACTCAGTTCGGCCGCCGCCGGCTGGGCCCCGGGTGTCGGCGCGTCGACAATAGAATCCTCGGACACGGGGGCGATACCGTCCGGTGTGTCCGCTGCGACTTCCGTTACCCGGTCAACGACGGCGGGCGTTTGGCCTTCGCCGGGAGTTGTTGTTTCAACATCTTCAATGAGCATGAAGTCGGTGTCCGGTCCGACTGTATCGGCCCCTTCTTCCGGCTTCAGGGTAGAGATTCCCCGCTCTGCTTCGGAGATATCGGCTTCAAGGGTGGTCGCCACATCCATGAGATCGATGACCGTTTCTTCCGGTTCATCCGCTGCCTGATCCGTCGGCTCCAGAATGTCGTCAAGATCGATGATGTCGTCGTCATCTTCCCCTTCAACAATCTTCGTCAAATCAAGGATCTCCTCATGGTTCGGGTCGTTCTCGTTTTCAGGTTGTAGATCCGGCCTCCGGCGACCATCCATTTTTTCCCCCGTTAACCTTGGTTAATGAAAAATTCCCATTTACGGTAACGCCCGGTATCGTTAAGGATTTACACGTTTATGCATCGCCCCGACCGATACCCGATTCGGCTTAATCGGCCCCGTTCGAAACAGAGCCAAAGGAACGCTACCATAAGGTTCCAACCCTGTCAAGTTGTTTGGATTCTTGACAAAATCAACAATTATCTCCCCATTCGAATAGTCCAGTGGCGAAAAAGGCGAAGCGGATGCCGGAAACGGGTTGCTCGTCGGCTGCGGGTTGGGTTGCGTTTGCCGGCGGTAGCGATATCAGAGGGTGCCGATTGGATGGTTCGTCACCGAATAGCCGGATCCTCGCTTTGGGTTTTGACCTGCCTGTTTATTTATACTATAGCTCTGATCAAGTCATACCCATCGGCAACGATTCCCAACCATTAAGGCGGATAAAAGGAGGTTTTGCACCAATGAGCCTGGGAAAACGGACCCTGTTGGCATTTGTGATGTCTGTTTTTTTACTGACATCCGGCGTCGGGCTGGCAGCGACCATGAAGAGTGTCCAGATCAAGGAGGGCGCCCTTCGATCGACCCCTTCCTTCATGGGAAAAATTATCGCCAAGGTCTTTTACGGCGATCGTGTGGAGGAGATGGCGTCCAAAAACGGATGGGCCAAAGTCATGCCTGCCGGAAAGACGCAACCGGGCTGGATTCATGATTCGGCCTTGACCCATAAAAAAATTGTTTTAACCGCCGGTAAAGGGGATGTCGATCAAGCGGCGACAGGCGATGAGATCGCCCTGGCCGGTAAGGGTTTCAATGATCAGGTAGAGAATGCCTTCAAAGAAAAAAACCCGAAAATGGATTTTAAAATGATCGATCAAATGGAAAACATGGTCGTCTCCGACAGCCGGATGCGGCAGTTCCTTCAGGCGGGTCAGGTGCATCCCGGAGGCGGTTCCCAATGATGAATGCCGGTCGACGTGAGTTTTTACGGACCATCGGCCAAGCGGCGCTGTTTTCCTCGGGAATCCTGCCTTTTGCCGGATTTCTTTCCGGGTGTAAGACCCTTGAAACGGCTAGCCGTATCGGGGCACAGGTTGGTGCCGCCACAGGCGTTTTGACCGAATCTCAGGCGCAATCCATCCAGAAAAGCGGTAGGGCGGTGGCCCGCAGTTTCGAGGAGATAACACCCGAACAGGAATACTACATCGGGCGAACCGTCGGGGCCCGGATCCTTCAGAAATACCAACCCTACCCGAACCGGCGAGCCACCACCTATATCAACCTCATCGGCCAGAGTCTGTCGAGAGCCTCCGATCTTCCGGAAACATTCGGGGGTTATCACTTTTTGATTCAGGATTCCGATGAAATCAATGCATTGGCGGCTCCCGGTGGTTTGGTTTTCGTTACCCGGGGTATGCTACGCTGCTGCCGCTCCGAAGACGCCGTGGCCGCCGTGTTGGCCCATGAGATCGGGCATGTGCAATATCGGCACGGGCTGCAAGCCATAAAGAAATCACGGGTCACGTCGGCCATGACCACCTTGGGAATCGAGGGGACCAAAACATTTGGCGGTCAAGAATTATCCGAACTCACGGAAACCTTTGAGAAATCGATTGCCGATATCACCAATACGTTGATTAACAATGGGTATTCAAGAGCCTTTGAGCGCCAGGCGGACAGTGCCGCCGTAACCATCACCCGACGGGTGGGCTATGATCCCAATGGACTGGTGGAGATGCTCAAGGAGATGCAAAGACAGCTCAAACCGGGCCGCATCGATTTCGCCAAAACCCATCCTGCTCCCCAGAGCAGAATAGCCCTTGTCGAGCCGATGATAGGGGCATCCCTCTGGATTCCCGAAGCTCGGCAGCATCGGTTTAATATTGCACTTGCAGGTGTTTAGCCGTGGTATTTTTCGATTCGACCGGGATGAACCGATGACGGCCGAACAGCCGACGGTTTAAGTGGGATGGTGCATTTCATTTTGGATTGGAAGAGAAGGTGCTTAAATCATGAATGCTACCGGTTTGGTGATGATCGCCGGAACCCTGTTGTTATCCGTGTATATGCTGTTGGCCAAGCGTTCTCGCTTCCTGCCGGCCCTCCCATTGGGTTGGTTGATTTTATATTTTTCCGTTCGGGCAATCTATCAATTCGTCGGTCATCTGCCCTTTGTTTCGGAATTTGACAGATGGATCGGTGTCGGCTTCTCCACCATCTTATCATGGGCTGCCGTCCGCTTGACTTTTGCCTTGTTGGTCGAATTGCCGCTAAAAAAATGGAAAGAGATCGAGATCCCGAATATTACCAAGGATTTCATTCTTCTCATCTGTTATGCCATCCTGTTTTTTATCGTTTTACGAACCCGCGGGGATGTCAACCTGGCGGGTTTAATTACCACCTCGGCTGCCTTGACGGTGGTGATCGGCTTGGCCGCCCAAACCACCCTGGGTAATTTTTTCTCCGGATTGGTGCTGCAGATGGAGCATCCTTTCAGCATCGGCGATTGGATTACCTATAATTCCCATACGGGTCGGGTGATCGGCATCACCTGGAAATCGACCCGGATCGTCACCCGGGACAACGTCTTGATCTACCTGCCCAACAACGAGCTGTCCAACGGGATTTTGATTAACTACGCTAAGCCTGATCGTCGTTCGGTCGGCCGGTTGGACATCGGCTTGGAATACGGTGCGCCGCCCGACAAAGTAAGGGAAGCGCTTCTCGATGTGTTGAAACAGCATCCCAGGATTTTGAGCACGCCGCGGCCCCAGATTCGGCTAACCCGCTTTGATGATTCTTCCATCAACTACGAAATCCGCTTTTGGTACAACAACTATCTCCACCTTCCTCAGATCAAAGCGGATATTAACGACCAACTCTGGTATGTGCTAAGACGCCACGGTATTAACATACCCTTTCCCATACGAGACACCCAGCACGCCCATATTGAGCGACGTTACAAAGTTCAGGCGCGTAAACGGCTTTCTTCGCAGATTGAGAAGATGCTGGATAATGTGCCGCTGTTCGAGGCCTTACCCGCCTCCGATCGGAAAAAAATTGCCGAAAAAGCCACCATTCAGGACTACGGGGCCGGAGAACGTATTGTCCACCAGGACGCACCCGGTGATTCACTCTATATTATCTTAAGCGGTGCTTGCGGGGTGCTGCTGGAAAAAAAAGGGCGTGGAACCCAAAAGGTGGCCACGATCCGTAAAGGCGATTTCTTTGGAGAGTTGAGCCTGTTAACCGGCGAAGTCCGCAGTGCGACCGTCAAAGCCGTGGAAGGTGCCACCGTTGCACGTGTGGACAAAACACTTTTTTCCACATTCCTGGGATCTAATCCGGAAATCTGTGACAAATTGGGGGCCGTTATGGTGCAACGCCAACAAGATCTTTCCAGGCAAGCCAATCAAACACAGGCCCAGTTGACCAACCAGGTAAATATGATTTCCAGGATCAAGACTTTTTTCGGGATATGAGAAAAAAAACAATCAGAGGGCTGTTGGCCGGTATCGTGGGGGTGATGCTGACCCTTATCCTCTGGGCCTCCGGCCTGATTGATACCTTCGAGGCCAAATCCTGGGATTGGCGAGTTGCCCTTATGGCTAAGGAGGGAAAGGCCACAGGCGATATTTGTCTGATTCTCGTGGATCAAAATAGTCTTGATTGGGCCAAAGCAGTCAATGCCCTTACCTGGCCCTGGCCTAGGGAGGTTTATGGGGCGATCGTTAACTTTTGCAAGCGAAACGGTGCCAAAGCAGTTGCTTTTGACGTCCTGTTTACCGATCCTTCCAAATATGGCGTCGAAGACGATGTTGCGTTTGCCCGGGCCGTTTCTGATTTCGATCATGTTGCCTTAGCGACCTTTCTCAGCAATCAAAGCGGAAACCACCCGCACTGGCAAGCGACGGTCCCTCTGCCCAATTTCCAGGTCATCGGTCTGGAACAATGGAAAAAAAACACGGCGGGTGAGGTTCGAACCTTCACCCGATCGTCAATGCCCGTTGAAGCATTGGCACGCCAAGCCGCTGTGTTGTGCAATGTCAGCCTTCATCCCGATCCTGATGGGATTTTTAGAAAAGTCGATCTGCTGAGCATCTTTGACGACCAAGTACTGCCTTCACTGGGATTGGGGGTTTTCCTGGCCGCGAATCCGGGTGCTGCGGTAACCTTTGGTTCGCGTCATCTGGAAGTTGGCCGACGAAAAATTCCCATTGATGCCGAAGGCTACACGATTTTGCGGTATCGGGGACCTTCCGGTACGCATCGAACCTACAGCGCCGCCGCGGTGCTTCAATCCGAAATTCAAATATTAAACGGTGAGCAACCCAACATCCGAGACCCGAATGCCTTCAAAGACAAATACGTCATGTTTGGCTTTTCGGCGCCGGGTCTGTACGATCTTCGCCCCTCCCCAATATCGGGCGTCTATCCCGGGGTGGAAATTTATGCCACCTGGCTCGACAATTTTCTTTCCGGTGATTTCATGCGCCGACCGCCTACTTTGGTGGTCGTCGCGCTTTTATTCTTTTTATCCTTAATCGGTGCGGTTTCGGTCACCTATTTGAAAAGTGTGGCCGGCACGGTCAGCACCACCTTCGTATTTATCTCAATGCCTGTGTTGCTGTCATTCGGCGCCTATCAACAGGGATTCTGGTTGCCACTGGTTGTCCAAGAAATCGCTATCGTGGTGACGATTGGATTCGTACTGATAATCAACTTTGCTACCGAGGGTCGCCAAAAACGCTTCATAAAAAATGCGTTCAAACATTTTCTCAGCCCTGCGGTCATTGAACAACTTATTGACCACCCCGACCGCTTAAAACTGGGGGGAGAGCGAAGGCTGCTTTCGATCTTCTTTTCGGATCTTCAGGGTTTTACATCCATTTCCGAGAAATTGGATCCGGAGGCACTGATCGAACTGTTAAACGATTATCTGACTGCGATGACCAATATTATTCACGAAGAAGGTGGCACAATCGATAAATACGAAGGCGATGCAATTATCGCTTTTTGGAATGCACCACTTGAAATTCCCGACCATGCCCTCAACGCCGTCAGGGCCGCGCTGCGCTGTCAGGCAAGGCTTGCCGAAATGCGTCCCGCACTCAGGAAACGTGCCGGGGCCGATATGCATATGCGCATTGGTATTAACACCGGTGCCGCCGTGGTCGGCAACCTGGGCTCACACACTCGTTTCGACTATACGATGATAGGCGATGCCGTCAATCTGGCCGCTCGGCTGGAAGGCGCCAACAAACAATTTGGTACGTTTACCATGATGTCTCAGTCTACTTTTGATCGGGTTCATCAGTATTTTAAAACCCGTGAATTGGCACGTTTAACCGTCGTTGGGCGCGATGCGCCGGTAACCGTTTACGAACCGATGATGATCGCTGAATATGAAGCCAAGAAGGATGTTTTTGACGAGTTTAACCGTGGATTGGGTTTGTTCTACGACGGTGATATGGTGTATGGAGAAAAAGTTTTTTCAGAAATTCAAGCCCATGATCCGGCCGCACTGGCTTATGCTCAAAAATGTCGGGCCCTCAACGGTGAAAATCTTAAGGATTGGCATGGTGTCTGGGTAATGATGACAAAATAGAATCGATGATCGGGCCGACAATCACACTGGAGCAAGGCAATCATGCGTGACGACGGAGTAAACAAGTTCGTGATCGTTCTGCTGGTCGTATTTATTTCGGCCGTATTTCTATCCATGATCCAATCGTTCCTAATGGCCATTTTTCTGGCCGGCATCTTTTCGGCCCTTGCCCGTCCCCTATACCAATGGCTCGAAAAATTGATGAAAGGCCGACGCGGTCCGGCATCGATTTCAACGCTGCTGTTGATCATTATCGTTGTTCTGCTGCCTCTGGCGGTACTCACGGGGGTGGTTACCGGACAAGCCATTAAAGTCAGCCAATCGGCCATGCCCTGGGTGAAGGCCCAAATCGACCAGCCTGGGGCCGTCACCGACTTCCTGGAAAAGATCCCATACTACGAAAAGATTACCCCCCACCGGGGGCTGATCCTGCGCAAGGCCGGTGAGATGGTCGGCCATGTCAGCCAGTTTTTAATTAACAATCTTTCATCGGCAACGTTGGGTGCGGTCAACTTTCTGTTCATGCTTTTTGCGTGGCTTTACACCATGTATTTTTTCCTGATGGATGGGGACAAACTATTGGATAAAATGCTCTATTACCTGCCCTTGGAGGACCATGATGAACAGCGGATGCTGGAGCGGTTCACCTCGGTCACCCGGGCCACATTGAAAGGAAGCGCGGTCATCGGCATCCTCCAGGGCGGGCTGGCCGGCGTGGCTTTTTGGGCGGTGGGTATTCCCAGCGCAACCTTCTGGGGGGTGATCATGGTGGTGCTCTCTATTATCCCCAGCGTGGGAACCGCCGTCGTCTGGGTGCCGGCAGTGGTTGCCCTGGCCTTGGGCGGAGCCGTCGCTAAGGGGGTGGGGCTTTTCGTGTTCTGTGCCGTGGTGGTGGGCAGTGTGGACAACCTGCTGCGGCCGATTCTGGTGGGCAAAGACACCCAGATGCATGAACTGATGATCTTCTTCGGTACCATGGGTGGGATTTTCATGTTCGGCATCGTGGGGGTGTTTATCGGCCCCATTATTGCGGCCCTCTTTGTGACCATTTGGGAGATCTACGGCCAGGCCTTCCAAAATATCCTGCCGGATACCGGGTATCTGTTAAGGAGGAAACAAGAGCCGGTTGAGCCGGCCGGCGATGATGACGATTGATCCATTGCATTCCGATGCGACTCCCCGGACATCCGCGGATGATAAACCTACCAACCGATTTTATCTATGGCTTTCACATAATTATCGAATAGCCCGTCGGTTTAGCAATCCCCGAACCATGGCGTCGACAATTCCATATCAGGTGTGGTAGCATATAGACGCGGAAAAATTAATAATTCCAATCAAACATGATCCGATGAACAGGAATCGTTGAATGAAACCCTCCTTTTTTGCTTCGGTCTCGGTTGTTTGCTTTGCGGTGGGTATCGGTAGCGTTGTTTTTGCCGACACCACCGCTTATATTGCCAACAGTGGTGCCGATGAAGTCGTTCGTGTCACCACCGATGACGAGGCGATGGCAACGACTCCCATCGCCGGCGGTCCGTATGGTATCGCGGTAACACCCAATGGACAACAGGTCTTGGTCACCAACGTCGATGATGATGAACTGGCTTTTCTCGATACGGACAATTTTTCCGGGACGCCTTTTCTGTTGGCTGTGGGCAGTTCCCCTCGCGGGGTTGCGATCGATCCGAGCGGACGATATGCGTATGTGGCCAATTACGATGACGATACGATTTCGAAAATCGATGTTTCTCAGAGAATTACCACCGATACGATTACCGTGGACGACGGACCTTGGGGGGTGGCGGCCCACTATGATGAGCCGGAGAATACCCCCGTTGTCTACGTGGCCAATCATAACGATGACAGTATTACCGTGATCGACAAGGATAACCAAACGACGATTCTTGATGTCGGTGATGGCCCCATCGGGTTGGCAATAACGCCGGATGGCGCCCATGTCTATGTGGCCAATACCAATGATGACACCGTTTCAATAATCGACACACGCGATCTCGCCGTGACGGACACCGTGGTCGTCGGCAGCGATCCTTGGGGCATAGCCGTCGGTGCCGATGGAAAATACGTCTATGTGACCAACAGCGGAGCGAACACGGTGACGGTCATCCAAACGGCGGATCATTCGATTGCCCGCACATTCACTGTGGGTAGACAGCCACGTGGGGTTGCCGCGCCGCGAAATGGAAATTTTGCGTATGTCATCAATCAGAATGGGGGGGCAATCAGCAAAATAGATATGGACGATGACACGGTCACTGAATTTGCCGACGGTTTGATCGATGGCGCCTACGCAATTGGTGCCTTTATCGGTAGCAAGCCACCGAGTCGACCGAGTGGTCTAGAATTGGAAACACGAAGCGACAATGGTATTGAGCTGCGTTGGATCGATAACAGCGCGGATGAGTGGGGTTTCAAGATAGAAAGAAGCAAGGAAAATGAAGATAACTTCATTCAAATAACCACCGTCGTTAAAAATGCAACCACCTATCGGGACTTCGGTTTGGTCGACGACACGGTTTATTTTTATCGTATTCGTTCTTATAATGAGGCGGCCGACTCTGAATTCAGCGTATCGGCAGAAAGCGCGACCAAGCGATTTGAAGGTTCGGTGTGGTGTTTTATCGATACCATGAAAAAATGAGACGGGATCGATCTTTGCTTTACAACCCTTAAGCCATGCAAATAGCGGACGTTTCAATGAAAACGGATGTAACGAATATGTGGCCCTCAGTTGCGCTGATCGTCTTTTCCGTCATGTTGGTCATTGCCTGCAACTCCGGGGGAGGCGATGGCGTGCCGGCAAACGACGATCAACCGGGTGTTGAACCGTTCATCGTCAGTGGAACGATCACACCGGCCGGTATCTCTGCCGTCGACAATGACGTGAATGATCCCAATGCGCCGTTTTTGGCCAATGATACCTTCGACCAAGCCCAACAACTGTACTTTCCGGTTATCTTGGCCGGATATGTCAACCTGGCCGGCCGAGGAGAGACGGGGCGATCTTTTGCAATTGGGGATCCGCACGATTTTTATCGGATAACACTGTCTGCCGGGGATTCGATCGTTCTTTATATCGCCAGGCCAAACGACACGGATATGGATTTATATCTCTACCGTGCGGATGATTTCACCTTGGTGGATGCCTCGACGGGAACCGGGGCCAATGTGACCCTCAGTGCGCCGAACGATGGTGAATTTATCGTTGATGTGGGGATCTTCAGCGAAGCGCCGACGGCGACCGGGGCTTCTAGTTACAACTTGATAATTGGAACGGCCGCGGATCTCTCCGATTTGACCAGCTACCGGCTGAGCCACGAATTCATTGCCGGTGAAATTGTTGTGCGTTTCACGGATGATGAGGTGATCTCTTCGCGGGCCTTATTTTCCGACGATAAAACCCGGGGGGGGGGTATGGATCGTGTCGGCGGAGAAACCAGTCGGGAAATGCTTTTATCATTTGGAACCGGCGAACAGACCCGATCTGTTTTCGAGGCCCTCGATCTTAAGCCGCCATCAATGGTTCGCGCCTTGTCCACTTCCATTTCAGAAGCGATTCAACACAAGATTGACACCCTTAAGGTGATAAAGGCGCTAAACAGGCGTTTCGACATAAAGAAAGCCGCACCCAATTTTATTCGACAGCCCTTTATTGAACCCAATGACAAATTCTTCGGCCTGCAATGGCACTACAATTTGATTCATTTGCCTGAGGCCTGGGAGATGATTACCGGCAACGATGAGGTCGTCGTTGCCGTGGTGGATACCGGCGTCCTAACGAAGCATCCGGATCTCGGCGCCCGGTTGACATCCGATGGATATGATTTCATCAGTGACGCAGGCATTGAGGGTAACGAACCCCAAGAAGAGAGAGGCGGTATCGACCCCAACCCGGACGACCCGGGTGACCAGTCCGCCGGCGGTTCCTCATTCCACGGGACCCATGTGGCGGGGACGATTGCGGCGGATACCGACAACGCTATCGGTGTCGCCGGTGTTGGATGGGATGCCGTGCGGATTATGCCCCTGAGATCATTGGGTGTGGGCGGCGGCACCAGCTATGACATCATCCAGGCCGTGCGTTATGCGGCAGGATTGCCGAACGATTCAGGAACAATCCCGGCAAACCCGGCGGACATCATCAATTTAAGCTTGGGTGGTGGCGGCCATTCCACTGTCGAACAGGATCTTTACCAAACCATAAGCCAAAGCGGGGTAATCGTTGTTGCCGCGGCTGGGAATGAAGCCAATAACCAAAAAAGCTATCCGGCGGCATACGATGGCGTCATTTCGGTCAGTGCGGTCGATTACTCATCGAATCTCGCTTACTATTCAAATTTCGGAGACACCATAGATATTGCGGCGCCGGGTGGCGACACCTCGGCAGACCTGAATGCAGATGGTTACCCGGATGGCGTATTGAGCACAACGGGAGATGATATCTCGGGCACCGTAGAAATGGGCTACCGCTTCAGTCAGGGAACATCGATGGCGGCACCCCATGTGGCCGGTGTCAGCGCACTGATGAAGGCAATCTGGCCGGAGATGGCCTATAGCCAGTTCGATTACTTACTTCGTAATGGTCTCATCACCAAGGATTTAGGCACTCCCGGTAAAGATGAAGCTTTCGGCTACGGTTTAATAGACGCACAAAAGGCTATTTTAGCCGCCCGGGGGGGAACCATACCCACGTCGCTCAGTGTGAGCCCATCGGCAATTAGTTTCGGAACCGTGCTTTCCACCGCCACCCTTAGACTCGCCAAATCCGGCGTTGTCGATGCGGCCCTTTCGGTACGTTCCACCAGTGACGATTCCGATTGGTTAACGGTTTTTCCCGATCGGGTCGACGGCGATGGGCTGGGTACCTACACGGTTGAGGTCGATCGAACAGGCCTCGCCGACGGAATCTATCGTGGCAACATAAAGTTCGTATCCTCCTCCAATACCGTTGATGTGCCCATCAGTTTACTGGTCAGCCGGAACGATCGCGCCGGCAACGCCGGCTATCATTATGTCCTTTTATTGGATCCCCCCACGTTTAACGTGAAGGCACAGGTCGAAGCGACGTTTGATGCCGGTGTTTACCATTTTTCCTTTTCGGACGTACCGGATGGAGAATATTTGCTATACGCCGGAAGCGATTTGGATAACGATTTTGTTGTCGGTGATCTTGGGAACGCATTAGGTGCCTATCTGAGCATTGATCAGCCGATTGTTTTAGGTGTCGATCAGGATGTTGTCGGTTTGGATTTTAGAACCGAGTTCAAAATCAATCTTTTCGATTCCGAATCATTCAATCATGTCTCTGAATATTTACCTATCCAACGCAACCAAAAAAAAAGACTGAAAGAATAAGATGAAGCACGTGTGGGCTGTTGTTTTCACTTTGATCTCGATGTTTTTTGCATCAGGTTGTCGGCACCATGATTCGATGGGCGCGAAAGTGTTTGTGGTCGAATCGGTATATCACGCGACCCACTGCCTGTCGAATTCAATCGAAGCGCATGCCTTATGGGTCGATTCCCTTGCTGAGCTGCAGAGACTCTGGGAAAACCGGTACCGCAGTCGCGTGGGTGGGTCGCCCATCGCTATACCTGAAGTGGATTTTAACACGCAAGGGCTATTGTGGATCCACATGGGTCAGCAGTCCACCGGTGGATACGCCCTGGCGTTGGCCGATCCCATCTGTCGCGTTAAAAATGAAATTGCTTCGGTATCCGTCAATTGGATCAGCCCCGCATCCGATGCCATGGTTACCCAGGTGATTACCTCGCCTTGCATCCTGTTGAAGCTCCCCAAGGGTCCTTTCCACTCGATTCAGGTCATCGATCAAGATGGCCGGGTAAGGTTGTCGGAAAAATTAAATTAAACATCTTTGTTTCATTCACAGATGACCGGATCTAATGGTCGATGTCACAGTTCAGCAGGGCTTTTCTGACCACCTCGAAAATATCGCCGAATCGCAGGACACCGGTGACGGTGTCACCCGCTTTGACGATCAGGGGCTGGTGGACATCCATGACATAGAGATTAAGTGCTTTTTCAAGGGTGTCGTCTTCCTGGATGTATTCGATGCTCTCCGGTGTATGCATGACCTCGGCAACCTTCTTGGTACTGCCGCGTTGGCAGATTGTCTGTGCCGGTTCCATCCATAGATTGAATTCCTTAACCGCTTTCATGACGAAAGCGTTGGTCAGGGTGCCGGCGGTATGACCGCTTGTCAGTTTCTTGTAGTTGGGTTCCAGGGCACGGAAAATATCGATCATGGTGACTTTACCGCGAAAGCTGCCGTCGTCATCCACGACGATGGCATCACGATGGGCGTGTTCATTGGCTTGCCGTGCCGATTCAAGGGCTTGCAGAACGTCAACCAGCGTATCGGTCTTTTTTATGGCCACATAGTTGGAGATGGGAATCATCAATTCCTTCACGAAAATCCGTTTCATAGATTTACCTCCCTATTGATTGGAAACGTGCCGAAGGTCCTTCGGCAGCGATGGATACCAGCCTCGCCGCCATTAGCGGCAAGGCTGGTGTGATGTCGTCAAGTTTGCAATCATTTTGGTTAGCCGCCTGTGGTAATGGGCATGCCCATGAGGGGCCAGAGCACTTTAACGGCAAAGGCGGTGACCACCATCAAAATGATGCTGGCCGGAATTCCCCACAGGAAAAATTCGCCGGTGGTGAACTGTTTGGAGTCATAGGCGATGGCATTGGGAGCGGCGCCTACCAGCAAGAGGAAGGGCATGCCGGCAACTACCAGGGAGGCGAATAAAATGACCTCGCCGGACACGCCCAGGTAGGGCGCGATAACCAGGGCCACGGGCAGGGAGATGGCGATGGCCGCTACGTTCATGATGAAATTGGTCATCATCATGACGAAAAAGGCGATGCTCATCACAAAGACGAACCCTGTGGATTCCTTAAACATGGTCAGCCAGTTCACGGCCATCCATTCGGCCGCGCCGGTCTGCCAGAGGCAAAAACCGATGCTCATGGCACCGGCAAAAAGCAAAATGATGTTCCAGGGGATCTCCTCCAGGTCGTTGATATCGAGAAGCCCGGTGACAAAGAAAAGAATGGTCGAGGTCAACAGGACGGCGGTCTTATGGGGCGGGGTGAATTCGGGCACGGTCGATTTCATTACGGCCGAGATGCCCAATACCAAAATGGCGGTGCCAACGATGACAGCGGCGGTCACTTCATTTTTAGAGATGTGCCCCATCTCCTTACTCAGCCGCTTGGCTTTTTCCCGCAAGCCGGGAATGGTCCTTTTTTCCGGTTTCATAACCACCATGAAAAAGCCCCAGAGAAGGAAGGTCATCAACCAGCCGATGGGCGCCATGTAATAAGAAAGCTCAAAAAAACCAACGGTTTTTCCGGCGACTTCATTGTAAAAGCCCAATGCTACCGCACCGCGGGCGGCGCCCAGCAAGGTAACGATGGAACCGGCGCCGGCGATATAGGCCATACCGATAAAGAGGCCTTTACCGAATTTGGTGGGCTTGTCCCCTTCGCCATACATGGCGTAGATGGCCACCAGCAAGGGGTAGATGGTGGCCGCCACGGCAGTATGGGCCATGATATGGGTCAACGCGGCGGTGAGGACAAAGCACCCCAGATAGATCATGCTGGTTCTTTCACCCACGATGCCCAGCATTTTATAGGCGATCCTTCGGGTCAATCCGGTTTTTGTAAAAACCAGGCCAACCACGATGGACCCGAAGATAAAAAGAACGCTGGGATCCATGTAATCCTTGAAGGCATCTTTGGCCGGACGGATAAAAAACAGCACCTGAAGCACGCCGATGGCCAGACTGGTTACGCCGATGGGCACCACCTCGAACACCCACCATGTGGCAGCCAGCAAGAATACCGCCAGGGCACCTTTCCCTTCCGGAGAGAGGGCAAAGGCTTTTCCTTCGGGATCGATGGCGGCCGGCCAGGGCGGCGAATAGTAAACGATAACGAACAGAGTGATACCGATGGCCATGAAAAGATATTTTTTCCAGCCAAGTCCGAGTGCTGGGATTGTTGCTGCGTCGCTGCTCATTTATATGCTTCTCCTTTTCAAACTGAAGTGTTGCTGAATCTCAATTCGTTTGCAGTTAAAAATTACAGGCTAAAATGGCACCGCAGACAACCTCAAAGGCGTCGGTGAGCCTGAGCACACCAACCACTTTCTTCTCTTTGGTAACCAGCAGGGACTGGTGATGGCCCAAGACGAGCTGGTGAATGGCTTCCCCCAGGGGCGCATCGGGATCAATCATTTCGCTCTCTTTGGGTATGACCATAAAGGATTTTACTTTGATCTGCGCGGCTTTTTCGCAAATTTTATCCAAAGGGTCCTGCCACAGCTTCAATGACTCGAACATGGCTTTCTGGTATTTGCGGGTGAATCCCATATGCATGGGCCCTGCGTCGGAGAGCATCTCATCATACTTCGGTTCGAGTGATTTTAAAATTGCCTGAAAATTGGCCTTGCCCACAATGTGCCGGTTATTGTCAAAAACCAGGATCGCCCGGTGACGATATTTGGCCGGGTCAAAATCCTCATGGGATTGTTTCAGGGCCGCAACAGCTTCGCTGAGGGTGGCCTCTTCCGATACCGTGGCATATTCCGAAAGTGGTACCATCAGGTCTTTTACCAGTTTTGTCTTCAATCTTCATCCTCCTCTCTTCGTTATTATTCGATTGGGCATCTCTAAACCCATTTAAATTTAATGTTGAATGTCACGGATCAAATTGTCCCGCACTTTCTGATTATTTTCGCCGACTCGACAACCGTCGTGATTTACACCCAAGCGTATGATTTGTAGGTGGAATTAAATTATGAAACGTCAACGACGTTGTCTACCATAAGGGGGGGG
>Ga0209633_10002334_pt1 | contig 18415 bp, 16 predicted proteins | sample Cruoilmetagenom1_FD_187290 | JGI IMG/M metagenome (GOLD analysis project Ga0209633, IMG submission 187290) | Oil polluted marine microbial communities from Coal Oil Point, Santa Barbara, California, USA - Sample 1 (SPAdes) (version 2) | ecosystem: Environmental > Aquatic > Marine > Oil seeps ... | reverse complement strand
CATGGTGGATTGGACTCCGGCGTGTCCGCATCGCTAAGCAGGCGCTCGAGCCGCCGGCGCTCCTCGGCGCTCAAGGGGGCCGCGGGAACGGCGGGATTTCGGCGCCGGCGCGCGAGATAGGCGATAAGGCCACCGGCGCCGAGTAAGACCATCAGAGCCGGGCCGAACCAAAGCACGTACGTTGCCGGCTTCATCGGCGGCTCGAAGAGGACGAAATCGCCGTAGCGTGCCACCAGGAACGCCTTCACCTCGCCGTCGCTATCACCCGCCACCAGGCGCTCACGCACCAAAACGCGCAAATCACGGGCAAGATCGGCGTTCGACGAATCGATGTCTTGGTTCTGACACACCAGGCAGCGAAGTTCCCGCGACAAGTCCCGGGCACGCGCCTCGAGAATCGGATCGTCGAGTATCTCGCCGGGCAGCACGGCCCACGCCGGTGCGAGGCCGGCGGCGAACACGGCAAATGCAAGAACAAAGGCCCTCACTGCGACAACTCCCGAATCAGCGGCCGGATGGTTTCATCCAACGTCTGTTGATCGATCTGTCCGGCGCGCCGATAGCGGATGCGCCCGTCGCGATCGATGATGAAGGTTTCGGGGAGGCCGTAGACGCCCCAATCGATGCCCACGCGCCCCGTCGTATCAGCGCCGATGCGGCCGTAAGGGTTGCCCAGCTTCGCCAGCCAGTCGCGCGCTTCCTCCGGCTTGTTCTTGTAGTTGATGCCGAAGAGGCGAACCTTGTCCTGCATCGCTAGCTCGATCAGGAAGCGATGTTCGAGGCGGCACGGCACGCACCAGGACGCGAAGAAATTGACCAGGGTGACCTCGCCGGTACGCAGATCGGCGGCGCTCAAGCCCGGTCCCTCCATGCCCTCGATGGGCGGCAAGGCGAACTCGGGCACCGGCTGGTCGATCATCACCGACGGCAGGGCGCGCGGGTCGCGGTTCGGGTTTAAGCCCCAGGCGAAATAGACAGCGAGGATGCCGAAGACGACGAGCGGTATGAGATAGGCCAGCCGCCGGCCAATGACCATGCCGGTTGTCATGGGTCGGAACCTAAGCTCGCGCGGCCGTAGCACCGGCCGGCGCCTTGGCGCGCCGCGCGGGCGCACCGAGGCGGAACCGCCGGTCGCTTAGGGAAACGATGCCGCCGAGGACCATCAGCAGGACGCCAGCCCAGATCCACGGCACCAGGGGCTCGTGGAAGATGCGCACGGTCCAACCGCCGGCGTCATCCGGGTCGCCGACCACCACATAGAGATCGGCCAGGCCGGTGGTGTGGATGCCGGCCTCGGTGGTCGGCATCTGCTGCACCGGATAAAGGCGCTTCTCCGGTGTGAGTTGTGCTATCTGGCGACCCTCGCGGCTGATGGTGACTTGCCCCATATCGCTCGTGTAGTTCGGCCCTTGCACCTGGTCCACACGGTCCAAACGGTACGTGTAGCCGGCCAGCTCGACGCTGTCGCCGGGTTGCATGGTCTGCACCGACTCGACCTTCCAGCTTGCCGCCGCGGTCATGCCCGCCATGGCAATCGCCAGGCCGGCATGCGCCAAGGTCATGCCGTGCGCCGAGCGGGGCAGGCCGCGGGCGCGGCGGAGACTATCGCCCAGCGGTGCGCGGAACAGCTTGATCCGGCCCGCCCACTCGGCCAGCGTGCCGACGAACAGCCACGCCGCCAGCCCCATGGCCAGAACTGCCAGCACCGGACCGCCTTCCAGGGCAACGGCGCCCAGGGCGGCCAGCACGGCGGCGGCGAAGGCGAACTTCAGGCGGCTAAGCACGCCGGCCAGATCGGCCCGTTTCCAGGCCAGGAACGGCCCCACGGCCATGACGGCGATCAGCGGCACCATGATCGGCACGAAGGTCTTGTTGTAGAAAGGCGGGCCAACGGAAATCTTGTCACCGGTCGCGGCCTCCAGGAACAGCGGATAGAGAGTGCCGAGAAAGACCGTGCCGCAGGCGACGACCAGCAGCAGGTTGTTGAGCACCAGCGCGCCCTCGCGGCTGACCGGCGCGAATAGGCCACCGGCCTGCACCGCCGGCGCGCGCACGGCGAATAGGATCAGCGAACCGCCGATGGTCAGGCACAGCAACAACAGAATGAACAGGCCGCGCTCCGGGTCCGTGGCGAAGGCATGAACCGAGGTGAGCAAACCGGAGCGGACGATGAATGTGCCGATAAGAGACAGCGAGAATGTCAGGATGGCGAGGAGGATGGTCCACGCCTTCAAGGCGTCGCGCTTTTCCACCACGATGGCCGAATGCAACAGCGCCGTGCCCATGAGCCAGGGCATGAACGAGGCGTTCTCCACCGGGTCCCAGAACCACCAACCGCCCCAGCCCAGCTCGTAGTACGCCCACCAGCTTCCCAAGGTGATGCCGGCGGTTAGGAAACACCAGGCGACCAGGGTCCACGGCCGCACCCAGCGCGCCCAAGCCGGATCGACACGGCCTTCGATCAAGGCGGCGATGGCGAAGGAAAAGGCCATGGAGAAGCCGACGTAACCGGCATAGAGCATGGGCGGATGGAAGGCCAGGCCCGGGTCCTGCAATAGCGGATTCAAATCGCGGCCGTTGAGGGGCGCCGGGAAAATACGCTCGAACGGATTCGAGGTGAGCAGCGAGAAGGCCAGGAAACCAATGGCGATCCACGCCTGCACCGATAGCACGCGGGCGCGCAACGCCGGCGGCAGGTTGCCGCCGAAGACCGCCACCGCGGCGCCGAAGGCGGCCAGAATCAGCACCCAGAGGACCATGGAGCCCTCGTGGTTGCCCCAAACGCCGGAGATCTTGTAGAGCAGCGGCTTTGCGGTGTGCGAGTTCCGCACCACGTTGAGCACGGTGAAGTCGGAGACCACGTAGGCCCACATCAAGGCCAGGAAGGCGATGCTGATCAGGGCCAACTGCAACAGCGCCGCCGGGCGGGCCACGTCCATCCATGCGGTCCGGCCACGGGCGGCACCGATAATCGGCACGCTGCCCTGCACCAGGGCGACGGCCAAGGCCAGGACAAGGGCGAAGTGACCGATCTCGGGGATCATTCTGTTGTCTCCGCAGGGTCACGCCATTGCCCGGACTTTTTTAGGGCATCTGTCACTTCGCGTGGCATGTAATTCTCGTCGTGCTTGGCCAGCACCTCGCGGGCAACGAAGGCACCGTCGGCGCCGATGCTGCCTTCGGTGACCACGCCTTGCCCTTCCCGGAACAAGTCAGGCAGCAGGCCGCGATAGGTCACCGGCACGCTATTCGTCAGATCGGTGACGCGGAACGCTGTGGTCACCCCGTCATCCAATCGCTCGACCGACCCTTCCTCCACCAGTCCGCCGAGGCGGATGGATCGTCCGGCCGGCGCGTTGCCGGCCGCTAAGTCGGTGGGGCTGTAGAAATAGGTGATCTCGCTTTGCAGGGCGCCGAGGACCAGGGCGGCGGCCCCGGCGAGGATCAGCATCGCCGCGAGGACGAAATAGAGGCGCCGGCGCTTGCGGGTCATCACCGCGCCTCACGCATGCGGGTGCCGGCGGTGGACGGTTCGGGTGCTTGCAGGCGATCCAGATCGCCTTGCACCGCGCGCAGGCGACGCAGAGTCGTCACAAGCATCCCGATAAGGACCACTGCGGTGAGGGCGAAGGCCGGCCAGACAAAAAAGCCATAACCGCCCATCTCCAGAAAGGTCTGCACCTGCTCCATGATCCTCGTTCGAATCTCCTATGTCGCGTCCGTTGTTGCGTCTGGGCCGCCTCTAGGGGGCGATGAGCCGAAACCCTATGGCGCGTAACGCCGCCGGTCACTGATATATATCATGCACGTATCAAGCAGACCTGGGCGCCGGTCGGGTCTTTTATGTGGCATCAACGGCAGCCATCGAACGGGCGCGCAGGCGGGCGGCCATTACCTCGCCTTTAACGCGCAGCAACATAAGGCTCAGGTAATAGAGCTTGAACCCCAGGGCCATGATGAGAAGCGGCCAGAGCATGGACGGATGGATGGTCGGTCCATCGAGGCGCACGACACTGGCCGGCTGATGCAGGGTGCTCCACCAATCGACCGAGAATTTGATAATCGGTACATTGATGAAGCCCACCAGCGCCAGGATCGCCGCCGCCCGGTTGCCGCGGTTCTGGTCGTCGAAGGCGTTGCTCAGCGCCATGTGGCCAAGATAAAGGAAGAAGAGCACCAGAACCGAGGTCAGGCGCGCATCCCAGACCCACCAGGTGCCCCACATAGGCTTGCCCCACAACGATCCGGTGGCGAGCGCCAGAAAGGTAAAGCCGGCACCCACCGGCGCCGAGGCTCGGGCCACGAGATCGGCTAAGGGATGGCGCCAGATGAGCGCCGAGGCGCTCGCGGCGGCAATGACCGTATAGACGAACAGCGCCATCCAGGCGGCCGGCACGTGCACATACATGATGCGCACGCTCTCGCCTTGCTGGTAGTCGGCCGGCGACGCGAACAGGCTGAGATACAGACCGACGCCGAGGGCCAACACCGCCAGCCCACCACACCAGGGCAGGATCCGCTCTCCCAGGCGCACGAAGCGTCCTGGATTGGCAAAACGGTGCATGTTCACGACCGCGGTCCTTCTATCGTGCACGCCCAACTCGTCATAAACCTAGTCATTCAACCGCCTGCCGCAAGGCCGCCGCCGCCGCCAGGGGCGCGACAACCAACGTGACCAAGAATATCGCCCCGAGAAACAGGAGATACGGACGGGCGCTCAAACCTGCAAGGGCGGCATCGATGGCCGCAACACCGAAGATCAGCACCGGAATATACAGCGGCAGCACAAGCAGCGGCACCAGCACGCCGCCGCGCCGGGCGCCCAGGGTCAGCGCCGCACCGATGGCCCCGGTCAGGCTCAGGCTCGGGGTGCCCAGGAACATGGCGAGCATCAGCGCCGGCAAGGCGGTCTCATCCATATTGTAAAGCAAGGCGATCAGGGGTGCAGCCGCGATCAGCGGCACCCCGGTGGTTAGCCAATGGGCCAACACCTTGGCCAAAACGGTCAGGCTCAGGGGTGTCGGTGCCAGCGCCAGCAACTCCAGCGAGCCGTCATCGAAATCCGCTAGAAACAGGCGTTCGAGGGAGAGCAGCACAGCGAGCAACGCGGTGACCCAGATCACCCCGGCGGCCAAACGCGCCAGCAGGTTCGCCTCCGGCCCGATGGCAAAGGGAAAGAGCGTGGCGGTCAGGACAAAGAAGAGCACCACCATGACCGCATCGCCGCGCTGGCGCAGGGCCAGGCGTAGATCGCGCGCGACCACATCCGCAAAGGTACTCACCAGCCCGATCCTCCGGAAACTGGGGCAGCGCGCGCGAATTCGGCGAGCGATAGGGTCTGCGCGTCCGGCATGTCGATGGGTGTGTGGGTCGCGACGGCTACCCGGCCACCGGCGGCACGGTGCGCCGCGATGGCGGCGCTTAAATGGGCAAGCGACGCTTGGTCCAGACCGACCGAAGGTTCGTCCAGCAGCCAGAGATCGCCAGGCGCGGCCAGCAGGCGCGCGAGGGCGACCCGGTGGCGTTGGCCGGAGGAGAGTAGGCGTCCGGCCACATGGGCCAGCGGCGTCAGGGCGAAGCCGGCCAGGGCACGCTCCACGTCGGCTACGCCGGCGCCGGCTTGGCGGGCCCAGAAGGCCACGTTTTCCGCTGCCGTGAGCACCGGCTTGACGGCCGTGAGATGGCCCACGTAGCGCAGGCGTGCCCGGTGCGTTTCCGGATCGTCGGCCACTGGCGCGCCGTCCCAGGTCAGGGTGCCGCCCGCGGGGCGCAGGAGCCCGGCCATGAGGCGCAGCAGGCTCGATTTGCCACTCCCGTTGGGCCCGCTTAAGAGCAAAGCGCCGCCGGGCGCTAAATCGAAGGCGAGGTCGGCAAATACCTGCCGTTCGCCGCGGACGCACACAAGATCCCGGCCCGAGAACAGGCTCATTGCGTTAGCGGGAGTAGGCATGGCTGGGTGCGGGACAAAGGGCGCTCGGCGCGTTGCGGACGGTGCGGGGCACCAGCGATATAGCAGATCGCCCGCCGCCCTCCAAATGCCAGGTGCCCAAATTCCAGGCGCCCAGATTCCAGGTGCCCAGATTCCAGGTGCCGGTCAATTTGTAGAACCACGGGGAGAAGTCCTGCCTGAGAGAAGGCTAGGCGGCCACCGGGATCGGGACCGGCGACCGCCTAAGTTCCCAGCCGTTTTGGGGGGCAATCGTGTCGAGGCCGGCTGGGCACCTCGGACAGAGAGGGGAAGTCTCCGTGCTTGTTAGAGTGGCCGGCGATTATGGTGCCACTTGGCCCCAAATAAGGCGCAAATGCGATTTCTGCAGTCGGGTTTGATTTTGACGAGATGTCGCGGAATAGCTCAGGGCGTCCGGTCGACGCCCCTAAGCCGTCTCCCCCGATGGAGATCCAGGAGCGCGGCCTTGATCGCGGTGTAGAGTCTTGGCGGAACAAAACCATAGTCGAACCGGCCAGGTTGGTCGGGAATCTGGCGCAAATCCGGCCCGGGCCAGATGAACCTGTTGACCTCGTTGACCACCACCCATGACGGGGCTGTGTCTAATCCGAGGTGCTGCTTTATCTTTGGCGGGATCGCAAGAGCGGTCCGGTTGTCCGTCGGCGGTCGGCTGGTCACCGGCACGACGGTAACGACGGTCTCGCCCGCGCTATTTTCGATGGATAGGATGATGACGCAGGGCCGCTCCTTTTCGCCCTCCTCACTGCCTCTTTTCTGCTGCCGCTTCCAGAGATAGCTGTAGGAGAGGACCAGGCCCGGCTCCGGCGAAGGCAGGGGCATGTGCTATACCAATGGTCGTTGATATTAGTCCAAAAGCTCGTCGAGCCCCGCGTGCCGAGGATCCATGTCGGTCTCGGAGATAGCCTGGATATCGCTTTCGGATAGATCCTCAACCGCTAGCGCCATGCGGTCGCGCTTCCGCAAGCGTTCGTATTCCCGCGCCGAGATCATGACCACGGAGTCCCGACCGTATTTCTGGATTGCCACGGGTTCGACCAAGGCCATGTCTTGGAATCGGCCGAAACTTTTGGCCGCTTCCTTTGAGGTCACTTTCCGCATGTCTCATCTCACTGATCGACATTATGTATTACGGAATATACGTATTATCCGTATAATTGTCAAGAAATATATAAATATCTATGGGTTACAAGGTCAGAATCAGCCGGATAAGGGTCTTGTGGGCTGATCCAAGGGAGCGTAGTCGCTTTGCGGACGCCCCGGCGGCTTAGCCGCCCCCTCTGCTGCTTATTCGTAAGTACGGGTGTCCTCGATGACCTTGCCGTCGTTGGGCAGGGCGCCGGGTGACTCCAGGGTGACCGCGCCCTTCACCTTGCAGACCTTGCGCAGGGTATCGGCGACGGCGGCGGCGAGGGCGCTATCGCCGGTATCTCCCTCTACCTCGCAGTGCAAGGTCATCACGTCGGTCTCTTCCTCGCGGGAGATGACCAGACGACCCCGTGCCACCGCCGGGTGACGGCGCAGGACGTCGGCCATCTGTTCCGGCCGGACGAACATGCCCTTGACCTTGGTGGTCTGGTCGGCCCGGCCCAGCCAACCGCGCAAGCGTACATTGGTGCGTCCGCAGGTGCTCAAGCCCGGTTGGATCGCGGATAAATCGCCGGTGGCGAAACGAACCAGCGGATAGTCGGGGTTGAGGGTGGTGACGACGACCTCCCCGACCTCGCCTTCGGGAACCGGGTCGCCGGTTCCCGGACGAACGATCTCGACGATCAGATGCTCGTCGACGATCATGCCTTCATCGGGTCTGGATTCGTAGGCGATGAGGCCCAGCTCGGCGGTGGCGTAGCATTGCAGGACGGAAATGCCGCGCGCCGCATAGTCCTGGCGCAACGACGGATACAGGGCGCCGCCGGAGACCATGGCCTTCACGATACTGCTGCAATCGAGGCCCATCTCGGCGGCGGCATCGAGCAGGACCAGGAGGTAGTCGGGTGTCCCCGTATAGCCGACCGGGCGGTACTGGGCAATCGTCTGAGCCTGCGCCTCGCTGTTGCCGACACCGGCAGGGACCACCGCACAGCCAAGGGCGCGGAGCCCCATGTCCAAAATCCAGCCGCCCGGGGTCAAGTGATACGAGAAGGTATTGTGCACGATATCGCCTGGCCGAAACCCGGCGGCAAAGAGAGCGCGGGCGGTGCGCCAGTAGTCCGGGCCCGGCCCCTCCGGCTCGTAGAGCGGTCCGGGCGAGGCGAACAGACGGGCCGCCGCGCCGGGCTTGATCGCCGCTAGACCGCCCAGCGGCGGTACGGCGTGCTGCAACTCGGGCAGATCCGATTTGCGGGTCACCGGTAGGCGGGCCAACGCCTCACGGCTGGTCACAACCGTCGGGTCGACATCGGCGAGCAGACGGGCAAATTGCGACGCGTGCGCCTTGGCATGAGCGATCTGCAACGGTAGAGCCGCCATCAGCGCCACCTCGCGCGCCGCCGGATCGCGGTTCTCTAGGTCGTCATAAAATTCGGTTTTGCCGTTCTTGCCGCGCTTGGGCGCGCGTGCCTTTCGGCTTTGCTTTACGCTAGCCACCGCTTGCGCCGCTTGTAGTGCTTGACGTCGCGGTAGCTCTTTCGACCTGATGCGGAGAGGCCAAGGTAAAATTCCTTCACATCCTCGTTTTCGGTCAGGGTTCTCGCATCGCCATCCAGAACCACCCGACCATTCTCAAGAATGTATCCATATCGGGCATACTTCAAGGCCATGTTGGTATTTTGCTCGGCCAGCAGGAAGGTGACCCCTTCATCGTCATTCAGGCGTTTGACCGTTTCGAAGATGCCCTCGACCAGTTGTGGCGCCAGGCCCATGGACGGTTCGTCCAAGAGAATCATCTTCGGCCGGCTCATCAACGCCCGGCCGATGGCGCACATCTGCTGTTCACCGCCCGAGGTATAGCCGGCTTGGCTGCCGCGCCGCTCTTTCAAGCGGGGGAAATAGGCATAGACCTTTTCCAGATCCTGCTGAATGGCGGCCCGTCCGTCCTTTCGGGTATAAGCGCCGGTCAGCAGGTTCTCTTCGATGGTTAGATGTTCGAAGCAGTGGCGCCCTTCCATAACCTGGATGACGCCGCGCTTGACCAATTCGTAGGGACTTAGGCGATCGATACGATCTCCGGCGAACTCGATCGTCCCCTTGGTCACATCGCCGCGCTCGGCGCGCAGCAGATTGGAGATGGCTTTGAGTGTGGTGGTCTTGCCGGCGCCGTTGGCGCCAAGCAAGGCGACGATGCCACCCTCGGGAACCGATAGGGAAACCCCCTTGAGCACCAGGATGACGTGGTCGTAGATGACTTCGACGTTGTTGACCTGCAGGATCGGCCGGCGATTGTCGCCGGCCGATTGGTTCCCGCGGGATAAAGTCAGGGCATCGCTCATGGCGAAAGTGCCTCAAATCCGCTTCGAGCGAGCCCCGATCCCGGTTACTTGCAATCGCGCGGCGTGATGCCTTTTTCCTTCGCATAAGCCGCCGCCGCTTCGACGATCATCGGCCGCAACAGGCCTGCGCGATTCGGCTCGATCCAGTCGGAAACCTTCTGCCAGCTCTTGCCATCCCATTGCTGAATAAAGGCTCGGCCGGTCCCTTCGTGATCGGCACAAGTGATCTTGATCGATTCCATGAAACCGGTGAGGCCCATGGCATCGAGCCGCGCGGCGTCGATGTTCAGCGCCTCGAAGCCGTCTCGGACCTGCTCGCCAAGCAGCGCTTTCTTGCCGTACTTCTCCTGGGCCGTCCGGATGGCTTCGACGATGACTGCGCCATTCATCACGCCACGGTTGTAAAGCACCGTGCCAACCTCTTCGCGCGGGCCGGTTCCATTGCCGGCGTCGTGGACCAGCTTGAGGATGTCCTTGATTGCCGGGTAGTCCGTGCCGGTGCCATGGAAGTTGGCCGACTTGTAGCCCTTGGCCTGATCGCCGGCCGGCGTCACATCTTGTTCGGACCCGGACCACCAGATACCGATGAAATGATCCATCGGATAGGCAACCGCCGCGGCCTCCTTGATGGCGGTCGAGTTCATGACGCCCCAGCCCCACATGAGCACCCAGTCGGGGCGAAGCTGACGGCCGATCTGCAGCCAGGTGGCCTTCTGCTCCAGGCCCGGGTGGGCGACCGGGAAGAGGCTCAGCTGGAAACCGTGCTTGGCGGCAAGAGCCTCCAGCGTGCCAATCGGCTCCTTGCCGTAGGCGCTATCATGGTAGACGAGGGCGATCTTCTTGCCCTTGAGCTTGTCGTACCCGCCTTCGTTCTGGGCGACATGATTGATGATAATATCGGCACCCGACCAATAGGTTGCCGGCAGGGTGAAGACGTACGGGAAGACGGTACCGTCCGAGCCGGCCGTGCGGCCGTATCCCATTGACAGCACGGGAATCTTGTCGGCTGTCGCGCGGTCGATCAGGGCATAGGTGATGCCGGTCGACAGCGGCGTCACCGCGGCCGCACCGGGCCGCTTCAGGCGCTCGTAGCATTCGACCCCGCGGTCGTTGTTGTAGGCGGTGTCGCACTCCTCGTATTCGATCTGCACGCCGTTAATGCCGCCCTTGGCATTGACCATCTTGAAATAGTCGGCCAGGCCGTTGGCGAAGGGAACGCCATTCGGCGCGTATGGACCGGAGCGGTACATCAGGCCCGGAATGAACTGCTTCTCCTGTGCGGTCGCCGGCAGAACGGTGGCCGCGAAGAGCACCGCCGCGCCAGCCGCGGCAAGGCCTAGGGTCTTTAATTTCATTGTGCTTAACCTCCCATGTTACAGATAGTTAGACAGGTTATTTCCCATCATTGGTCGCGAGCGTAACACTTTTGCCTCGACGCTGCCACAGCGCCGGCCATGGCCGCGGTCAATAGGGGAATGGCCACAACCGCAGCTTTTCCTTGGCGATCTGCCACAGCCGCGCAAGCCCGTGCGGTTCGACAATCAGGAACAAGATAATCAGCGCTCCAAAGATCATGAACTCGATGTGCGAGACAATCGCCGTCGATATCGATGGGTCGACGGCAAGCATGGTGTTGTTGAGAAAGATGGGCAGCAGCACGATAAAGGCCGCGCCGAGGAAAGAGCCCAGGATCGAGCCCAAGCCGCCGATTATGATCATGAACAAGACTTGAAACGAACGGTCGATCTGAAAGGCCAAGGCCTCGACCGAGCCGGTGTAGATGAAGGCCCACAGCGCCCCCGCGATGCCGATGAAGAACGAGCTGATCGCGAAGGCGGACAACTTCGCATGCAGCGGCCGGATGCCGACGATCTCGGCGGCGATGTCCATGTCGCGGATGGCCATCCACGACCGCCCCATCTTGCCGCGCACGAGGTTCTTGGCAACCAGCGCCAGGATCGCCACGAAGACCAGCAGGAAGACATACTTGGTCACGGGCGAGGCCTGCGTCCCGGTGATGAAGAACCCCGGCACGATCTCGCGCGCCGGCGCGGAGATGACGCCGGAGGAACTGTAGTTCACCCACCAGGGAAACTTGTTGAAGACCCAGACAAGAAAGAACTGCGCCGCCAATGTTGCGACCGCCAGATAGAAGCCTTTGATTCTCAGGGATGGGATGCCGAACAGAATGCCGACGCCCGCGGTGCCGAGTCCCGCGAGCAGAAAAACGACGGCGATATGCAGATCGGGAAAGGCGGTCGCCAGCTTGAATGCGAAGAAAGCGCCGCAGGCCATGAAGCCGCCGGTTCCAAGGGACAACTGGCCGCAGTAGCCGGTCAGCAGGTTGAGGCCGATGGCCGCGAGCGAGAACACCAGGAAGGGGATCAGGATCGTGCTCAACCAGTACTCGTTGGCCAGCAGTGGAATGGCGACAAGGGCGATCAGCAGGAAGACGCCCAAGAAGATGCGGTCCTGCAGAATCGGAAAGATCGCCTGATCCGCGGCATAGTCCGTCTTGAATTGTCCGGCCTCTCGATACAGCACCGCGTCGCCTTCCTGAATTTCCGCTACACCCGCTCGATGATGCGTTCGCCAAACAAACCCTGGGGCCGGAACACCAGGAAGATAAGCGCCAGCATGTAGGCAAACCAGTCCTGGATCGCGCCACCGACGAAGTGGCCGAGGAAGACCTCCGCCACTTGCTCGCCGGCGCCGATGATCAGGCCGCCGATGATGGCGCCGGGGATCGATGTGAAGCCGCCGAGGATGAGCACCGGCAGGGCCTTGAGCGCGATCAGGGCGAGGGAGAACTGAACACCGGCCTTGCCGCCCCATATGATCCCGGCGACAAGCGCGACGATGCCGGCGACCGCCCACACGATGACCCAGATGGTCTTCAGCGGGATGCCCACCGACAGGGCGGCTTGATGGTCGTCGGCCACGGCGCGCAGGGCGCGGCCCGTGCGCGTGTATTGGAAGAACACGGCCAGCGCCGCGACCAGGACTCCGCCGGTAAGCGCGGCGACGAAGTCGTACTGATTGATAAGAATACCGCCTTCGAAGATCGCGCCCAGCGCGAACATGGGCTCCCTTGGGATGCCGATGTCCAGCACCTTTACATCGGAACCCCACAGCATCTGCCCGAAACCGTCGAGAATATAGAATATCCCGATCGTCGCCATGAAAAGGATGATGTGGTCCTGGTTTACCAGCGGCCTCAGCACGACGCGCTCTATGACCACGGCGACAAGTACCATGACACCAGCGGAGATGATGAAGGCGATGGGCCACCAGAGACCCATCTCCATGAAACCAACCATGCTAAGAGCGGCGAACAGGGCCATCGATCCCTGCGCGAAGTTGAAAATGCTGGATGCCTTGAAGATGAGCACGAAGCCGAGCGCCACCAGCGAATACATGACGCCCTGCAACAGGCCGGCGATCAGCACCTCGAAGTAGTAGCCCCAAGCGAAAAAGAAGCTGGGGACAAGCCCGGCGAAGAACTGAAACAGCAGACCGATCCCCGCGATCGCAACCGGGACCGCAACCAGCCAAGGGACAAGCGCGATTGGCGCAATCATTGGTAGCGTGCCATCAGTGACTAACTCCCAAGTAAGCATCGATCACGGCCGCATTTCCGCGCACCTGATCCGGCGTGCCGTCGGCGATTTTGCGCCCGTAGTCCAGCACGACCACCCGGTCGGAGATATCCATGACCACGCCCATGTCGTGCTCGATCAAGGCGATAGTGGTCCCGAACTCGTCGCTGACGTCGAGGATGAAGCGGCACATGTCCTCCTTCTCCTCCACGTTCATGCCGGCCATGGGCTCGTCCAGGAGAAGCAGGTCCGGCTCGGCGGCCAATGCCCGGCCCAGCTCTACCCGCTTCTGCAGGCCATAGGGCAAACGCCCGACGGGTGTCTTGCGGATTGATTGGATCTCCAGGAAATCGATGATGCGCTCGGCGGCTTCCCGGTGCTCCATCTCCTCGCGCAGTGCCGGGCCCCAGTAAAGCGCCTGCCAGAGGAAATTGCGGCGCATCTTCAGCAGACGCCCGGTCATGATGTTGTCCAGGGTGCTCATGCCCTTAAAGAGGGCGATGTTCTGAAAGGTCCGGGCGATGCCGGTCGCGGCGGCGTGGTGCGGCCGCATCTGCTTGCGCTTCTTGCCCTTGTAGGTAATCGCCCCGTCCTGCGGGTGATAGAAGCCGTTGATGACGTTGAGCATGGAGCTTTTGCCGGCGCCGTTCGGGCCGATGATGGCGAGAATCTCGTGCTCGCGAATCTCGAAGCTTACTTCGCTCAGCGCCCGCACGCCGCCGAAGGCGAGGCTGACGTTCTCAACGGCGAGCAGGGTATCGCCGATACGTTCGTGTGCCTGAGTCATGTGCCCCGTCTCATGTACAGGGCGCTAACTCGCGGCCTTGAGCGGCGGCGCTGACGAATAAGTCTCGGCGCTGAGGATCTGCAGGTCGGCGGCGATCACGCCTTTGCGGCCGTCCTCGAAAGTCATCTCGGTCTCGACGTGCGTGTGATCGAGCTTCGAGTAGAGGGCCTCGACCAGCGCGTCGTACTTGTCGGCGACAAAGCTGCGCCGCACCTTGCGGGTGCGAGTCAATTCGCCGTCGTCCGCATCCAGCTCTTTGTGCAGGACGAGGAAGCGCTCGATCTGCGAGCCGGCGAGTTTCGGATCGTCACGCAGGTCCCGGTTCACGGCTTCGATCCGCTCCTTGATGGTTGCCAGCACCTGCGGGTGCGCCGCTAATTCCTGGTAGCTGGCATAGGCGACATTATTGCGTTCGGCCCAACTACCGACCGCCGCCAAATCGATGTTCACGAAGACAGCGCAATAGTCGCGTTGATCGCCATAGGCGACCGCTTCCTTGATCTCGGGAAAGAACTTCAGCTTGTTCTCGATATACTTCGGCGCGAACAGGGCGCCGTTGTTCAAGCGGCCCACATCCTTGGCCCGGTCGATGATCTTGAGATGACCCTGCTCGTTGAAGTAACCCGCATCGCCCGTGTGGACCCAGCCGTCGCTGGTTTTTGTCGCGGCGGTGGCTTCGGCGCTTTTGTAATACTCGACGAAGACGCCGGGGCTGCGGAACATCACCTCGCCGCTGTCCGTGACCTTGATCTCCACCTCCGGTGCTGGGCGCCCAACCGTATCGGGCAGGATCTCGCCGTCCGGCTGCATGGTGATGTAGACGCTTGCCTCGGTAGAGCCGTATAGCTGCTTCAGGTTGATGCCGATCGACCGGTAAAAGGCGAAAATTTCCGGACCGATGGCCTCGCCGGCGGTATAGGCCAAGCGAACCCGGCTAAAGCCCAGCGTATTGCGCAGCGGGCCATAGGTCAGCAGATCACCGATGGCATAGAGCAGGCGATCGACCAGCGGCACGGGCTTGCCGTCGAGGATATCGCCGCCGCAGCGTTTGGCCACGCTCATGAAATAGTGGAACATCCGCCGCTTCACCCAGCCGGCATCCTCCATGCGGATCATCACCGTGGTCAGGATGTTCTCGAAAATGCGCGGCGGCGCGAAGAAGTACGTCGGCCCCAACTCGCGCAGATCGTGCATCACCGTATCGCTCGATTCCGGGCAGCTGACGCAGAATCCGGCCAAGTAGCTTTGGCCGAACGAAAACAGATGATCGCCAACCCAGGCCATGGGCAAATAGGCTAGCACTTCTTCGTCAAGGCGCAGGTTGTCGAAGGCGATACCGTTGGCGGCGGTGCGAATCAGATTGTCGAAGCTCAGGACCACGCCCTTGGGCTGGCCGGTGGTCCCCGAGGTATAGAGGATGATCGCCGTATCGGCGCCTGTCCCTTTCGCCACCTCGGCCTCGTAGAAGCCGGCGTGCGCTTCGTCGAACTCGCGCCCGGCGGCCTGCACATCGGTGAAAGAATGCAGGAAATCGTGGGTGTAGTGGCGCATGCCGCGGGCGTTGTCGTAGATGACCTGGTCAAGCTTGCCGCCGGATGACCTGATCTCGATCATCTTGTCGACCTGCTCCTGGTCCTCCGCCATGGCGAAGCGGGCCTCCGCATGGTCGATGACGAAGGCCATCTCCTTGGCCGCCGAATCCTGATAGAGCGGCACGGGAATGGCGCCGATGGCTTGCGCCGCCGTCATGGTCCAGTAGAGGCGCGGCCGGTTGTCGCCGACGATGGCGATCTTATCGCCGCGCTTCAGACCCAGCGCCGCCAAGCCACAAGCCAGCGCCCGCACCTCGGCCGCGACTTGCGCCCAGGTCCAGGTCTGCCAGATGCCGAAATCTTTCTCACGGATAGCCGGCCGGCTGCCGTTCTTAACCGCCTGATCCGCGCACAGTTTTGGGAAAGTATCCAGGCGCTCGGGCGCGCGGTTGGCCGGCGCGGCGCTGTTCACAGCGTTTCTCCGACGATACGCGGTCGGGCAACAGTGTGTCCGGCCATTCTACCTCCCATGGGCTGTCGGTTTTTTCGGCCCCCCTCTCCCAGTCGGTGGGGCCGTGCCAGCCTTATCCCATAGATAAAGTCCAATCCCGGCCAAGGGTCAAGTATTTGCTCTGACGCATGCCTTACCCCCGGTCGCACTGGGCTGGTTGCACTGGTTTGGGTAACGGTTGATGCGGTATGACTAGCGTTGCAGGGCCCGATTCGCGCCTGACCTTTTGCATGAGACCTCGAGGAGGGACCGCCGTGAGCCAGGGGATCGACAGCCTCAAGACCCGCCGTACGTTGCAAGCCGGTGGCGAAAGCTATGATTACTACAGCCTGGAGGCCGCGTCGCAGGCGGGCCTCGGCGATCTTTCCCGGCTCCCGGTCTCGCTCAAGATCCTGCTGGAAAATCTGTTGCGCCACGAGGATGGGCGCAGCGTCACCGCCGACGACATCAAGGCGGTGGCCGCCTGGCTCACCGACCGCCGCTCGGACCGGGAGATCGGCTATCGCCCGGCGCGGGTCCTGATGCAGGATTTCACCGGCGTACCGGCGGTTGTCGACCTGGCGGCCATGCGCGAGGCCATGCAGGCCATGGGCGGGGATCCGAAGAAGATCAATCCACTCTCGCCGGTGGATCTGGTAATCGACCACTCGGTGATGGTCGATGCCTTTGGCGGGCCAGATGCCTTCAAGATAAACGTGGAGCGGGAATTCGAACGTAACGGCGAGCGCTACGAATTCTTGCGCTGGGGCCAGGGCGCCTTCGACAATTTCCGGGTGGTGCCGCCGGGCACCGGCATCTGTCATCAGGTCAACCTGGAATACCTGGCCCAGGTTGTCTGGACCAAGACCGAGGACGGCGCCACCGTGGCCTATCCGGATACCCTGGTGGGCACCGATAGCCACACCACCATGGTCAACGGCCTGGCGGTGCTCGGTTGGGGTGTCGGCGGCATCGAGGCCGAGGCCGCCATGCTTGGCCAGCCGGTCTCCATGCTCATCCCCGAGGTGGTCGGTTTCAAGCTCACCGGCAAGCTGCCCGAAGGGGCGACGGCGACCGACTTGGTGCTTACCGTCACCCAGATGCTGCGCGCCCGCGGCGTGGTCGGCAAGTTCGTCGAGTTTTACGGCCCCGGCCTGGATGCCCTGGGCCTGGCGGACCGCGCCACCATCGCCAACATGGCGCCGGAATACGGGGCGACCTGCGGCCTCTTCCCCATCGACAAGGAGACCATCCGCTACCTGCGCTTTACCGGCCGTGATGAGAAGCGGATCGCCCTGGTCGAAGCCTACGCCAAAGAGCAGGGCCTATGGCGGACGGCGGAGACACCGGAGCCGGTCTTCAGCGATACCCTGAGCCTGGATCTGGGCGCGGTCGAGCCATCCCTGGCCGGTCCCAAACGGCCCCAGGACAAGGTGGCGCTGTCTACCGCCGCCGCGGCGTTCGGCGCGTATCTAGCCAAGGAAGGCGGCGGCGAGGGCGGCCGCGACGCCGGCGTGGCCGTCGAGGGCGCCAACTACAAACTGGCGCACGGGGATGTGGTGATCGCCGCGATCACCAGTTGCACGAATACCTCGAATCCCAGCGTCATGCTGGGCGCTGGTCTGCTCGCCCGCAACGCCCTGGCCAAGGGTCTGACAGTGAAGCCGTGGGTGAAGACGTCGCTCGCTCCTGGCTCGCAGGTGGTGACCGACTATCTGAACAAGGCCGGGGTGCAGAAGGACCTGGACGCGCTGGGATTCAACCTGGTGGGCTATGGCTGTACCACGTGCATCGGCAATTCCGGGCCGCTGCCGGCGCCCATCGCCGGCGCCGTCGAGGCGGGCGATCTGGTGGTCTGCTCTGTGCTGTCCGGTAACCGGAATTTCGAGGGCCGCATCAGCCCCCATTGCCGGGCCAACTACCTGGCCTCGCCGCCCCTCGTCGTCGCCTATGCCTTGGCTGGGTCCATGACCATCGATCTGGTCAAAGATCCGTTGGGCGAGGATGCCGCTGGCACGCCCGTCTACCTGCGCGACATCTGGCCGTCGAGCAAGGAGATCGGGGAGACCATCGAAAAGGCGCTCACCGCCAAGATGTACAGCGACCGCTATGCCAATGTCTTCGAGGGACCGGAGCAGTGGCAGAACGTGAAGAGTACCACCGGCCTGACCTACGATTGGGCGGATGAAAGCACCTATGCGCGCTTCCCGCCCTTCTTCGAGGGGATGAGCGCCGAGCCGGCGGCATTGGCCGATGTGTCCGGGGCTCGGGTCCTGGCCTTGCTGGCCGACTCCGTGACCACCGATCACATCTCCCCGGCCGGGGCGATCAAGAAGGATAGCCCGGCGGGTGAGTATTTATTGCGGTATCAAGTGCGCCCGCAGGACTTTAACTCATACGGCTCCCGGCGCGGCAATCACGAAGTGATGATGCGCGGCACCTTCGCCAACATCCGCATCCGCAACGAGATGGTCCCCGGCATCGAGGGTGGCATCACCAAGCATCTGCCCAGCGGCGAGGTCATGCCCATCTATGATGCCGCCATGAAGTATCAGGCCGAGGGCGTGCCCCTGGTGGTCATCGCCGGCAAGGAATACGGCACCGGCTCGTCCCG
>Ga0209633_10002333_pt1 | contig 18423 bp, 14 predicted proteins | sample Cruoilmetagenom1_FD_187290 | JGI IMG/M metagenome (GOLD analysis project Ga0209633, IMG submission 187290) | Oil polluted marine microbial communities from Coal Oil Point, Santa Barbara, California, USA - Sample 1 (SPAdes) (version 2) | ecosystem: Environmental > Aquatic > Marine > Oil seeps ... | reverse complement strand
GACGTATTGAGGACGCGTTGAGGACGTATTGAGGACGTTGTTGTAATGTGTCGTTGTGGCAACGTCCTTGTATCGTCTTCGCATGTAGGTCGCACATAATGGAAGAAGCCGCAAACTACTTTGCGGCTTCTGTTGCACAATATTCGGTCAATCGGTTGGCTTTTGCTTGCTTTTTTTATGCAAAAGTTTGCGCACAGCGGAGAGCTTTGAGACATATCAGGTATGATGTGTCAGTGTTCTGTGTGTGTGAAGGGACTTCCGATGGAGCAGATCGAGTACACATTCGATGAGATTTTGGCTGACCACAAGTTTGAAGAGCCGTTGGTTATCGGTGATGTCAAATGCCATGGGGGATTTGACGAGGACGGGACCTATGTGCCCCCCCGAACCCTGAACCGACAGAGGGCGATTGACTCCTGGGAAAAGAAACATCTCGAAGAATCAGGTATGCCTCTTTTGACATGTCCTGACGATATGTTTGCTGAGTTTTATCCAAATATCCCACAGACCAAGTACCTCTTGTCTGCGGGAGTGCGTCAACCAATTATCGACATCATTACGCAGATTGGGACTGTCGAAGGCTTTGGTCAGATCATCCGCCATGTGGAGATCCCCGACCTACAGAAGCTTTTTGTAGAAGATGTGTCAGGAACGGCGACATCTCACCTCTCCAAGGGGCTGTACGAAACCCACGCGCGTGACGAGGCTGGTTTTGGTGATCTCGCTGGTCACGACAAGATGTGGTACATCGTGCGTGACATGGCCTTTGATAACCCTGACTGTGGCGACCCGATGCAAATGATGATGAAGCAGCTGTCGCAGGGCGACGGTGCGGGCAAGGCGCTTGCGGGCATTGCCCAGTCTGTGATGTCGACTGAGCGTCTTCTTCCCCAGCTTGACCAGCAGGCGGAGGCGATGATTACCCGGATGACCGGACTTCTCCTGATCGAGCTGCTTGCCTTCCAGACCTTCAAGTGGGCCCAGGAAATTCTCGCCTCCGAAGACCTTTCCCGCCCTGAGGACACAACCCGCCTTGTCAGTTATATTCGTGCCGATGAGCAACCACACGTGCACTACACGCAGGTGGCATTGACGGAAATGCGTTGCCGCACTTTCGTGGGTATTGACGGGAAACGAATTCCCGGCACGCAGGTGATTGACACCTGCTGGGATCACTCCATGCGCGGGATGTTCGGCTTCAGTGGAAAGCGCTCGGAGCGTCGTGACATGATCATGTCACTTTTGAACACCGAGCTTGAGGGCTGGAAAAATAGGGACGAGATTTTGCGGAACTTCGATGACCTTGAGACGCCAGACCCGGTTATCGCTGAAAAAGCTGTTATGACGTCCGTGGGATACGCCTGAGCGGGTGCGCCGCAGGGGTACCCCCGGAAGGGTACAAATGAGGGGGTATGCGTGAGTATAAAGTTTGGTCTCATTTATGAGATCTGCCGTCCAGAGCCGTTTGATGGTTGGATCACCGAGGCGGAAGCCTATTGGCAAGCGCTCGAGCAGTGCAGCCTGGCAGACGATGTGGGGTTTGACCATGTGTGGGAAGTGGAACACCACTTCCTTGAGGGGTACTCACTCTCGTCGGCCCCGGAGGTCTTTCTCTCTGCGGTTGCGCAAAACACCAAACATCTGCGCGTTGGCAATGGGGTGCGCCTTCTGCCCCCGAAGTTCAACCATCCGGCTCGGTCCGCGGAAATGGCGGCTGTGCTCGACATTATGAGTCACGGTCGGTACGACTTTGGTTGTGGCCGTTCCATCACTGAGGCCGAGTTGGGCGGGTTTAATATTGATCCGGAAGACTCGCGTCCCATGCTCGATGAAGTATTGCCCGAGATCGTGAAGATGTGGACGGAACATCCATATCCTGGTTTCGATGGCAAGTACTTTTCGATGCCGGAGCGCCCGATTCTGCCGAAGCCATTGCAGGATCCGCATCCCCCTCTCTGGATGGCTTGTACTCAGCCGCATTCTTTTGAGATGGCAGCAGACTACGGTATTGGGGTTTTGGCGTTTGGCGTCGGTGCCCCTGGTGATGTGGTCAATTCAGTGAAGCGCTACAAAGAGCTCATTAAGAACCCGCGGCGACAGGTCGGCAAGTTCGTCAACAATGCGATTGCCCCTGCCACAGTGATGTACTGTGGTCAGAACGAGAAAGAAGCGTTGGATATGGGCGGGGTTGCCGCTCTTTGGTACGGCGCGCAGTCTGCCAAGCTCTTTGCTCCCTGGGCAGGACGTCAGGTAGAAGGCTACGAGTACTACACAAACCTGGCGCAGGACAAGGAATTCGTCAAGCAGTTCTCCCGCCCTTTCAAAGACTGGCTCAAGGATGAGTATTCCTTGGTGGGCACGCCTGACGAAGTGGCAAAGGGAGTGCAGTCTTACATCGACATTGGTGTGGACCAGATCATTTGTCTTGTGCAAGCAGGGCGTGTGCCACATGAGCGCATCATGGAGAGCCTCAGCCTGTTCGGCAAAGAGGTGATCCCCCAGTTCAAGAAAAAATGATGGACTGAGACTGTCTGACGGCGGTTTTTTTTCGTGCATCTCTTTTCTACCGGTCTGTGCTCGCTGCAATGCGGGCGCAGGCCGTTTTGCGTCACGGGTAGGTTTTGTTCTGTGCTGTGGGAAGTACCGAGAGAGATGACGGGAAAAAGCGCGAAAGAGGAGAGAGTACATGGACTTTGAATGGCCGCCTGAAGCGGAGACCTACCGCGCTGAAATAAAAGAGTGGTTGGCAAAAAATCCTCGTCCCGCGCCGAAGCAATTGGCAGAGGCAGGCTATGTGGCTCCGCACTGGCCAAAGCCTTACGGGCTGGACGCGAGTCCTATTCAGCAGCTTGTTGTCGACCAGGAATTGAAAAAAGCGGGCGTTGGTCGCCCCATGAACATTATTGGTATCGGCTGGGCCGGACCCACGATCATCTATGCCGGCAGTGAAGAACAAAAACAGCGCTACCTGCCGAAAATTCTTTCTGGAGAAGAGATCTGGTGCCAGCTCTTCTCAGAGCCCGGGGCCGGTTCCGACCTGGCAAACCTGCGGACCAAGGCCGAACGGGACGGCGACGAGTTCGTGATAAACGGCCAGAAGATCTGGACCTCCATGGCGCAGTTCTCGAAGTTTGGTATTCTGATTGCCCGCACCAATCCAGATGTCACGAAACAAGAGGGCATCACCTATTTTATTTGCCCGATGGATACACCGGGCATTGAGATTCGTCCCATCATCGAGATGACCGGCACGCACACTTTCAACGAGGTTTTCTTCGATGACGTGCGGATTCCCGCGGAGAATGTCGTGGGGAGAGTGAACGGCGGCTGGCCTTTGGCCAAAGTGACCTTGGGGAATGAGCGGGTCTCCCTGTCAGGAGAGGGCGCCATGTGGGGTATGGGCCCGACCGCGCGCAACCTCATCGACATGATTCTCTCGAAAGGTGGGAGTAGCGATCCGCTTTTGCGTCAGGAGATTACTCGCCTTTACATCGAAGCGGAAGTTCTCCGTCTTATTCGCTTACGTACTATTTCTGCTGCTGTTGCGGGGAAAGAACCCGGGCCAGAAGCCTCAATCCGGAAAGCAATGGCCGATGAGCACGGTAAACACGTGTTTGAGCTCGCGAACCGTTTGTCGGGCATATACGGCATGCTGAACGACGATGACGGGGGACGTGACGAGCAGGCAGCATACAACGGCATGCTGTGGCATCATGGCTTCTTGTTTGCTCCGGCACTCACGATTGGTGGCGGCACTTCGGAAGTGCAGCGCAATATTATCGGCGAGCGTGTGCTGGGTCTGCCCAAGGGCCCTGATGTGGAAACCGGAAAAACCTGGGCTGAGATGCAACAAGTCTGAGCCGCATCCTTCCCTGTTGTGCGGGTAACCCGCTGGAGAACATGGTGTGGAGAAGCGTTGTGAGGAATGACTTCTCCGGCTCTGTCTGCAACAACAGGGAAGGATTTGTTCGAGACTGTACGGTCCTATGTGTGGGCTGTACGGTCGGTGTGGCCTGTGGCTTGTCCGGCCGTCAGGTGCGCATCATGATTCCGGCGGTCATTCCACCGTCAATCGCGATTGCCTGACCGGTAATAAAAGCAGCTTTTTCCGAGAGCAGGAAGGTCACGAGATCGGCAACCTCTTCGGGTTCGGCGACCCGTCCAAGCGGGTGTCCCTTGCCGATCATCTCCATCATGCTCTGCGCGGCGCTGCCTTCAAGTGCGCCACGTGCCATGGGTGTGTTGACCACTCCAGGGCAGATCGCGTTCACGCGGATCTGCATGGGGGCGAGTTCGAGGGCCGCGTTCCGGGTGAGCAGAACAACACCTCCCTTTGAGGCGTTGTAGGCACCAAGCATGGGGCAGCCGAGCAGACCTGCGACGGAGGCAGTGTTTACAATGGCCCCTGGGGTACCTGCTGCAAGCATGGCCTGGGCGCCGTACTTCAAGCCGAAAAAGACCCCATCGAGGTTCACGCTGACCAGGGCACGATAATCTTCGTCGCTTGTGCCAAGCAACGGGCCGTGCATTTCTCGCCCGGCATTGTTGTGAATGAAGTTGAGCTGCCCGTGCGTTTCGACAACCTTGTCGAAGAGCGCTTTTACTTGGTCAGGGGCAGTCACATCACAGTGAATGAATTCCCCGCCAACCTCTTTTGCCGTGACCTCGCCCGCTTCATCTGTGATATCGGCGATGACAACTTTTGCTCCTCTTCCGGCAAGGTTGCGGGCGACAGCTGCTCCGATACCCGAAGCTGCTCCAGTGACCACTCCCACTTGCCCAGTGAAGTCCTGTGACATGCTGTTTCCCCTTGTGTTTCTTTTCGCCCCGGCGCGTGTTGCTCGCTTTGGCCGTGGGCGATTACTTCTGACTTCAGCGCATGCTGGATTTTTGCCACAAGAGACTTCTTGTGGCAAAAAAAAGAATGGGCCCTGTGCCGTTTGGTGCGGTCTTGTTGTTTTCATTTCTCACAAGAAGTCTCTTCTCTTGTGGGAAATGAAATTTAGAGAGGCCGGTAGACGGGGGCGCCGCCTTGCGCAGCAGAAGTCACGGAGACGCGTGTGCCGGTCAGGGAAGTGCCGGCAAGCTGTGCGGGAAGGGAAGGGTCCTCAGTCAGAGCCACGACGCGTTTCCCATTTTTGAGCCGGCCGATAATGGGGGCTGCCACAGGGCCTGCAACTCGATCGTGCAGCACCGTCATTGCTTCGACTTCCACTGTGCCGCTTGGCGCGAGGTCGACTTCGAGTGCGGTGTCGTCGATTTCTTTTTGCGCTTTTGTGGGGTCGGGGCGCTGCCAGCCACGCGGTGGTGGGGTGGCGCTGTAGAGGCCCACGGCATGTTTTGTGACATACCAGCCGAGGCCGGTGACAAGGCCAATATTTTCCGGGGTCTCGCGGCAGAGGTCAACAGTGGTGGCAATGGAATGGGCGACATAGTTATTGCCTGGTCCACCAAAGTAGGCGAGACCGCCGGTGACGGTCATGCCACGCGGGTCGTCTACGGAGATTCCGAGGGCTTCGGCGCCCATTTCCACCGCGCAAGGAAAACAAGAGTAGAAATCGAAGGTGGCAATATCGTCGACTCCCACGCCTGCCGCGGTAAGGGCGAGTTTGCCTGCGGCAGCGATGCCAGGGGAGCGTGAGAGGTCGGGACGTTCGGCGGGATAGAACACATCGTTGCAGTCCGCGCTGGACCAGGGAAAGACCCACTGGGAGCGGGGGATGCCCGCGGCTTCGGCGTTTTCGACAGACGTAAGAATGATGGAGGCGCCCTGGTCAACCGACATGATGGCGTTCATCAACTTGGGATACGGTTCCCCAATCATGCGGTTTTGCGGGGTGATTTCAGCGATCTCTGCAGCAGAGCGTTCTTGTGGGAACCATGCGAGATCGGGATGGGACGCAGCAACTTGGGTTGCTCGTGCCATGAAGGTCGCGAGAAAGTGGCGTTGTTCTTCGGGAGAACGACCTGCCCGGTGTGCAATGGCGTTTTCGAGAAGCGGATAGAGCTGGGGAGGTCCCATCAGGCCTGCTGCCATCTCCGCCGGGCCGGCTCCCATGCGCCCGTCCCCAATGACTTCACAGGTGGAAGCGGTAGTACTTCGTGCCCCAGCTTGTTGTACGCCGTCTTTACGAGCCCGCTTTGCAGAGTCTCCGGCTTCAGCGCCCGCGATGAGCACACCTTTTATGCTGCCGCTCTGTATGGCATCTCCGGCTTTCCCGATGAGCCATTGAGGAGTGTTTCCGCCGATGGCAGTGTACTGCCGGATGCCGTCGGGGAGTTTGAGGCGATCTGCCAGGTCCCCCGGGGGGTTTGCATAGGTGTGCGAAATTGCGTTGACGACTTGCACACAGTCAATGAAAGGTGCGACCTTTGTGCCGGCATCCTCTAAGGCAAGCACGGATGCTTGTTCCATGAGGTCGAGCGCTTCGACATAGGCTTTTCCTCGATTGGTTACTTGGCCGACGCCGACAATGATCGGGGTTCGCGGGTCCATGCGCTGCTCCCTGCGTGTGCGCTGCAGTGTCAGACAAGAATAGGTTTCCGGTTTTTGTGAGTCGAATCCCTCCTTCTGCCTGTCCTCTTTTTGTGGGTGCTGCTGTGGGTGCTGCTTCAGGGGATGTTCCGAGTGCTTTTTTGTTTTTTGGGTTCTTCGGCTTTTCTGGGTTTTTCTTAGGGAACAACATTAATTGTGGATTTTGTAGGGCTTCTCGGTTTCGCTGGTTTTTTGCGGTAGAGAGGTAAAAAGAGGTGGAAAGAAGCAGAAAAGAGGCGTCGAAGTAGACATGCGGAAGAAATATGCGAGAGCAGGGAAATAGGCAGTTTTTCCTTTTCGAGATGGGAAGACGCTGGTACGTTTTAGTCTAATGAAGATGAGGCCGTTGACTTTCTCTGTCCGCTCCATTGCGCACAGGGTCATCTTGTGCGAATCTTGCGGGAAAGACGTTTTTGACTTTTTTGCAGAGTGCCGACAACGATTCCAGTGAGCTGGAATATCTCTATCTAAGGGGCTTATCGTGAAGGTCGGATATAACGAGGAGCAAGAGGAACTGAAGCGCATTGTGCGACAGTTTCTTGAAGAAAAATCTCCTGAATCCGAAGTCAGACGCCTCATGGAGACCGATACAGGTTATGATGAGGCCGTTTGGCGTCAAATGGCTGATCAGATGCAGTTACAAGGACTGACGATCCCGGAAGAGTACGGAGGATCAGGGTATGGAGCCGTAGAGCTTGTGGCTGTGATGGAGGAAATGGGGAGATCGCTGCTCTGCGCCCCTTTCTTTTCTTCCATAGTGCTTGCTTCGAACCTCCTGCTTGTTTCCGGAGATGAAGCGGCGAAAAAAGAGCTCCTCCCGAAGATCGCGAATGGCGACCTTCTTGCCGCTGTTGCAGTGACCGAGGAAAACGGTCGCTGGGACGAAGAAGGCGTGCAGATGAAGGCCAAGTCCGACGGCGGAAAGTGGACCGTCTCGGGAACGAAAATCTGTGTGATCGACGGTCAGATCGCGAATGAACTTTTGGTGCTTGCGCGCACCGGCAAAGGCGTGAGCCTCTTCCGCGTGTCCGGTGAGGCAAAAGGTCTGAAGAAGAAACTTCTCAACACACTTGACAGCACCCGCAAGCAGGCGAGGCTGGAATTCAAGGCAGTTTCCGCCACACTGGTGGGTACTGAGGGCGAAGCATGGGATGCTTGGTCGAAAACACTCGATCTTGCTGGTCTTGCTCTCTCCGCAGAGCAGATCGGAATGGGGCAGTTCTGCCTCGACATGGCAGTGGACTACGCCAAGATTCGCCTGCAGTTCAGCCGGCCAATCGGTTCCTTCCAGTCCATTAAGCACATGTGTGCTGACATGTTTGTGGAACTCGAGTCAGCGCGTTCCGGCTTGTACTATGCGGCCGCGTGTTATGCCGAAGAAGAATCAGAGTTCCCCAAGGCTGTTTCCCTGTTGCAGGCCTACGCGTCTGAGATGGGCTTTCGCATTGCGGCGGACAATATCCAGATTCATGGCGGGATCGGCTTTACCTGGGAGCACCCGGCCCATCTCTATTACAAGCGGGGCAAGAGCTCTGAGCTGCTCTTCGGCGACGGTGACTTTCACCGTGCCAAGATGATGGAGCGTCTTGACGCCGAACCTATGGTGATGCCCGGTTCAGGGGACGACGAGACGGCAGACGATGAGGGTGACAGCCCAGAGGCTGCCGCAATACGCACTGAAGCCCGTGCCTGGTTCGAGGCGAACTGGGACCCCGAGATTTCGCTGCGCGAATGGTGGGAGCGCCTTTCCAACAGTGGTTGGGGCTTTCCGACCTGGCCAGAAGAGTGGTACGGCAAGGATCTGCCTTCCCACTTGGCGCGTGTTGTCGCTCAGGAGAGCCGTCGTGTCGGAGCTGTTGCTGCTCCCACGGGCATTGGCCCCATGATGGCCGGTCCGACGCTCGCACAGTGTGCAACCAAAGAGCAGAACGAGCGATTCTTGCCCGACATGGTGAGCGGGAAACTCGTATGGTGCCAGCTCTTCAGTGAGCCTGGCTCCGGGTCGGACCTCGCGAGCTTGCAGACCCGCGCCGTGCGTGACGGGGACGAGTGGATCATCAACGGCCAGAAGGTCTGGACTTCTGGTGCCCAGTTCTCGAAATGGGGCATCCTCATTGCCCGGACCGACCCCGACGTGCCAAAGCACAGTGGGATCACCTACTTTGTGATCGACCTGGAACAGCCTGGTGTGGAAGTTCGGCCTCTCACAGAGATGACCGGCCAGCAGATGTTCAACGAGGTTTTCTTCACTGACGCCCGCGTGCCACACGCGAACGTGATTGGCGAAGTGAACGCCGGTTGGCACGTTGGAGTGGTGACGCTCGGTTTTGAGCGGAACTCCCTCGGTGCAGGCGGCATGAGCGGCGGCATGGGCGGTGGCGGCATGTTCGGCCCTGGCGACCTTGACAAACCGGCCGGCAAACCAGCCGGCAGTGGTGGCGGCGAGATGGCCGGTATGGCGGCTGCCTTTGGTGGTGGCGGTGCCAGCATGCTGAAGATGCTGCCCGGCATGTTCGGCAAGAGCGGCGATCCGGTCGTGGCGCAGAAAATGGCCAGGCTCTACACCATGTTTGAGCTGTCGAGTTACACCAGCATGCGGGTGCAGCAAGCAGTCACACAAGGTGACCAGGTTGGTCCTGAAGTTTCCATCGGCAAGATCGTGGCCTCGAAGATGTTGCGTATGATGCGTGACACTGCCCTCAGCATTGAGGGGCCAATGGGCATGTTGCACGGAGAAGACGCCCCACTTGGTGGCATGATCCAGTTCCTCTCCTTGTTCTGCCCGGCCATCTCGATTGCCGGTGGTACCGACCAGGTGCAGGCCAACATTATTGGAGAGCGTGTTCTGGGTCTTCCGCCAGAAGCCCGTCCCGACAAAGAAATGCCGTTCAAGGAACTTGAAATTGGTACTCGTTCGCTTAACTAAGCGGAACAAGTAGCGTACTTGTGAGAAAAAGCCAGGCTTTTTCTCACAAAGAGGGGTCCGCAGCTCGAGCTGCGGACCCCTCTTGCGTGTGTGGCTCCCCGAGAGCGTTTTTTCGATATATCTGAGTATTTCAGCAGGATCTTCCGAAGAAGACGGAAGGAGACTGTGCTGCGCTCAGGTGTGGGCTTTGATGAAAGCAGCGGCTTTTTCGAGCCCGGCGTCGGCTTCCGGGAACATGCCGGGAAAGAACTGCCAGACATGGATCATGTCTTCGCCGATGTCGAAGGCTGTTTCGATTCCGGCTTGTTTTGCCTTTTCCACGACGCGGGCCGCGTCATCGTAGAGAACCTCGTTCGTGCCCACCGCGACAAAGAGTGGGGGAAGTCCGGAAAAGTCTCCATTAATGGGAGTAATTGCGGGGTCGTCTGCTTTTTTGCCAGAGGGGTCAACGTAGAAGGAGATCCATTTTTGCAGGTCCTCTGCAACCACGAGAGGGTCCTTGTCGGCTCTGGTGGTAAGGGATTCTCCTGTCAGCGCGAGGTCAGCCCAGGGAGAGAAACAGACACCCGCTGCCGGAAGAGGTTTTCCCGCGTCGCGCAAGGCCATAAGGGTGGCGAGCGTGAGGCCCCCTCCCGCGGAGTCTCCTCCGATCACAACCTTGGAGGGCGCCGTCCCCTCCGCAAGGACTGCTTCATACGCGGCAAGGGCGTCTTCAAGCGCTCCAGGGTGGGGGTGTTCCGGTGCGAGCCGGTAGTCCACTGCCAGGACACGGGCCTGCGCGGCCACGGCAAAGTGGGCGAGCATGCCACGATGGCTGTTGAGAGAACCAATAACGTATCCGCCCCCATGCACGTAGACAATGGTGCGGTCTGTTTTCCCTGAGGGAACGTGCCACTCGCAGGAGACACCACCAACTGTGACGGGTGTAATGGTCACGTCTTCAGGTGGCGATACCATCCCCCCGAGACTGTCGTACATTGTACGCCATTCTTCGGTGCCCATCCCCTCTTCGGGACGGTTCTGTTTTGCAGCACTGAGCATCCCCATGAGGCCGCTGAACTGTTCGCTTGGCATCGATTCCCCCCTGCACCTTTGGACAGGAATTATCCTGTCGTATCGGACCTTGTCGAGATTACTCCCCCTTCTGGGCGAGAGACGAGCACAAGACCAACTTGCCTGGGGTTTTGCCTGGTCGAAAATAATCCAAACCAACAACCCGTGCCTATATTCATCCTTACCGAAACCCTCCAAGCACGAAGCACCCACAATGACACGACTCCCCCCAGGATCGTTCCTCCGCAACAACCGCTACCGCATCGACGGATTCCTGGGGCAAGGTGGCTTCGGTATCACCTACCGAGCCCACGACACCTTCTTCAACAAACCTGTTGCCATCAAAGCTTCTCGCGCTGCTTGCGACTTGGCGCTCGATCGAATCGGCCCTTGGATGCGACGACGACTCGCTCGGTCAGGTCGCGCGGCATCGGGTTCGCCGCGGATGCGAATGATCCCCAGGCACAATTGTTCGACGCCCCCTTTCCGCTTTGATCCAGAGGATTTATGCGGAGACAACCCTGTCTCTGCATCCTCGTGTCTCTGCCCGAGGGTTACGAAAGAGTGTGATATCCCGGTACTTCGATGTATGGAGTGTCGAGATAGACCTTCGCTTCAGGAACACCGCAGAAGCGGCCGTGGCTCCATCGCACCTCGATATGGCCTGCAACATGTCTGTCCTCTTCCTGCTCTCGATCAGATACGATCGCATTCCATTCGATCTCGGGTTGGCCGCTGCTCCTCGGGAAGACCTCAAAGTCAAGAAGTGAGAACTGCTGTCGCCAATCCCAAGGCGTCGCAATACGAAGTCGCAATGGTGAGTTACCTTGGGCGCTGGATCCGAGCAGGAAGTACGGGGAGCTGTACAGGCGCAGCATTCGCCACAGCATCACTTCTTTGTCACGAATCGACTTGAGATTTCGGAGCCACCGGCGGCTTGTCTCAGCCGCGACTTGCGCTGCGAAGTTCGCGTATGGCTCCTGGAGATCTGAGGGCCAGACGCGTTTGCACGCATCCTTTATCCGGTCTCGATCGTCAGCGGTGAGATCTGACATCGCGGACGGGAGACCGGATCCAAGAACAGAACGCACTTCTTGATAAAACGCCTGGTAGGCAAGTGGCGACACCTCGGCGAACCAATCAGTGCGCCGGTCACCAGACCGCTGACCAAGCAGGCGATCGAACAGATGGGGCGGGGAGGGATTCATCAGGATCTTCGAGACGTACTTGCATGAGACAAGAAATACGTGATCGATACGGAGGTCTGCCGGAAGGAGGTCATAGCCGGGTGGGCGGTGTTCGCCCTTCCACTCGACACGAACGGGTGAGCGGTGGCGCAATCCCGCGTCCGACATCAAGAAAGCTCTACCGTTGCGGTGAGCAAGCTCGAATTCCCGAGGGAACTCGCCGTCGAAGTAGGCATCGCGAAGGCGCCGCCAATGATCATCCGTGACATTGCACACGACGTCTGGAGGCCGAACCAAGGCTGCCTCCAAGGTCAAGCCAGGCAGCATACCGAGACCAGTGACAATTTCGGTGATGTTGGTCTTGAGGGTTCCCATGTTGATGAGTTCTCGGTTCCGGATTGGGCGCTGACACGTTCGACTTCGTGGCAGCCAACGCGTCGCGCAACGCCAGGTTGTCGGACCAGAGCGCGTACACAGCGTTCGCCATTGTCTCCCGGGCGACCCTGATCCTCCGAAGCTCGTCGGCGCGTTGGGTCGCTGCCCTCTTCAGGGCATCTATTTGCGCACAGAGCGCGCGTTCGGATGCCGACACTCGTCGCGCGCGCCAAAAGATTCGGCCTGGGCCGTGAACTCATCGACCAGATGCCGATAGCGACGGTACATGGTGGCTCTACTCACTCTAGCTTCGATAGCGAGGGTGACGGCGGTCAGCGACCCATCTGACTGAATCGGCTTCCCAGCGAGAAGGCGTTGGATAGCTCCCTCGATGTCCGCTTGTCTCCGGTCGGCGTCATCCACGAGATATCCTTCCACGTCTGCGGAGACGATGGTCCGGTCCTTCGCAACTCGCTGCATGTACATCTGCCTCCCTGCCAACGAAAGATGTGAAGCTCCTGACAGCGCCGGCGCGCCGGCTCATACTGCTATGGGCCCAATCCAAGCTGTGCGCCGCAGATTGCCAGGCAAGGCTGAGTTCGCGGACCAGTTCGTTGCACATCCAATCGTCCGGTGTGAGGTGAGCGGAGCACTGTTGTCCACTTTGCGTGACCCGTGTGACCGGGAACGTGCCGACGGCGTCGTCTGATGAATCGATCTCCGGTACGCCCGCGGTCTGTGCGTAGTCTCCCTTCACCGGCATCGCTGGTCACCGTCCGCCATTTCCCAACGAGTAATCACTTCGTCCACCAAGGCTGCGCTCTCCTTCAGGCAATCGAGGTACACCTATGTAAAGTCAAGGTGGGCATGGCCAAGCATGTGTTGAAGACGGCGGAGCGGATTTACATACAAAGATCGCCAAGAGATATCTTCGGAGGATCCCGTCTTGTGCGACGACACTTGGTGACGCATCATGTCGGAGAGAGCGAGAATTGCGAAGGTGTGTCGCAACATGTGCGGATAAACAGACTCAGGCATTTCGGGGCAGTCGGGCCAGGCGCCGGTCGAAATGACGCGCTTGCACCGATCGGGCGCGCGCTCGAATACCTTGTCCCATGTGTCCGGCAGGACTTGCCTGCCGCCATCGCCGATGAACAATGCAAGCGGCTCGTCATAACCAGCATCAACAGTGAAGAGTCGTTTCCGCTCGTCGATAGTGAGCTTGTCCCAATCCCGCGTGCGGCCGTCGGCGATGATTACCTGCCGCTTTGTCCAGTCGACGACGACAGGATCGACATCCAGGGACGCTCGAATCGAGTGCGTCGCATTCGCTGTTTCAATCGCCGCGACTCGGTCGCTCTTGCGATAGACGTCTATTGCGGACAGGATACGTCGAGGCAAGCTGATTTGTCGTGGACGGTTCCCCTCCGTGGTGAAGGTTCCCAGCCAGAGTGTCTGTGGTTTGGATCTGCCTGTCGGAATCTCACAAGCGAGCAGGCTCGCGGCCTCCTCGCGCCGGAGACCGGTAGACACCAAGAGCCGAGCAAAAAGATTGTTGCGGAAGTCGTGCCGCGAACGAGACCGCGGATCCATTCGACCGTCGGGGAGCCGGTTCTCCAGACCAACGGTGAGAAAGAAGCGCCACTGTTCGTACGTCAGGTACTTGACGACGGGTGCGGTCCGCAGCTTGGCGCGTGCGACGTTCCTTGTCGATTTGCCCAGCGTTCGGTATGTAAATGGAGATGTATTAGTGTATCCGTTCTCTACTACCCATGAGTAGAAACCCTCAAGTGCAGCGACCTCTCGGTTCCAGGTTGCCGGACTGACTTCCGCGATGCGTGCTGCCCGGTAGGCAGCAATGTCGTCCTTGTCTGCTTCGGTCAGTTGCTTCGATACCGGCAGATCCTGGAGGAATCTCAGGAATCGAAAAAGGTCGTAGGCGTACGCGCGCCATGAGTGTGGCGAAGTGACCCCGACTGACGGCAGTGAGCGAACGTAGCGGCAGAAAATCTGCTCTGGCTTACCATCGCGATCGAGCAAGAATGGCATGCCGTTCGGAATGTTCCCCAACCCGGTAAGCGCGCTCGGCGAGAGAGGATTCAATGTCCAGCGACCCAAGTCGACCGAGCTTTCGATAATCGAAGAAGAAAAGCTCCATCAGCTTCCAAACAGCATGCGGTTGGCATGCTCGGTTGTTATCCGTCGCTCGGCAAGCTCGACGTACTCAGGGTCGAGGTCGTAGCCGATGTAGCGGCGACCTGTGCGAATCGCCGCGATCGCGGTCGATCCCGAGCCCAAGAACGGGTCGAGAACAACATCTCCACCGTTGTCACCGCCCGCGTAAGTGAAGAGTTCGATGCAACGCGTCGGCAGCTCCACTGGGAAGGGAGCAGGGTGGCCAGTCCGCTTTGCGGACTCTGCCGGGATGTGCCAGACATCAAGAGTCCAGGCCATGAAGTCTTCCTTGGATATGGTTGCATTGCAAGGCAGACCCACCTCCTGGCGCTTCTTGGCCGAGATGGCACGGTCGAAACGACCCTTCGAGGCCACAATGATCCGTTCGGTGAGATCACGAAAGGTCGGGTTCGATGGCTTCATGAACGATCCCCAAGCGCAACTCCCTGACGCACCCGCGGCCTTCGACCACACAACGACGCCGCGAAGCCCCGCCCGGCAGTCGTCCTCGAGAATCCGGATGACGTCGGAGGAAAGGGAACGATACGGTTTTCGTCCAAGGCCGGCGGCGACGTTGACCGCTATGCGTCCCCCGGGCTCGAGAACGCGGAAACACTCCACGAATACGTCGCGGAGCATGGCGAGGTAGTCGGTATAGGACTCCGGAACTCTGGGATCGTTCCGGGCTATCTCATACGCCTTCGCTGCAAAGTACGGCGGTGACGTAACGATGAGCGCCACGGAGTTGTCAGGCACTTCGCGCATGTTGCGGCTGTCTCCGACGAACAACTTGTTCGCGGCCGGGCAATCGTTGACGGTGTCATCACTCGACAGCACCGGCGGAGTGAATTGTTCGTAGAATCCGGACGCGTCGTGACTCTCGCGTTTTGAGACACCAAAGGTCGAGGTGGTCGTGCCCCGCCTGGCCATCGCTTGCTCCTGTCTCGTTTGCCGATCGACGGGGCGAGTGTATCACATGCATGTAGTTCCGTGAGACACCATGCAACCTGTCGGGATAAGGGGATCTCGCCTCGAAGCAGAAACCCGAGGTCGTCTTGGAGGATGAAGATGATGTCGGCAGAGAGGTTGCGGTACGGCTTGCGGCCGAGGTTGGCAACGTTGACAGCGATGCGGCCTCCGGGTTCGAGTACACGCCGACACTCTGCAAAGACGTCACGTAGCATGCGAAGGTAGTCGACATGGCTACTGGGCACATGGCCTTTGCCGATCGTCCGTTGCGCTGTCGGTTCCCGCTCATCACCTTTGCTCTTCACTATGGATCCCCGGATCTCGCGTCGTCCGGTAACTGGCTGCGACGCCGGATTCATCGCGTGTGATACCAACAAGCGTGCGCTCGCTGTGGTTCCTCTCTGTAGTTCTTCGGAAAGGTTGTTTGACAGGAAAGAGGCCTTCCCGGTTCGGTTGCGTAAGTAGATCCTTGTAGAGAGGCCTCCCCATGAATCGTGTTGAAGATGGGACCGGTTGCGCAGCTCTGAAATCGATGGACGTTGCACGAGTAACCGCATGCAAAGCATGGCAGGCCTGAAAGAGAACACGCGTTACCCGAGATAGCAGCACGCGAAGAACAGCGCTGATCCCTCTGGAAATTTCCTTTTTCCCAGTTGCGGTATGTATTCGCACAAAAAACACTGTCTTTTTGCTACGATCGCACCTCTGCTTCCCCTGAATCCCGGTGGCAACGCTCATTTTGACAGTACCCATGTACGGATCCATCAATTCCGGCGCGTCACAACAACACTGTACGAAAGATGAGCGCCGCCTTCTTTCCTACATATAAAACTCACACGACTTTCCCCAATAGGAAAACGTCCAATGGATACGCCAACAGTTCCCTTCTCTACGCCACAAGATCCATATGGAAAAGGGCGTCCTCCCTTCCACTCTGCGCGAGAACCGCAACGCTGGTGGGAAAAAACCTGGGTCATCTTGTTGGCATGTGTCGTCTTGCCACCAGTGGGCATTGCTCTCATCTGGATCGCAGCAAAAAAGTGGAACAGTTCAACAAAAAAGCTGGCAACTGGAGTCACAGCGGCATGGCTTGTCTTGTTTCTCGCGATTGGTGTGACGAGCGAGGAGCCCTCCGAAGAGACTGTTGTGCCTTCAGAGAAGGAAGCCGTCAAAGTCGACAAAGAGATCACAACCCAGCCTATTACGACCTCGACGACCTCGACGACCTCGACGACATCCTCGACGACGAGAAGGACAACCACCACACGGGCGTCAGATATTTACTACAAGAGCTGCGCACAAGTCCGAGCAGCCGGGAAGGCCCCGCTCTATCGAGGCGACCCCGGTTACCGTCCTGGTCTTGACCGGGACAATGACGGCGTGGCGTGCGAAGTTTGAGAAAGTGTAACGAGCGCGAAACCGTATTTTGCGCAGGAAACTCTTTGGCACGGATCTCGGGACGGGTTTCTGGGTGAAGAGATCGCTTCGCAGGGCCTCTGGAGGGATGATGCAGAAACCATGCAAAGTGTCTCGACCACTGTCTCCTCCCTGAAAAAGCGATTTTCGCGGATGTGTCTTGTTCCGCTCTCGCGTTCTCGCACTGCACCTTTGAAAACGGTCTTGATACTCCTTGTTCTCGCATCGATAGCACCTTCAACCTCATGCACACCACTATTCGCAGCCAACTCAATCTAGAAGACACTGACGTCCGTGTTGATCTCAATCTCGCAGGAGCAATTCTCGCTCTTCTCCCAAATCCGTCTGACAACCCTGCATTCGTGCTCGATGTCACGAGCGCTCAGATCGGCCGCAGCCTCTATCTTGGAAACGGCTTCCAAGCACACCGAAAAGTCTGACTTATCGGTTGCGCAGCTCTGAAATCGATGGATGTTGCAGGAGTAACTGTATGCAAAGAATGGCAGGCCTGAAAGAGAACACGCGTTACCCGAGATAGCAGCACGCGAAGAACAGCGCTGATCCCTCTGGAAATTTCCTTTTTCCCAGTTGCGGTATGTATTCGCACAAAAAACACTGTCTTTTTGCTACGATCGCATCTCTGCTTCTCCTGAATCCCGGTGGCAACGCGCATTTTGACAGTACTCATGTACGGATCCATCAATTCCGATGCGTCACAACAACACTGTACGAAAGATGAGCGCCGCCTTCTTTCCTACATATATAACTCACACGACTTTCTCCAATAGGAAAACGTCCAATGGATACGCCAACAGTTCCCTTCTCTACGCCACAAGATCCATATGGAAAAGGGCGTCCTCCCTTCCACTCTGCGCGAGAACCGCAACGCTGGTGGAAAAAAACCTGGGCCATCTTGCTGACATCTGCCGTCTTGCCACTAGGAGGCATTGCTCTCACCAGTTGCGCGGAGACCGACGAGCCCTCCCAAAAAGAGACCACAACAACTCAGCCCATTACGACCTCGGCGACGACTTCCACGACGACGATCACCACACGGGCGTCAGATATTTACTACAAGAGCTGCGCACAAGTCCGAGCAGCCGGGAAGGCCCCGCTCTATCGAGGCGACCCCGGTTACCGTCCTGGTCTTGACCAGGACAATGACGGCGTGGCGTGCGAAGTTTGAGAAAGTGTAACGAGCGCGAAACCGTATTTTGCGCAGGAAACTCTTTGGCACGGATCTCGGGACGGGTTTCTGGGTGAAGAGATCGCTTCGCAGGGCCTCTGGAAAGATGGTGCAGAAACCATGCAAACGGTTTAGGAAGGTGCACTTGGTGTGGAAAGAAGTCAGGGAAGAACTCCCCGCGAAAGCTGCACTGCTTCTTTAACTTCGTACGCAAACTGCCTTGTTGGCTTTCCATCTGTGACGGCCTCTTTGTCCGTCCGGCATTCATCTATTCTATGTATTGATGCAATAATACAAAAACAACGTACCGGATAAAAAGGCGATAAGCGGCCATCGGATATCCTGAAATACCCTATCCACAACACCTCCGCTTTTTTCCCTGGCCTTGCCCGAAACAGCCCAGGAAAACCTTTGGAAGAACCCCCACCCGCTTTTGGAAGGGCGGGAGTGCCGTCGGTGGCAGTCAATACAGGCTAATGATGACATATTCTCGTATCGCTAGAGGTGTTTCCCAGTTTCTCGGAGGTCAAGAAAGGATTCGAACGGTTGCAGCACTATGTGAGGAAAGGCCGCAAAGGGTGATGCGGGGCTATGCAAAGGG
>Ga0209633_10002332_pt1 | contig 18426 bp, 12 predicted proteins | sample Cruoilmetagenom1_FD_187290 | JGI IMG/M metagenome (GOLD analysis project Ga0209633, IMG submission 187290) | Oil polluted marine microbial communities from Coal Oil Point, Santa Barbara, California, USA - Sample 1 (SPAdes) (version 2) | ecosystem: Environmental > Aquatic > Marine > Oil seeps ... | reverse complement strand
TTCATCGCCAGCGGCTTTTCACAGAGGACATGCTTTCCGGCGTGAAGGGCCGCCTTCGCCCATTGCCTATGCGCGCTCACAGGCAAGGCTACATAAATAAGGTCGATGTCGGCCCGCGCCAGAAGTAATGCATAGCTTTGTTCGGCATGGGCGAGCCCGTGCTCTTCTGCAAACGCCGCCGCGCGCTTTTGGTCCCGCGAGGCGATCGCATGGGCGGTTATCTCGTTGATCGTTTTTGCCGGTTCGACCACCGCAAGCGGCGCTATCCACGCGGCGCCTAAAATCCCGATACGGATCATCATTCATACTCCGCTGCATACATGGCGAATGTTTCTAAATTCTCGGCAACGCCGGCAAGCCGCCCCGATGTTTCTGACAATTCCATTGGCGCCTCGCGCATATCCGGAAGGCAAACGAGGCGCTTGAAGCGGCTGCCCGGCGGCGGCGCCAGACGGAAGGGAATGCGTGCAATCGGAATGGGCGGCATTTCAAGCTGATAGTTCAGAAAACTCAAGACTATCCGGTTCTTTTCCGGTTGATCGAACACCGTAGCCCAGACGGCGGGAGGGGCGTCAGCTTCAAACGACGCCGGCCCTCCCAGCAACTCCCTGATCAGTGCAATGAAGAGGGCGTGATCTGCATTGCTGTCGCCCGCCTCGATATCCGCAGCGGAGAAAACGGAGCGCCCATCGCCGTATGTCGAGGCGACAATCGCCGGTTCCTGCGTGTGGGTCCAGGGCGGGTCGGAGTGTATGCTTGACCAGTTTTGATCCGACATCGTTCCGCCATGGGGGTGGCCATAGGGCAGGGACAAGGTCGCCAGCGCTTCCCCGTCGCCGGCGCGCAATCGCACCGCGCCGGACATGCCGCGCGCCTCAGCGCGATGGCCGAGATAACGTTCTGGCGCGAGCGCATCCGCTACCAGTCCGCAAGCAGGCTTTGCGTAGATCATGCGCCCGGCGTCCTCGCCGGCGAGATGACAACCGAATACATCCGCGAGCGCGAAGTCGTCGCCGTGCGCGCCGTCCGCCAGTGTGAGCGAGGTCATGCGGCTTGCATATATCCGCCCGCCCTGGGCGACATAAGCGCGAAACGCTTCAATCTCACAGGGTCGCATGCGCAAGAGGTTTGGCAGGACGATAACTTTATAATCCGCGAGCCGGTCGAGCCGCTCCTCCGTGATCACGCCGAAGGGCAGATGCGCTGCGGCGAGCTTCCGGCAAGCGCCGCGGACCGCGCGGAAATGCGGATAGTCCGGCGCCGCGCTGCAGGGAAGGTTTGCGAGATCGGTTCCATCATCGGCAAAATTCATCTTCGAGGCGTCCGAGAAGTAAACACCGATATCTTCAATCGCCTCGCCGCCGATGAACGGCTCATAAGGCGCGGTCTCGTCGAAAGTCTCGCGAATGCGAGCAAGCATCGCCGGGTTATTGCGGCCGTCCGGATCAAGCGCGGCAATCATCAAAAACGCGGAACCGCAGCCCAGGGCTCCGTAGACCTGCATTTTCAGATTCGCAGCGCTCTGAAGCTGTTCGTGGTCGACAAGGTTGCGCGCTACGGTCGTCATAAACTCCGTCGGGCGGCCGGGCGAAAGGTTCGCCATCAGCCGGGAGATGACCAGTTGCTCCTCGCGCCCGCCGTAAAAATCGCCGCCGAGGAAGTCATGGGCGCGTGCGGAAGCGAACGAAACACCACGCGACCAGTTCGACATGGCGAGCGCGAAATTGTGATAGACGGATGTTTCCGGGCGTTCGGTATGGACGAGGTCGCGCAGTTCCTCGGCGAATTCTGCAATCCAGCGCTCGCGCGCGTCCTGAAATGCACACCAGACCGGGGCGCGCCAATTCAGCACTTTCGGGATTGGCGCGCCGATCTCCTTTTCGCTGCGTGCTTCACAATGGCGGCACAGGCAAACCGCCGGCCACCACATCATATCGAAGAAAAGGACGTCTACATCGTAACTGCGCGCGATCTCGCGCGTCTGGGCGCGCACAAAGTCGCGGTAACCGGGGTTGTTCGGGCAACACAACCCATAACGCGCCATGGGCAATGGTCCCATCGGGCTCGCCGCCGCCGCCTCGATGCGCCATTCCGGGTGAGCGTTTGCGGCCCAGCTGTTAAAGATCGTGCTGTAATAGGCGCATATGCCGGCGCCTTCGTTCCTTAGCGTGTCGACAATCACGCGCATGGGGTCGCGCCCGGCGAACGCGGCGTGCTGGACGCCGCTTTGCGTCGGCCAGTTGCAAAAGCCCGCATGAGACTGGAAATAAACCATTACCCCTTCGGCGCCGGTTGAGAGGGCTTCTTTCGCGGCTTGTTTCGGATCGAAATTCTTTAAAAAAGCCTCGTCCCAGTCAGGGATGTGCATGTCAACAAGCAGTCGGCGTAATGTGCGCTCATAAGGTGTTCGGGTGTTGTTGGATGATGCAGAAGTTGATTGGCGCGCGTTCATCTCAGGAACCCGTTCATATCTGCATTCAGCATATTGAGCAGCAAAGTTGAAACCAGCATCTTCAGACCTCAAATTATACTATCGCCTGGGTAAGGCGGTCGATAAACCAATACGCAGATAGTATCCCGAGCCCGTAACCATATGCGTATCGAACGGGCGTGCGTTTAATATGCGCCAATCGAAAGATTTGGGCGGTTTTAGCGAGCCAAACAGCGGCGAGGGCGAAAAAGATAATCGACAACTGACCTGTTTCGACGCCGAAGTTGAAAAATAAGAGGGCGCCGATTTTGTCTGTATATGACAGGCCAAATTGCGTAAGCGCAGCGGCGAACCCGGCGCCGTGCGCGAGGCCGAAGGCGCCAGCGACAAGGGTAGGGCGCCGCCAGGTCAGCGTCTCGCGGTCATTACGCACAATCTCGCTGGCGAGAAACACGATTGACAATGCAATTATTATTTCCGCCGCAGAAATGGATATGCGAATGACATCAAGAGCGACGAGAAAGATTGTCAATGAATGGGCGAGCGTGAAGCCGGTCAAGGTAAGAACAACGCGGTGCGGCGTGCGCGCGATGTAGACCAGCCCTGCGATAAAGAGGAGATGATCGACGCCGCCAATGATATGCCCAACGCCGAGCGCAAAATAACCTTTTGCAACGCTAGCAAAGGTTTCAGGCGCCGGCACGCGCCACTCGCCTTGCGACGGATCGAGCACCGCCGAGCGCGTTTCGCCGCTCGCGAATTCGACGCGCGCTAATGTTGAAATTGACGGATTGTAGAGCGGGTAATCAATTATGATGCGGCTGCCGGAAAGACCGGTTGGGCAAGCATAGGCCGCAACGCCTTGCCGGCGGCGCACCGTCCCGGAATTTGCCGTCGCGGCGCACGGCTCGGTAAGAAAAACCACCGGCGCCTGCGCCTTGTTGATCGATGATGGCGTCTTCCAGCTGAGGCGCACGGCGCCGTCCGGGGCTTCCTGGATGAGGACAAAGAGAGGGCGGCTGTCATGCGCGCGAGCGGCCGTTGCCGACAGGAAGGCGCTGGCGGCGAGCAGAAGAATAATGACGGCCCGGCGCTGGATCATTGGTTGAGCTTCGTTGTTTGTGACAAAGGCGCGCGGGTTGTTTCGATCAACGGCGCATATTTTGCGACGATTGCATCCGTAAGCTCGTCCGTCTGCGCGCGCCGCGCTGCGCGCGTCATGTCTTCGGTGAGGATGGTTTTAATCTCGTCAATCGGCGGAAACCGCCCGGGCGAGCGCGATGTCACATAAATGAGATGCGCGCCGTATTCGGAAAGTACCGGACCTGACCAACTGGAGAGCGGCGATCTATCTGAGAAAATCGCTTTTGTCGCTTCCTCGTCAAAGTGACCCTCGATGTAGTCGTATGTTCGTTCCACATAATTTGTATGGAAGAGGAAACGATCGCCATATCTGGTGGCGTCTTTAAAGCGCGCGTTATCGGCGCGGAGCTTTTCCAGGAGCTGCTGCGCCCGGCCCATCGCGGCGACGGGCGATATGTTTTCCGCCTTCACGAAAACATGGGCGAACGTAGCGCCCGGTTCTTGATAGTAGGTCTGCTTGTTCTGTTCGTAAAATGCGGCGATGGCTTGGTCAGTGGGCGCGGACGGCGCCGCGACCGCATCGGTTATGAATTCCAGCTTCTCGATCATGCGCTGGCGGATGACATAGTCGCCTTCGGCAAGGCCTAATGATTGCGCTTCGCGGTAGAGCGCTTCCTCGCGAATATAGTTGTCTGCAAGTCGTTGGCGTTCATCCGCACTCATCTTGTCGAGAATCGCAGCGGCGGCTTGCGGCTGAAAGGCTTTTGAGCGGTACTGAATGAAAGACAACAGGGCTTCGCGGTCGACAATGATTTGTTCTTCTTGAGCCGGTTTGGCGAGGCTAACCACGAGGAAAAGAACGGCGCCGATGGCGAAAAAATGAGCGAGAGGATCCTTCAGGATTTTTCTGGCGGGAGACATGTTTGGATTGCTTTTCACGGTGTGTACCAGATTGGAGATGTATAAGCGCGCTCCTGAAGAATTTGGGCGTGGCCTTCCGGCGGCGCCGCGCCGAGCGCTACTGAATCATAGAGCGAATTGCGCGGCGTCGGTATTTGTAAGACGCGCACATAATAAAAGGCGCGCGTATCTGCGTTGAAGGTCGGATCGCGCCAGACGGCGGTGAGCTCCGGGGCGCCAATCGAATTCTCATAGTTTGCGGTTTTGCGGTCGACTGTATCGCCGACGGGCGGGAGCCGATCATCGCCGCCGCGCGCGCGTTCGCCAGACCAGACGACATCAAACACTTTCTCATGGGCTTTACCGTCTACATCGAGCCAGCCCTTGATGATCTGTATCCGGTCGAGATTTGCTCCTTTGGGGTCCTTGACCGCCTGAATGAGAAAAGAGGGGGCTTCCGAACTTGCGGCCAAATCGCCGCCCATGGGGACGCCTTTTGCATAGCCAATAGAGGCGAGGTCGCGCGCTGTAAGATCGCTTGCCTCAAATCCGTGCCCGCCAAAAAAACGCACGGCGATGCGCGGGCCGGTCGTTCCGTAGACCTCGCGGCGCTTGAAAGCGGAAATGATTTCCTCGCGCGTATTTTCGCGCGCCCAGACGGCGGCGAGCCCGGAAGCGGACATTTCCCAACCGGAGATGCGGCCAAGGCCCTGCTTTTTATTTTCCGGGGTCGAGTCACGGGCCATCTTGCCCATGAAATTGTCTTCTTCAGCGGAAGCAAGACCAGTATGACCGTCGGTGGCGCCGATCATGCCGAGCTTGTAAGGGTTGGCGCCAATCTCATTGTCGATTTCAAGACCGGTCTTTAAGGCGCTGCGAACGTAATCAGCTTCCGTGACCGTTGGCGTCTGCGGCGCATCTGGACGTATTTCGAGAAGCTGGCGGAACAACTCAAAATCGGCGAACTCATCATCGGGCGACAGGATAGGGTGGGTCTCCGACGTGCCCTTGATCTGCGTGACTTCCGCTACAGGCTCCCACTGAGCGCGCTGTCTTGCATAACCTTCCTCGATCGGATCGCCCGCAGTGGTTACGCGCGTGAACATTTGTCCTTTAGAAATATTCGCATTGTGCGGCACTGCAACGAAGTTGGCTCCCGTTGCAGTTTTTGTATCGCCAAGCCACTGCCAGAGATCTTCGGGGTTATCACTGTCAAGAGCTGAAAACGGAAGAAACTGGCGCGCAACACCCCCGCCATTTGACATCAACACGACGCGATGCAACGTCGCATTGTCCGGCGCCGGCGAATATTCCCAGCCGATAAGGGATGTGAATTTCCCAGGCGCGTTATGGCGTTCAGCCGCATCAATGTTGGCCTGCCAGTGATTTTGAAAAGCGTCACTGCGGGCCAGTTCTTGAAAGAGGCTGGGATCGGACAAAACCCAGCGCAGGTCGCGCTCCATTTTGTTGGCGGGCTTAACAAGGTCGGCGATTTTCCATCGCAACCGTGTCAGCGGCCCGATTTTTTGGGGCCTTTCAGAGGCATCCATCCCGGCGTCGATCATACTCCGAATGAGCAGGATGAATGCGCGTCTTTGTTCACCCTTGTCTTTCAGTTCAATCAGGCGGCGCCCAAGGCGCGTTTCAGTGAGGAGCGGGTCCTTTTCGGTAAAAAGACCATAGGGAACGCCGAGCAGCGCGGCGTGATCGGTAACGGCGAGAAAATCGAGCGGCGTTTCCAATTGCACTTTCGCCCGGTGATAGGGGTGAATTGCGGGCTCGCCCTTGGCGAAGCGATAAGCGGTATCCGCATCCGCTGAATGATTATCGAACATATAGGCGTCGAACGAGATGTTCGTATGAAGATGAGTATCACCCCAAAGCAACTGGCTGGGATTTTCCTGCGCCCTGGCGGCGCCAGTCGCAGTCAGGAACGCGGAGAGTAACGCAGCGAGGATCTTTTTCTGTCGTTCCCGGTTCGTTGTCATCTTATCTTCCTCAATGCTTCGCGGGGAAAACGACAGGGTTGAAATCGTCATTGTTAAGCACGTCGCCAGGGGAAAGGCTCTCAATGAGCGTCTTCGGCAACACATTGCGTTGGCCATTGAATGTCTCGCCATCCGGCATGAAGATGATTGCAAAAGCGCGCCGCGAGCCAGGCGTCATATTCGGCCCGGCGGCATGCGGCGTCAGTCCGTTATGAAAACTCGCGTCGCCCGCTTTCATTTCCACGCATACCGGCTCGATCTGTCGCCAGTCCTCATAGACGTCGAACAGTGCGCCGACATTCTGACCGATCGGAACATTGTCGAACGTCGCTTGTTTGTAGGCGCCGGGAAGGAAGTAAAGCGCGCCGTTCTGCATCGTTGTATCGTCAAGGGCGACCCAGATCGTTGTGGCGTTCCGTGAAAAGAATGACCAGTAGGGATCGTCTATGTGCCAGGATGTCGGGTTCGCCCACGGCCCTTTATAGAGCGCCTGGTCATGCCAGAGCCGGACGGCGGAGAGGTCTTCCAGCGTCGCCCCCATGCGGCCGATTTCTTCATTAAGAACAAGCCCCTTTACTGCGTCATCGGTGCGCCAGAGATTGACGCGCTGTTTAAAAACCTTGTCGTAATAGTCGTCGCCCAGTTTGCCGCCGTCATTGAACCCCGGAATACGTTCGTTTCGCGTGTTGACGGCGCCGTCGATGATTGAGCGCCAATTGCACAATTCTTCAGCGTCGAGAAATCCATCGATCTTTAAAAACCCATCATCGCGGTAACGCGATACTTGATCGTCTGACAAACGTGTCTTCATGCGGATTCCTCAGTCTTCTGCGTCATGGCCAAGGCGCCTTCAGCGCCGTTTTGCGACTTGGGCGGAGTGCAGCTTCGCGACATCGTTGCAGCCGGCAAGCGCCATTGTGCGCTCGGTTTCGGTTTTCAATATTTCAATGGCGCGGCTAACGCCGTCCTCTCCGCCGGCGGCGAGGCCGTAAAGATAGGGCCGGCCAACCGAGCAGGCGTCGGCGCCGAGGGCGATCGCTTTTACGATGTGATTGCCGCGGCGAATGCCGCCGTCCACAATCAGTTCTAGATCGTTTCCAACCGCGTCGCGTATGGAGTTGATGCAGTCGATCGGCGCCGGCGCGCCGTCAAGCTGGCGCCCGCCATGATTGGAAATCATGATTGCCGTGGCGCCGATATCGCGCGCGCGCTGCGCATCCTCCGCAGACTGAGTGCCTTTGATGACAAAAGGCCCGGCCCACTCGCCGGCCAGCCATTCTGCATCTTTCCAGGTGAGCGTGCGGTCGAACTGGCTGTTGACATAGTCGATCAGCCCCATTGCGCCGCCGCCAAGCGCATCCACCCGGTGGGCGACATTGGCGAGGCGAAAATCCGGCTTCAACAGGAAGTTGAACGCCCAGGCCGGATGCGTTGCGAAACTCCAAAGGCTCCGGACGCCAAAGCGCGGCGGCATCGTCATGCCGGTGCGTAGATCGCGCTCGCGGTTTCCGGCGAGCGGCGTATCGACGGTAAGGCACAGCGCGTCATAGCGCGCCGCTTTGCAGCGCTCCACGAGCTCGCGGGTGAGGCCCCGGTCTTTCAGGATATAAACCTGAAACATTTTCGGGCCCGGATTGGCCGCCGCAATCTCTTCAAGACTGGTCGTCGCCAAGGTCGAAAGCGAATAAAGCGCGCCATTGGCCGCTGCTGCGCGCGCCGCCGCAAGCTCTTTGTCGTGATGAAACAACCGCGACATGCCGGTTGGCGCGAGAAAGAAAGGAAGATCCAGCACCTTGCCAAAAAGACGCGTCTTCAGGCTGATTGTCTCGATGTTGTTGAGCTGCGCTGGCGTCAATTCATAATCGTCGAACGCGCTTGTGTTGCGCCGAAGCGTCACCTCATCGTCGGCGCCGCCGTCAATATAATGAAACATCGGCGCGGGCAGGGCGCTTCTTGCCGCCGCCCTGAGGTCGGCAATGTTGTGACATTTATTCAGTGAAGCCATATTTGCAGCCGTCAAACGATGCCGGAAGAGGCGTCCCCAAGGGGAGGACGCTTCGGCGCTATCGCTTCGCGGTAACCACCGGCTCGGTAACACGCGATCGGCTCCGCCGCGCCGCCCTTGTTGACGCGCGCCATGGCGAGGATCGGCGATACATCGGTCTCAAACGCTATTTTGAGGAGGTTTGAAGCCATCAAGGCGTCATTTTCCTGCTGAAAACCGCCGAGCATTGCGCGATCGACGAGAAGCGCCTGCACATAGGATCGCTGAACGCTCATAGCCGAGTTCATCAGGCTCTCGATGGGGTCCGTCACATTGTGCGACTGGTCGAGCATATAAGCGGGATCAAAACCCGGCGCTCCCCGATGCTCCGCATCGACGAGTTCGTTGAAGATGAGAAATTGCTGGTACGGATGAATAGAACCGCTGTCGAGATCGTCGTCGCCATATTTTGAATCGTTGAAATGAAAGCCGGCGAGCTTTCTGAATTGAATAAGGCGCGCAACGATCATCTCGATGTTGACGTTCGGCGCGTGGTGGCCGAGATCAACCAGGGAATAAGCTTTGTCGCCAAGCTCCATCGCGCAAAGAACACTCGTGCCCCAGTCCTGAATGACGGTTGAGTAAAATGCCGGTTCAAACATTTTATGCTCAATGAAGACGCGCCAGTCGCCGGGGAGGGCGGCGTAAATCTCGCGCATCGCATCGAGATAACGTTCAAGCGCATTGGTGAAGTGTTGTTGGCCGGGAAAGTTTGATCCATCGGCGATCCAGACGGTGAGGGATTTTGCGCCGAGTGTTTCGCCATAGGCGATGCAGTCGATATTATGCGCGATCGCCTGGGCGCGCGTCGTCGCGTCGGTATGGGTGAGACTGCCAAATTTGTAGGAGCACGGCGCGCCCGGCTGGTCTTGAAAACTATTGGAGTTGATCGATGCGAAGGTTAGGCCGTGGGCGTCTGCGGCGGCGCGCACTTCCGTGAGGTCGTCGACATGATCCCAGGGAAAATGCGGCGAGACTTCCGGCGTGCAACATGCAAGACGGTTGATGACGGCGCAGTCTTCTAGCTTTTCCATAATGTTGCGCGGCTCGGCGGGCGCGGGAAAACGCGCAAAGCGCGTGCCGCCCGTGCCGACGCCCCAGCTTGGGACAGCAACCGCGAACGCTTCCGCGGCGGCGGTAATCGCGGTGATATCAACGCCGCGCCGTTCGAGCTTGCGGCCGAGCGCTTCATAATCGTCGTCAAGGGCAGCGCGATGTAACCGGTTATGGGCGCCAACAAAATCCGCATCAAAAATCTCAACCATGGAGCATTCTCCCTGTCGCGATATTACCGCGTAAAGGCCGGCGCATGACCGGCATCGACATTGATGATATTCCCGGTTGACTTCGCCGAGACATCCGACGCGAAAAAAGCGACGGCTTCGGCGATATCTTCCGGGAAAACATTACGCTTGAGAAGGCTGCGCTGGCGATAATGCTCTTCAAGATCATCTTCCGTAATCGAATAGGCTTCGGCGCGCTCCTTCTTCCACTCGCCGCTCCATATCTTTGATCCGCGCAACACCGCGTCCGGGTTGACGACATTGCAGCGGACGCCAAAGGGCGCGCCTTCAAGCGCGACGGCCCGCGCCAATTGCAGCTCAGCCGCCTTCGCCGTGCAATAGGCGGCGGCGTTCGCGGAAGCGACAAGAGCGTTTTTGCTGCCGACAAAAATGATGGAGCCGCCGCGATCCTGCTTTTTCATGACCTTGAAGGCCTCGCGCGTCACTAGGAAATAGCCTGTCGTCAGGATGTTTATATTGCGGTTCCACAGATCGAGACTGGTTTCGTCTAGTGGCGCGGAACTCGCTATGCCGGCATTGGAAACGAGGATGTCGATCCCGCCGAATTCAACAGAAATATCGGCGAGCGCCGCCGCGACAGTTTGTTCTTTCGTGACATCGCATGGCAGAGCTCTGACGACGTCGGTTGAAAACTCGTCTGCCAGCGTTTCTGCAGTGGCGCGCACGGCTTTTTCGTCGATATCGGCGAGCATGACGCAGGCGCCGTCTTTCAAAAGCCGTCTGGCGGTCGCCGCGCCAATGCCGCCGGCGCCGCCTGTAACAAGCGCTGTTTTTCCGGCAAGACGTTTCGGTTTCGGCATGCGCTGGAGTTTGGCTTCTTCCAGGAGCCAGTATTCGATATCGAAGGTCTCCTGTTCGGCAAGACAGATATATCCGCCGGCATTTTCCGCTCCGCGCATAACGTTGATGGCGTTGATATAAAACTCACCCGCAATGCGCGCCGTCGCCTTGTCGCGGGCGAAGGTGATCATGCCGACGCCTGGCGCCAGATAGACAACGGCGTTGGCGTCGCGCATGGCCGGGCTCGTGTCGCGCCGGCATCGGTCATAGTAGGCGGCGTAGTCCGCGCGATAATTTTCAAGCTGCTTGTCGAGCGTCTGCGTCGCCGATGCGATAATCGCCTCCGTCGGACCGGCCGATAGATCGATATCGAGAACCAGCGGGCGAATTTTTGTCCGCAAAAAATGATCGGGACACGATGTGCCAAGGACGGCAAGCTCATCAAGTCGCTCAGCATTGACGAAATCAAGCACCGTTGGAGAGTCGTTGAAGCAGCCAATTTTTGGTCCGGTTTCGCTTATTTTACCGCGAATAACAGGCATTAATGCCGCCGCGACCGCCCGCCGTCCAGCTGCGTTAAAAGGTTCCGCGACCCGCCGCCCGCCAAACGACGCGCCCTTGTCTTTAGTCTCAAGCCAGTCGGCGGCAACCTGAATAATTTCCAGCGTCTTCAAATAGCAAGCCTTCGACGTATCGGCCCATGTAAACAGCCCATGACCTTGAAGGATAACGCCGTCGAGTGAAGGATTAGCGGCGGCGAGATCGCCGAGTTTCAAGCCGAGATCGAAACCCGGCCGCTGCCAGGCGAGCCAGCCGAGGCGCCCATCGAATATCTCTTCGTTCAACGCCTCGCTGTCTTTCGCACAGGCGATCGCGATGATCGCATCGGGATGCATATGATCGACATGGGCGTAGGGGATAAACGCGTGTAGCGGTGTGTCGATTGAGGCGGCGCGCGGGTTGAGGTTAAACGTGCAGTGGGGAAGGTAACCGACCATCTCGTCTTCCTGGCTCAGCCCTTTGTAGAGCGACCTCAGCTGCCGGAGTTTTTCCAGATACAAGGTTGCAAAACCATCCAGCTTCATCGACCGCAGGTCGCCCCCTGAGCCTTTCATCCAGAGGACATCGGCGGCATTATTCGTGAGCGGATCAATGCCGGAAATTTTCGCAGAGGTGTTGCCGCCGCCGAAATTCGTGATCCGCAAATCCGATCCGAGAAGATTGGAGCGGTAAAGCAGCAATTCCGGCTCGCTGAGATGATTGGCCAGCTCGTCGTCCCAAAGGCTTTCCAGTCCAGCGGGCATATCCAAATCCTACATCTCCCCCCAATTCCAGCCATTATCGCGCAAAAAAACTCAAAAACAATCAAAATATTGCAAAAAATGTCAATGCATGCCAGGTTGGATGGCGCTTGACGGCACGCTGACTGGCCTATGAAGCACAATAGAAGAAAAAGCTGAAACGGTGCGATGTCTCTACTCGTCGTCGATATCGGGAAAACCAATCTCAAAGCCACGCTGATTGGCGCTAATGGCTCGTCCGCATTGTTGGACATGCAGCCAAATATCGCGAGCGACGAACTCTATCCGTCGTTTGATGTCGATGCGATTTGGCGATGGCTGCTGGGGGTGATCGCGCAGGCGGCCAAAGATGTTGAGCTTGCGAGGATTTGCGTCGCGACGCACGGCGCCGCGGCCGCAATTGTACATGCCGACATGGAGCAGCCAAAAGACGGTCTCGTGCTCCCGGTCATGGATTATGAATGGGATGGCGTGCGAGAGTTCGACTACGCTTATGAAACCCTACGGCCAGAATTTTCCGAGAGCTGTTCGCCGGAATTGCCCGCCGGCTTAAACCTTGCGCGTCAACTTTACTGGCAGTCGAAGCAATTTCCAGAAAAATTTAACGCCGCATCGATTATTCTCCCCTATGCGCAGTACTGGTCATGGCGGTTGAGCGGCATTGCGGCCTGTGAGGTTTCTTCATTAGGGTCGCATACGGATCTTTGGAATCCGGTGGACAGGAGATGGTCCTCGCTCGTGGAGCGGCTTAAATGGCAAGAAAAATTCGCGCCGATGCAGCCAGCCTGGGCGGTCTTGGGCGACATTCTTCCCGCCGTCGCCGACGAGACGGGGCTTGCGTCCGACTGCAAGGTTCTGACGGGCGTGCATGACAGCAATGCCAGTTACGCCCGGTTCTCAGGCGTGGCGGCGGGCGATCGCCCAACCGTTGTCTCGACGGGAACATGGACGGTTTGCATGCATCCCGGCGGCGACCTCGCCAAGCTTGATGAGCGGCGCGACATGCTGGCGAATGTCGATGTAACCGGCGCGCCGATCACCTGCGCAAGGTTCATGGGCGGGCGCGAATTTGCGGAAATCTGCGAGCGAACAGGCTGTGAAACGGACGGGGCGTGTTCGATCGGTGAAATACAGTCCGTGATTAATGACGGCGTTTTAGCGCTGCCGGATTTTAGCAGCGGCAGCGGCCCGTTCGGCAGAAGGCGGGCTGAGATTTCCGGCGCCGTTGACGCCGGTCTCGCCTTGGCCAATCTTTATGCGGCGTTGATGATCGATCTTGAGCTGGATTTGTTGGGCGCCAGCGGTCCGGTTGTCATCGATGGCAGTTTTGCAGAAAACGAAATGCTCTGCGGGCTTGTCGCCGCTTTAAGGCCCGGATGCAGCATCGCCCGGCTATCGGGGGCCGACGGCGTTGCGCAGGGGTGCTTGAGGCTCGTTCAATGGGAATCGGGTCAATATCACGCGCCGGAGCCTGTTCTTTGCGAACAAATAAATCTCGAAGGTCTGGGCGAGTATCGCGACGCATGGCGGCGCCGTTGCGAAAAAACCAGCGAGGACAACGATGCTTGAAACACAACGCCACAATCTCATTTGCGATCTGCTTGAGGAGCATGGGACTGTTTCGATCAAATTGCTGGTTGATGAAATCGGCGCCTCGGAAGCCACGCTTCGCCGCGATCTCATTAAGCTCGCTGAAAAGGGCGCGCTGAGGCAAGTGCGCGGCGGCGCCACGCTGGCGCTGGAAGAAGAGTCAATTCGGCGGCGCCGTCATTTGGCGGGGTCTGCTTTTCTCGCCAATCTGGAGCGTGAAATTGACGCGAAGCGGGCAATCGCCGCTTGCGCCGCGGGGCTTTGCGCTGACGGCGAGGCGATCATCATTAATGGCGGCAGCACGACCTTTCATATGGGCGCGTTCTTGCGCCGCCATACGCTCAGTATTTTAACAAATTCACTCGCGCTCGGCGTCGAGCTCATTGAGAACAGCAACAACCGCGTGATCTTTCCGGCGGGGGAAGCGCACAGGAAACTGAGCTTCATCCTCAATCCGCTTGAAGATACTGTAACCGATGCGTTCAGGGCGTCGAAATATTTCCTCAGCGCTTGCGCCGTCAGCGCCCGGGGCGTGATGGAGGCGGACCCGCTGGTCGCCCGAGCCGAACAGCGCCTTGCAACGCAAGCCGACGAAACTGTTTTACTTATCGATGCAACGAAAATCGGCCGCAACAGCAGCTATGCAGCATTTGACCTGTCGCAAATTGACAAGGTGATCACCGATGACCGCATCAAGGAGAGTGATCTAAAAACGTTCAAAGGTCACGGCGTCGACGTTTTGATTGCGCGAAGCGGCGCTCAGCCCAGCGCCGAGCGCAGCGCATGACCGGCCTGTTCGATCGTTTTGCGCGCAGCGGCGACCTCGTGGGCGAGCAATGTGTAGCCGTGAATGACGCCCGGCGCCTCGTCATAGTCAATTTGAACGCCGCCGCTGCGGAGCTTTTCCGCCAGCGCGCGGCTGTCGTCGCGCAGGACATCAAGGCCAGCCGCATTAATGAACGCTGGCGGAAGACCCGTGAGATCGGCGCGGAGCGGAGACGCGCGCGGGTCGGTCCGTTCGGCCGGGTCGTTCAGGTAAAGCGAATAGAAGAACTCCATCGCATCCGCGCCCATGCCGTAGCCCTCGCCAAAAAGCGTGCGGGAAGGGGCCTCGCTGGCGATGTCATAGACGCCGTAAAACAGGAGCATGAAGCGCAGCCATGACGCATCTTCATCGCGCAGCGCAATCGCCGTCGACAGCGCGAGATTGGCGCCGGCCGAGGCGCCTCCTATGGCGAGGCGTGACGGGTCGACGCCAAGGTCGGATGCAGATTTGCGAATTGATTTCGCCGCCGCGACGCAATCTTCCAGGGGCTCGGGAAATTTATGCTCCGGCGCCAGAACATAGTCGACCGACACAATGCGCACGCCGCTTGCCTGCGCGATGCGCCGCAATTTCGCGTCTTCCGAATCGAGATCGCCAACAATCCAGCCGCCGCCATGATAATAGATCAGGCCTGACGCATCTTTCCTCGCGCCGGCGGCGTCATATATGCGCGCCGCTCGCGGCCCAAAGGCGCCTTCGATCACCGTATCTTCAATATGCGCCAGCGCAGGCGGATTGGCGTTCATCGCCGCGAAATCATCACGCGCGCGTTCACGCATGTCAGCGACGGGTACGGCTGACATCGGCGCGCGCGACGCCATGCGCGCTTTCATACGTTCCAGCGCGGGTTTTACATCCGGGTCGATATAAATTTCATCTTCCACGATTTCATCAAACCTTCCTTGGCGGCGATTATCAACATAGTCCTAATACGGAAGAAACTGCAACAAGCAATCCGCTTATCTAACAAGAAAATGAAGCCAACATAAATTCACGGGTTTGGAGAACGCATCCGCATGAACGAAAATAGTCAGAAGCTGCCAGTCGGCATCAAGCTCGGTTGGGCTGTCGGCGAATTATCGGTCGCGACCTATATCGGGCTGACGATTGCGTTCTTGTTGTTTTATTCAACGCAAGCGCTCGGCATTTCGCCATGGCTTGCCGGTCTGGTTCTTCTGCTGCCGAGGCTTTGGGATGCGTTTACCGATCCGTTGATGGGCGCCATCTCCGACCGCACGCGCTCGCCAATGGGCCGGCGGCGTCCTTATCTCCTCGCCGGCGCTATCCTGCTCGGCCTTAGCGTTGCGTGCCTTTTCTTCGCGCCGGTTGAGGCGGGAGAAATCCAAAAGGCGATGTATGTGCTCTTTTTCTATTTCCTGGCGAGCACCGCGATCACGATCTTTGACGTTCCCTATTCCTCCATGGCGGCGGAGATGACGACCGACTATCGCGAACGCACGTCGCTGACAGGATACAAGATGATCGCGGCGCGGGTCGGCATTCTGGTTGTGCTGTTCGCTGTTCCGGTAATTTTTGGCGCAGAGGATAATCTCGCGGCGGGATTTCGGCTGGTTGGTCTCGGCTTTGGCGCGTTTATGATTGCAGCAGGCGTTGCGGCCTTTTACCTGACGCGCAATGCGCCGCGATTTGAAACGCCGCTTCAAAAATTCAGCGTCCGTGATGAAATGAATGCGGTTAGAAAAAATAAACCGTTCCGCGCCTTATGGGTGGTGTTTTTGTTTCAAAATCTCGCCATCGGCGCCAGCGCAACGACGCTGCTTTATCTCCTCACCATGGTCATCAGATTAAAGCCGGAGCTGATTGGCGCCTTTATGGCGGTCGGCGCGATATCGGCGACCGTGGCGACGCCGCTCTGGGTCGCGGCGAGCCGCAAGATGGCGAAACGCAGAGGGTATTTCATCGCCTTGGGGATCAGCGCGCTGACGCCAATCCCGATCCTTTTCATTCAGCCTGAAGCTTATGTTTTCATGTTTCTAGTGCTTGTCGCCGCGGGCGCGGGCGACGCGGCGAACCAGCTTTTTCCAAATGCGATGGTGCCTGATACGGTTGAAGTCGATGAATTGCGCACCGGCGAACGGCGCGAGGGCGCGATTTTCGGCGCCTGGGCGTTTTGCCGAAAGCTCGGCATGACGGCGGGCGCCTTTCTGGTCAGCTTGCTCTTGTCAGCCTCGGGCTTTGTGCAAGGGGCGCCCGCGGGCGCGCAACCAGAATCGGCGATACTCGGCGTACGGCTGATTTATTCGATATTGCCGGTCGTCTTATGGGTATTGGCGATATTTTTCCTGACGCGCTATCGCTTGACCGAAGCAGAATTTAACGCGGTCAAAGCCGAAATCGCGAAAAAACGTGTGTAGCGAATTCTAGCAAAATTCGACTTCAATCAAACGGCGATCTCCGTTCTGGGATTCGTTTTGGCGTGAAATTGAAAACCCTGCCGGCGGCATGATTTTAATCTCCATGGAGGCGGGGGCGTCGATCTCCATGTCGACCTTGTCACTATCCCGCCGCCATTTGACATTGACGGAGCCGAGCAGTGTTGGGTAGGCGCCCGACGCCCAGTCGAGATCACCGAATAGTGGCGCGACGCGCACTTTTGAAAAGCCATCGCCAGCAATTTGAACGCCGAGCGCATGCTGGGATAATTGATAGACCGGCGTCGCCGAAAAGACGTGGCATAGGCTTGCGGAAGGCTCAAAACTTTCCCACAGGGTGGTTGCGCCCGCGTCAAGCATGGGCCGGTAATAATCGCGCATATGGGCGAGCGCTAGATCAAACCGGTCAGCTTTGGCGAAGGCCTCATAAAGAAAATGACAAAAGAATGTGTTTGCCCGGACAATGTCCGTCGCCTCGTTGAAAAGCGGCGCGCCCACAAAGATCGGCGGTGCGGCGGTAAACTTCAGCGTCTTTTCATCCGTAATCGTTTCAATAATTTCCGCCCAACGGTCCTCTGGCGCGAGATCGAACGCGATCATCAGGGCGTTGGTCTGCTGGGAAATCCGTTCGCCTTGCGCGCCGGTTTGCGGATCGACGCTATCGACATAAGCGCGGCGGCGCTCGTTCCAGTGCCGGGCATTAAGGGCGTCTGCGAGCTGCGTTGACATTGCCTGGTAGCGCTTTGCCGCGCCGGGATAGTCAATCGCCTCGGCGAGCCGCGACGCGGATTGCAGTGCGGCGGCGTATAGCGCATTGATCGGCGCTGATGCGCCGCTGCGGTCGATATGGGCCCACTCAATGAAATGCCAATAAGGAATGTCCGTCAGCAGATTATTATCGCCCGTGCGGAGCGCGAACCATTGCAGCACCTTTTCGATTGCCGGGAAAAGCTGCTCGGCGAGATCGATGTCGCCGGCAGCGAGCCAGTAATTGGCGACGCCTCGCACCCAGTGCAAACTGAAATCCGGAATAATGACGCCGTCGCCGCGATGATCGCCGGGTGCGAACATATGGATCAGGCCGTCCGGGCGCTGGCTCTCCGCCGCATGGCAAAGGAACTGCCGCCCGAGCGGATAAGCGCTCGGCCCGAACGCGGCCGCCGCAATATCAAAATGAATGACGCCGTCGCCAACCCATTGGCGCTTTTCGCGCCCCGGGCAATCTTCATAGGCGTCATGCATACACTGAAGCGCGGTGTGCCGCCCGACGCGCCACAAATCATTGAGCAACGGATCGCTGCATTCAAAGGCGCCGTCAAAGGCGGCCGGATAATTTGCTGTCGTCACGCCGACTTTATGAATTTTTACGCCACCCGGTGCATTGCGGATGTTGATCTGCAGCGCGCGAACCGCCGTCCATTCAAATTTTTCAAATTGCTGCCGCCCCGGCCGCGCATGGTAACGGAAGAGATGAGCGCCGGTGAGATGGTCCGGCCGTTTCAATCCGTTTTGCGCATTTTCTTCGCCGGTGAATTCGCCGGGCAAGGCCTCCGCCGCCGCAACCTCGATAATCTCGCCGCCCTTGGCCTCGATATCGATAAAGGGATAGCCGGTGATGTAAGGATCGAAGGCGAGCATGATTGCGGCGTCCTTGCCGCTTTGTGTACAGATGACTGGCGCGCCGATATCAGTATCGATCAAACCATCGATCGACTGAAACATGCCGTCCGGCGCGTCGCAAAGCTCTTCGTCATAGAGCTGGCGATCAAGCGGCAGGTCCGGGCGC
>Ga0209633_10002331_pt1 | contig 18435 bp, 20 predicted proteins | sample Cruoilmetagenom1_FD_187290 | JGI IMG/M metagenome (GOLD analysis project Ga0209633, IMG submission 187290) | Oil polluted marine microbial communities from Coal Oil Point, Santa Barbara, California, USA - Sample 1 (SPAdes) (version 2) | ecosystem: Environmental > Aquatic > Marine > Oil seeps ... | reverse complement strand
CACGCTTGCGGCGGAGATCAACCAGAATGTCGAGAATATCGGTGCCCGGCGGCTTCACACGGTAATGGAGCGCCTGCTCGACGAGGTGAGCTTCACCGCCACCGACCGCGCCGGCGAGACCGTCGTGATCGACCAGGCTTACGTCCGCGACAAGGTCGGCGCGCTGGCCAAGGACAGCGATCTTTCCAAGTTCATTTTGTAGCCGCCGCTCGGCGCTTTCCCACGCCGTCATTCCCGCGAAAGCGGTAATCCAGCAATCGTTGCTCCGTGCCGTTGCTCTGGACCCCGGATCAAGTCCGGGGTGACGAGTTGGCTATGGCGTCCCCGTAACCCTTGCAATCGGACGCGATATGCGCGAGACGTGCGGGCAGAATGAGCGGCCCAGGCGACAAACCCGACACCCCCGACGCAACGCCCGACCCGGCGCCCGGCCCTGCGCCCGATCGGGGCAGGGATGCGGCGGAGAAGAACCTGACAGTGACCCCCGCCAAGGTCGCGCACGCGGCGACGCGCAGCGAACGCGCCGCAATCCCCCTCACGCCCGGCCATACGGGCGAGCCGATGGACCTCAAGGGCGCCGAGGTGCCGGCGAAGCCAGCGGAGCCCGACGCCGCGGTAAAACCCGATGCTGCGGTAAAACTGGATGCTGCGCCTGGCGCCAAACCCGACAAGGCAAAACGCCCCGACGCAACGGAAGACCATCCACCCAAAGAAAAAGCCCCGAAGGGGTCGGAGGGGCCGGAGGCAAAGCAGCCCGACGACACGCCGCCCAAAGCGCGGGGCCGGCGGCGCGGCGTCATCGCCTGGTTCTTCGCCGGCCTCGGTCTCGCGATCGCGGGGTTGGCAGGGTTGGCGAGCTGGAACGTCTGGTCCGAGCCGCATTACGTGATAAGCCCGCGCCTAGATGCGTTGATGCAGGATTTCGGCGGCTACGTGGCGGCGGTGGCGATCTTCGGCCTGGCGCTCATCGCCGCAGCGCTGCTGCGGGGGCGCGCCGCCTTCGTTACGACGGCGGCCTTGCTCATCATGGGCGCGATCGTGGCCGTCTTCACGACGGTACTGCTGGGCATCGGGGCCGGGATCATGTGCGGCCGCGAGCCCGTGTTCACCCAGGGCTCGCCCGATCGGCGCCTCGTGGTGATGGCGGTGCGCGGTCGCTGCGGGGTGACGCGGGAGTTCACCTATCAGGTCTCGGTGCGCGAGCTCGGTCCGTCGATCCCGCGCCAGACCATGATCTTCCAGAGCTTCGGCCGGCCGGCGCCGAGCGAGGTCGTGTTCACCAAGGGCCGGACGATCTCGGTGTTGATCAAGAGCACCAACGCCGAGGCCGCGCCGCGCTACACGGTCACCATCGACCGCAGGACCTTCAAGCCCGACAAGGTCTGGCGCTTCGACGTGCGGACGGATTGACAGGCAAGCGCCCTCAGCGTCATTCAGCCCCCTACCGTTGTCGCCGCAGCAGCACGTAGAGCGCGCCGGCGCCGCCGTGGGCCGGCTGGGCCTGGGCGAAGCCCAAAATAAGCGGGCGTAGGTCGGGCTCGTTGAACCAACGCGGCACTGCCCGGCGCAGCACGCCGCGCCCGCGCTCGGGCATGACGCCCTCACCCATATCATTGCCTGCGGTTGGGCGCGCGCCCGGCGGGCCGCCCTTGCCGGTGATGACGAGGACGCAGCGCCGGCCGGACTTGTGCGCGCCGGCAATGAAGGCATTCAAAGCGCGATGCGCTTCGTCCTGGGTCTGGCCGTGCAGATCGATGCGCCCCTCGATCGGGACCTGACCGCGGCGCAGACGTTCGGCCGTGCGCTTGTCGAGCCCGCGCGCCTCGCCCGCACGCAGCTCCGGCGTTTTGGGGGACGGGGCCGGTCTGGCCGGGCGCGCGGCCGGCGTGGCGGGAGGGGCCTTCGGCGCCGGCTTGCGGGGCCGCGTGCTGGCGGCCGGTAGCTCGACCTTGCGGCCCGGCAACGGCTTGGTGGTTTCGGCGATACGCTTCCACAACAGCGCGTCCTCGTGCGCCGGGTCGCCGGACCGATCGGTCTTGCCGGCGTGATCGGTCCTGCCGGCCTTGCCGGCCTTGCCGGGTTTATCGGACTTGCCCGACTTTCCGGGACTCACCCGCGCACCACCAGGATGTGGAGCCGGCGCGGCCCGTGCGCGCCCATCAGCAGCCGCTGCTCGATGTCGGCGCTGCGCGAGGGCCCGGTAATCCAGTTGACCGCCCGGGGCATCGTCTTCTTCGCGGCATTGCCCATGTTTTCGCCGGCGGACTTGCCGGCCGCCGCACGCTCGCGCAGCTTGGCCCAGACCGTCTCGTAGTCGCCGACGATCTGTTTTGCGCGCAGCACGACGATGTGGTTGTCGGGCATGAAATTGAGCGTCGTCGGCGTGCCGGGGCCCGAGACAAGCACCAGCGTGCCGGTCTCCGCGACCCCGGCAAAGGCGGTGGTGACGCTTGTGAGGTCGCTCGGCTCGGCCGCGCCGGCGCGGACCTGCAGCGTCTCGCGGCTGTCCCAGGCGACATCCTGCAGCGCCGGGTCGGGGGCCGCGACGACCGCGGAGGGAAGGTTGTGCGCCGCCAGAAACTCGGCGACCGCGCCCGGCACGGCGCGCAGGGTCTTGATCTCCTCGACCGTGGCGGCGGCTTCGCGGGCCATCTGAATGAAAAGCCGGATCTGCTCGCGTTGGGACTTCTTGGCGCGCTCCGGGATGGTCCCCATCGCATGGGCCTCCAGCCGGGCGACGAGCGCGGCCTCCGCGGCCTCGTCGCGCTGGGCCCGCTTGCCGAGCGCCTTGCGGATATCGCCCAGAACTCTCTCGCGCGAGGTCGTCACAATGGAGCGTCCCGCGTTTGCTTCCGGCGGCGGCCGGGCGCGCGGCGCAGGCCGGACCACTGGCTCTGGAAGGTCGCCTGCTCGGGGGTCGGCAGGTCGCGATGCACGGTCCAGGCATCGGCGAAGGGAAAGCGCGCGGTGCGGCGCAGCGCCCCGCCGCGCCGCCGCAGCATCCGCGAGGCCATCCGCGCGCCGAAGTGGTAGAGGACCGGATTGCGCGCCGCCAGCGCCCAGGCCCGGATCGCCCATTTCGGCAGTGACGGGCCCATGGGCTGGCGGAACTCGCGCTCGCGCCAGGCCCGCATCAGCTTGGGCAGCGGAATGCGCATCGGGCAAACTTCCTCGCAGCGGCCGCAGAAGGACGACGCGTTGGGCAGATCGCGTGCGGCGCGGTGGCCGATCAGGCCCGGCGTCAGCACCTTGCCGATCGGCCCGGCATAGACCCAGCCGTAAGCATGGCCGCCGATGGCGGCGTAGACCGGGCAATGATTCTGGCAGGCTCCGCAGCGGATGCAGCGCAGCACCTCCTCGAACTCGGTGCCCAGAAGCCGCGTGCGGCCGTTGTCGATGAGGACGATATGGGTTTGCTCCGGTCCGTCGAGGTCGTCCTCGCGCCGCGCCCCGGTGGCGAAGGTCGTGTAGACCGACATCTCCTGGCCGGTCGCCGAGCGCGCCAGCACCCGCAGGATGGTGCTGGCATCCTCGAGCGTCGGCACCACCTTTTCCAGGCTCGCCAGCACGATATGGACGCGCGGCAGCGTCTGGGTCAGATCGCCGTTGCCCTCATTGGTGACGATGACCACCGAGCCGGTCTCGGCGACCAGGATATTAGCGCCGGTAATGCCGACATCGGCGGAGAGAAAACTCTCACGCAGCATCGCGCGCGCCTCGCCCAGCAGTGCGGCCGGCTCGGTGAGATCGCGCGCCTCATCGAGATTGTTGTGGTGCTGGCGGAAGGCCGCCTCGATCTGGTCGCGGGAGACGTGGATCGCCGGCGCGATGATGTGGCTGGGCGGCTCGCCCCGAAGCTGGATGATGTATTCGCCGAGATCGGTCTCGACCGGCGTCATGCCGTTTTCTTCCAGGTATTCGTTGATGGCGATTTCCTCGCCGATCATGGTCTTGCCCTTGGTGACGGTCTTTGCGCCGACCAGACGGCAGATATTGAGCACCGCTTCGCGGGCGTCGTCGGCGGTGCGGCACCAATGAACGGCCCCGCCATTTTCCGCGACCTTGCTCTCGAAGCGCTCGAGATAGAAATCGAGATTGGCGATCGTGTGATCCTTGATCACGCGCGCCTCGTCGCGCAACGTGTCGAACTCCGGCAGCCGCTCGATCACCGCGGTACGGCGATCGACGAAGCCCGCGCTCGCCCGCGTCAGCGCTTTCTGCAGCCCGGTGTCCGCGAGCGCGTCGCGGGCATTCTCCTTGAAGCGGTCGGTGGTGGAATGCATGTCAGCGCTTGACGTTGCCGATGGGGGCGAGCTTGGGCAGCTCTTTGGGCGCGCCCTTCGGTTCGGGCCCGCCGCCGATACCGTGGCCCTGCGCCATGCCCGCGAGCACCTCGGCGATGTGGAAGACCCGGATCTCCTTGCCGTCGCGCCGCAGCTTGCCGGCAATGTTGAGCAGGCAGCCGAGATCGGCGGCAATCAGCGTGTCGGCGCCGCTGGCGGCAATGTCGGCGACCTTGTCGGCGACCATATGATCGGCGATTTCGGGATACTTGACGCAAAACGCGCCGCCAAAGCCGCAGCAGACCTCGGCCTGATCGAGCTCCTTCAGCTTGACCCCGCCCATGCGGCCGAGCAGCGAGCGCGGCGTTTCCTTGATGCGCAGCTCGCGCAGGCTGGAGCAGCTGTCGTGGTAGGCGCAGGTACCGTCATAGCGCGTCGCGAGCTGGCGCACGCCGACCACTTCGTCGAGGAAGGTAACGTACTCGTAGGTCCGCGCGGCAAGGTCCTCGGCGCGCTCGGCCCAGCGCCGGTCGCCCTTGAAGAGTTCGGGGTAGTGCAGCTTGATCATCGCCGCGCACGAGCCCGACGGCGCCACCACATAGTCGAAGTCTTCGAAGGCGCGGATGACGCGGCGGGCGATGCGGCGCGCATCGCGCCGGTCGCCGGCGTTATAGGCCGGCTGCCCGCAGCAGGTTTGAGCCCGCGGCACCACGGCGGTCCAGCCGGTGGTCTCCAGCAACTTGACGACAGCAAAGGCGATGTTCGGCCGGAACAGATCGACGAGGCAGGTCACGAACAGCCCGACGGTTTGCTCCTGCTTCGGCATGCGTCTCTTTGACTTTGAGTCCTGGGGGCCTTGAATCCGGGCAAATATGCGTGATCCGGCGTGGCTTCAGAATGCTCGCGATCGATACGGAAAGCAAGGGTGCGCCGGCACCAAACGGACGATCGAAGAGGCGATTATTTGCCCGAGCGGCGGTTGGACGGCGCCGCCGCGACGGCGGGCCGGGCGGCCCCCGGATGTTCGGAAATCCTGCCGCCCCGGGGCACCAGAACGAAGAAGCGGACCGGCTGGCGCATTCGCCCGGCAACCGCCAGCGCCTGTGGCCCGGAGCCCATATAGAGGTCGCCGCGCACCGGACCGACGATAGCCGCGCCGGTGTCCTGGGCGATCACCAGGCGCCGCAACGGACGCACGCCGTCGGGCCAGCGCCCGTCCAGCCAAACCGGTGAGCCGAGCGGGATGTAGCGCTTGTCGATCGCCAGGCTGCGCCGCGACGTCAGCGCGGCCCCATGGCTGCCGATCGGCCCGTCGCCCTTGACCTCGCGAAAGAATATGTAGCGTGGATTGCGGTTCATCAGCGCCCGGCCGCGCCGGGGATTGGCGCGCAGCCACGCCCTGATACCCTGCATCGTCGCCTGCTCGCGCGTCAAAATGCCTTCGCGCAGCATGATCCGGCCGATCGAAACGTATCCGTGCCCATTGGTGCCGCCGACCCCGACCCGCATCGTGCCGCCTTCGGCGAGCCGGACGCGGCCCGAACCTTGGATGTGCAGGGTGAAGGCATCGACCGGATCGGCCAGCCAGACAAGCGCGGGCAGCCGGCCACGCAGCGGCGGCGCCAGGAGCTGGGCGCGCGTCGGATAGGGCTTTTTCGTGGCCAGGTCGGCTGGCGGCAGGTGCAGCGGCGTCTGGTACTTGCCGCCGCGCTTGCGTGCGCCGTCGAGGATCGGCTCGTAATAGCCGGTGAGGAAACCCCGGCCGTCGAAATTGGTGATCAGATGAGGATCGAAATAGCGCTCGAAGAACTGGCGCGCCTCGTTGCGGTTGCCGCGCGGCACCGCGGCCAGCGCCTGGCATGGCTGGGACCAGGCGAAACCGAGTTTGGGGCAGCTGCGCCGAAAGGCGACCAGCGCGCGTTCGTGCCGGTCGTCGTTCCAACCGGTGAGGTCTTTGTAGTCCACTTGCTCGACGGTGAGATTGGCCCCGTTGCCCGGTGCGCTCGAATTGCCGCCGGGCCCCGTCTGCTGCGAGGTCTCCGCGCAACCGGCGAGCGCCAACGCCGCAGCCGCCCCCGCTGCCATGGCAAGCGGCCGTATTGTGCGCAAGCGCTTCGGCTCAGTTGGGGCTGCTGGTCTCAACGAGGGCCCAGTTCGGATCGCGCGACCTGGTGTCGCGCGCGAAGGTCCAGATGTCGGTCACGTCGACCGGCTTTTCGGGATCGCCGTCGATCACTGCGCCGTTGCGGTCGCGGGTTGCGTTGATCTGTTCGCTGACGAACTTTACCGTCACCTGGGCGGTGCGGTCCGCCATCCGCGCTTCGATCAGCGAGGTGTCTTTGAAACCGACAACCGTGGTTTCCAGGGTTTCCTTGCCTTTGAGGCGTTCTTCGACGGCGTCGGCGAAATTGTCGTAGACCTCCTTGGCGAGGAAGCCCTTGACCTTGCCGAGATCGCCCATCGCGAAGCTGGTGACGATCATCTCGAAGGCACCCTTGGCGCCGTCGAGAAAACCCGCCTCGTCGAAGGACGGGTCCGCGGCCTGGACCGCGGCGATGCCCTTTTCCAGCGGCGTCTTCGGCTCCTTGGCGGCCGGCTTTTCCGCCGCGGTTTCGTCGCGCTCGGGCAGCGCCACTACATTGTCGCGATCTCTGGATTTCTTGTCGGCGGACTTGTCGGTTTCCGCGCCGCGCGAGAAGGCATCGCCGGGCGGCCGCTCATTGCCGGTGCGCCGGCCGAGCACGCTGCGCAACCGGAAAATAATGAAGGCGGCCAACATGGCCAGGATCAAGATGTCTAGGTAGTTGCCCATAGGCCCTTACCGCCATTCGGCGCTGTGTATCCTGCCCAACTTCGGTGCCGTCCTGCTGGACGTCGCCGCCGGCTTCGGCTAGACACGAGCGAATTCGAGGTTACTCGCTGGCCGGTCCTGGGCGCAAGCGTCAGTTCGGCCTGGTCTCAGTGTGATCTGACACTTGCCCGAAACGGACCCGCCTACCAGCTAGATAGGTTTGCGGCGATGGAATCGCAAGCGTGCCGCTGATCCTGCTACTCATTATTGTCGGTGTACCGATCGTCGAGCTGATGCTGCTGATCGAGGTCGGCAGGTCCATCGGTGCGATTTACACGGTCGGGCTGGTGATCGTCACCGCGGCGATCGGCATTACCCTGGTGCGTTTGCAGGGTTATTCCGCCTTGGCCCGCGCTCAGGCCAGCCTCGATGAAAACCGGCTGCCGGTCGGCGAGGCCGTTGACGGCGTGTTCCTGCTGATGGCAGGCGGCCTGCTGCTGTTTCCGGGCTTCATCACCGATGCGATCGGCCTGCTGCTGCTGATCCCCTTTGTGCGGCGCGGGCTGGGCTTGGCGATCTGGCGGACGCTGGCCGCGCGCGGCGTGCTGCGCCGGGAATCGCATTCGCAAGAGGGCGTGATCGACGGCGAGTTCGAGGATCTGACAGGGCGGCCCAAAACTCCCAACGACAAACAAGACCGGCTGGAGAAGCCCGAACCCAAACCAATGCCAGGCGCCAGCGGCCGGCAGTCCGGCCAGAGCGGCAAAGGCGGCAAGAGCGCAAAAGACAAGAAACCCAAGGGGCCCGCCGAATGATCCTGATCCGGCACGGACAATCGGAGTTCAACGTCGTTTATGGCCAAACGCGGCAGGACCCGGGCATCGAGGACCCCAAGCTGACCGATACCGGCCGCTCGCAGGCGCGTGCGCTGGGACCGGCGCTGCGGGCATTGAACGTCGCGCGGCTTCTTGTCAGCCCGTATACGCGGACGTTGGAAACCGCCGCATTGCTGCGCGAGAGCCATGACGTGCCGGTGACGATCGAGCCGATCGTGCGCGAGCGCGCGGCCTTTTCCTGCGACATCGGCTCGCCCCGCGATGCGCTGGCCGCGCGCTGGCCGGAGCATACCTTCGATCATCTCGACGAGATCTGGTGGAGCAAGCACGAGGAGAGCGACGCGTCGCTGCACGCCCGCGGCCATTCCTTCCGCCAGACCGTCGCGCGCAACGGCGGCTGGCACGACATCGCCGTGGTCACCCATTGGGGGTTCATCAAGGCGCTGACCGGCCTCACGGTCGGCAACTGCACCATGGTACGCTTCGATCCGACCGGATCGAGCCCCCCGGCCGAGCTTGTTCCGGCCCCGCAGACGTGATAGCCACGGCCCCGCGCGGGCGGCGCGCTCCGGCACAATAGCGAGGCCCTCACGGGCCGGCCGGCGAGACGAGGAGAGCTCCACGATGGCAGACAAGAAATCAGGCAATGGCGGCGCACCCCAGGCGGGCGCCGGCGGAAACGGCAATGGCGGCCCGCCGGGCGCCGAGGGCCTGCCCGACGATGCCCAGCTCCTCGACGCGATAGAGGCGCCGGTCATCGTCCAGGGCCAGTATCTGCGCGATCTTTCTTTTGAGAGCCCGAACGCGCCGGAGTCGCTGCAGATGATGACGGGCCAGCCCGACATCAATGTAGAGATCAATGTCAAGCCACAGAAGGTCGGCGACAACGACTACGAAGTGACCCTCTATATGAAGGTCACCGCCGAGGAGGGCGGCAAGAGCATCTTCATCGTCGAATGCGACTATGCCGGGCTGTTCACGCTGCAGGACGTGCCCGAAGAGGCGATCGATCCGATCGTCGCGATAGAGGCGCCGCGGCTGCTGTTTCCCTTCACCCGCAACATCATCGCCGATGCGATCCGCGAGGGCGGCTTCCCGCCCCTGCTGATCCAGCCGATCGATTTCGTCAGCCTCTACGAGCAGCAGATGCAGGCCGGCGGCGGCGAAGGCTTCCCACCGCTGCAGGAAGGCTGACGCTTACCATAAAGCTCGTCGCGCTATACAACCCTCTCCGGCACGCGGAAGAGGGTTAGGCGTTTCAACGCCGCCAGATCGGTTCGCTGATCTTCTCCAGAAACACCTCGTGCGCCGCGCGTTCTTCATCGGTGGGCGCGTGGGGACGCGGCGGGCGGGCGGTGCGCGAGGCCGGCCGCTCGTAGGCCGGGGCGGCGTCTTCCACCGATAGCGCCAGGCTGGGCTCGCGGGCGCCGATCAGCTCCAGATAAACCTCGGCCAGAAGTTCGGCGTCGAGCAGCGCGCCATGCTTGGTGCGCGCCGAGTTGTCGATCTCGAAACGCCGGCACAGCGCATCGAGGCTGGCCTGGGCACCGGGGAATTTCTGGCGCGCGATCAGCATGGTGTCGATGGCGCGCGTCGACTCCAGCGGCGGCTGGTCGAGACGCTTCAGCTCGGCGTTCAGAAACCCCATGTCGAAGGCCGCGTTGTGGATCACCAGCGGCGCGTCGCCCAGGAACTCGATCAGCTCCTCCGCATGCGCGGCGAAAACCGGATGCTCTTCCAGGAACGAGATCGAGAGCCCGTGCACGGCGAAGGCCTGCTCGGGCATGTCGCGCTCGGGGTTGATGTAGCGGTGGAAGCTCTGGCCCGTCGGCAGGTGGTTCACCAACTCCACGCAGCCGATTTCCACCACCCGGTGCCCCGATTTCGGATCGAGCCCGGTGGTCTCGGTGTCGAGGACGATCTCGCGTTTTGCGGCCATATGATGCTGTTCTGTCGGGGTTATCTGTATCAGCGGACTTGCGGCAACGGCGGCCAGTGGTATCCCTCGCGGCCGCGCAACGTCGCGACGATGCAGGCCAGCCGGGCCATGGTACGTCCCTTGTCCAGCGCTGTCAGCACGATGAAGTCGGCGCGTTTTCGTTTTTCGTAATCCGGCATCTGGCGCGCCAGGATTGCGGCGAATTTCTCTGGCGTCATGCCGGGCCGCCGGAGCACGCGCCGCGCCTGGATTTCGCGCGGGGCGGAGACCAGAATCGTGTAATCGCAGCGCCGCTCGCCGCCGGTCTCGAAGAGCAGCGGGATATCGAGCGCCACCATCTTGCGGCGGGCGCGGGCGGCGCGGCGCAGAAAGGCCCGTTGCACCTCGCGCACCTGCGGATGGACGATCGCCTCCAGCCACGCCAGTTTTTCGGGGTCGCCCAGCACGGCGGCGCTCAGCGCAGCGCGGTCAACCGCGCCGTCCTTCACCGTGCCGGGAAAGGCGTTGCCGACCGGTTCGACCGCCCCGCCGCCGCGCGCGAAGACGCGGTGGACCGCAGCATCGGCGTCATAGAGCGGAACGCCGAGGCGCTTCAGCATGGCACCCGCCGTCGTCTTGCCCATGCCGATCGAGCCTGTGAGGCCAATGATGATCATACCGCGGCGTTGCTCATGTTTTTGGGATCTTCATGTCGTGAGCCCGGCGAGCACATGATGGCGCAGCGCATCGTCGATCCGCGGCTCGACCCCGAACCAGGCGATGAAACCGGGCCGCGCCTGGTGCAGCAACATGCCGAGCCCGTCGATCGTCCGGTAGCCGCGCGCCTTGGCCTCGACCAGCAGCGGTGTGTCCAGCGGCGCGTAGTTAAGGTCGGTGACGCGCGCGTCCTTGGGTAGCGCGTCGAGCGAAAGCTCGAGCGCGGGCTGGCCGCGCAGGCCTTGCGTGGTGGTGTTGACGAGGAGGCCGGCGCCATCCAGCGCCTCGGTACGGTGCTCCCAATCGAGCACGGTGACCGGCCCGCCGATATCGCGCTTCAACACGTCGGCGCGCTCCCTGGTGCGATTGACCACACGGATCTCCGGCGCGCCGGCATCGGCGAGCGCCGCCACCACCGCCCGGGCCGAGCCGCCGGCGCCGATCACCACGGCCGGCGCCGTATCGACCTTGAGGCCCGGCTCGCGGTCACGCAAATTCTCGATAAAGCCGTAGCCGTCGGTGTTGTGCGCCTCGATATGGCCATCGGCCTTAAAGATGAGCGTGTTGGCCGCCCCCAGGCGCCGCGCCAGATCGTCCGCCGTATCGGCGAGCACCAGCGCCGCCTCCTTGTGCGGCACGGTGAGGTTGACGCCCGCGAAGCCCAGTTTCGGCAGCGCTTTGAGCGCGACTTCGAAATCCTCGGGGCGCACCGGCATCGGAATGTAGGCGCCGTCGATCTTGTAGTGTTCCAACCAGTAGCCATGCAGGCGCGGCGAGAGCGAATGGGCGACCGGCCAACCCATCACGCCGGCAAGGCGCGCGGCGCCGGAAAGCGCGCTCATGGGCTCACTCCGTGCTCGCGCAGAAAGGCCAGAAGCGGCAACAGCGGCAGGCCGAGGATGGTGAAGTAGTCGCCTTCGATCCGCGTGAAGAGATGCGCGCCCAGGGCTTCGAGCTGATAGACGCCGACCGAGGACAGGACTTCCGGGCCCGCCGCCTCCAGATAAGCTTCGATGAAGTCGGCATCGAGAGCGCGCATGTGGAGCGTCGCCCGGTCGACGCCGTGCCATAGGCGCACGCCGTCGCGGACCACGCAGGCGGCCGAGACCAGCACATGCGCGCGGCTGGAAAGCGCTTGCAGCGAAGCCGTCGCCGCGGCGCGGTCGGCCGGCTTGTCGAACCATTCCCCCTCGCAATCGAGGATCTGATCGGCGCCGATGACCAGCGCGCCCGGCGCTTGCCGCGAGACGCGCATAGCCTTCAGCTCGGCCAGCGCGGCCGCCGCCTCGTCCGGCGGGGCATTCTCCGCGCGCATCGCCGCTTTCATCGCCTCCTCGTCGACCGCCGCCGGACGCTGTTCGAAGGCAATGCCGGCGGCGCGCAACAGACGGCCGCGCACCGGGCTCGCCGAGGCAAGCACGAGCGGTCTCTGGGTGGCGGCGGGGCCGGCGAAAATGATCTGTGCCCCCGAAGACGTGCTCATTGCGCGTTCTCGCGCTCGCGCTGATGCATCAACTGCATGATCTCCGCGGCGGTTTCCTCGATCGAGCGGCGGGTCACGTCGATGGTCGGCCAGCCCTGCTCGGTGAAGAGCCGGCGGGCGGCGGCGACCTCGGCCTTGACCTCTTCCAGATCGGTATACGCGGTCTCGTCGCCCTGGTTCATGATGCGCATGCGGTTGCGCCGGATCTGAACCAGGCGCGTTGGATCCTCGGTCAGCGCGATAATCATGGTGTCGTTCTTGGGATCGTCGGACGCCGCCGTAAGCGCCTCGGGCAGCGGCGCGCCCGGCACGATCGGCACGTTCGCCGCCTTGATGCCGCGGTTCGCCAGGTAGAAACAGGTTGGCGTCTTGGAGGTGCGCGAGACCCCGACCAGCACCACATCGGCCTCGCCGAAATCCGAGGCCGCCTGACCGTCGTCATGGGTCATCACATAGTTGATCGCATCGATGCGGTCGAAATACTCGGCGTCGAGCACGTGCTGGCTGCCCATGCGGCCGGCGCTGTCGATACCCAGGAAGCGGCTGAAAGCGGTGAGGAAAGGTTCCAACGCCGCCATGCAGGGTAGGTTCTGTTCGGCGCAGAAGGCTTCCAAACGATCGCGCAATCCGTTGTCGAGCAGTGTGTAGATCACCATGCCCGGCGCCTCGGCGATGCCCTCGAGCGCGGTTTCGAGTTGGCTTTGGTTGCGCACCATCGGCCACATATGATCGGTGATCTCCACGCCGTGAAACTGGAAAATACAGGCGCGCGTGATGATATTGACCGTCTCGCCGGTCGAATCGGAGATCAGATGAATATGCGCGCTCTTCATGTGCACGGATCCGGTGATAAGCGGCGCATAAGTTGGGTGTAAAAGCCCTCTTTCGCCGCAGTGACGCGATTGATCCCCCTTATGGCCGGGGGTTTCAAGCGAGAATAGTGCTGGGGGCGGATCGATGCACTGGGGTCCAACTAGGAGTGTAAGATGATTCGATCCACGCGATTCACGATATTGGAAACGCGCTTGTCCCAACCCAGTTTCAAGGGCAGCCATGACGGAAACCGCCGCGACCGGGCGTCCATCCACAGCGCGGCATCGGGTCACGGCGCGGGGCCGGCGTTCTCGGGATAAGTTTCGAGTAACGGGGTTCCCCGTGAGTCACAAGGATTCACTACCACCACTATCTCTTTTATATAGAAGACCTAATTGACAGTAGTGCGCGCGACAGATCGGAGCGAAACCTTGAACGACACGTCCGGGCGCGCGGCCAAGCCGCTCATCAGAGCCCTTGGCGGCGTTGCCAGCGAGACGCCGCCTGTCTGGTTGATGCGCCAGGCCGGCCGTTATCTGCCGGAGTATCGGAAGATCAGGGCCGAGGCGGGGACGTTTCTCGATCTTTGCTACGATCCGGAAAAGGCGGCCGAGGTGACGCTGCAACCGGTCCGCCGGTATGCGATGGATGCGGCGATCCTGTTCTCCGACATTCTGGTCGTGCCCGATGCGATGGGCCAGAACGTCGCTTTCCGCGAGGGCGAAGGGCCGGTGTTGGAGCCGGTGCGCGACGCAGCCGGCGTCGGCAGGCTCAATCCGGACGGCGTGGCCGAGCGCCTGACGCCGGTCTACGCAACGGTCGAACGGGTCGCCGCGGCGCTGCCCGACACGGTTGCGCTTATCGGTTTCGCCGGTGCGCCTTGGACCGTGGCGACGTATATGGTCGAGGGCGGATCGAGCAAGGATTTCCGCGAGGTCAAGGGCCTCGCCTACCGCGACGATGGCCGCGACGACGGCGCCTTCGCAGTGCTGATCGACAAACTGGTGGCGGCGACGACGGCGCATTTGCTGGCGCAGATCGAAGCCGGGGCCGAGGTGGTGCAACTTTTCGACACCTGGGCCGGTGTTTTACCCGAAGCAGAGTTCGAGCGCTGGTGTATCGCCCCGGCGAAGGCGATCGTGAGCGAACTGCGTGCCCATGCGCCCGGCGTGCCGGTAATCGGATTTCCGCGCGGCGCCGCCTTCAATACCGAGCGCTATATCGCCGAGACGGGGATCGATGCGGTGGGTCTCGATACCGCCGTGCCGCTGGAGGTGGGCAGGCGCCTGCAAGCCCACTGTGCGGTCCAGGGCAATCTTGATCCGATCCTGCTGGTCGAGGGCGGCAAACCCATGGAGACGGCTGCACGGACGATCCTGAGCGCGCTGAGCGGGGGTCCCTTCATCTTCAACCTCGGCCACGGGGTGCTGCCGCAAACGCCGCCCGAGCATGTCGCCCGGCTGCTTCAGGTTATTCGTGGCGAATAATCCCAAAGCGGCTAATCGAAAGACGGCTGTGGTGCTGTTCAATCTGGGCGGCCCCGATGGGCCGGCTGCGGTCGAGCCTTTCCTGCGCAATCTTTTCAGCGATCCTGCGATCATCAGTCTGCCGGGCCCGCTTCGTTGGCTGCTGGCGCGGCGTATTTCGGCCAAGCGCGCGCCGATTGCCCAGGCGATCTATGAGGAGATCGGCGGCGGCTCGCCGATCCTCGCCAATACCGAAGCGCAGGCCCGCGCGCTTGAGGCAAAGCTCGGGGCGGACACCCGCGCCTTTATCGCCATGCGCTATTGGCACCCGATGAGCGATGCCGCAGCCGCGGCGGTCAGGGACTGGGGTCCCGACCGCATCGTGCTGCTGCCGCTCTATCCGCAATATTCGACGACGACAACCGCCTCATCGATGGCCGACTGGCACCGGGCGGCGCGCAAGGCGGGTCTGAAGGCGCCGACGCGGCTGGTCTGCTGCTATCCGCAAGAGCCGGGCTTCATCGCGGCGATGGCGACGCGGTGCGCACCCAGGGTCGCCGAGGCGCGCGAGGCGAAAGACGCAAAGCTGCGGGTGCTGTTTTCGGCGCACGGCCTGCCCAAGCGGGTTATCGCGCGCGGCGATCCTTATCAGTGGCAGGTGGAGCAGTCGGCGGCCACGGTCGCCAGGCGCCTGGAGCTGGCCGACGACGAATGGGTGGTCTGCTATCAGAGCCGGGTCGGGCCGCTTGAATGGATCGGGCCTTCGACCGACACCGAGATCGCCCGCGCCGGGGCCGATGGTGCGGCGGTGGTCGTGGTGCCGCTGTCCTTCGTCTCGGAGCATTCCGAAACCCTGGTCGAGCTCGATATCGAGTATGGCAAGCTCGCGAGGGAGGCCGGTGTGGCCGCGTATCTCCGCGTGCCGACGGTCGATGACGAGGCAGCCTTTATCGATGGTCTGGCCCGGTTGGTGACCTCGGCGGTGGCGGCGCAAGCACCGTGCATCTCTGGCGAAGGCGGACGGACCTGCCCGGACGATTGGCGGCGGTGCCCATTGGCGCTGGCCGGCAGCGCGGGCGTCATGCGGCCGGCGGCCTGAAGCGGGATAACGAGGCAGCGCGTGGACACGCTGATCGATCTCTATCTTTGGATCAAGGCGCTGCATGTGATCAGCGTGATCGCCTGGATGGCGGGGCTGCTCTATCTGCCGCGGCTTTTCGTCTATCATGCGTCTGCCTCGCCGGGCTCGGAGCAGTCGGAAACCTTCAAGGTGATGGAACGGCGGTTGCTGCGCGCGATCATGAACCCGGCGATGGTGGCCGCCTACGTCTTCGGTATCCTGCTGTTGATCAGCTCGCCCAATGTCGATTGGGCCGCCGGCTGGCTCTGGGTCAAGCTCGCCATGATCACGGTGCTGACAGTGCTGCATCACCTCTTCGGGCTCTGGCGCAAGACTTTCGAGCGCGATGAAAACAAAAGACCGCCGCGTTTCTACAAGCTCATGAACGAGGCGCCGACGGCGGTTATGGTGGTGCTGGTGCTGATGGCGGTGGTCAAGCCCATCTAGGCTTGGGTTAGAAGCTAAGCGCTTTTGATCAAATGTATTACTTCGTCGCGAACTTGATGAAGATCGACGATAAAGCTGAAGACGAACTGTCCATCACTGCTGAGATCGATCAGCGCGTCTTCTGGAGTTCGCAATAGCACATTCTGACCGTCGGTTAGCAGAAATCGAGTTGGAGGCGCTCCGTCCTCAAGGGTCTTAAACTGACGGCTCCAGGTTTTGTGCGCCTTTTTCAGACGTTTTACCGATACACCGCTCTCCAGCAGACGGGCATAGGTTCTCAACAGGACGAGATCGGAGAATGAGAACAACCGCTCTTTGCCGCGGCCTCGGCCGCGCGACCCTGTATGTGTTGGTGAAACAATTTGGGTGCGACAGAGGTAATCAATCATGTAGGTCGAGAGGCCCGTAACTCGAGCTACATCTCGTATTCTATGCATCCATCTACCTCAATATAGGGTACTATTAAATATAGTACAGAGCTAGACTATATTTTAAGTACCTATTGTACAATCAGAAAAACGAGAATTATAGAATATATCTATATAATGTTATTACCACTTCTGTTCACACAATATTTGGCCCATATTGTATGTGAGCAACTTGCTCAAAGAAGCGACGCCCGCGGTTGCCTCCCAACAGCAAGATCCGCGGGCGTCATCCTTAGAACAGACAATCCCAAGGAGTGTCAGAATGACCGCTCAAATTGTTAATTGGAAGGGGGTAAGCGGAAAATCGTACCAGTACACGGTACATGCCCTCGAGACGAACTGGAACGATGTTCCCGGCAACTACATCTTTGCTAAGCTAGATGGAAATCGATGGACCGCGATTTACATCGGCGAAACGGAGAGTTTTGCCAAACGCCTGCCAAACCATGAGAAATGGCCCTGCGTTCGTCGCTACGGTGCGACGGCCATCCATGCACATGTCAACAACAGTGGAACGCAGGGGCGGCGCAACGAGGAACAGGATCTGATCGCTTTACACGATCCGCCTTGCAACGAATAAATGGTTGATGATGAATTCCGGCGGCGGCTCAACATTTAGCCGTCGCCGGAATCTTTCCCAGCGTTAACGCTTGATTTATCCGTACGCGATTTATATGGTTCGGAAAATAACGACAAGAGAACGGTTTAACAGTTCTCGCCGTCCGAATTTACACACTCAAAAGCGGGGAGCTACCGGTCGGACAGCGACAGGCTGCCGACGCGGGCATGCGCCCTGAATTCCCTTCCCCTTTTTTTGTTTTCCGACACCCTTCCCATCCACCGTCGAAATGACGCCCAAAATCCATGAATTTGCAAGAGCTTAAGGCGAAATCGCCTGCTGACCTCCTGGCCTTTGCCGAGGATCTGGAGATCGAAAACGCGAGCACCCTGCGCAAGCAGGACATGATGTTCGCGATCCTCAAACAGCTCGCCTCGAACGAAGTGCCGATCTACGGCGACGGGGTGCTGGAGGTCTTATCCGACGGGTTCGGTTTCCTGCGCTCGGCAGAGTCGAACTATCTTCCGGGGCCGGACGACATCTATGTCTCGCCTAGCCAGGTGCGGCGCTTCGCGCTGCGCACCGGCGATACGGTGGAGGGTGAGATCCGGTCACCCAAGGATGGCGAGCGCTATTTCGCGTTACTCAAGGTCGACCAGGTCAATTTCGGCGACCCCGATGCGGTGCGCCACCGCATCAACTTCGACAATCTCACGCCGCTCTATCCGGAGGAAAAGCTCACCCTCGAGATCGAGGATCCGACCAAGAAGGATCTGACGACGCGCGTCATCGACCTGATATCCCCGCAGGGCAAGGGCCAGCGCGGGTTGATCGTGGCGCCGCCGCGCACCGGCAAGACGATGATGTTGCAGAACATCGCCCATGCGATTTCGGCCAATCATCCGGAGGTCTATCTGATCGTCCTGCTGATCGACGAGCGGCCCGAAGAAGTCACCGACATGCAGCGCTCGGTGAAGGGCGAGGTCGTCTCCTCGACCTTCGACGAAGCGGCCTCGCGCCACGTCCAGGTCACCGAAATGGTGCTGGAGAAATCCAAGCGCCTGGTCGAGCACAAGCGCGACGTGGTGATCCTGCTCGATTCGATCACCCGCCTGGCGCGCGCCTACAACACCGTCGTGCCGTCCTCGGGCAAGGTGCTGACCGGCGGCGTCGATGCCAACGCGCTGCAGCGACCCAAGCGCTTTTTCGGCGCCGCGCGCAACATCGAGGAAGGCGGCTCGCTGACCATCATCGCCACGGCACTGGTCGATACCGGCAGCCGCATGGACGAGGTGATCTTCGAGGAGTTCAAGGGCACCGGTAACTCCGAAATCATCCTCGATCGCAAACTCTCCGACAAACGCACCTTCCCGGCGATCGACATCACCCGCTCGGGCACGCGCAAGGAAGAGCTGCTGGTCGAGAAGGGCATCCTCTCCAAGATGTGGGTGCTGCGCCGCATCCTGATGCCGATGGGAACCTCCGATGCGATGGAGTTCCTGCTGGAGAAGATGAAGGACGCCAAGACCAACAACGATTTCTTCGATTCGATGAATACCTGACCGGTTGCGGTC
>Ga0209633_10002330_pt1 | contig 18443 bp, 17 predicted proteins | sample Cruoilmetagenom1_FD_187290 | JGI IMG/M metagenome (GOLD analysis project Ga0209633, IMG submission 187290) | Oil polluted marine microbial communities from Coal Oil Point, Santa Barbara, California, USA - Sample 1 (SPAdes) (version 2) | ecosystem: Environmental > Aquatic > Marine > Oil seeps ... | reverse complement strand
TTATAAAATTTGAGTTATGAGATCTCTCTCATAAAACTTGTTCGAGATGACAATCTTAAGAATTCTGTGATATATTAAATTTTGAAATTTGCACCAAAGGAAGAATATGTTTAACACAAAATCTAACAAAACACTTGGGATTATTTTTGTACTATTACTTATAGGTACAATTTTAATTTTTACTACAGAGAGCACAAAAAAAGAACGGTCATTTAAAAAAGATATTGTTCAAATTGATACTTCGAAGGTTACAGAAATATTAATTTCTCCAAAATCTAATAAGACAAATGAAGTTAAATTAGTTAAAAATGGTAAAAATTGGAATGTAACAACAGAAAGTGGGAAACAATTTCTTGTCCCAAAATCTAAAATAATAAATTTACTAAATCAGTTGATGGTTATAAAACCAAAACGTCTTGCTTCAAGAAGTAAAGCAAAATTTAACGAATATGAAGTAAACGATTCAACAGCGACAAGAATAGTTGTAAATGAGGGAAGCAATAAAGTTCTAAATTTAATTATAGGCAAGTTTGCATTTAAGCAACCCAGATCAATGTCAACCTTTGTTAGATTAGCCGATGATACTGATATATATGAAGTTGATGGTTTTCTTGATATGAGCTTTAACAAAAAGGCAAATGATTTTAGAGATGAAACAGTAATTAATTCGGATAAAAATAAGTGGAATAAATTAAGAATTGAATCCACAAATTCAGAATCTTTTGAAGTTGTAAACAATGGTAGTGCATGGTTGCTAGAAGGAGAAATCACAGATTCTACAAAAACGGATAAAATCTTGAGTGATTTAGTAAGATTAACAAATAATTCATTCATTGATGATGTTACTGAGCAATCACTTCCTCCAGTTGATTCAAAATTAATTATTGAAAATGATTTAGGTGAACCAATTGTAATTACATCTTACAGAGATGCATCAAGATATATTATTCATTCTTCGCAAAATATGGAAAGCTATTTTGATGGAGAAAAAATTGGTGAAAAAATATCTCTTAACAAAAGTTCATTCTTAAAGTAGTAAGGGGTATAAATAATTATTTTGTCATTCTGAATGAACCTAGAAAGTTTACGGGGGAAATGAAGAATCTCGATATAAATAATTGTCGAGATATTTCAGTCATAAACAGCATTCCTTCAATATGACAATTAAAGTCTTAAAAACTCGTCCAACTTTTTATTAAGAAAGTAAATTATAAAAAATATAGAAAGGCATACCACAAATGAAAATAGCAGTTGTAAATGGAAGTGTTAGAGAACAAAACTATACTGGTAAAGCTCTCAAATTAATTGTCGATGAATTTGAATCTAATAATTACGAAGTAATATATATTGATTTGCGTGCATACTCTTTGCCTTTCCCTGGACTTCCAATTGATAACGACGATTCTAAGAAAATGCAAAACGATCTTGCTACAGTAGATGCCTTTGTACTTGGGACACCGGAATACAATGGTAGTTATACTGCAGTTCTAAAGAATATGATTGACAATATGGGATATCCGAATGCAATGAAAGGTAAACCAATTGGTCTTCTTGGAGTTGCCAGCGGTAAACTTGGAGCCACAAAGTCTCTTGAACATCTACGCAGTGTTTGTTCGCATATTGGCGGACTTGTGCTTCCACGAGTTGTTTCAATTGGCGGAATTGAACAATATTTTGATGAAGACGGAAATTGTAATGATGAAGAGACAGATAAAGAAATTAGGGTTATCCCAAAGAATTTAATCGATTATCTAAATAAGTAATTTATTTTATAAGTTATTTTCAATATTGACTTAAACGGACTAATCTTCTTCAAATAAAGATTTAATTATTTTTACGCATGTCCTACCATGTGGGAATTTTGTACTATTCTTCAATCTTATTTTATATTTACTTCCAGAAAAAGCACAAATCTTATTAATAAATTCAATTTTACAAAATAAGAACGATAGTTACATTAAAATTTATTCAATAAACATCTCAAAAATATCTAAATCTTCTACTTTATTATTGGAATTTGGATTCTAAAATGTTTTCTTTGAATATTAATAAATGCAGAAAATTAAAGGCTTTAGAAAGTCAACAATTCTTAATTTTGTGTGCGAAACTGAAATACAATTAATATCAATCATATCTATCCCTTTTTTTATCACAAAAATATTACTTTTTTGTTGCTCCACCGAAAAAGCGTCTGTACTATCAATATAGTCTTAGTTATAACAATTTAATTTGGTATGTTTTATATCACATATTCTTAATAAATTTATTTTTAAATTACTACTTCTTGCTATAAAATTAGTATGGAATTGTTTAATCAGAATAAAAATTACTATTATAAATTTATAAACAAATGAGAGCAAGTATGAAAAAAGTAATTACCAACCTAATAGTGGCTTCGTTTATATTTTTTTTAGGAGTCTTTTCTAAAGATGTAGTTTCTCAACAGCTAGGAAAACAACTAGCCCAAAGTATAAAGAAAGAAACTTTAAAGGAACTACAAAGTAAGTTCAATGAAAAGTGGGATAAATACGATGTAAAGAATGGTTATTATCTTGAAGACGGAGTAAACACAAAAGCACCAAACTGGAAAATATTTAAACGTTCTGAATGGTATTGGGAACAACGTGTAAATGCACAGACGGGGGAGTTTCCAACTACTGATGCAGCAACTGAATATGCAAAAGTAAAAAACACTCTAAAGAAAACCAATTATACAGAAAGTTGGACTAATTTGGGTACAAATAGTTCTGCTGGTGGGTATGCCGGAATTGGTAGAATAAACTGTGTAGCTTTCCATCCAACAGATGCTCTCACTTTTTGGGTAGGAAGCCCGTCCGGTGGTATTTGGCTCACAACAGATGGTGGGAGTAATTGGACCATACTGAACAATAATGAAGATGTTATTGGTGTAAGTGATATTGCAATAACAAATGATTTTGCAACTTCTAATACTCTATATATTGCTACTGGAGATAGAGATGGTGGAAGCATCTGGACACTTAGTGGTGGGCAGGGTGCTGATAACCAGAGTCAAGGTGTATTTGAGTCCACTGATGGCGGTGCTACATGGAATGCTACTGGATTAACATCTGCAGAGTCCGGAGCAAAAATATATAGTCTCATAATTCATCCTACAAATAATAATATCTTAATAGCATCAACTTCAACGGGCATTTACAAAACTATTGATGGTGGAACAAATTGGATTAAAACTTCTACTTGGCCAGTTTGGCGATTAGCCTTTAAGATAGGCGACCCAACCGTAGTTTATGGAGTAGAAACTTATACAGGCGATCAATGGTTTCAAAGCTCAACTAATACTGGTGATACGTGGACAGATTATGAAATTGGAAGTGGTGCTGACTCAAGGCGAACTGAACTTGCTGTTACTGCAGCTGATCCAACACTCGTTTATTTATTAGTTTCAAATTTAGGTGGGGGTGTTAATGGTGTTTATAAATCTACAAACAGTGGAACTAGTTTTTCAAAGGTTAATACAAATTCTGCCACAGAGCCTGGAATGCTAGGTTATTATACTGATGGAAGTGGTGCAGCTACAGGTCAAGGAAGTTATGATTGGTGTATTGCAGTTTCGCCAACAGATGCAAACACAGTTTTTATTGGCGGTATAACTACATGGAAATCAATAGATGGAGGAGTTAGTTGGGTTGCTAACAACAATTGGACTGGCCATCCTACTTATAACATTAGTGGTGCTCCAGTTGTACATGCAGATAAGCATGCTTTGGTTTACCAACCAGTTACAAATGTATTATTTGAAGGAAACGATGGCGGTATTTACAAAACTGCAGACGGTGGAACAACTTGGTCAGATTTATCAAATGGATTAGTTATTAGTCAACTATACAGAATTGGAGTCTCGCAAACTAGTAGCAATACTGTTTTGACAGGTTTACAAGATAATGGTTCAAAATTATTTAGTGGAACTTGGAGTGATGTGAAAGGTGGTGATGGAATGGAGTGCATTGTTGATTATTCGAACAGCAATTATATGTATGCTACCTATATAAGAGGTCAAATAACAAGAAGTATTAATGGTTTTACTAGTAAGACTAATGAAGTTGATATTTCTGCAAATATTCCAGGTGGGCAGCCTACGGGAGATTCACCAACTGGTGCATGGGTTACACCATATTTAATTGATCCGAATAGTAGTTCAACGCTTTTTGCAGGATATGACCAAGTTTGGAAAACAATTGATAGGGGAAATAATTGGACAAGTGCTTCGCAACAACTTAGTGCTACAGTAAAATTAAGATCTCTAGCAATAGCTCCGTCAAACTCACTTGTTCTTTATGCTGCCGATCAATCCAATATGTGGAAAACTACTGATGGAGGAGCATCGAACTGGTCTTCTATTACGTTACCTTCAACTTCAACAAGTGTAACTTATATTGCTGTACATCCAACAGATCCTAATACACTTTGGATTACATATGGTGGTTTTGTTGCTGGACAAAAAGTTTATGAATCAACAGATGGTGGTACAAATTGGAATTCTATTAGTTCTGGATTACCAAACTTACCAATTATGAGTATTGTTCACTACAAAGAAGCTACTACTAGAAATGTACTTTTTGTGGGAACCGATTTAGGTGTATATGTTAAAGATGGACCTAGTGATTGGGCAGAATACAATTCAGGCTTGCCAAGTGTTGTTGTTACCGAGCTAGACATCTATTATAATGCAGGTGGTACAGATATACTAAGAGCCGGTACTTATGGCAGAGGTTTATGGGAAACAGATATTGATGCAGCTTTACCAGTTGAGTTAACTTCTTTTGCTGCAAACTCAGTCGAAGGAAGTAAAGTTTCACTTAATTGGGAAACTGCAACTGAAGTTAATAATTACGGATTTGAAATTGAAAGAAAGATGATTAACAACACGCAAAATGAAGAAAATGATTCTTGGAAAAATATTGGATTTATTGAAGGATCAGGAAATAGTAATTCTCCAAAACTTTATTCATTTGTTGATGCAACATTAAGTGGTGGAAGTAAATTTACTTACAGATTAAAACAAATTGATATAGATGGCAGTTTTGAATATTCAGATTTGGTTGAAATTGAAGTTATACCGATAAATTTTGCACTCAATCAAAATTATCCAAATCCATTCAACCCTACTACTACTATAAGTTATACTTTGCCATTTAAGGCTTCCATAACTCTTAATGTTTATGATATTTTAGGTAAGGAAGTAATTAAATTAGTTCAAGAAACTAAAGACGCAGGTATATACAAAGCGAGTTTTGATGCAAATAATTTGCCGAGTGGAGTTTACTATTATACTCTTCGTGCAGGTAATTTTGTTCAAACAAGAAAAATGTTATTGTTGAAGTAGTCAAATCAGTTTTTAACAATGGGCGACCTTATTTGGTCGCCTATTTTTTAATAACCCGTAAATAACATAAATAAAAATTTAACAGAAGATTTTGTACTTCCTAATTCAACATTTGTGCTATCGGAATTTGAAAAACGGTTTATAAAAAAGAGTTATAAATATTTCAATTATAATTTATCTTGTTTTCTCAATCACTTCATTTTAAAAGAACATTTTTCACTTTTTGTTTCAATAATTAATTATTTAACATTTCCATCATTTTATTTACATCAGTTGTTGGCAAATTACAAATATGGTTTTTACAAACATAAGCTGTTGGTTTTCCATCTATTGAAATATAGCTCTCTGTATAAGTTGCTAGTTTAGTAAGTTGAGTTCTATCTGTTTGTGTATCAATGAGAATTAATACTTTGTTAGGAATATAATTTGAATTTACAGCTTCTATCATTTCTTTTGTTTTCTCATCTTCCCTATCTCCAACAATTATAACTTCATAACTTTGGCTGAAAGAAAAAGTCAATCCATCTAAAAACTGGGAAGAAGACGTTGGATTCTGCTCTATAGTTTTCTTGAATGCCAATCCTAAATTATCTGCAAAATCATCGTATTTTGTTTGAGCTGTAAGTTTTCCTAATCTAAGTAAGTTTGAATACATAACTGAATTGCCCGATGGAATTGCTCCATCATAAAATTCTTTAGGTCTTGCAATTAGTTCTTCGCCACCTTTCCCAGTAAAATAAAATCCACTATTATTTTTTGTATCCCAAAAATCAGTAATTAAAACATTGGTTAAATCAATTGCTTTTTCTAAGTAGCTTAACTTAAAAGTAGATTCATAAAGTTCTAGTAATCCCCAAATTAAAAATGAGTAATCGTCAATCTGTGCTTTAATTCCAGCTTCTCCTTCTCTAAATCTATGGAGCAAATTACCATCTGCATCAATAAGTTTTGAAAAAATAAACTGCACTGATTTTTCTGCAGTATTAATATATTTTGATTCATCTAAAATCCTTCCAGCCTTAGAAAGTGCAGCTATCATTAGTCCATTCCAATCGGTAAGAATTTTATCATCTTTATATGGATGTATTCTTTTTTCTCTTACATCAAATAATTTTGTTCTAAGAACTTGAATCTTATTATGAACTTCTTCAATTGGAATCTTCAGTTCATCAAAAGTTTGTGTTAGGAATGGAATATTTTGACCTGTAGCTTTTCCTGAAGCTTCCTCGTGGTACGTGCCTTTATCAGTTAAGTTATAAATCTTGGAAAACCATTCTCCATCTTCTTTTCCTAAAATCCTAATAACTTCTTTTTTATTCCACACATAAAATTTGCCTTCTTCACCTTCGCTATCTGCATCTTCCGCTGAATAAAATCCACCTTCTTGTGATGTCATATCGCGTGTAGTGTATTCAATAATTTCTTCTGCTGTTTGTTTAAATAATTCTACTCCAGTTGCTTGATAAGCTTCTGTGTAAGCTAATAACAACATCGCTTGATCGTATAACATTTTTTCAAAATGAGGCAGAAACCAATTACTTTCTGTTGAATATCTATGAAATCCAAAACCCACATGATCAAATATTCCGCCTTTTCTCATTTCTGTTAACGTTTTTGTAACCATAGTTAGAGCTGTTTCATTTCCAGATGTTTCCCAATAATGCAAAAGGAAAAGAAGATTATGGGGAGACGGAAATTTACGACTATTGCCAAATCCTCCATATTGTTTATCGAATTGTTTATTGAAAGTGTTATAAGCTTTATCTAAAATATCGTCAGATAAATTACCGTCAATGTTTTGATCGGATTGCACATTAAGATATTGTGTTATTTCTTCTGCTGATTTATCAATTTCTGTTTTTTTATTTTTCCATGCATCGGCTAATTGTGTAACTAGGTCAAGCATTCCAATTCTACCTTGCCTTGAGTGTTTTGGGAAATAGGTTCCTGCAAAAAAAGGTTTTTTATCTGGTCTCAACACTACTGTTAAAGGCCAACCTCCGCTACCAGTCATCATTTGACAAACGGACATATAAATATTATCAATATCTGGTCGTTCCTCTCTATCAACTTTTATAGAAACAAAATGCTGATTCATTAAATCTGCAACTTCTTGATCTTCAAAAGATTCGTGTTCCATTACATGGCACCAATGGCACGTTGAATATCCAATGGAAAGGAAAATGGGTTTATTTTCTTTTCTAGCTTTCTCAAACGCTTCTTCACCCCAGGGAAACCAATTTACCGGATTGTGAGCATGTTGTAATAGGTATGGACTTTTTTCATTAATTAAATTATTTGTGTGTGTGTAAGATTTTGATGAATCGTTCATAATATTTGTTTTACTTTCGTTTGGATTGCATGAGTAAATAATTGATGTAGAAATAAAAATTATTAATAAAAATAATATTCTTTGAAATAACATAATAGTCCAAGAATTAAATTAAGATAAAACATCTTGATAAGGAAGTGAAGTTAATAAAAATATTGATAAATATAACTGTTAAGAAAAGTTAAACAATTTTTATGAGTCTTAAAGGAAGCAAAATGATAGTTCTTAATAAGTCAAAAATTACTCCAACAGTAAAACCAAGTAACTTAAAAGGTAAGAGAATAAGCCAAATAATTGGGTAAAGAAATAGCACAATTAACGCTAGTGGGAATGAAATTATTGCTAATATAATCCATAAAATAAGGGTTTGCATACTATTATTTCTTTTTAATTATCACTTTATTCAATTTTATGACGTTTTAAGTTTATGAAAGTTCTAAAATGTATTACTTTATTTACGATAGTAAAACTGATTGGAAAAAATATGATATTAAACGAAACTAAAAAAATAACACCAAACTTCAGAACAATTCTTGAAAGTACAGATGATGTAATTTGTGGCTTCGATAAAGACTATCAATTACTTTATTGTAATAATGCATTTATCAAGACCTTTAAAATGTTTTTAGATGTTGATATTAAAGAAGGAGATATAATTTCTGATTTCCCAGAACTTATAAATTACAGTGAATATGCAAGTAATTGGGACTCAATTTATAAAAAAATATTAGAAGGTAAAAAATGTAATAAAGATATAAAGTTTGAGATTAGTGGTAAACTATTTACTTATAAAATAAAGGCAATACCAATAATTGAAAATGATGAAGTAGTTTATTTTCAAATTACTGCAAATGAAGAGATTACTGATTTAGTTCCCGAGTATGAAGGTGAAGCTATTAAATCTGAGTTGCTTACTGAAAAAGATGATTTAATTAAAGAACGAGATGATGCTGTAAAACTTCTGCTTGATAATACCGAAAGATGGCAAATGGTTATGGAAGGTTCTGATAATGTATTTTGGGATTGGGATTTTGAAAATGATTCTATCTTTTACAGTCCAAATCAGATAGTGATTTTTAACCTAACTATAACTCCAAAAGAAAATAACTTTAATAGCTGGCGTGAAAATATTCATCCTGATGATGTTGAACGAGTTGTGGAGACTCTTCATGAGCACATGGAAGGAGTAACAGATAAATATTTTTGTGAATATAGAATTAAAACTATTGATAATACCTGGTGTTGGGTTTTGGATAAAGGCAAGGTTGCTATACGAGATGAAAATGATTATCCAATAAGACTTGCGGGAACACTTTCAGAAATTACTCAAAGAAAAGAAAGTGAATTTAATCTAAAAGAAAGTGAAGAAAGATTTGCAAGTATGTCCAATGATTTACCTGTAATGATTTGGTTAATGAACAATAAATTAAAACCAATTTATATTAATGAATTAACAAAATCTTTTTTTGGATCATTAGATCTTGATGATACAAGTAATTTAGAAAAATCTATTCATAAAGATGATTACCAATTTTTTAAATTTGCAGTTTTAGAAGTTTATAAAACGAAAGAAAAATCTGAATTAGAAATAAGAATAAAAAATGTAGACCAAGAATATAGATGGGTGCTTACTACTATTGTGCCTAGGTTTGATACAGAAAAAAATATTGTTGGATTTTTAGGAGTTGGTTTAGATATAACTGAAAGAAAATATGCGGAAATGCAATTACTTGAAAGTGAAAATCAATTTAACGAAATAACATCTGTTGTTGGCGAGGGTCTTTTTGTTATTGATGATAAAGGTTATTTACAATTTACTAATCCGGAATTTAAGAAACTTCTAGGTTGGCGCAAAGAGCAATTGGAAGGAAAAACTATTTCTGATTTTCTAGAGGCATCAAATGATAATGAATATGAAAATAATAGTGCAATTGAAACTGTAATTAAGACCGGTAAGCAGATAAGAATTAAAGAAGATTACTTTTTTAATAAGGAAGGAAAAAAACTACCGGTAGCTTATGTAGCTGCACCAATAAAAAGAAATGGAACAGTTGTTGGATGCGTAACCGCATTTCATGATATAACGGAACAGAAAAAGGTTAATGAAGAAACTCAGCGTTATGTTAAGGAATTAAAGTTTAATAAAGAATTAATGAGACAAAATGCGGTTGAATCTGGTAGAATGAATGAAATGCTTAGTGAATCAGAAGATAGGTTAAAGGAATTAAACGCAAGCAAGGATAAATTTTTCTCAATAATTTCACATGATTTAAGAAGTCCATTTACATCAATTACCGGGTTTTCCGAAGTAATGATGGAAGATATTGATACTTTAAGTAAAGAAGATATTAAAGATTTTGCAACAAGTATTCATAGAACATCAAAGAATGTTCACAATCTTTTGGAAAATCTTTTGCACTGGTCAAGAATACAAACTGGTCGAATAGAATTTAATCCAAATATGGTTTCTCTAAATGAGCAAGCTGATGAGATAATTGCATTATATCAAGTAAATGCAGCACGAAAAAGAATTTCACTTATTAATAATTTGGATGAAGATTATTTTATTAAAGCTGATAAATTTATGCTTGATACTATAATTAGAAATTTAGTTTCAAATTCAATAAAATTTACAAAGCAAGGTGGAGAAATTAGTATAAATGCTACCAAGCTTGATAAAGAAAATAAAATTGAAATTTCTATTGAAGATACTGGTATTGGCATGTCTAAAGATATTCAAGAAAAATTATTTAAAATTGAGGAACATGTTACAACAAGAGGAACTGATAAAGAAAAGGGAACAGGTATTGGTCTAATTTTATGTAAGGAGTTTGTAGAAAAACATAAAGGCAATATTTGGGTTGAAAGTGAAATAGATGCTGGGAGTAAATTTAAATTCACTTTACAGATTGATTAGAGAAAATAAATAGTCTTAAAACTTAATCTAAAAGAGTAAGTAATAAGACTAAAAATTAATCAGCAAATTAAAACTATAAAACAATAATTGAATTTTGAGAATCACCAAAGTGAGTGGTTATATGCTTTTCAGCTTCAACTTCATTGGCCCATTCATTTCCATCTAACAAATATCTAAATTGATATTCAGTATCTTTTTCAAGATTAACCACAATAGAAAACGATCCATCCTTAACAAGTTTTTTCATTCTATTTGCATTATGATCCCAATTATTAAAATCACCAACAACTGATGCTGTCTTATAATCTCTTCCAGTTTCAGCAGGTACTCTAAAAGTTACTTTGCAAATTGGTTTACTCTTTAAGTATTTTTTACTAACTGACATAACTTAAATCTCCGATTATTATGATTCAAATTTAAATAAAAATTATCTAAAAATAAATAGTAAAATAAGTCACTATAACTTATTAACAATAATTTAACATTGGACAAAAAAAATCCTCACAATTCAATTGCGAGGATTCTTGCGGGGTCGACGAGACTCGAACTCGCGACCTCCTGCGTGACAGGCAGGCGTTCTAACCAAACTGAACTACGACCCCAAAAAACTAGATTCAAAACCTAACACATTTTTACAAAAAAAGCAAAATAATAATGTTCAAATTCAATGGTTTTTTGTTCAATTTCAATAAGAAAAAAACAAAAATAACTTTAGACTTTATTAAGCCACCTTATAACAGAATGATCTAGTTCTTTTACTCCAAAATCAACTCCAACTTGTAAAGCTGCATGAACAATTGAATTCTCTTTTGTAACAAGTTTTTGTTCTTTAATAGCATCTTCAATTTCAACACTTGTTATTTCAGCACCTTTAAGTGCAACCATTCTACCAAACATTCTGTTCATTGCTAAATTAATTGCAAAAGTTCCAAATCTTGTTGAAAGAATTCTATCGTAAGGAGTTGGACTACCACCTCTTTGCAAATGACCAAGTACAGTATAACGAGTTTCTAACCCTGTATTATCTTCTATCATTTTAGATACATGTTCAGCAATACCGCCAAGTTGAATTGGGTCGGTACGTTTGATGTCTGTTGCTTTTACAATCATTTTACCATCAATTGCTTTTGCACCTTCAGCTACACAAACTAAACTAAATCTCTTCCCCTGCATATTTCTTTGTTCAACTTTGTCATAAATTTCTTCCCAATCGAATGGAAACTCAGGTAATAGAATTATATCAGCACCTCCAGCCAAGCCACCATTTAGTGCAATCCAACCTGCATAACGACCCATAACTTCAATTACCATAACTCTATGATGAGTAGAAGCAGTAGTTCTTAATCGATCGAGTGCTTCAGAAACAACATATACTGCAGAATCATGTCCAAAAGTTTGATCCGTTGCTTCTAAATCATTATCAATAGTTTTAGGAACGCCAACAATGTTCATACCCATTTCACTAAGTTTTTTAGAGATGTGCATAGTTCCATCTCCACCAATAGCAATAACTGCATCTAGATTCCAAGCTTCATAATTTCTTAATGCTTTTTTTGAACGATCAAAAATTTGAATTTCATCACCAACTTCTTCTGGCCAATGGAAAGGATCGCCTTTATTGGAAGAGCCTAGAATGCTACCACCTTGTGTTAGAATACCTGAAACATCTTTATTATACAGTTCGTGAGCCTTGCCTTCAACCAACCCTTCAAAACCATCTTGAATTCCAAGTACAGTTAATCCATGATCATGTGCTGGTTTTGCAACTCCTCTAATTACTGCATTTAATCCTGGACAATCTCCACCGCCAGTTAAAATTCCAATTCGTTTTACTTCTTTAGCTTTTGACATTTAATCCTCAATAGTTTGAAAATTTATCTACCCAATTTAATTAAAAATTTTGTTGTATTATTCTAAATTTCATTAATAATTTGACTTGTTGTTTTAAAGTGTAATTTTACAAAATTTGTTAATTCTTCCTTGCCATATTTCTGAAATAAAATTTTTGCAGTTTCTTTAACTTGAGCAGAAGCACCTTTGGGTAATTTAAAACCATCTTGTTCTCTTTTTAAGAACCAATTGTTCATAGCGCCTCGTGCAAGTATGGAAGCAGCTGCAACACCAATATGTTCTTCGGCTCTAGGCATTTGAATAAAATCAATATGAGAGTAATTAGTTTGATTTGAAATTCTTAAATCATTTTTGCTAAATTGATCAGTAATAACAGTTTTGGTTTCTACTTGTGAAAGCAAATCTTCTATTGATTTTGAGTGAGCCCAATCAAGTAACTTATTTACATTTTTAAAACTTTCATAAAGTTCATTATATTTGTTAGGGGATATTAGTATTATCTTAAAATTATCTGGAAAATCTTTCCTTATTATCTTTGCTATTTTATTGATTTGAATATCACTTAATTCTTTACTATCCTTCACTCCTAATTTTTGTAACTTCTCAATTGCCTTGATATCAACATACATTGCACAGACAACAAGTGGACCAAAGTAATCTCCCTTACCAGTTTCATCAGTGCCAATATAATCTGTATAGACTTGTTTCTTCACTTGCATAAATTCAAAACTATATTTACCTGTAACAATTTCATAAACCTCTTGGTACAATACAGACTTTGTATTTCCCTGAAAAATAGTTTTTACACCTTTTTTACCAAAGTAAACAAGTAGTTTTATTTTTTGATTTGCTTGCGAAACAGTTGTCTCAAAATTATATTGTTTTTTTTCAACGGGTGAACATAAAAAATTATGAGAATTTAATGTAGCAATGTTATTGTTAATTGTATTTTGGGCTTTTAGTTCTACATTCATAAGTATTAAAGATTTCCACTGGATAAAAGAATTTATTAAAATAAGTTATTAAAAATATGGAGAATTAAGAAAATATTATATATTGTTACAGATCAAAAATTACAAAATAATTACGATACTATTAATTCAGTAAAAATAATTATTTATTTTTTAATGATTGATGTTTTGGAGAGTTGGCAGAGTGGTTGAATGCACTGGTCTTGAAAACCAGCGAGGATGTAAGTCTTCCCGGGGTTCGAATCCCTGACTCTCCGCCATGTTTTTAAAAGGCCCGTTTATAGCGAATTTAAGCTGTTTTCGGGCTTTTGTATTTTAAAAACTACCGCTGTAACCGCCCTAAATGGCCCTCGCTGATGTGTCTTGGTCACTTTTTGGACACTTTTTGGGCACCACTTTCTTCTACAAAAAATTAGTTTGTCCATATGCGACCCATATTTGCCACCCTATTTATTCGCTAATTTATGTATAATTTTTAGGAAGAGCTGATCATCTTTATAATTATATCTAAATTCAATTTCTTTTAGATATAGGAAAAGATAGTTGAGTTTTGTTCCATTATAATTATTCAGTCGTCTTCTTGCAAATCTCCAAAAGTAATTTATCTGTATTGGAAATGAATTGATCTTTCTATCTAGAGTTTTTGCATCAATTCTATCTATATTAAATAGATAAGATGCTTCTCTATTTGGTACTCTTGTTCGTCTAATTGTTAATAAGTCTTTTCCAGCACTATTCTGGTCAGCTAATTCAAGATTAATCCTATCATTTTTCAAAGTGATTAAGATTTTTGCATTATCCCCGATTAAGTATTCATCTAGTTTATTAAATTTTCTAAAATCAATTTGGGATAGTTATAATCTAAATTCGTAAAAAAGTCTTTTTGTGGTTTTCAGATTTGTAAGTAATTCTTTACTCGTTTTTGATGCAGTGAATTCAAATTCAAACAGTTTTACGACTCCTAAGAACTTCGAACATGAGATACTCAACCCTTCTAAAATGCTATTCTTTCTAACACTCCACTCAGCCTTACAACCATAGCACTTGTATCTACCTCTTCTAATTCTTCCAAGTTTTATTGATTCACATTTATCACAGTTGGTAAACGTTTTTAAGATGCCAACTTCTAATAAATACCGTTCTGCTTTTGTCTCATCAAGCAGTAGTTCTGATAATTCTATTAAATTCATTTCTTCCTCCATATAATAAAAAAGCCACCCTAATTGGGTGGCTTGTAAGATTAAATTATTTTATTTATGATATTTTAGTCCCTTCCTCCAAGATCCAAGAACAAATCAGCTTGATCAAAATGTTTTGTAGATTTCATTTTATCTGTAAATATTTCTTTCACAATTGTATGAATATTTGAGATATGTTCAGTTGCTTTTTCGATAGATTCACAATCTAGAATTATAGAATAACCTACATGAAAATCAAATACAGGAATAACATTAACTTCTGTTTTACCAACTCTATGGTCCATTAAAACCTGATACAAAATACGAGCCCACCAAATAAATTGCAATACAAAGAATAGATGTTGATTTTTTCTTGATTCTTCCAGCTCAAATGGCATTTTATAAAGTTCAGCTATTTCAATTCTGTTATTTCCGAGTTTTTGATATACAGAATCATTTTTACCATCAAGACATAAATCGATAGCAGGGATATAGCGGGCCGGTGAAGCATTATTATTTTTCTTTTTCATTTTTACTTTCCTTTTTGGATGTTTTTAAAGATTTATATTTATTTAATTAGTTCATCTAACTTAGTGAGCCTAACTTGTAAGCTCTTTGGATCTATCTTTGTATACCTGTCTGTCATTGACTCCGGAGCATGGCCCATCAAATACTGTTTTTCTTCGTACTTGATTTCTGTATTTATTACATGACTTGCAAAAGTGTGTCTCCATTTGTGCAAAGTTGCATTCTTTTTTATTCCAGCTTTTTCTGCTATTATTTTGCATTTATCTAAGAGTCTTCTTTCTGTTACAACTTCACCTTTTTCAGTAGTAAATACATAACCATGTTTATTTCTGGCATTCATTTTAGATAACATATTATAGAGTAGGTCTGTCATTGGAACATCTCTTTCTGAAGTAGCGTTCTTAGTATTATAGCCTTCATAGATTCTTACCTTGATAAGCTTATTCTTAAAATCAATACTTCTATCCCACTGTAACGACTCCAACTCACTTATTCTAAGTCCGGTTAACAACAATGTTTGAAATACTTGACGATCACTATCTTCCATCTTTACATTGAAGAATGATTTTATTTCATTTGTATCGTAGTATTCTTCTTGCTGTTCAATTAGTGACTTTACTTTCTCTTTAAGTAATTTGATGTGGGATAGGGGACTCTTGATTAACCTATCTCTATTTACCTCATTTTCAAATAATGCCTTAACTACCATTAAGTAAAAATTAGTAGTCTTTGGTGCAGCACCACTTTTAGTAAGTGTAGCCCAGAACTTATCTGCATGGTCTCGAGTGAACTCATCCATGTCTATTATGTTTTCTTGACTACAGAAAACGCCAAACTGTTCTAATACCCTCTTATATTTTTTCTTGGACTTTTCTTTCAGATCCACCTTAGTGAGTATGAACTCAGCTATAGAATTTTCCACAGATGATTTATTATTCATAAGACCAGCATTGATAAGCCTTTGCTCTGATTTTTTGTTTTCAATCTTGTCAACATACCGTTTGGCATATTTGTGCTTCTCAAACACATTCCTATGCCTCTTACCAGTATGATCGTAAACAGTAATTTTGAACTTTCCATTTTTCAATTGTTTAATAGCTCCCATAGTTAAACTCCTTTAGTCATTATTTGTGCTAGGGTTAGTTTGTTGATCATGGATCGATCACCGAGCTTGGTAGCTTTGATCTTTCCATTTCGAACCCTACCACCAACGAAGTCATCACTTAAGTTCAACATTTGGGATGCTTCTTTAATAGAATAGAGGATTTTCTCGGGGTCGAATCGATCGAGCATACTTAAGTTGAAACGGAACAGATCGTTATCAGAAAGTGAAGGCGGAAGCTTAACTTCCGCTACTTCATTCGCCTTACCGAAATCGATCTTTGTTCTGTTATTTGACTTAAGTGCTTTCACTATTCTTATGCCTTATTTTTAGTTTAATTCGCTACTTTTGAGTTCATGAATGTCTATGGGAATTGACATTACAGTTTCTAATTCCATATATGTCATCAATATTTCTTTTAATACACTTTGATCATTTATTGTGTCTATCGAATCCGTGGGCATATTGTCAAAACCATAGTAGGAAAGATCACCCCATACGTCCCATAATTCGTGTAAAAATGTTCTAGCTCCTTCAAAATTAAAACCAACTATATTGTCATTCATTTTATATCTCCTTAAATTTTAATTGTGGAGGCCAAACCAATGACCTCCATGAATGTGTTTCTAAATTTTACTTCTTAGCTTTTTTTATTTCGTTTCTAAAATGTTGCAGATACTGTTTCCTTGCCTCATCGTTTGCAACTACTTTTGTGTGAAGAAATTTGGGTGCTTTTAACAGCGCCTTCATAATTAGAACATCACCATTAGAACCATTAAGTTTTACCAATTCAGCATTAAGGGTTTTTACATCATCTTTTTCCATTGCACCAACCATAGCTGTAATAGCTTTTTCTATAGCTGGATGGTTTTTATTATGATAGTTCTCTTTTTTTGCTGCAAACTTCAAATTAAAACGTGTTGTCTTTTGTCTACTCTTTTTGTAAAATGATTTTAATCCTTTGGATAAGGTTTTAACTTGTGAAGAAAGATCTTTCTTAATTCTAGTAAGAACTGCAATCTCGTTTCTGATTTTCGCTTTTTGTATAACAGATAGTTTTGCATTCAACTCTCTAGTTCCAACTCTACCAGAAAGTTTTAATTGTTCTTTTTTCTCATCAATTAGTGAAATGGTATCTGCAAGATCTTCCATAAGACTAATAACTCTGTCTTCTTTTTGAGTAACTGAAAGATTAGTTCCTCTTGAAAGTCCTTCGATTGTGTAAGTAGGCTCTTTTGCTTGTTCGTTTGTTTTGTTACCGTCAGCTACTGGGTTTTGTTTTTCTGTTCTCGACATTTTGTACTCCGTTTTTTGGTTGTAAAATGTTGAACTTTTTTGCTCAACTTCTACATCCAATTGACGAGTATTCTAAATAGCGTCCAGTTACCAAACGTTATTATTTTGGTAACAAAAAAACTTTTTAGTTACTAAGGAGTATTATTTTGGTGAGACGTAAAGGGATTTCAGATTTTCGTAAAAATTAGGTTTGATTTCAAACCCGATTATTTCTAAATCGAGGGAAGCAATATTTAGGCTATACTGCAAATTTTCATATTGAAGATATGAATTGTAAAAGGTTTTGAACCAATCGTTGTCTTTCATAGCTTTATTAAACATTTTGGTAGTTGCTATTCTTGCGGTTTCTGGGAAGATATCTTCTGGGATACTACCTCCATCATACTTTATAATGGACTTTCTTAACAAATCAACTGGCATTGGTTCGTTTTTTAGTTCAATGTATTTAATAAGTAGTAATAGATATGTAATAAATTTCTTGTGCTTTTGAGGTCCAGTGTCCACATGTGGTGATAGAATTCGGTATTGGTTGTCATCAGTAATTTCAATGACCCACTTCTCTACGGGTGGTAGAGGAATGTCTACTTTGCTCTTGTTTATTTCTTTATCAGCTTGTGAGTATTTATCTAAAATCATATACCAGAAAGAAATGTTTTCTAATAAATCATGCTTAGAAACTTTCTCAATATTTCCGATAACCTCAAGCAAGGCTTGTGGTGAAGTAACATCCGTGACCTGCCCCCCAATTAGAGTACAAAAAGAAAAGCCAGTTTATTAGTAATAATAAAACTGGAGGAACAATGGAAGGTATAGGACGCAGAAGAGTTTACACAAAAGAATTTAAGGAAGAAACCGTACAACTAGTATTAGAACGAGGGCTATCAGTTACACAAGTATCCAAGG
>Ga0209633_10002329_pt1 | contig 18447 bp, 19 predicted proteins | sample Cruoilmetagenom1_FD_187290 | JGI IMG/M metagenome (GOLD analysis project Ga0209633, IMG submission 187290) | Oil polluted marine microbial communities from Coal Oil Point, Santa Barbara, California, USA - Sample 1 (SPAdes) (version 2) | ecosystem: Environmental > Aquatic > Marine > Oil seeps ... | reverse complement strand
CCTGCAAATTTTTCTTCATCAGTATTTGAACGGGTAATAATAATTGCTGTTGCTGTTGAGATTATCAGTGCTGGTATTTGAGCTACAAGTCCATCACCAATCGTTAAAATTGTATATATTTCAGAACTTTCAGCTGCTGTAAGATCATGTTGAAATATACCAATCATCAACCCACCAACAAGATTTACAATTGTAATAATAATACCAGCAACAGCATCACCTTTTACAAACTTTGCAGAACCATCCATAGTACCATAGAAACTCACTTCACTAGCAAGCTCTTCTCTACGTTTTTTTGCTTGTACATCATCAATAAACCCCGCATTTAAATCTGCATCAATAGCCATCTGTTTACCAGGCAATGAATCTAAAGAAAATCTTGCTTGAACCTCAGCAACCCTACCTGCACCTTTTGTAACAACCATAAAGTTAATAAGCACAAGGATAATAAATATAATTACACCAATAACCATATTGCCACCAACAACAAATTCTCCAAAAGCTGTTATTATTGAACTTACAGCCTCTGGTCCATTATGCCCTTCACTCAAAATTGAGCGAGTTGTAGCTATATTTAAAGATAGCCTAAAAAGTACTAATATAAGTAATAATGTTGGAAATGTTGATAAATCAGTAGGTTTTTGTATAAAAAGTGAAATTAAAAGTATCAATATAGCTGATGTTAAAGAGAGTATTAAAAAAAAGTCCAACATCCCTTTTGGTAAAGGGACGATGATAATTGCCAACATTGAAAAAATGAATGCAATTAGAACATACTCTTTCTTAAAAAATATCTCCCTTATACCCATCTATTACTAATTCTTTCTACTATTTTTAGTTTATAAAGTTAACTAAAGACATTGAATTCATTTTAGATATTGTTGAATACAATGCTTGATAAGTCATCTCTAAAGATTTTGACTCCATAGCAAGTTTTGCCATATCAGCACCACCTGTTTCTTGAAGCAAAATATTGTAATGTGTCTCTTGAGATGTCAACTTTTCATAAGCAACTTCAAATACTGCATTTCTTCCACCTAGTTCCCCATGTCCAATATTTGTTGCATCAAACTGTTTAGATGTTAATCCTAATCCATTACTAAGAGTTTTTCTTACCTCTTCATCTGTAAGCTCTATTCCTGTATCTTTTTGTCCATCTGGTGCTGTTCTATATCCTTCTAAAGCATTTATAATGATATTCAAATCATCAAAATAATTATGTTTTGCTTCAAAAACTCTCCCCGCAGATGCGGCTGGTACATTGATAGAGTAAGTAGCTTTTGTTTCTTGTCCATCTGCATTTGGATATACTTGTGCAGTTGTAGCAGATATAGGTTCTTCCACAGGAGGGTGAAAGATAATACCATTATGATCATACTGCTGAAGCATTGTTCCTGCTCCATTCAATTTCCACTCATAACCGCTTTCATCAATAATTCGCTCACCTTCACTAAAAGTAAAAGTCTCTCCTGCATTAGCTTTACTTGCAGTATAAAAAACAACATCGTAAGCAGTCACACCTCTATCTCTATAACTTCCAGGTTGAACCGCTATTTTTCGTAAAAATCCATCACCATCAAATTCTATTTGTCCATTTAGTGGAAAAGCAGCATCTTTTGTCATAGTTTGTTCTGTTGTATTTGAACCCGCAAATACATATTCATTATCAACACGAACATTCACCATATCAATCATATTCTCTCTCATACCTCGAAGGTTTGTAGCAAGTGCTAACATATCACTTCTTTGCATTCCAGAGTTTAACCCTTTTAATAGGTCTGTTTGTATAGTATTTGTACCTGTACCTAAAAGTCTTTTAAGCTCTTCCATACTAGAATCAGCAACTTCGTTCATAACATTACTTTTAGTTATTTGTAATTTTAAAGACTCTGTAACTCTTAATTTATCTTCTATATTGATAAGCCTTGCATGAAGCATTGCATCTTCACTACCTAACTCTTGGTTTTCACCAGTAGCCATTTGATAACTTATTCTTTGACTTTCCGTATTTAAATTACCTATATGAAATAACATACTTCTACTTGTATCAATCATTTGTGACCTCCGTTAGTCCTTTGACAGTTGACTCATAAGAATAAAGCTCATCTATACCTTGGGTTAAAAACTTTTTGATTTTCTCTTTTCGAAGCAAAGCATCATCAAGCTCTTTATCCATACCTTTTTTGTAAGCACCAATTCTTAAAAGTACCTCATTTTCGTTTATTAATGATAATACCCTTTTTAACTTTAAAAAACGTTTATATTGTTCAACTGATATAACTTTATCAATTACCCTTGAGGCACTTTGCAATAAATCAATGGGTGGATAAAAACCCTGCTCGGTTAATTTTCTAGTAAGTACTATATGTCCATCAAGGATTGATCTACTTTGGTCAGCTATTGGATCACTTAAATCATCCCCATCAACCAGTACTGTAAAAAAAGCAGTTATGGTACCTAGTTTATTGGAACCAGCCCTCTCCATAAGTTGTGGAAGAAGTGCAAAAACAGATGGTGGATATCCTCTTTGTGTTGGTGGTTCACCGGTACTCAAACCTATCTCTCTTTGTGCCATTGCAAATCGTGTTACACTATCCATCATAAGTAAAACATCATGCCCTTTATCTCGAAAAAATTCAGCAATTGCCATAGCTGTAAATGCTGCATATTTTCGCATTAAAGAAGATTCATCACTAGTTGCCGTAACTATAACTGTATTTTCAAGATTATTTCCAAGGTTGTAATGGATAAACTCAGGTATCTCACGACCCCTTTCCCCTACAAGTGCAATTACTTTTATTTGTGCTTCACACCCTTTTACAATCATCCCCATTAAAGTTGACTTCCCAACACCAGAACCAGCAAAGATACCTACTTTTTGCCCTTTTCCACATGTTAACATAGAATCTATAGCTTTTACACCTGTTGCAAATCTTTGGTCTATTATACCTCTATCAAGTGGAGAAATTGTATCTTTATTGATTGCTGAATTTTCTTCAATATTTGTAATTTTTCCACCATCATCAATTGGTTCTCCAAGTGCATTTATAACTCTTCCAAGTAATCCATAACCACATTTTACACTCAACCCCTCTTTTTGTAAATAAACTTTATCTCCAATTTTAAATCCATCTATGAAAGAGAAAGGGACTATTGTAAAATGATCTGCATCAATTGATGCAACCATCCCAAGAACTGTGTAAAGATGTTTTTCTGATTCTATTTTTACAATATCACCAATTGCAACATCTAATCCAACAGCTACGATACTAGAACTATTAATATTTACAATTCTACCAAATGGTATAAAAAGATTCTTAGAATTTATTTGGTCTAATATATCATCTAAATTATTAAAACTACTCATTACAATTTATCACACATTTTTTTGTAAAAACTATCTTCAATTTTTAATCGTTGACATTTTTTAATAGCATCTTTATATCTATTTTGTTTCCCTTGAAACTCATAAATTTTTGCAATTTCATAATATATATAAGCTAAATCTTCCTCTTTGATTTTCCTATCAATACTTTTTCCATCTTTAGATCTTTTAATATTGAGTCCATATTGTAAATATTCTAATGCTTCTTCATAATTATCATCAAGTTTTGCATACTTGGCTAATTCTATTTCAACAAATGGTGAATAAACTCTTGCTTTCATCTCATTTTGTTTTTTATATAACTCTTTTAATATAGAGATAGCTTCATTTTCCTCTTTCTCTTTCAATAAATAAAGATAATATTGATGGTAAAAATCTATAATTAATGGATTATTTTGATTATTGATAATAAATTCTGGATTTGCCCTAGCATAAGCAAAATAATTTTGCATTGCTTGAGAATTGTCCTCATTAGCATAAATTAAGAATCTGTATAAAAATTCATCAGATAATACACTAGCATCACTAAACATATCTAACTTTTGAGAAAATGCTTTTGCATCATCATTTTTATTTAATAATAATGCCACTCTTTCTAAATAAAAGTAGATTCTATTGTTTTTTGCCTTTCCATAAACATCTTTTGCTACTTGATATGATCTCTCATCTGGTATTTCAATCATACAATCAAATAATTTATCTATAATTTTTTCATCTTTTATAAGCAACAATAGTGCCTCATCTGCAATATCTTTTATCACTATATTTAACTGTTTACATTGATTAGTTTGTAAATAATACTCAAGCATTTTTGAATTAATTATATTATATATTTGTTCAATACTATCATATCCAAATCTTTTTACAATTGATGGGAAAATACCTTGATATATTTTTTTCATTCTGATAATTTGTTCAAATTTTTCATCTTCAATTGCATTCAATAACTCTTGCATCATAGCTTTGTACTGCATAGTTTCTGAATCACTATATTTAGATGCCATCATAGCGGGTTCAAATTTACCTTCTCGCATAATAATCTCATCAAGATACATTTTTGCTCTTTTTCGATATGGGTTATTATGCTTTAATTGAATCAAATCTTCATATATCTGTTTTGCTTGTGGTAAATATTCTTTTTGATATCCTGCTATTTTCATATAAACATTTGCTAATTTAAATCGAAAATTGTCAATACTATCTGTATGTATTGAGTTTTCTATAAGTTTTTTTAAGATCTTAATTGCAAATTCTGACATATCTGCATCAACAAGTTTATCAACTTTTTTTAATGCTTTATAACTATCATTTGCATAATAATCAATATTTCTATTAAGAACTTTTTGAACCAAATCATATGCCTCTTCTTTCTGGTCATTTAAAATATATGCATCATAAAGCTCATCTGCTACAATTGTTGCTACTTCTAAACTAGTTGTATTAATAAGTTCTTGTCTTAAAATTTTTATTGCTTTTCTATAATCTCTTCTTTTTACATATATTTGTGATAGGGCAACTTTTCCATATACTTTTGATATTGGGTCATCAAAACTATGTTCAATTGCTTTTGCATAATACTCTGCTTCTTCTGTTTTATTCAATTTTATTTTAATCAAAACCAATAATCTATATGCCTCAAGTAAATCATCTTGAGAAATTTCTGAATTATTAATTGCAGATTCTAGTAATTCATTTGCTTCTGCCGCCTTTGTCACTACATTTAATTTATATAAAATTTCACTTTGTAACAACACAGCAGCAGAATCTAACATCTCTATTTTATTGCTATTTCTAAATATTATTGTATATTTTAAAGCAACATCAAGTTGTCCCTCTTTGATATAGCGTCTAATCTCTTTTAATTTATCACTAGCTCCAACAATTTTTCTTTTTTCTATTTGAGAAATTTGTGTTAAATCTGGATTTATAAAACTATAATAAAAATCCTTTTCCCCATAAAGTGTAGAAACAAGCAACAACAGTAAAAAAAATTTTATATTAAACATTTTATTTATCACCTTCTATTTATTTAAATTATACACAAAAGTAAAAATTTCTGCAATAGCTTTATAAAAACTTTCTGGTATTTTTTCTTCAACTTCTATTTGCTCATACAAAGCACGTGCCAACACAGGGTCTTCAACTATTGGTATTTTACTCTCTAGTGCTATCTCTTTAATCTTCAATGCTAAAAAGTTAATCCCTTTTGCTAGGACAACTGGAGCATCTGACTTTTCACTATCATATTTTAATGCTACAGCATATTGTGTAGGATTTGTTATAATTACATCTGCTTCAGGTACATCTGCCATCATTTTTTGTCGAGACATTTTCATCTGAATTTGTCTAATCCTACTTTTTACGATAGGGTCTCCCTCCATCTGTTTATGCTCATCTTTTATCTCTTGCTTTGACATTTTTAATTGTTTAATATAATAATAATTAGTAAAAATATAATCTATTATAGCAAAAAGGATTATAATAAATAGAATTGTTAATAAAAAATATAGAGTAAGTTCAATCATTGAATCTAATGATGCTCTAATACTTTTATCCATCATAGCTAATACAGAATCCCAAATTATACCAAATATAATCACCATAACAATAATTATAATTGTTAATTTTGCTGTTAGCTTTAATGCTTCAATAGCTTTTTTCATACTAAAAACATTTTTAAATCCACTAATTGGATCAATCTTATTTAATTCTATTTTTAATGGTGTAATAATAAAACCAAACTGTATTACATTAAATATTACAGCCAACAGCACTATCAAAACAAAAAGTGGAAATAAAGCATATAATATTGTACTAATAACAGTAGAAGTTATTGCATAATAAGTTCTACCATCCATCTCTTGCCCAATAAATGAATAAATAAAATACATCATTTTTTGAATTTCTAAAAATACAGGATCTCCAAAAAACAACAAATAAATTGAACTAAAAAAAAGTATTGCAGCACCTGGAACTTCAGCAGACTTAGAAACATTTCCCTCTTTTTTGGCGTCTTCTATCTTTTTGGAAGTGGGTTCTTCTGTTTTTTCTTGTTCATCAGCCATAAATTTTTACCTTACTCAAATTTATTTGTAAAATACGCTGTAAAACTATCCACAAATATCTCCATACCAAACATCATAAAAATCATAATTAATGCAAATTTAATCTGAAAAGTAATAACAAATGGCGAGAATGCTGGCATTGATTTAGTGCCATACCCATAATATATATCCAATATAAATCCTATAAAAAATAAGGGGAAAGCAAATGAAAATGCAAATGAAAACATTCTATTTATCTCTTGCGTTGCGTATAAAATTCCATCGTAACTAAAAAGATCGAAAGTTCCTAAAGCGATATGTCCAAAACTTGTACCTAATATATATAGTGTTATTTCGTACATTCCTGATTCTAAATAAATAACTAAAATTACCATATATAAAAATCTACTTATAATACCTTGTTGAGTTCCTGTTGCAGGGTCAAACATATTTGCCATAGATAAAGCAGTTGCATATCCTATTAAATCCCCTATAATCTGAACAGCAGAAAATACTATTTGCACCAAAAAAGATGCTACTAGTCCTAAAGTCACTTCACTAATTAACGCTAAAACAAAAGTTTCTTCTGTTATTAAACTTTTATCATAATCAATTAAAGGAAATAAAAATAATGTTAAATAAAATGAGACTGCAATCCTAATAGTTGGATTAACTGTTTTATGCCCAACTACTGGCATAAATGCCATAAAAGCCAAAACTCTACCTAACAATAATAAAAAAGCCAGAACAGTTTGTTGATCTATAAGTGATATTAGCTGTTGCAAGCTTTTCCTTTACATATAATCTAGTTCTTCGGCAGTCTCTTCTTCTAAATGTGCTTTGGTAGACTCTTCAGAGGTATTATCTGTATTATTTTGTCTATTTGAATTATTTTGATTAGATTGTCCAAATTGTTCACTATTACTTCCATCTTGCATATCAAAACTTAAACTAACATTTGAACCATCTCCAAGTTGTTTCTGTAGTGCTGTTTGTAAAGCAACTTTATTTTCTGCCATCACTTCCATAGTAGAATTATTATTCATATTCATACTTACACTCACACTATTGTCAGTTTTACTTGCTCTCATAACTACAGCAATACTTCCTAAATTTGCAGGATTTAAATTCATTCTAAATGATGTAAAAGGAGGTTTATAATTGAGATACATATTTCTAGCAACTTCACTCATAAAACTTCCAACTTTTTGTTGTGCACCTATAATTTTACTCTGTATCGTTTCAACCACTGTTTGAGGTACATTTAATAAAATATTTTTCTCTTTTTGTTGAGAATTATCAGAAGATATTTTATCTATTTCTGCACTATTCATAAGTTGCTCATTTTTTACCATGTTTTCTTTCTCCATGATAAACCTATTTACCCCTTGATTTTGAATTCTTTGCAACTGCGACACTTTATCGTCTTTACTTAGTAAGTCTATTTTTTTTACTTTTCCACTTTCATCACTATGTTCAACATTAACTTTTCCTATATTTAAATCCAACATATTAGCACTATCTTTGACAGATTTTAAAGTTTTATTTTTTTCTATGTTATCTTTTGCATTTGAAATTTGAGACAAAGAAACTGTTTCTTTATTTTTTTGTTGAGAATTTAAAAAACCATTAGCTAATAAAGTTGTTTTTCCATCAATTTTAGATTCACTTTTAGATACCTCAGTATCTACTAAAATTTGTTTCTTTGAGATACTTTTTGTAGATGTTTCTTCTACATTGTTTTCAATATTATTGTTCATATTAGAACTAGATGTATTATTTTCTATCTTCGATATCTCATTCTTTATACCATCTACTGCTTCTTTGATTAGGTTAGCTTTCCCATCTACTTTTGTTTTTATCTCTTCATTTGTTGTTTTATCTGTAGTTTTTTCAATATTTTCTTTATTTGTTGAAGTTTTTGTTATCTCTTTTGAGTTATCTTTATCTTCTTTACCTATCTTTGATATCTCATTTTTTATATCTTCTACCACTTCTTTGATTAGGTTAGCTTTCCCATCTACTTTTGTTTTTATCTCTTCATTTGTTTTTGTATTTGTTATTGTTGTTTTATCTGTAGTTTTATCTGTAGTTTTTTCAATATTATCTTTATCTTCTTTACCTATCTTTGATATCTCATTTTTTATATCTTCTACTACTTCTTTGATTAGGTTAGCTTTCCCATCTACTTTTGTTTTTATCTCTTCATTTGTTTTTGTATTTGTTATTGTTGTTTTATCTGTAGTTTTATCTGTAGTTTTTTCAATATTTTCTTTATTTGTTGAAGTTTTTGTTATCTCTTTTGAGTTATCTTTATCTTCTTTAGATTTTGACTTGGCTTTGTCAACAACTAAATCAACTAATCCTTCTGAAACTTTTTTTGATGCTTCTAAAGTTCCCTCTTTCTCTTTTGATTGACTAGGTTTACCTTCTACGTTAACTTTTTTGTCATTATTTTCAGTTTTTGCACTTTCTTTTGAAGATTTTTCTGTAGAAGTAGATTCTTTCTCTTTTTGAATCCCTTTCATTAAAGAATCAAATAAAGAACTACCCTCTTTTTTTGAAGAGACATTTTCTTTTGATTCTAATGATGTAGTTTTTTTTGCTACAACCTCTTTACTAAGATTTGATAAAACATCCAAAGACATGACAATATCCTACGATTTAATTATATCTAGTGTTTTCGTATCTAAGTCTTTTTGTGTCTTAAACGCCGATACATTTGCTTCGTAAGATCTCATAGCTTCTATAAGGTCAACCATTTCAATTACTGGATTTATATTTGGATATGCCACATACCCATCTTTATTAGCATCAGGATGTGTTGGTTCATATTTAAGGATTGGTTCATCTTTAGCTTCAAGAATTTCTCGAACACCAACACCTTTTAAAGACAAAGAATTGTCATCATTGTATGCTTTATTATTTTTATTTAACTTATTATTTGTTTCAAGGAGTACCTCTTCAAAAACAACATTTTGTTTTTTATAAGATCCTCCATCTTTAGAATGTGTAGTTTGTGAATTTGCAATATTTGAACTAACAATATTGATTCTCTCTCTTTGTGCACTCATACCAGATGTTGCTACATTATATCCATCAAAAAAACCCATAATAAACTCCTTTATAACTTCATAAAATTATATTTGCATTGCCATTACTTGCTTGTATGCACTTAATGCTTTATTTTTAACCTCTAATCCTAACTTTAAACTAAGTTCTGCCTCTTCTATTTTTTGTACAGCTTCTTGTAAATTTTCAACTTTTCCAGTTGCTATATCTTCCATTGCATTATATGCTTGTACTTGGGAATCATTTACTTCATTTACAGATTGCTTTAAAACTTCGGCAAAAGATTCGCTATTTGACTGCTGATTCTTTGACATATCTTCATTACTAATAACTGAGTTTAATAATGAGCTTTTATTCATACCACTTAATGAATTTGTTACTTCAGTTAATTTCACATTTTATCCTTTAACTATTATTATTTATTGTTTTATTGCTTTGAGTTACAGCTTCTTGTATAGCTAAATCACTTATTAATGCTTCTAAACTATTTGATGACTTTTCAAACTCAATTTTATCTTGTTCATTTGATAAATTAAATAAAGAGATAGTCATGGATATCATCATATTAGCAAATCCTTTAAAGAGTACCGTAACAATGACAATTCCAATCATCATCTCTAAAGGTGTATAAAAAGATGCATTTAAAACAAAAAATATTACTGTACCAAAAAAAACTGCAGCAACATAAGTATCAAATATTCGACTTTTTAATAATCTTTTTGAAAATTCTTCCGTCTTCATAATTATCTTATCCTAATTGTTTTACTAAGTTATCAACTACCATCCGTAACTCTTGAGATGCTATTTCTTGCTTTAACTCTTTTGTAAAAAGTTTTCTTAATCTACCAGTTATTGCAATACTCTTCATCTCACTTACATTTCCTATATATTGTACCATAAATTTTCTATTAAGTTTATTTTTTAGTGCTAAATTTGTAATAGATTTAGTTATTGTTTCCCCAATTTCATATTTTGATGTATAATTAAAACACAACATTAACTTCTCTTTTTTTAAACTAATCATCTTTAAAAGTGCATATACATCAGTCAAAGCACTGGGATCTGTTGTTGTAACTGCTAAAATATTATCAGTTAAATTTAAGAACTCTTGTACATGTTCATTAATTCCAGCACCTGTATCAATAAGTAATATATCATATTTATTTAATTCTAATATTTCATCGACAATTCTAGAAAACATCATACTATTATTTAATTTTCCGTTTTGGTAGCCACTTTTTCCTGCGACTAGTGTTATATTTGGATAATTTGTTTCTAAAAAAATATCTGTTAATGAACACGTTCCATTTAAATAATCAAAAAAAGTTTTTTTAGGTTTTATATCAAAAAGAACCTGTTGATTGGCAAGTCCTATATCTGCATCGAATACAACTACATTTTTCCCTTGTTTTGATAACAAGTAAGCTATATTTGAAGTAAGTGTTGATTTCCCAACACCCCCCTTTCCTGAAGTGATAACTACAACTTTTGTTTTTGAATTTCTATTATGCCTTTTTGTTATTGCAACAAGCTTATTTGCTTGTTCAGATATTTTGTCAAACAAAATGCTTACCTACGAACTATGTTTTTTATTCATAAAACAATCTATTAGATACTCACTACTTGCCTCATGTAAATCATCTGGTACATTTTGTCCTACTGATAAATAACAAATTGATTTTTTTGTTTTATGTGCAAAAGATATTAAATTACCATAACTTATGGTTTCATCCAATTTTGTAAAAATTAAATTATGAATATGTAAAGTTGAATAGCTGTTGTAAATTTCATATAAATCAGTTGTTTTTACATTTGATGGCATCACCAACATTTTTTCTATTGGAGTTTCTGTTGCATTTTGTTGATATTGATTAATTAACTCAATTTTATCCATATCATACTGACTTCCCCCTGCTGTATCGATCAATATATAATGACAATCTTTTAATCTCATGATAGCTTCACTTAACTCTTCAGGTTTTTTAACCACTTCTAATGGTAGTCTCATAATATTTGTATAAGCTCTTAATTGCTCAACAGCTCCCACTCTAAAAGAATCTAAAGTGATAATTCCTACCTTATAATTTATTCCTAACTTATAAGCATATCTAGCAGCTAGTTTTGAAATAGTTGTTGTCTTTCCAACTCCTGTTGGTCCTACAAACATCATCACTTTTCTTTGATGTACTCGAAGAGGAACTTCATGTTTAATTGCGATTACTCTTCTTAAAATTAATTTAAAAAAGTTTTTGATTTTTTCAGGATTAGACTTCATTGCAACTGGTAATTGTTCTATAGTTTTTTTCATAATACTATATGTCATTTCAGGATCAAATTCATTCTCTTCAAATAATGTATAAATATCTATAAATTCAGGTGGTATAATCAAATCATATAATTGACTTTTTGGTTCCCAAAGAGTTTTTTGTACACGTGATAAAGACTCCTGCATATGTGTAATTTCCGCTCGAAAATCATAAAATTGAGCATCGACACTTTGAGTTTGTGATTTAGTTTGATTGTGAACTACTTGTTGTTTGGATATTTTTTTGTTATTGTCATATTCTTCTTCTAAGGCAACAGTAATCTCATACATATTTACACTATCTTTACCATTAGATGATATTTTTTTAGTAGATATAACTACAGCATCAGGACCACACTCTTTTTGTGCATTTTGTAAAGCTTTTGTAGGTGATTCACCTAAAAATGAGAGCATTTTCATTTAGTTTCTTCCATCTTTATATATCTTGTCTATTGTACCATCAAAATTCTTAATTTTTATATACTCATCAGTTTCCTTAACAATGGTACCAGACTTTTCTATCTCAAGATTTCCAAATTTAAACTTTATTGTATTTGATTTGGGTATAAATACATCTTCTTCACATATTGCTCTATCTTTTGCTATATAGTGTTGTGCATAATATTTATTTTTTTTCAAAGTTATTACATCAAGATATTTTTTACATTTATATTGTTTATTTGCTTGTATCAATCTTGTGTTATGAGAATATATTTTTGATTTATAACTAATATTTTTATTTGCAATTGGCACTACATTAATATTATCAGCAAAAAGTACTAAAGGTAAACAACATAATAACAATATAAAATAAATATTTTTTAACACTATGCCATCACCTCAATAAGTGCTCCACCATTTTGTGCTGTTAGTTCATCTATAATTTCTTTATACATCTCTTTAACAGGTAATACTATTGATGCTAACTTTCCATTTGCACGATACAGTTCACCTAATTGTGCTTCTAGTTCATCTATTGAATTTTTATATATTGTAATATCCACACCTTTTTGATATTCAGAAGATAATTCATCATTCAAATTTTGTTTTAACTTAGATAAAGTATCCATTAGCTCTAACTTTATCTCATTTCGTTGAACTAAGCTTTCATGTTTAGCTTTTTTAACATCTTCAATATCTAATAATATAGAGTCATGTAATTGATTTACAATTGATTTTAACTGTTCTACAGTAGTTTCTATCATGATTTTTTCTCACTTAAAAATTTATATAACATATCACTTATTCCTAAACTTCCTGAAGAATTTTGAGATAATGCATCTGTATACATCCCCTTTATTATTTCAGAACCTGTTCCTTCACCTGCTACGTTACTTGATTTTAATGATGTTTCCAATATTTGATTCATAAAAAATGCTTCAAAATTATTACATACCTCTCTTAAAGAGCTATCATCCTTAAGATTTTTATTTGTAATTTCATCATAAGACTTTGGCTTAATAGTATTAATATCCAAAAATTGATTATTTATTTCCATAAGTTCTCCTTATTCTTCTATTCTGTCAAAAAAGTTTTCCTCTTGAGCCATACGATTGTTATTTTGACTTGTTGATACAAACCTTAGTTCAACTCTTCTATTTTCAAATGCATCATCACTTTTAGGTCTATAAGACCCAAAAGCACTCACTTTTAATGTCGCAGGATCCATTTGATTTTTTATCAACTCTTTAACTACAGATATTGCACGTAAGGCAGATAAATCCCATGAATCTCTTGGTATTCCTTCACCTCTTAAATAATTTGAACCCGTGTGTCCTGCAATCTCAATATCAAATTGTTGAGTCATTGTTTTTAGAACTTTAGTTAATTTATTAATAAATCTTTTTGCATTAGGATTATCTAATGCATATTCACCCTCTTCAAACATTAAAGAAGATGGAATATCAAGTGTAAATTCATTATTTCCCTTAAGGGTCATTTCCACTTTTTGATTTTCTTCTTCACTTGTATCATTAAACTCTTGTGTTACTTCTTCTACTTTTTGAGATATATCTGCAGCTTCAGTGTTTTGTCCATTATCGTCACCACTACCCGAATCACTTTTATCTGCATGAAATGAAGATAACGATTCATCTTCAGCCTCTGCTGTATCTGTTGAACCTTGTAAAAATCCCATACTTCGTCGCATGATTTCAAAGTATTCTTCAACTTTTTTCTTATCCATTGTAGCCATAGATAAAAGTAAAATAAAAAAACATAATAAAAGTGACATCAAGTCACCAAATTGAACTAGCCAACCAGGTAAACATTTAGGGCAATCAGGACACTTTTGTTTAGCCATCTATTATTCTTCTTTTACGAATCACTATCATCAGGCATAATTGCCCCTAGTTTCATTTTTACATTACCAATAGATTCTTCAGAAGCTATCATATGAGAACCTTGAATAATAATTTGACAACTAATTAATTCTTTTTTATGTTTTTGTGTAAGTTTATTTTCCATTACACCAGCAAACCCAGTACCCAATAAAGAACCATACATAGTTGTTAAAAGAGCAACCGCCATAGCAGGACCAACCGCTGAAGGATCAGAAAGATTTGCAAGCATAGCAACAAGTCCTACAAGAGTACCTGTCATACCCATAGAACCCGCTGTTCCACCAATACTACTAAACATAGCAATCATTGTTCCATGTCTATTTTCCATATGTTCTAACTTGATCTCTAAGAGATTTTCTAAAACATCTGGTTTTGTATTATCAACTAAAAGATTAAAAGCCTCTTTGAAAAATAGATTTGATTCTTCTTGAATTTTTGCCTCAACAGACATAACCCCATTTTTTTTAATATCTGTTGCATATATGATTATTTTTTCTATAAGCTCATCTATTGGCTCAACTTTTACTTCATTCATTGCTATTCCAATAGCTTTCCCAAATCTACCTAAATCATTACTTTCATATTGAGCAATTGTTACAGAAACAGTACCACCAAGAACGATAATTACTGATGGAATATCAACATATGCTCCAAATCCAGCACCACCAAGAACTATTGCTAAAGCTACTAGTCCCCAAACTCCTGCTAACCCACCTGCGGTCGTTTTATCCATTTTTACTCATTTTTAATTAACTTTCTTTACACCAATTGATTTTATCTTTACACCAAATTTTCCATCAACAATTACTGCTTCACCTTTACCAATAACTACACCATTTACCAATATATCTAAAGGTTCATTTGTCATCTGCGTTAATTCAATTATTTCACCAATATCCCAACTTATTACATCTCTTAATAGACAAACTTTTGTTCCTAATCTAACACTCAGTTTCATCTTTATATCAAACAATAATCGTAAGTTATCAACCGATTCTTCACCTAAAAGAGAATTTAGTATCGAACCAGCTCCTGTTACTTCTTTTGATGTTGTAGCAGTACTTGAATCTTCATCAGTTTTATTTTTTCCAGAAATTGATGATAAAAACTTTATGATATTAGAATCAAATTCAATAATTACTACATAATCATCTTCATTTAACTTAAACACAAACTTATAACTTTGTGTTTTATCAACAATATCCTCACAATTTACAATAGTACTATCACCCAATGTAAACTTAACTCCACTAATATCATCAAAACTTTGCGCATTAATACTTGTAACGATACTTCCTGAAATAGTTGATACTATCTCTTTTACAGCATCTGTTATTTCATCATCAATACTCTCTTTTAAGTCTGTAGCTCCACCTAACATCAAGTATTCAAACTGTGTTGCTGTTGTTGTTGGAATGTAAAAATTCCACATCGATGTATTCGAAGCAAACTCAAAACTTGTACCAATTTTTATACATTGTGTACCTTTAAGTTCATCTTCTTTTAAAAGTAAAACACTTTCTACGTTACTTGTCAATGAAAGTAAACTTTCTAACGTTGTTGCTATCTCACTTTTTATAATATTTGATATATCTGATGCCAATTATTAACCCTAATTAAATTTCTTGATTATTTCTATATGCTTCCATCAAAGCTTGCTTTAACTTCATCATATCTTCTGTTGGATATTTCCACTCCATATCACCCTTTTGAATTCTTACAAAAAAGTCATTTGTATCTGAGTTATAACCAAACTTAACATTATCTAATATAACTTCATTATCTGGAGCTTCAACTTTTGCAGAAGCATTTTTGTACTTCTCATCTGGATCGATTTTTGCTTTTTGATCTGACTCTTGAATTTTAGAGATCTTAGATACATAATCAACTTGTGCTTGATCCATTGTTTCAAGTCTTCCTAATTGCATACTGTCCTCCTTAGATTAAATATGCAATTATTATATCATAAAAATTATTATAATTGTACTTTTTAGATAATTTTTTATAAAGATTCTAAGAAATCATCAAACTTATCAAGCCTAAAATCAATTAATTTGCCTTGTAAATTATTCATAAAATGTTGTGGTGCGGATCCTAATCTTAAATCTTGTATAAGTCTTATTCCACTTAAAAATTTTGCATCTTTATCATTATATACTAATTCAATTTCACTTAATGTGGTGTACGCAAATTCATTTCTGTTTGCAGCTAATTGTGAAGCAGCTAATATATAATAACTGTCTACACTTTGTAAATTATATTTTTTTTGAAGTGCTTCAATTATTTCTATACTTTTTATTGGATTATTTTGATATAAATTAACTATTGCTTTTGTTCTAAGATAACTTGGTTCATTATGGTTTGGTATATCAAAATCTGTTCTATCAAAAAGTCCCAAGGCCTTTAGGGTATCTAAATAAAAATCAGTAATTACTAGACTACCTTTTAAAAATGTATTATTATATACTTTTGGCAACTCATCTTGAATTCTTGATATATATAAATAATCATTTTCATCTTTTTGTTTTGCAATAAGATTCAAGAGATAGACTAAAGGATCTTTTGAAAACTCAATAAGTAAAGGTTCTGTTTTTACTATACCATTAGTACTAATATTATCTATAAAATACAATGCTCTAAAAAATATTGATTTTTTTTGTTTATATGTTAAAGTTTTTTCATCCAATAAAATTTCAGAATTCTCAAAAATTTTATAAATATATTTTGACAAATAATTAAATGACCCTTTTTTTGATAAAATATTATTTAGTAAAATTTCCCAAAATACTTTATCTTCATTAAGACTCAGTTTTTTAGATGTTATAAATGTCATAATTGCATATAATTTGTTACCATGATCTAAGTTGTAAGCTTTTTTGAAATACTTATATGCATTGTTATAGTCATATATTTGGGCATATGTTAAAGCTAAATTATAATACTCATATGCTTTTGTATCATATTTTTCATCAATCATATTTTGTAGTTTATAAGTTCTTTGAATAGGATCTAACTTTACTACTTCTAAAAAATCAGAATTATATTGAATCATCATATTTAATTCTGAAATGCTATTTTCATTTTTAATTATAAATCCTCTTGCTTCATTTACACCTAAGCTATCATAATCTTCAAATATAAAGGGAGCAAAATAGTAAATAAAATCCAACTTTCTATCATGAGATAAATTCACAATCTGTTCAAAATATTCTTTTGGAGTAAATTTGTTTTTATTAAAAAATAATTCTAATTTTAAATCTTGATTTACTTTAAATATTCTTTTTCTATCTTCTATTTTAGTAATTGTTTCTACAATATTTTTTGTATCATTAGCTTTTAATGCATTAAATAATTTAATCCATAACACTTCATTTTTTTCTCTATCACCTTTTGCATTATTATATGATTCTTCTAAGTAAAATTTTGCATTTTTATAATCTCGTAATTTTATGTTTAATAATGCTAGTTTTAAACTTGAAATTGTAGTTATCTCTTTTGCTAAATCTAAAGCATATTTATATCTTTTTTGCAAAATAAGAGTATCTACCACTAATAATTTTTCATGATCAGTCAAACGCTTAGCTTTTGCACTTATACTTGTGATTTCATCAATATATTTTTTATCTTTAGTTATTTTGTAAAGATAATATGATGCACTAAAATAAGAATACTTATCTTTAAATTGCAACTCTTTAAAATCATATATTTTGCGTAAGTATAAATAAGCATTATTAATAGAACCCAATTTATAATAAGCAATACCTATATTTAAATATGAAGGGATTTTGAGTATTTGAGATGATTGTTTAAATAATTTGATTGCATGAATATATTCCTCTTGCTCAAGATATAAAACAGCTGTATTAAATTTTATTAACAGTTCTCTTCTATTTTGTGCTTCTTTTAGATTTTCATGTTCAAAGAGTATTTGAGGTTGAGATTCTACTGTTTTTCCATCTTCACTATGCAAATTTATTGCTAATAGTGCTGTAAAAACAACTAAAAAGAATATATCTTTTAATTTTTTCATATAGTTAGTTAATATTTCCGACAGAAGAATAGAGTTCATTTATTCTCTCTTGAAGAAGTTTATTTCTATGTTCTAACTCTGTATTTTCTAGTTTTAGTTCTTGATAATCTTCTCTTGTAGCCTTTAAGCTTTCTTGAGAATCACCTATTGTCTCAAGAGAAAATTTCACTTGTTGTTCAAACTTTTCTTTTAATTTTTCTAGATTTTTTACTTTTTCTACTTGCATATCCCTCTCTTCTGTTATTTTTTTATAAAGAGATTTATATACA
>Ga0209633_10002328_pt1 | contig 18461 bp, 16 predicted proteins | sample Cruoilmetagenom1_FD_187290 | JGI IMG/M metagenome (GOLD analysis project Ga0209633, IMG submission 187290) | Oil polluted marine microbial communities from Coal Oil Point, Santa Barbara, California, USA - Sample 1 (SPAdes) (version 2) | ecosystem: Environmental > Aquatic > Marine > Oil seeps ... | reverse complement strand
TTTAGGTAATGGTAAAGGTCTCAATGATTTACTCAATAATGTAAAATCTTTAACCTTTATCGTTTTTTCTCCTACTTGAGTGGTAAATAACTCTCCTTCAATACCTATAAAATCGCCAATATCTAACAACTTTTTATAAACATCATTATATTTACTTTTGTCATCACCAGTACAAATTTCATCTCTTTTAAAATAGACTTGCACTCTCCCATCACTATCTTGTAATTCGGCAAAACTTGCACTTCCTTGAATACGACGAGACATTAAACGACCTGCTATTATAACTTTCTTCCCTTCTTCATAATTTTCTTTGACCTGTTTAGAAGTATGATCTACAGGATATAGATCTGCGGGATATGGATTAATACCTAAATCGCGTAATTTGGTTAATTTTTCTCTTCTTACTTGTTCTTGTTCAGAAAGCTGCATGCTGTATAATTTTTAAACAGCAAAATTACATTATTTAAGAAAAACGAAAAGGCTCTTTTTAATTATTATTTTTCAATCGTAGGATTGTTGCTTTTAATTTCTCATTATCCGGATTCAATTTCAATCCTTTTTCATAATTGACCAATGCTCCTTTTATATTATCCAAACTATAAAAAGCATTAGCTAAACTCACAAATACTCCCTGTTTATCAGGAAATAATTTGGTATTTAGTTTTAATACTTCTATAGCTTCTTCAGTTCTATTTGTACTTTTAAGAATACGTGCATAGGTATTTAATTCATACATATTTTTAACTTGTTTTTTAAATATAGGAATTTGTTTTTTTACTTTTTGATTAAAACTTATAGCATCAAACTCATGAAGCATCTTATTTACTTTTGTTACCACTTTATAATTTGGCTCATAGTTATTATCTAAAATTTGCCGAATATCCTCTTCTAATGAAACCACCGGAGATTCTACAATTCTATTAACTTCAACACCATTTTTGTAAAAAATAAAAGTAGGCACCTTATGTATATTTAATCCTTTTTCTTCATGATCCGGGCTTTGTTTATACATTTCAGGTTTTCCGCTTACAGCAATGGTTGTTAATTGTTGCATAGGGTAATTGCTTGCTTCCAAAATTTTATAGAATCTGGGCACTTCACGTTTGCTATCACCACACCATGTACCCATAAACATTGTGATAGTATAGTCTTTTAAATCATTTGATTCCTTTTGAATAAGTTCTTGATTTGGCAGATAGCTATCATATTCTTTAGTGAACCAAGCATTATAATTAATAGAAGTTAGTCCTTCTTTATTGATCTTACCTAATAAAAAAGGATTGCCTTGGTCTGTAATTTCTTTATTTAAAGATTGACCAAAATTTAAATGACAGCATAAAAGAGTAAAAATTAAGATACGAAATTTCATATGGATTGAATTTTGAATTTATTAGTATGCTAAAATTCAAAAAACACTATAAAGAATAATGGAAGTAAGGGTTGAAATGAGTACTAGACCCAGGTTGATTTTATTTTCTACCTAATAAATAATGATTTCAACTGTTCTCTTGAACCTATATTTAATTTTTTATATAGATTATTAATATGAGTTTTTACAGTGCTTAAGCTAACAAAAATTTCGGTTGCAATTTCTTTATTGGTTTTGTTTTCAAGAATAAGGTCCAGAATTTTTCTTTCTTGCTGAGTTAGCTGATTTGTTAATCCTTGTTTTTGCTTTTTTTTAGTTCTTTTAAGTTTAAATAATAGAATAATGTTAGTTAAGATTGATAATAACAAAAGTATATATCCAAAAAATTTCCAAGAAATTGTATTTGATTTTGATCGAGATGATATAATTCTATCTGAATCTGAAGTTATTTCGGCTTCATATTGCTCGGTATAGGAAGAATTGGGATACTTACTTTTAAGCCTGTCTAACAATTCATCATAGTACTTATTTCCTTTAATATCTTTTAAATAATATGAATTTAAATCACTGCTTCTATCAGATAAAAAATTATAGATATAGAGTTCAGCTAAAGGTTCATCTTGTTCTTTACCAAATTGTTGCAGTTTAGTAAACCATATTCTGTTATTCAATTTTTTATTAGCCTCACTTCTATAGTTGCCATAGTCATATTGCATTTGTTCTTTTAATGAGTCTATCTGAAAAAAAATATTAGCATGTTTATTAGTAGACTCAATCGCACAAAACATTTGATTTTCAAAAGAAATAGGCAAATTAACAGTATCTCTGTTATTTGCAATAAAAATAATTTCTTTACTAGTATCACATTTTCCATTAAAATGATTTGTATCTAGCTCAGCATCATTACAGTTATCAATATGTATTCTATATATCTTATTCTTTACATCTAGATTATTCCCTTTAAACTCAAAAAACTGATCGTTGATTTTAACTTTATTAATAATCTGGTCTTCATGTACACCAGAAATTTTTCTATAATCTTCAATTATAGACAAATAAGCGGTACTATATATGCTGTCATTTTCTACATTCCCTGAAAATAAATATTGAGCCTTGCATATAAAAGTACTCAATATCATAAAAATAAAAAAAACCGTCTTATACATTTTCATACTTACGAAACTAACATAAATTATTCTTATTTAAAAACGTAACAATAATTGGACTTTAACGTCCTATAATTACTATAGAATTAACTTATATTTGTAAAATCATTAATTATGGGTTGTTTACGTGTACTATTAGCAATTATTTGCCCTCCTTTAGCTGTTATAGATAAAGGCTGTGGATCTATTGTAATTGTGCTAATATTAACAGTTCTTGGCTGGGTACCAGGTGTAATAGCTGCACTTATTATTTTAAACGGCGCTAATAATTAATAAATCAAATACTAAATTAATTACTATGAAATTCAAATCAATATTACTTTTTATTGTCACAGCTCTTATGCTTACGAGCTGTATGTTTACTGAAGAAATTTATATAAATAATGACGGAAGTGGAAAATATGCGTTAAAAATAGATATGAGTCCAATGATGGAATCTGTGAAGGATATGAGCGTAAAAGATTCGTTAAAAGATCCTCAAGTATTAGATACCGTTGTACTTTTTTCAACAATTTTAGAGGAAAACAAGGATAGTATATCAAAACTTGATGCCGATGATAAGCTGATAATTGAAGCTTTAAAAGATTTGAAATTACATATGCAGGTTGATGAAGAAAAGGGTAAAATGTTAATGGATTTTAATTTGGAATTTACAGACATTTCCGAATTAAAAAATATGCAGGAAAAAATTGCAAAAGCGCAAGCCTTAAATGAAAAGAAAAAAGAAGATAAAGGTATGCCATCAACAGCTGATGTCGATTATTTATTTGACGGAAAAACCTTTGAAAGAAAAGTTACTTTGAAAGATCTATCTGATGATGAGCTTGAAAAAATGGGTCAGGCATCTTCATTTATGGAAGGAGGCATCTATAAGGTCATCTATCATTTTGAAAGTAAAATCAAAAGTGTTTCTTTTAAAAATGCTCAAATTAGTAGCGATAAGAAAACAATGTCTATTGAAGTATCTATGGATTCCCTTATCAAAAATCCAAAACTATTAGACTTTAAAGTAAATTTAAAATAAGTCATCCCATCTTTTATCCTTCTCAATAAGAAGGTCTTGAAAACTATTAGTATTTAGATATGAAAAAAATCAACTTACAAGATTTAGGTACTAAAGACTACAAAGAAGTTTTAGATTATCAAAAGCAATTGTTTGATGCTATAATAGATCGTAAAATAAAAAATAGAGATAAAGGCTTAAAACTAGAAACGTCAAATTATTTCTTATTTGTTGAACACCCACATGTTTATACGTTAGGTAAAAGTGGTGACCTCAATAATTTGTTGCTTACTGAAAAACAACTTATAGAAAAAGAAATATCGTATCATAAAGTAGATCGTGGTGGCGATATTACTTATCATGGTTACGGACAAATAGTTGGTTACCCAATCTTAGATCTTGAAAATTTCTTTACAGATATTCATAAGTACTTACGTTTTTTAGAAGAAACCATGATTTTGGTTTTAGCAGAATATGGCATAAAAGGGCAACGTAGTGAAGGCGAAACAGGAGTTTGGTTAGACGTAGGTACACCTTTTGCTCGTAAGATCTGTGCTTTTGGTGTTCGTAGCAGCCGTTGGGTTACCATGCATGGATTTGCATTAAATGTGAATACTAATTTGGGATATTTTGATCATATTATTCCGTGTGGTATTCGAGGTAAAGCTGTAACTTCATTAGAAGTGGAATTAGGAAAAAGATTAAAAGTTGAAGAAGTAAAGCAAAAAATATTAACCCACTTTGCCATACTTTTTGAGGCTGAATTTATAAAAGAAAAAACCGCAGTGTAGACTTCGGTTGTTTCATTTATACCTTATAAGAGAAAATCGATTGTTACTTGATGCCAGTCAGTTCTGTAGATCCGATTAGTTTTCCTTTTTTATTATAAGATTCAGATTTCACAACAACTCTGTCCTTTTGGTACCATTCAACACCAGAACCTTTTACTTTAATAATTCCCAATTTCGAATCAAAATCATATGTTACTTTCTGACAATCAAAAGTTCCAGCATCAGTTGTGATTGTTTCATTACCAATAACTTTTCTGTTTGTAATATTAAATGTCATTGTCATTAATGTAAATTCATTGGTATTTACTTTAACTATAAAACTTCCGTCATTTAGCACATCATCTGAGGTCATATTTACAGGGAATTCTAATACGTCACCTTCCATTTCAACAGTAAACTTTTCATCATCGTATTGGTGCAGTTTACTGGTATCGAAAAAACGGGCCATATCTAATGAAAATAATCCATTTTGACAGCTTGCTTCATATTCAGATGTAAAAGAATCTTTGCCTTTAATATCTTCAGAGATAATTTTAATTAAAGCGGTTAATTTATCATCTTCTTCCTTTATGGATAAAGTTTCATGAGAGGCTTTACCTGTTGCTTTTCCTTTTTTATCATAAGTTGTATACTCTAACATACTCCCTTTTTTTAAGAAAAGTACGGCATTACATTCTTGCGCTTTGACTCCAAAAACAAATAAGAAGCATATAATTGACAATATTAAATTTCTTTTCATAGTTTTAGTTTTAAGTACTAATAAATTCAACTTCCCCTGATTTCATAAGTTCACCGGCCTGAAAATAGGGGGCAATTTTCTCTATACGAAGGTAATTAATTAATCCTAATTTAGTCGGTATGAAGTAAGTTTTGTTGTACCAGTTAGATTACCATCACCGTCATATTCCATAGTTTTAACGGTACCAACATTTTCTGCAAGAAATTGTTCGGTTTTGGTACGAATATTCATTCCACCACTCATGGTCATAATTGTATCGTATGTTAATACAAAACATATAAATGATTCTCCAGCCGCGGAAATTGTTTCAATTCTATCTATTTTTCTGTTGTACATTTTTCTTGACATATTGATTCGTGTGGGGCTGGAACTTGAGCTCATTGACATTTCGGCATCTGGTAATGTTTGCCCAACACTAAGTTCATTAGGTAAGTAAATATTATTACCTGTAATTTTTGCGTTATTAGCCCCACCTGACATACCACCGCTCATTGCACTGAAACTCATAGAAACTCCAGCATCAGTACATGAAATTTCGAACTGAGAGACTCTTTCAGGAAAACCACTTAAAGACATTTTTACAGTATAAACTGCAGAATCGCCAATAACTTCAATAACGTCGTATGTCATCTTACCAAGTTCAACGTTGGATGCGTCAAATACACCAAGTGTAAAGGATGCGTTCTCTTTAATTGGATAAAATTTACTACACTTCCCTTGAGATAATACATTTACTGACCACAGAATGCAACAACAAATTAAAAGATTAAATTTTTTCATGATTTTAGATTTTAATAAATTCAACGCGCCTATTTTTAGCTTTTCCATCTGCAGTATTATTATCACCAACCGGTACAGATTCCCCTTTGCCTTCGGTCTGAAGCCTGCTATCTGAAACCCCATATATAGAAACGAGTGCAATTTTTACTGCGTCTGCCCTACTTTTTGAAAGCACCCTATTAGAAGCATCGGTACCATCAGAATCTGTGTGTCCCACTATTTTGAGGTTCATGCTACTTTCCTGCAGCAATACTTGAGATATTTGTCGGATAATGCCCATAGATTGTGGCTGAATATTAGCAGAACCAGAATCGAATAAGATACCGTTAGTTGAAACTTTACCATTAGCTATTAGTTGTCTTCGTAAGTCCAACCCTCCTTCGGCTACTTTGAGATTGGTTATAAATATGCTTTCTTTCCCATCCTTAAATGAATGTGATGTAAACTTAACTGTATTCATGAGACCACCGGTTGGTAAAAGACGTGGTACATCAACATATTTTTTTTCATTGACCCATAGTCTAAAACGCTGTTTATTTACAGCAATTGAAATGTGTGGTTGGTTGAGAACGGCTTGTCTAATATCGGCTGTTACATTATTGTAGATCTCTCTTTTTCTATTTATCTGATTTTGAACATTTATTGCCACCGGTGTATACTGACAAAAAGGAATACTAATTGAAGCATTATTAGCACCAACTTCAAATTTAGTATTGTCACTTAGTAGTACTTTAAGTACAGCGGTAGACGAAGTCCGCCTATCCAATCCTGTTGCAAATAAATCAAACTCAATAGTATACTCCTCTGGAAGTTTATCAATATCAGGAATGTAAAAAGTTCTAAATCCCGGTAAAATTTTCATCCATTTAGCAGGTGAATCATTAACTGTTATAACCTCACCTGAGCCATTTGTATTCCAATTTGATGGAAAATCACCAATATAATCATTTGAATAATCGTCAAAAAATATCAATTCATCACCAGGGACAAAGTCAAACTTACTGTAAATTTTTACCTCATTCTGAGTCTCTGAATCATTATTATTAGAATTATTGGAGGTACTATTTTGAGAAGAAGAATCAGATTCTGAAGTTTCTTCACTCACATCATTCTCATCACCTTTCTTTCGTTTTTCAGTTAACAGCTTTTTACCAGTTTTTATACTATACTTCAATGCTTTTTTAGCTCTGTTAATCTGTAATGTTCCTTTCCCTTGTTTTAATACACCAGCACCATCAAGATCTGATATTGCACTTGGGGCTGTAGTTAAAACACCTTCTGCATCCTCCACCGCATCTATCAGTATTTCATAATCATCATCTTCTAAAGATTTTCCTGTTTCTGCATAACCGTCATACCTATAAACTTTATTATATAAATCGAAAGATTCTCTCACAAATGTATCTACACTCGAAATTCCTACTCGACTTGATGGTCTCTTCAATCTTTTTGTTTGTGCTTCGGTAGTTTGGTTAGACAAAAGGAATACAAAAACTAAAAGGCTTATAATAAATTTTAGGGAAGATCTCATGATGCAATTATTTAGCGGGTTTTAAATAAATATCTGTAATTGTTTAATAGTTATATAGTTAAAAAATAATTAATCTGTAACAAATGTAACATATGAAATTGGTTAAGTCAAGTGAAAAAATAAAAAAGGGGAAAAATCCCCTTTATAATAAATCAAATTTTAACTGATCTGGTAACAATCTAAACGATTTTCTGTGATGTGAAGTAATTCCTATTTTCCGTATTGCATCTCTGTGTTGTTTTGTAGGATATCCCTTATTCTGTTTCCAATTATAATCTGGGAAATCACAATGAATTTTTTCCATATAGATATCACGATACGTCTTTGCCAAAATTGAAGCTGCAGCAATACTCTTAAACTTACTATCGCCTTTTATTACAGTTTGATACGGAATTGTACCATATTGATTGAACTTATTTCCATCAACAATAATAAATTCAGGTGCAATATTTAATTGAGCAATAGATCGATGCATTGCCAAAATTGAACTTTGCAAAATATTGATCTTATCAATTTCATATTGCCAAACAAAACTCACCCCAAATGCCAATGCATTTTCTTCAATAAAAGGCTTTAGCATGAGTCGTTGTTTTTCTGTAAGTTGTTTAGAGTCGTTAAGTAAAGGATGCTTAAAATTTTTGGGTAGTATTACAGCACCCGCAACTACTGGTCCGGCAAGACAACCTCTACCAGCTTCGTCGGTGCCAACTTCTAGAGAATAACCTGAAAAATTATGTTGTAACATAGTTAAAGCATTAGTCAAAAATAATAGTATTTCTTAAAAATCATAACAAAATTTTGGCAAATTATTTTGGATCAAAAAGTTTATATTTGTTCCCAATTAATTTTCTATGGGCAAATTCTGCATCATTTTATTTTTTTTGTTGTTGGCTATATCAACGCAGTCTCAAATTATCCCTAAGAATCCCTCTCAGGTTAACACTAATTTTGATAGAACAACTCAAGATTCTATCAAATTTAATAAGATGAATAAGGTGAAATTAAGTGGTAAAACTTATTATACTGATTATAAAATAATATCCCATAAAAAGGATACAACTTTTGTTGATACAACATTAACGATTTTTAAAGATCACATCTTTAATTATATTCGTAAGGATGAATTTGAACTCTTACCTTTTCACAATCAAGGACAAACTTTTAATAAATTAGCATACAATTTTTCTAAAGTTTCACTTCATCCCGATATGGGGGCGCGAGCAAAACATTATAATTTTTACGAAGTAGAAGATATTAATTATTATCAAGTAGCCACCCCAACCACCATATTATTCTATAGGGGTGGACTTGAACAAGGGCAAGTATTAGATGCAATTTTTACATTTAATACCTCAAAACGGCACAACGCCTCAATAGCATATAAAGGATTGCGTTCTTTAGGTAAATACCAAAGTACATTAAGCAGTCATGGTAATATGCGATTTACATATAGTTATGCCACAAAAAATGATAAGTATACTTTACGAAGTCACATTGCGGCTCAAGATTTAACAAATAACGAAAATGGTGGATTGACAGCCGAATCAATCTTAAATTTTGAAAGTAATGACGGAAACTTCACTGATAGAGGAAGACTTGATGTAAACTTTAATGATGCATCAAATATATTAAGGGCTAATCGTTATTATGTTGAGCATGATTATAAAATCTGGCAAAGAAAAGATACATTAAATAACACTAAAGGATATCTAAAAATTGGACATGTTCTAAATTATCAACGAAAACACTATGACTACGAGCAGAACATAGCTAATATAAGTATACTTGGCAATACTTTTTCTTCTATTATTGATGATAAATTAACATACTTAACTACAGAAAATCAAGCTTTTTTAGCTTTAAAATCTCCAATAGTTTTAGGAGAGCTTATTTTTAGAACTAATTATTTTGATTATAATTATGGTTATAAAAGTACTACCATTATTAATGATCAATTTATACCTTCTAACCTTGACGGAAACACAGTATCAATTGGAGGAGAATGGAAAACAAACTATAAAAAATTCAATGTTAATGCTGAAGCGGCGACAATAATAACAGGAGATTTTAATGGGAATTTCTTAAAAACAACAGCCTCATTTAAACAGGATAGTCTCTTTACATTTAAGGGCACTTTTTTAACTAATAGTAAATCACCAAATCTAAACTTTTTATTGAATCAGAGTGATTATGTTAATTATAACTGGTTTAATAATTTAAAGAATGAACGTACAAGAAGTTTAATTTTTGACCTTCGTTCAAAGAAATTATTAAACGCTTCAGTTCAATTAACACAAATTGATAACTACACTTATTATAGTGATACGATTGCTTCAGCTCAGCCGCTACCAATGCAATCTGACAAAACTGTTAATTATTTAAAGGTAAAAGTTTCAAAAGAATTCAGGTTAGGTAAATTCGCACTAAACAACACTGTAATGTATCAAAATGTTGCTCAAGGTGAATCTGCCTTTAGAGTACCTGAATTCGTTACTAGAAATACTTTATATTTTTCAGACCATTTATTTAAAAGAGATCCGCTATACGTGCAAACTGGTGTTACCTTCAAGTATTTTAGCAAATATTTTGCTGATAGTTATAATCCTCTTTTAGCGGAATTTAATATTCAAAATGGACAAAAAATAGGTGGTTATCCTGTATTAGATTTTTTTATAAACGCTCAGATACAACGAACAAGAATTTATTTAAAAGCAGAGCATTTTAACTCATCTTTTTCGAATAAACCAAACTTTTATACCGCGCCTAATTATCCTTATCGTGATTTTGTGATACGTTTTGGATTGGTTTGGAATTTCTTCATATAAGTTCAGGTTATGCAGCAAGAATTTCAAATTCAAGTAAGTCCTGAAGTTGCTCAAAACATAGCACAGATAAAGCAATTCATCGCAAATAAAAATAATCTGCAAGTAACCGAAATAAGGCATGTTGAAATTCTTAAAAGATCAATAGATGCCAGGCAAAAAAATATTAAGATCAACCTTAAAATAAATGTTTATATACTTGAAGATTTTAATGAAAAAGAAATTGACCTTCCTCAATACCAAGATGTAAGTAATTCAAGAGAAGTCATTATAATTGGAGCAGGTCCCGCCGGATTATTTGCAGCTTTAAAATTAATTGAAAAAGGGTTTAAACCCATTGTCTTAGAAAGAGGAAAAGATGTTAAAGAGAGACGAAGAGATCTAGCTGCAATCACAAAATTTCATTTAGTTAATGAAGATTCAAATTACTGCTTTGGCGAAGGCGGTGCCGGAACTTATTCTGACGGTAAACTTTATACTCGTTCAAAAAAGAGAGGTGATGTTAATCGTATATTAGATCTATTGATAGCCCATGGAGCTACAAAAAATATAGCTATAGATGCGCATCCACATATTGGAACTAATAAATTACCACAAATTATTAAGGCCATAAGGCAAACCATTTTAAAATATGGTGGTGTGGTTCAATTTAACACTCGAGTCATAGATATTTTACTAAAAAATAACGAGGTAATTGGTGTAAAAACGAAAAATGGCGATGTTATAAATGCTAAAAAAATTATCGTGGCCACCGGACATTCAGCTCGAGATATTTTTGAATTATTTTATAAAAAAGGAATTAAAATAGAAGCCAAACTTTTTGCTTTAGGAGTAAGAGTTGAGCATTCACAGCAATTAATTGACTCGATACAATATCATTGTGAAGTTCGAAGTGAACATCTGCCTCCCGCCCCTTATAGTATTGTGAAACAAGTAAAAAACAGGGGTGTTTATTCATTTTGTATGTGTCCCGGCGGTGTAATTGCCCCTTGTGCAACTGCGCCTGGTGAAGTAGTTACTAACGGATGGTCACCTTCAAAAAGAGACCAACCAACTTCAAATTCGGGTATTGTAGTTGAATTAAAATTAGATGATTTTATTCCTTTTCAGGATAAAGGACCATTAGCAGGAGTTGAATTTCAAAAACAAATAGAACAGAAAGCTTGGCATTTAGCTGGTGAAACCCAAAAAGTACCGGCACAACGATTGGTAGATTTTACCAAAGGAAAAATATCCGACAGTATTCCGAAAACATCATATATGCCCGGAACAACTTCAGTAGAATTAGGTACAGTTTTACCAAATTTTATACATCAAACCTTGCAAGAGGGGTTTAAAGAATTCGATAAATCAATGAAAGGGTATTTAACCAATGAAGCCATTATACATGCACCAGAATCAAGAACCTCTTCACCAGTAAGAATTCCAAGAGACCCCAAATCATTTGAACATATACAAATAAAAGGCTTATATCCTTGCGGTGAAGGAGCCGGTTATGCCGGAGGAATTATTTCTGCAGCTATAGATGGTGAAAAGTGTGCTGAGCAAATAAGTCTGTCTTATAAGTAATGCTTAATTTGCATACGAAGCACTCTTTGTCAATTGTCTTATTTTTATATTTAATGCTGCAAATAATAAGGTAGTAAATGGACTTAGCCAGTTAAATATTGCATAGAAAAAATATTCCCCAACTCCAACTCCAAGCACACCTGATTGATATGCACCACAGGTATTCCATGGTATTAAAACCGAAGTTACCGTACCTGAATCTTCTAAAGTTCTACTCAAATTTTCAGGAGCCAATCCTTTATCTTCATACGCTTTTTTAAACATTTTGCCGGGAATAACAATTGCTAAATATTGGTCTGACGCAATCGTATTTAATCCTAAGCAACTAAATACTGTACTCGCAAATAATCCGAAAACTGAAGTTGCTAGTTTTAATAATTCTCTTGTAATTCTAGCCAAAGCACCAATTGCATCCATAACACCACCAAATACCATAGCGCTAATAATAAGTAAAATTGTCCAAATCATACCTTTCATTCCACCTGCACTAAACAATTCGTTTAATTTTTCGTTATTCGTTGTTATTTCTGTATCTACAAAAATGGCATTCACAATCGATTCAAAATTTGAAGTAGATAAACTACTTAACACATCTTTTTGAAATATAAATGCAAAAATTGCCGCCAAAATAACACCAACAGCCAAGGCAATTAATGGTTTTGTTTTTGTGATTATTAAAGCGATTACGGCTAATGGTACGATAAACAAGTAGGGTGTTATATTGAAAGTCTTTAGAATTGAGTTTAGTAACCCACTAATATCTGCATTCCCGGTCGTTTCAATATTCACACTTATAATACTAAAAACAATTATTGTTATAATTATGGTGGGCACTGTGGTTAATGACATATATCGTATATGTGTAAATAAGTCAGTTCCCGCCATTGCCGGCGCAAGATTTGTAGTATCACTTAACGGAGACATTTTATCTCCAAAATATGCTCCAGATATAACTGCTCCTGCAATCATACCCATTGGTATACCTAATGCAGAACCAATACCCACTAGCGCAATTCCAACTGTTGCTGAAGTTGTCCAAGAACTACCGGTAGCAATTGATATTATAGCTGCAATAACGACTGACGACGGTAAAAAAATAGCAGGACTTAAAACTTGTAATCCATAATAGACCATGGCCGGAATAACACCACTCACCAACCATGTGCCAGCCAAGGCACCTACTAAAAATAAAATCATAATCGGAACAAAAACACTATTTAAGTTTTCCCAAATTTCGGTAATCATAATAGTAAATGATACTTTATTAAAAACACCAACAATAGCTGCAATTCCACCGCCCATTAAGAGTATAAATTGATTTGTATAAGCTCCTAATAATTCTTGACCTTCAACAAAAAATATATTATATGCGAGCATCATCATCAATAGAATAACAGGAATTAACGCCTCCCAAATATTCAATTCTTTATTCTCAATTATTATTTGATCTTCGACTTGAATTTTAGAGATCGTTTCTTTGTTATCCATGTAGTGTAATTTATAATTGTAATGATACAAAAATCTTAAAGATTATAAAAATTGGTGTTCAATTTTGTAATGAAACTATTATTTGGCGACTATCATATTTAATAATTAACTATTTTTAACCATAACTTAAACTATTTAATCATGAAAAAATCATTTTTTTATTTTGTACTTGGTGCACTTGTAGTGAGTACTATTGCTTTTGTCAAAATTGACAACAAAACAACAAAAGTTGACGAAACTGCGTCGTATATCGCTGCTTTAAATGGTGTAAAGGCTTATACCATAGAAATTGCCGAAGCCATGCCAGAAGATAAATACACTTTTAAACCATCAGATTCAGTAAGAAGTTTTGGTGAGCAAATGGCACATATTGGAATGTCGTCAAAATTTTTGTTAGGTATGTTTATTAAAGGAGAACCAATGCCTACTGATCCTGAAGTATTTGCTAATATTGGTAAAATGGAAAAAGAAATGGGCGCTTCTAAAGCTGAATGTATCAAAGCAGTATCCGAAACTTTTGATGCTATAATTGCAACTTACGAAAGCATGGATGCTGAAGGCTTAAACGAAACTTTTACAATTCCTTTTGATCGTAGTGCTGAAAAACCAACGTTTACCAAGGAAAAAGGATTTCAGTTTATTAGTGAGCATATTGCACACCATCGAGGTCAAGCACTTGTTTCTTTAAGGATGCAAGGTATTAAATCTCCGGCCTACAGATTATATTAAGAATGATAAAAAAAAACTCCTCAAAATGAGGAGTTTTTTTATTACGCTCTATAGCTATCTTCTCTCCAGTTTTTAATAGATTTTTTAATAGCATTCTCAGATAGATTTTCAGCTACTGCTTTTACAGCCAACTCCGGAAACTCTTCATCAGACGCAAATCGTAATCCTATAACTTGTCGTACCGTCAATTTACTGTCCAATAGTTTACCAGTTAATACGTAATGTCTAAAATTTTCTTCTGCTTTAATGGCTCTATCTTGAGCTTTCAATGCAAATACGCGTGCATAAAAAGCTGTTAATAATAACAATAATGATCCGAAAACAATTAGGGAAGCATTATATAGATTTTCACCTCCTGATTTAGTCAAATTAATAATAGATCCAATTAATAAAACAAGAGATCCTAATAAAGTGAAAAAATGGTAAAGTGGTACAAAACGTCTGTGATTAGCATAATTTTGATTGCTCATAATTTATAAGATTTAGATTATAAATATATAAAATTCAAAACTAAAGCTAAAAAAATAACCAATTATACTTTGATAAATATTTTCCGTCTATAAAGTATATAGCCCAATAATATATAAAAAGATACTACGGTTAAAGCATATAGCATAGATGCCAACTTATCATTTGAAATAATACTTGTATAAAATGTATTGTACAACCAACCATGAATGGTTTGTTTATCATTAACTTTGGTCAAATAAAATGTTTTAGCTATAAAACCAGATAAAAAGAAAATAGTTATCGCATTCATGCCAACGTACTTAAATGCACTACCGAATTTTACTTTTCTAACGTCTGTAATATAATAAACTAATGCCAAAATAATGGTAGCCCATCCACTAGTCACTAAAACATAACTACTAGACCATATTGCTTTATTTATAGGAAACCAATGGTTCCATATATAACCAAGAATAATCAATATAAGACCTAATACACTTAAAATAGTCAGAGTATCTTTTTTAAAATGGACTATTATTTTACCTATTAATATTCCGATAATGGTAGTTACAATTGCGGGAAGTGTACTGAGCAACCCTTCAGGGTCATAATCGGTTTCCCATGTATGTGTACCAAAAAACTTTATATCTAAATAATTTGCCCAATTATTAGGTGCTCTATCAAATGTTGGCTGTTCTCCATTTAATGGTATAAATCCTAGCCATATCCAATAACCTATTAATATAATTACGCCAATTGACAGTAAGGCTTTCCAGTTTAAATTTAAATTTAAAACGGCGGCTATCAAAAACACAACTCCAATTCTTTGTAATACACCCGGAATTCTCAATTCGCTAAACGATTTGAAAAACGGAAAATAAGGTAAAAACCATCCTAAAAATAATCCTAAACCTATAATTTTTAAACTTCTTATGATTATTTTTTTATAGGTTGCTGAATTATTAGGTTTATTTCTATAAGCAAAGGATATTGACATGCCAACAATAAACAAAAAGAAGGGAAATATTAAATCTGTTGGAGTATATCCATGCCATTCAGCATGCAATAATGGTGGATATATATGGCTCCAAGTACCCGGATTGTTTACTAGAATCATTGCAACAATAGTAATACCCCTTAAAATATCAACCGATTCAATTCTTTGAGTCTTCACTGTAAAATGTAATTATATGATTATTTCTTTTTCAGCCCCAATTTATGTCCCGAAATTGCATAATATAAGATAATGATATACAAAGGAAGTAAAATCCAGTAACCTGATGTTGCCGCTTCTGCTGTAGCTGATGCTTCACTTATTCCTTGAGCAATTAAATCAGCTTTTTTACTATCTACTAATCTACCATATAAGGGAGGTATGATTGCTCCACCCGCAATTGCCATAATCAATAATGCTGATGCTGTTTTAGTAAACTTCCCTAATCCTTCTAAGGTCAATGGCCATACAGCTGGCCAAACCAATGCATTGGCAATTCCTAAAGCTGCTACAAAAAGAATTGAAGTAAATCCTGTAGTATATACAATACAAAAAGTGAGTATAATACCCAAGATGGCACTCATCCTTAAAGCTGTTGCTTGTGAGATGTATTTTGGAATCAATACTATACCTAATGCATATGTTCCTACCATTGCCATTAAAGTGTAAGTCGCAAAATATTTGGCTTCTGTTCCATCAAATCCTAAAGACAGTCCGTAAGCAATTATAGTATCTACAGCTACAACTTCAGCACCTACATACACAAATAAAGCTAATACGCCCAACCATAGATGTGGAAATTGAAAAATACTGGTTTTCATAGTTCCCCCTTCTTCTGTTTCCTGAATTGGCTCCGCTTCTACATGAGGTAATGGTGCTTTTCTTATTAAAATTCCTAGAATAAATAAAATAACAGCCATTACAATATATGGCGAAACCACACTATCTGCCATAGTATCTAGCAATTGCGCTTTCTCAGTAGCATCTACCGTACTTAGCTTTTCATTAATTTCTTTAATTCCAGACAATAAAATTGCTCCAAAAATGAGATTAGCTATTGCACCTGCAACCTTATTTGCAATGCCCATGATGGCAATACGCTTAGCTGCACTTTTAATTGGGCCTAAAATGGTGATATATGGATTTGAAGCTGTTTGCAATAAGGTCATACCCATACCTTGAATAAAAATACCAGATAAAAATACCCAATATGTTCTTGCTCCTGCTGCAGGTATAAAAATTAATGCTCCAATACCCATAACAATTAAACCAAGTGACATACCTTTTCTATAACCAATTCTTTCAATTACATAAGATGCCGGTAATGCCATAACAACAAATGAGATATAAGAGGCAGATGCCACTAAATAAGATTGGGCTTCAGTTAACTCATTTATAGTTTTCATAAAAGGAATTAACGAGCCATTAATCCAGGTAACAAAACCAAAAATGAAAAATAATCCGGCTATGATGATGATTGGAATTGTGAAGTTCTTTTTTTGAGAAAGTAATTGGTCAGTAGGTTCTGTCATTCTTTTGATTTTAAAAGTGATGTAATGTACTAAAATTATTAGAATCTATGATTTTAAAATTCGATGTGAATTGAGGCTATATTAAAAAAAGCCATAATTTGGAATTTTTTAATAGTTGTATCTTTGGATTAGTTATAAAAGCAAGTTAATTTTGGATGTTAACTATTGTTATAAAAATATTAAACCATGAAAAATTATTTTTACACTGTCTTGCTCATTGTGTTTTTCCAACAAATAAATGCGCAACATTCTATCATTCCTATACCGGTAAGCTATAGTGCTACTAATGATGTTTTTGTATTTGATACTCAAATAACTCTTGAACTTAAAACAGATGATAAACTAACCAAACTATATGTTAATCAATTTCGCAATTTTTTGTTTGACAAAGGAATTTCACTTACTGATAAATCTACTGGTAAATTAATTCAAATTTCACTTTATAATAAATCTATTTCAGAACTTGGTGAGGAGGGATATACACTTAATGTAGACAAAAACAGTATTAATCTTTCAGCAAATAAAGCTGCTGGTATTTTTAACGGAATTCAAACCTTAAAACAACTATTTCCGTTAAAAAAAGATGGGAAAAACGATACTATAAAAATAGCAGGCTGTAGTATTAAAGATTACCCTCGATTTAAATGGAGAGGATTGATGCTAGATGTAAGTCGTCATTTCTTTACAGTAGAGGAAGTTAAAGCATTTATTGATAAAATGTCACAGTATAAATTCAATGTATTTCATTGGCATCTAACTGATGATCAAGGTTGGCGTATTGAAATAAAATCACTACCTAAACTGACCGAAATTGGAGCTTGGAGAGTAGAAAGACATGGACGTTTTGGTAAAAACAGATCAGAGCCTAAACTAAATGAAAAAGCAACTTATGGAGGTTTTTATACCCAAGATCAAATCAAAGAAATTATTCGTCATGCGGCTGACAGGAATATAACTATTGTCCCTGAAATAGATGTACCTGGTCATAGTATGGCTGCATTGGCTGCTTATCCCGAGCTTTCTGTGAAAAAAGAGTCTAAATATGTTGCTCCTGGAACTAAATTCGCAGAATGGTATGGTGATGGAAAGTTCAAAATGTTAATCGAAAATACCCTAAATCCTACAGATGAAAAAGTATATGAATTTGTAGATAAAGTCTTTACTGAAGTAGCAGAACTCTTTCCCGGAGAATATATTCATATGGGTGGAGATGAAGCCTATCATGGATATTGGGATGAAGACCCTTCTGTGCAAAAATTTATGAAAAAGAATAAAATTAAGGACAGTCATGAGCTTCAAAGTTATTTTGTAAAAAGAGTTGAAAAAATTATTAGTAGTAAGGGTAAAAAAATGATTGGTTGGGATGAAATTTTAGAAGGTGGATTAGCTGATGGAGCTGCCGTTATGAGTTGGCGAGGCTTAAAAGGTGGTATTGAAGCCGCTAATATGGGTCATGAAGTTGTAATGTCTCCAACAACCTTTGCATATCTTGATTATT
>Ga0209633_10002326_pt1 | contig 18483 bp, 19 predicted proteins | sample Cruoilmetagenom1_FD_187290 | JGI IMG/M metagenome (GOLD analysis project Ga0209633, IMG submission 187290) | Oil polluted marine microbial communities from Coal Oil Point, Santa Barbara, California, USA - Sample 1 (SPAdes) (version 2) | ecosystem: Environmental > Aquatic > Marine > Oil seeps ... | reverse complement strand
CCACTCTAATGGGGTTATCCTGAGTGACATAATCATCGACTCTTTCGGGGAACAGCGTTGCTTGAGTTCTGGCCTCGCCTTCTATGAAATCCGTCATATGATGATCCCTCAGCTGGAAAGTAGTATTGTATCACCTATTGAGTTTTCACACAGTCTGGGCCAGAAGCAGACACTGTAATGAGAAGGCGTTAGTTTGAGGTCACAAATTGTGACCTCAAGTGATCTGCTAAATATAGACGTTCGTTAGTCACGCAATACTGCGATATACTTTTAATTGCCTACCTATTAATTAAGTGTACCTCACCAAACCTAAACTGGCATATGGATCAAGCAACGAGTTTTATTATTTTAATTATTGCTCAAATACTCCAGTATCTCAGTATTGGCGAGTACAATTTGTTGCTCTGCCGGTGTTCTCATTTCTGAAAATCTGTCTAAGCGTAGCTGGACAAGCATATAGATCAACATGGCTTGTCTAACGCGTAATTGAAGTTCACCATTTTCCATACCAAAGTCACGTTCAATCACTTTTTGCTGTTCTGCCGTCAGATCAGGATGTGGACACAACCTGAGAATAATTTTTGTATTCCACGCATCATCCATGTCCTTTTTTTGTCCTGGCTCACCTGGGTTTATAACCTTTGTTACTCTGCCAAGCACAAAATCACGAAAATCTCCTCTTAAGTGGCAATATCCCCGCACATGATATCGATACCCATCAAAAACCAGCGTATGCGGTGTCAGACGGCGCTTAGATGGTTTGGGCGATGACATGGATTGATAATGAATTTCGACTGATCCCTCTCTATGAATCGCGTTTATTAGTTGTTTGAGGGTACTAGAATCAGTGGGTCTCAGTGGGGAAGGTATAGTGGCTGTGACTGAAGCCAATTGATCCGTCCACTGAAAATAGTTAGTAATATCTGGTGTAAAAAAGGCAGGTTTAAAATTGCCGGATGGCTCATAGCGCTTTAGAGATTGGTTGAACAACACATTATCAGGTGCTAACTCCTGATACAAAGCAAAATCAGAGGAAGCTTGTTGGGGTGAAATACCAAAAATATTCATCAGGTTAGATCGCTGCACCCCACCTTTCCAATATAGGCACCGTTCAATTTCTTCGAGCCTTTTGCGAACTTCCCACTTAAAGTTTTGTGGCTTCATATCATGCTGTGTACATGTCGAGTTATCTGATACAGTGAATTATACCTATTTTTTTATATAAGGCTACTATATAGCTTGTTGACCATCTAGTTACTAGATGGTAATATTTTGGCATATTAACATCATTTGCTGCACATATGGATTGGACAGATTACTTATCAACGGTAGTAAGGCTGGTAGATTTGCATGACAGCGGCCACAAACCAGGCACAGCAAGTCCACCACCAAGCGAAGATCGACCAGGACTAGGTACAGGTCTTTGGCTTGATATTGCCGTAAAGCTAATCGAATATCTTCATGAGCACGATATTGAAGCAAATGAAGGTTGGATATACCTTGGTGAATTTATCGAGGAAATGGGAAAGCATCACGGCGTTTCTGAAGATGATGTTCAGTATGTTGTCAGTTATCTTGCTACCCCATCTCGAATTTGCTCAGTAGTAGAGAAAGATGATGGTCCTCCCCATGCTATAAAGACAACCAAAGAAACCGCATTAGTGGAGCGTCCACTACACCAAGTTGCAGATCGATGCCGACTCACTCAAATCGGTCGGCAGGCCCTCCAAATGGCAAAGATGACAAGCAATTGGCTCTATGCCAAGCATGATGCGCAAAAGTTGTGTACGGCTATTCTCACTGAGGACTTCGGAGTAATTATTACCCAGGCAGCAGCAATAGCTCAGGCTGTTCGTAGCTTCTCTCATGAAATTACCAGGTTATTAGAACGTCCAGGCGAGCAAGAAGTATGGGAAACCTACACAAAACGGGCAAATGACTACATTGAAGCAATCAGTGATGTAGGCGATGCAGTTATTGGTGCAAGTGATTTATTTGCAACAAAGGATGTTCGAGTGCGCTTTGAAGCATGGCAGTCTGCCCAACAAGGAGATGTTATTAGTGCAGAGCTGATTAATGAAACGCTGCTCGAAATTATGCAATCAGTTACAAAATTGCGTCGTAAGTTTGCCGATCTTATAACTGAACTTGCATCTCAGAAACGCACGATTATTGGAAACATACGATTTGACAAGGCTGCATTATGGGCTGCATTTAACATGCCGAGCCATGATCAAATCCAATTGTGCTTGACTGCATTAGGGCCATGGGAGGTAGAAGCTTTTTTCCCTTCGCCACTTGATTTATATGGAGCTATGCGAGCGGATATAGAAGAAGATCATACAAATATTCTTCAATTTGATGAAGAATCAGAACAAGAGTTACCAGCGGCGATACATAGATTTCTTACCCAGTATAAACAAGAGATATTGGATACTTTGCAAGAAGGTTCGGTTTCTTTGAGCGCCGCGATTGCAAAAGGATGGGTAAGTTTAGATGGGGCAATTGCTTTGACTGAACTCGTCGGTGTTTATGCTGCACCTGATTGGATGGGCGTTGAAGGTCAGCAAATTGGTATAGCATTTTCCCCTGGGGTATTAAATGCAACATTGCCTGATGGAGCGCACTTGCGAGGCGATGAACTAATGATGTTCCTGACCAATTAGGAGGTCTACTGTGGATATATCAGAAATAGGGCAAACGTATCAATTTCTTCTTCGGCAGCGTATTGCAGAAAGTAAGCCATCGGGGCGTAGAAGAATGCGTCCAGGAGAATCAGACGTTGTCAGTATCCTTCGTTCGGCAGATGTAGATGGTATTGATCAGTTTAATGATTTCTTAAGGCCTCAAGGAATGCAAATAAGGGAATATACCGATACAGATTTTGGTGCGATACCGGTTGGTGGCAAGATATGGCTGTTGGCTAGACATCCAGAAGGTAATCCCCCTGAATATATGAGCACGAAACGTATTTATGAGGCAATACGCCTCCGAGATAATGAAAGCCATGAGTCTGGTAATATTTGGTTTCTGCATATTTGGTTAATCTATCTTTCACTTATTTACACTCGGCCTGGGCGTGGTGTCTCACAAATTTCAGATTATAAGGACGCAATGTTTTTGGAGAAACAACTTATCGACGCAGTTCGAGAACATATTGAGAAAGTACGGAACATCGGCATTGATAAAGGTGCTACACGTAAAGTTGTTGAAGTTTTGGACTCAGAAAAAGGAAGCGATGTGTCTAGGAGAATCAAGGGATTTTTGTCGCTAATGTGTGATTCTGGCCTATTGATTCAAATTAGCGATGGTGAATACCAGCAGACATTGCTTGGTGCAGTAGAAATAGCCGAAGGCTTTGATCGCTCCATGCGCCATTACATCATTCCGGAAGAAAGCGTATTAAATAACATTGTTAATGTTATGGCACCTGAAACGGAACAAACGGATGAAATGGAGGTTGCCGATGTCATTAATTAACAGGGTAGCAATAAGTAATGCATCCAATATGAACGGAAAAGGTTCTCAGGCATGGGAGCCTAGATTCCGTTATGAGGTTTTGAATTTTCATGGCCAATCAGTCGCTATGAACTTGATCAATGGCGGTGGTAAAACCACCCTTGCCGAAGCCCTGCTCGCGATCCTCTCAAGAGATGTGAAGTTGGTGACAAACACCAAGGGTAAATTTAGCCCTCCAACGAATAAAGTATGGTCGCACATTCAAGTCGAGTTGATCATGCCTCAAGGCAGTGCATCACAAGAAGACATGCTTACAAATATTGGCGGAGATGTGAGTGGAGAGACTTGGGTGTTTGGTATGTGTGGTCATCGAGGTCCACAAGAATCAATCGCCTATTATTACTATCCAGGAACATTGAATGATTTGTCTATTGGAAAGAAGGAAAACAACAAAATAATTTTAACAAGTAATAAGCAATTCAAGGATTCAAGGCAGGCCATAAAAGGGTTTCGTTGGGGGGTCGATAAGACAGAATGGGTTGAGGTTATCGGTCGTCATTTATCCCTCGATGGAATACGTCAGCTTGTCACTTTCCAGAAGAAAGGCGGCAGCGATAAAAGTGCTCAATTATTTAATTTCAAGCGCCGTTCTGGTGAGAGCTATGATGCTGCCTTTTTTTACGAGGTTTTAGCCCCTGCAATAATGTCAGATCTGATGTACAAGGAAGGTGAAGAAGGCGAACATCAGTTAGAAGATACGATATATGAGACTGTTATGCGCGTGGTTCGCGCCAAACGCAAAACAGAAGCAAAAAGGGAAGAAGTTAAACAACAGGAAGTCAGTGCTGGACGCCTAGATAATGTAGCTGAGACGGCGGAACGTGCTGTCGAAAAGAATAATGAGTATCAGCACAATCTCAATCAAATGGCCCTGGATGTCCATGTCCTCACTGATTTAACCAAGAATGCCTTGCTTCCAGGGGTCCCGAAGTCATCATTACCTGAAGGTATCACAGGCGATGTGGCTAAATACATCGTTATTGAGCCAGGGAAAGATGAAATTCGTATTACTGACCGTGGTTTGTCGGTTTTGATGGGGATGGAGCCTAAACACATCAATGAGCTAGCTGGTCGAAATAGTATTGGCGGTCGAAAAATTACGCAAGTCATTGATATTCCATGCGACCTTGAAAATAAAGCACAACGTTTAGGGGGGCATACCTCAACCTCTTACAGTCTTGGTCAGGCTAAAAAAATACTACAGGCGGCCTCAAAATATGCCCAAAATTTAACTGAATCCACTGCCATTGAAATTCTTGAGGATGCCGAGACATGGTTTGAGCGTGTAGCCGATACTAACCTTTACCGTGGAAAACTCATTGAAGCCAAAGCAGATTATGAACACAGTACAACTGTCAGTCACAAGGCGCAAGAGTTCCTTAATAAGCTTCAGGAAGATAAGAATACCTTAATTGCCCAACAAAGGGAGATTAAGGATAATGAAGCGATCTATAACGACCTTTGCCAGAGTGGCATTTTCAGCGAAAAAGAATTGGCTGAACCCTTAAAAACAGGTGAGTCTGTTACAAAAGAATACAGAGAAGCAGATAAATCACTAAGTGATTTCAATATTACTGCTGCTCAGCTTGGTGCTTTAAAAGACGATTGGGGGAGTTTTGTCGAGTTACATGGAGAATCTACCCCTCACGATATCGAAAAGCAATATCTAGCAAAAAAAGATGAACTAAATAAAGCACTGAGTAATGTTAACAAAGAGGTATCATCATTAAATCAAGAATTAGAAGGTGTCACAGCCGAAATCAAAGATGTTGATAAAAAGATCGTGCAAATTGACGCTAAGCTAACTCAGTTTAATGAGTTGAAACCAAGCGTAGATACATTTAAACAACGTTTTGGAGACACCGATCCTGATGGATTAGACCGTAAACTCATTAACCAGCACGCGAAACTTAGCAGTCACATCGAGGATCTGAAATCCCAAAAAGAAGAGCATGAAGATGCAATTAAATCGATTGATAAGTTCTATGAAATCGCTGGGATTGATGCTGATCCGACCGACTGGCTTGAGAAGGTTAATGGTGAGCGTGAAAGACTTATTACTGATCGACAAAGCAAAGAACAACGATTTTCAGTATTAAAACGCCAACGAGAAACTTTAGAAAAAGAAAAGGTGGCTGCCAGTGAAATATTACAGAAAGCAATAGATGTCCTGGCTGATAATTCATTAATTCATATCTCTGTACATAAGTTTATTTTAGAGCAAAACATATCAGTTGAAAGAAAGAATACTTTGCTCGCTTCATTTTCAGCACTATTGTTCGCGCCTGTATTTGAAAATAAGGAAAGCGCACTAAAGTCTGTTGAATTATTACATGAACTCGAACTCCCTGTACCCGTATTCGTCACAGATACTTTGGAGTTGTATTGCCGAGAAGGTGTGATAGATGATGCAATTAGCGGAAAACTTTTTATCGGCATACATGCCGGTGTTGTGACTCGGCAGGTTGAGTGTCTTCTTGATCCATCGCTGGTTGAAAGAGAAAAACAATCTTTGGATGTGCAAATAAAGAATTTGGATAATGAGTTGTCAATAATAAAGGAAAGGCTAGACGAAATATCCCCGGAAGGCGATCTAGTGCTTCTTGCACGAAAAGCTAAGAATGGAGTGGATACGAATGCACATGCGATGCTTGAAGAAATAATAGAAACCATTGAGTCAGTAAATGTTGAGATTAATGAATTATTGCCTCTGATTGCTGATGACTTAATAGAGGTTATAAAGGCGATGCAAATCTTCAAAAAGATTGGTGGTTATCTGTCATGGAGTGATTTAAGAGAAACATTGGAATCGCTTACAGATAGCGAGAATGAATATTCAGAAAGAGAGACGAAAATCAAAGCCTCAATTACAGATAATATGACAAAAACGCAGGAATTACGTACTGATATTGATAACGTATATCCGGCTAATATTCAAAAAATAATTTCTCAAGCCATACAGTTCTGGAATAAGGATGGCCCTGAATTTATTAATTCTGAAGGTGAAAAACGCCTATTTTTAGAGTCTGCACAACAAACGGCAAAAGAACGTAATAGCTACGAGCGTTTATTTATACGAGCACAGCACTATCTTGATGCGATGGCTTTGCAAGATAGTGGAGAAAGTATCGATAAACGTATTTCAAAGTTAGATAATGATATTAACGAAAAAAGAACAGAATGCGACGAAGCAACTAAGCAAGCAGGAGATTTACAAAATACCATTATTCCGAATCTGAAAGAGGTTGTGTCGGCAATTGATAGCGCCGTATGTATTGTGTTGGGTAAATACAAAAAAGTGGCTCAGTTAAGCAAGGATGTTAACACAATTAAGGTTAGTGGCGACGATTTAGAACAGCATGCAGTTTGGGGTTCAGCCGATACCTTGCGAGAAGCAGTAACGCATTCTGAGGATTATTCGTCGCTAGTCAATTACGCACAAGCACTTACCGATAGTGTCAGTGAACTAAATATTGAAGAGCTGATGGGGACGGTAAAACGTGCTCAGCGAGACGCAGAAGACTCAGAGCGTAATTTTATTGAAGCAGCACACAAGACGGCTGAATCTGGTGATGGGTTAGCCCCTTCAGAAAAAGAAAGATTAAAATCTGTCAAGTCTATTACCGATGCTTCACGTATAAAAGCATTCTATAAAGAATTTATTGCAATATTACATAAAGGCCAAGATGAATTGGCAGAACTTGATCGTGGGGAGCAAGGGACTCGCAAAGATGTGGCTGATCATACAGCCTTTATGATAAATCAGGCAGCGCACAGCCTTGAGACTTTAAAGAAGGTCGTAAAACATGATCATAGCAACTACAAATCTCATTTTGTTGTTGAAGCAGACACCGTTGATAGAAAAGACGCCGCCGCACTTATTGAGCGTATTGTTTTGTTATTGGATACTCAAGAAAAGCATCGTCAAGAGGATAAAGAAAAAGGTACGCTCATTGAATCAGATAAGATGTATAAGGATAATTTGCGTACAAAAATACGTGATCAGGTTTACCGCTCCATATTCTCAAAGCCTTCTGTAAAATATGTCAATGAGCGTATTCGACAAAAAGGTGAGCATGACTTTGACGAGGATTTGAGTGAAGGTGAAAAGACTGCATTATCTCTCATGTGGACAATCAGGCTTGCTGAGTTCGCCATTGAGCGTGAAACCAGAAAACTTCGTACTTCTACTGCACGTCAGAAAGCACGCAGTCGAGCTGAAAATATACTTATTATTGACGGACTATTTTCAAATCTTTCAGAGCCAGCATTAATCAAAAGTGTCATGGCCGGAATTGAAGATACTCGTGGGCGTTTTCAGCTAATAGGTCTTATCCATCATCCTCACTATGAAAATGACTTTAATGTGTTTCCCGTCTTGTTGCTGGGTAAAAAGCATGTTGCTCCTGGGGGGGGTACTGGTTGGGTAAGCTTCTCTAATGGAAAGGCTGTAATGCCAGAAATCAAAGGAAACAAAGAAGGTTCTGTTGGTTTTGCTGAACTTACCAGAATACCTGCACAAAAAGACAATATTCATGACTATACGACAAAACCACACTAATGACTAATGAACAAACCCTTTTTAAAGTTAGAGATTGCCTTGTTAAATTAAGCAAAGGAAGGGGTGCCTTGCGAGGAGATGGGCTTGCTGATCGTGTATCGAAACTTACCAAGATTCCAGTTGCAGAAGTAATACCAGCATTTTCCACCCTTAGACAGAATAATGAATTAACTAGTGAAAATTGGTTCAATGAATTACCACTCAGCATGGTCACACTTGATCTTATGGAGGCACCTGAGAAGCCAAGCTATAAACGGTGGTTGTCTGCAATGGGTAACGCTGGTTTTTCTAATGATGAAACTAAAGCATTGTCGAGAGCATCAGAGATATTATCGGAACTCAACGAAAAAGATCTTGGGTTAATTGCTGAAGGACTCAAAAAGCTAAAGCAGGATCAATATAATTTAATGGGCTTGGCAAAATATCCTGTGAGCGCAAGATATTTAATTGGTAGTAGTAAACTATTAGATTCTCTCCCGACTAATCTTTTAAAAGAGTTTGGTGTCGAGGTTGATTCTTTTTTACGTCCAGTGTCATACGTGATTGTTGCGGGTCCAGCCAATCCTGATATAGTTGTTCTTGTTGAAAACCCACAAGCTATGGAAATTGCATTAAAAGCAGATATTCCTAATATTGCCTGGATAGCAACATTTGGCTATGGGTTGTCTATGATGGGTGATGAATATGGTCGGCAGTTAGCATCGATTGTTGAGGATGAACGTCGTCTAATTCAACCATTAATACGTTCTGGAAATCCGCCGTTACTTGATGAATTGTTTACTTACAAAAATATTTATTTCTGGGGCGATCTCGACCCAGAGGGTTTAAGGATCTACACACGTATTAAATCTAAATTACCAAACTTAAAGTTAAGTGGTTTATATAATCCAATGTTTTCTTATCTTTTGAATTCAGAACTACACCATCCCTACATTAAAATTACCGGAAAAAATGGCCAGGCAGCATGGAAATCTTCTGAACCAGAAATTAATGATTTAATTGAGCAATGCCACTTGAGAGGTGTTGATCAAGAAATATTAAAACCTACTGATATTAAAAAATTCGCACAAAGGCAATTTGCGAAGCCCTAAATCGAAGTGGCCTACTGATTTGTCTGGGTATTTTTGATGCCCCAATTATATGCAAAAGTCTTATGTTTTTGTCGGTTTTAGCATATATATGGGGTGTAACTTTTCTTGACCACTATCTCGATGAATTACATTCCCGTGGATAGCCTTATAGGCAATAACCAAAAAAATAGTCACTGTATAAATTTCAAACACCATCCATAAACCCTGCTTAACGGAAGGTAGTTAGGTTTTGGTCAATTGCGGAATTTTATCCAGAGGGGCAGGCTCTGCTTACTTGCTAATACCCGCTTTGCAGTGATACTGCCCGTAAACTCTGTTACTGGCAGTAGTGAAAAAATTTTTACCTCTATGATGATTTTTGTTATTTCAGATAGAGAGCCATAAGTAATACCTAAGCTCTTGGCAGGTATACTCTCATCGTCTCATACACAAGATTTGAATTGCATTTTTTAAAAGAATCAATTCCGTCAGAAATTTAGCTTCATCAAATTTTCGAGATGTTCAACAGAATTCAGCGACAGCGGTCATTCTATTACAGTGATTGAACTGCCACATACGGCTAGGAGCAATTGTTCAATGTTGTAATTGTAATCTATCCCTGATTTGCTCGATAGAAGACGTGGACATTACAAATTTTATAGTCTCTTAATTTTCTTCTTTTATAGCAACCAGTCACTATATGCTTGTATGTCAATCATGGGTACTGTTCCACTGAACTGTAATTCTGATATTAACTTGAATAAAAAGGCGGTTGCGGCTTTTTTCTCATCATATGTTTGAAAAATATTATCAACTCTATTGTAGTAAAAATATCCGTGGGAAGCAGCGCACCCCATATTTAACAATCCATTATTAATATTTGTATTGAGTTGGCGTATTAATGGATCACCTAATGCTGGCTTCCAATCACTTTCAAGTGTTAATAGACCTCCGATAATTGGAATTAGGGGCTTTGCTGGATATGTTCCTTTGGCATAAGGGATCGGTAGACTTGTCCTATAAAGTTTGCGAACACTTTCGACTTTATTTTGAGCATATTCGACCAGATCAGCATTCATAGTTTGCTTTGCTTCAAAAATTGCATAAACACTTTCTGCCGGGATAATAGTTTGATTTTCGAATTGGAATACAAAAGGGGAGTATTGCCTATCAAATACAACCACATCCATTTGTTCACTGAAAACACCTTTACTATCTACGACATGAGCTGTAGAAGCCCGATATCTCTCCGGTAAATAGGTCTTAAATAAGTCGAGCCAAACGTTTTCACTTCCGTCACCTTTTGTTCCAGGATGAGCAAAAGAACTACGCACCGTCGATAGCCTATGTTCAATATCAGTATGTAGGTTTTCAAGCACTTTTGGTAAAGACCACTCACTCATGCGGAGTCCTCTTTAAATGGTGGCGTTGGTTCAATTGTATGGGTTATCTCCAATGCTCGTTTTGGATTGATGGCTTGAGTGGGATAAGCATCAAGTACAATTGCAGGTATGAGTCGCTGTGTTAAATCAGAAAATGTAAACCCATATTCACGCTTCCCTATTGGACCTGTGGCTTTAACAAGCGATTTTAATTGTTCTGACGTAAATCCAAGTTGGTGTAATACATCGCTTAGAACAGCTTCTCGCTGATTTTCATCTGGTCTGGAAAATGTAAGAATATCTGCGGCTCTTCTTTTGACCGCAGGATCAAGAGCGCTAACTCTGTTGGTACACATAATCACAGCAGCGGGAAGTTGACCATTTGCTATTCGATCAATCCCTCTGATAAAAGTATTTACACCAGCACGATCTTCGTGATGCATTTGTGTAGACTCTCTCGACTGAGCTAATGCGTCAGCTTCATCGACGAGAAGGATAACAGCACCACGAGCATTACCAGAGACAGGTTTAAGTTTTTGAGCCTCAGTAACGGTATACTCAAATGCTGACGAAATTAGCTGTGTCATTTCGCCAACACGCCCCTGTCCTCGGGTAGATAGGCTTAAGGGAAGGAGTGACACGTCAATGTTTTCCTGCCGAGCTACCGTGTCACCAATTGTTTCCGCTAGTTCAGATTTTCCGGAGCCGACATCACCAGCCAATACAATCAGCGGTGGGCGTCTTAATATCATATTTACCAATTGATCAGCACCTTGATGGTATTTGTTTGCCCAGTTTTCTAAATTTTTAGAGCTGACCAACAAACCCAGCATTTTTGAAAGGCGCGATATCTGATTGTCTAGACCAACCAGACGACTTAGTCGTTCTTGCGCCTCAAAATCGGGAAATGATGTCCGTCGTTCAAATAAATCATCGACTGAAGGTGTGGAGTTCATTAATAACTCCTTACAGTCGCACGAGATAGTGCTTTGCCGCCCGAAGAGTACGTTCGATCATTATCCAGGTACCCATTGATACTGGGTTCATCTGCTCCACCTCGTTGAAAGGGAAGCTCTTCTTTTTCAAATATTGACCTCTCTTCAGCTGTTAAATTATTCCACGTCGAACTATATGTAAGGTAACTGTAAAAATAAGCACCAGAGATATCTTTACCGGGCCGTACTCGTCCAGGATCATCATTTGCTGCACCATCTAAATCACTGGCAGTATATATTAGGGTAGGTTCTATCCAGCTATCACCCTTTTTGAAACCATAGGTAACTGTACCAAGATACCCGTATTTAAGAAGCTGAATTACTTCAGTTTCGTAATTTTCTATATCGGTGTCACTTGGCTTGCCATAAAATCGTTGCATGCGTTTTAAGTCCGTGGCGACTTTAGCTGCAATATGTTTTGCGTGTGTGATCGTAAAAGTGACTGATTCAGAAGCAGTATAACTGTAACTCATATTAACCTCATACCTGGAAGGATGAACCGAAGACTTTTTGCCAATAATAAACCGTTTCTTGTTTCGTGGGTGCTGATAATGCGGAATCAATGGCATCGCCAGCGTTCAATGCTGCATCGACAATCATATCTGCATTGGCCGATGTATACAGACTTCCTACGTTATTTTCAGCATTAACTGGATCGATAATTTTTACGGGGCCAGAAATTTGTCCGACGGTACTTGGTGCGTAGTAGTCACTAAATACAATTAGTTCGCGCATGTCGGTTGTTGCTATGTAGGTAAAGAAGCTCTGAAGTGCTTCGGGATAATCTGAAAAGTCCTGCCCTTTATCACTAAGGTGAGACAGGATCATTTCAATCATAAAAGACTTGAACCTAAAATCAGCGCGTTCACGTTTCTCTTTTTTTGCCCAAAACTTTGCAAGCCGGACTACCTGACTGAAATGGCCATTATTGCTTTGTTTACGTTTTTTAATGAAATCAAGATGTAGGGGGATGCTTGTCTTAAGAAATGAGCCATCATCCTGACTAACAAGATTACCAAACCACTGCGGATCTCCATCATATAGAATTGGAACGATATCCACATCAAGCCCAGACCCTTTAAATGATACAGAAATACTGTATGTTTGAGGTGTAACTTGGTCTGGCGTGAAATTGGGGAATGCTTTTCTCAGTCGTTCTATGATGTAGTCCAATAGCTTAGGGACATCTCTGGGTGCATCAGCACCACTTACATAGCACGCAATATCGATATCATTTAAAGACCTCAATGCTGTTCCCTTGGCCAAGCTGCCGGATACCATCATTTTCTTTAGGGTAAAATCAGGATGTTCATCCAAATAACCCTCAAGCTTTTCTCTCAATCGCCTGGCTTGGGCACGATATTCATCCGATTTGGCTTTAGGCAGATTTACCTTTTCTTGGGCAAATTTCGCAATATCGCTATGATTTATATGGGTTCGGGCCATTATTCTACCTGTAAAGTAATATATTGTGTTCGGAGTACAGAACCTAATTAAAACATGACAGGATTCGGTAGTCAATACTATAATGTATGCCTATACCGAACTATTTTAATTCAGGAGAGATGTTGTATGCCCACAGCACTAGGGTCGAAGATAAAAAAGCTTAGAGAAAAGAAACAATACACTCTTGAGAAGCTGGCTGAATTAACTGACTCCAGTAAGAGCTACATATGGGAGCTTGAGAACAAGAACCTCCCTAGACCTTCGGCTGACAAAGTGTCAAAAATTGCTGAACAGCTCGGGGTTACTATTGAATATTTACTGGATAATGAGGCAACTATTACTGTAGAAGATGCGGCTGATGCTAGGTTTTATCGAAAATATCAGCAGATGGATGAGAAGACTAAAACAAAAATTCGGTCGTTTGTAGAGTTATGGGACGAGGATGACGACTGAAAAAATGACTCCACAAAAGTGGGCTTACCAGCTAACGCATATTTTGAATGCTTATGCTGGCCAAGAACGCTTTCCAGTTGACGTAAAAGCTATTGCGAAAGATTTCTCTCACCACAAATACCCGGATGATCCCATATCAAAGATAAAAGGTGCACCATTACCAAAATTTGACGGGGGACTATATAAAGCACCGACAGGAAAAAAAGGTTGGGGGATTATCTACAATAATGCGATCGAGTCTAAGGGGCGGATCAACTTTACCCTGGCTCATGAATTTGGCCATTATTTGCTCCATAGGATCGATTATCCCGAAGGGATTGAATGTGGGGAACAGGATTTAGTTCGGTGGGATTCTGGCTACGCGAAAATTGAGCATCAAGCAAATGTTTTTGCAGCAAATTTATTAATGCCACTCGATGATTATCGTCGGCAGATAGATGCTAGCGCCAAAGTTAATTTGGATATGATTGGCCACTGTGCCGACCGATATGAGGTTTCACTTATAGCCGCGATATTACGTTGGATTGAATATTCAGGGCGACGGGCAATTATAGTTGTTTCACGAGATGGTTTTATTTGAATTAGTCTCGACTTAATCTGACACCTGACTTGCAAAAGTGAGGGTTACCGGTTTTGATAGCAGTGCGAACTTTAATCAAAACCAACAAAAGGTAACCCTCATGTTAAATACTAACGAAAAAATCATTAAGCACAAAGTCGGATTGCTGAATCTGGCCGAAGAACTGGGCAATGTCTCCAAAGCCTGTAAGGTCATGGGTTTGTCACGAGACACCTTCTATCGATACAAATCGGCTGTGGAAGAAGGCGGTGTCGAGGCGCTCTTCGAGCAGAGCCGCAGCAAACCCAATCCCAAGAACCGGGTGGATGAAAAGGTCGAGGCGGCGGTTATCCAGCATGCCCTTGATTTCCCCGCCCACGGCCAGCAACGCACCAGTAACGAGCTGCGCAAACAAGGCGTTTTTGTTTCGGGCAGTGGCGTGCGCAGTATCTGGCTCCGCCACCAACTGGCCAACTTCCGGGACCGGCTCAAGGCGCTGGAGGCCAAGGTGGCGGAAGAAGGCTTGATCCTGACCGAAGCCCAGGTCGTCGCACTGGAAAGGAAAAAGGATGATGATGCCGCCTGTGGTGAGATAGACACCGCCCACCCTGGCTATCTTGGTTCACAGGATACGTTTTACGTGGGCACCCTCAAAGGTGTTGGCCGTATCTACCAACAGACCTTTGTCGATACCTACAGCAAGGTGGCTTTTGCCAAGCTGTATACCACCAAGACACCGATTACGGCCGCTGACATGCTCAATGACCGCGTTTTACCCTTCTTTGAACAACACGACTTGCCAATGTTACGTATCCTGACGGACAGAGGCACGGAGTATTGTGGCAAAGCAGAGCAGCACGACTATCAGCTCTATCTGGCGCTGAGTGATATCGAACATACCAAGACCAAGGCACAGTCACCCCAGACCAATGGCATCTGCGAGCGCTTCCATAAAACGATCCTGCAGGAGTTTTATCAGGTAACATTTCGTAAAAAACTCTACGGGGATATGCAGACTCTGCAAAATGATCTGGACGAATGGATCAATTACTACAATAATGAACGGACCCATCAAGGCAAAATGTGTTGTGGGCGCACTCCCTTCGACACGATGATGGATGGGCAACAAATCTGGAAGGAAAAGTTTATCGCTTAAACTTCGCCTGACAGACACTCTGTCAAAATCGGTAACTGTCAGATCAAGTCTGAGTCACTACATTTTATTCTATGGGCTCGTTCTACCAAATCGGCTTTTCGAACAGGTATCTTTTATAGAACATCAAATCGACCACCCATAGTCATTCCCAGGGATTCTTTAGCTGCTAAACAAATAACATCGGAAAGCCAGAGAGTAGGTGTGAATATGCCTGCAGATGTTTGGTTTAAAGAACCTTGTGAAGAAATGGTCATTTTCTCTGAGCAGTATGACTTTGTGATATCAGTGATTCAATTTGAATAAAAAATTTGTCTACAAAACTCGGAGCAGGTCTTAGTATTCGCTAATATTGAAGTCTATGAGCGAAGTGGAACTGTTGTCGATGCTCAAGCCCAATTTTCAACCCTAAGCCCCGGCACCCGCTCAAATTCTTTCATATTATTCGTAATCAAGATCAAGCCCATTGCCCTGGCATGCCCGGCAATCATCATGTCATAAGGACCAATAGGTTTACCGATACGGTATAACTCGGCCCTGAGTTGTCCAAAATGTTCCGCTGCGTGTGCTTCAAATGGCGTGACTTCTAGACGTGCAATTAATCCCTCGATATCGGCAAGATTTTGTTCAGGTTGCGCTGATCGCTCGGTGCCATAAATCAGTTCCCCGAATGTGACGGCAGAGATGCACATCTGGTTTTCGTGTTGTTTGAAGGCCTGACGGACTTGTTCAGGACGGTTCTTGATAGTGTAAATAATGATGTTGGTATCAAGCATGTATTTCAACATGCTCAAAAGCCCTCGCGATCCTGATCAATGGGTTGGTCACGGTCAGTCATGAAGTCATCGGATACACCGGGACCCTCAAACCACTGATCCCAGGATTCACCGGCAGGGGTAATGATACGAGTATTGCCGATGGCCACAATATCCACTATTTTGATGGAGTCGGGTAAGGCCACTGGCTTCGGGAGGCGAACGGCCTGGCTTTTGTTACTCTTAAATAGAGTGGTATGGATGGTTGTCATCAGAATCACCATGTATATCCCAAAGGTATATCCAATTATAGCGGTCTAGCGGGATATATCAATAGTATATCCTCAGGTGGCGGTAGGGGGCTGATAAAATCTTGTGTGAGAATAGTAATCAACTAACATACTGAATATTCGAATATTATTCATTTTCTGGAACTCAAATCGAGGCTTTTGCTGACACATTGAGTGCGATTTTTATAAGCCACAAAAACAGGCCAACTGACGCGTTCCCTTGGGGACGCCATATAAACAAGAAACCCGGATATACGTAATGTGTATATCCGGGTTTTTTGTTTATGGGGTTTTAAAGTTGCTGTGGATCATGCTGTATAGCTAAACAGTCATGACATATCTTGACATGTCAGGTCAGTCGGGCTAAGTTTTGGGGATGGCCAATATCAAAATCAGCTCAAAAGTCGATGAAGCCGTCTGGGAAGATCTCAAACTGCTTGCCCAGGAGTCTCACCAAAATATCGCCGGAGTCCTCACGGAAGCGATCCAGGATTATGTGCGTAAGCGCAGAGTTCGTCCTGATGTTATGCGCCACCTGGAAGATTCGATTCGTGACAATGAAGAACTAGGTCATCTCCTTGCCAAATAATGCGGTCCGGTTTTTATCTTTGGATGAAGCCATCGCAATACACGAACGCCTGATTGAAGAATTTGGTGGACCAACGGGCATAAGGGACATGGGGATGTTGGAAAGTGCCTTGTATCGTCCTCAAACAGGCTATTACTCAGACCTTGCTGAAATGGCCGCCGCCTTGTTTGAGTCACTATTAATGAACCATTGCTTTGTAGATGGCAACAAACGGGCTGCCTATTTTATGACCGATATCTTCTTACGAACGAACGGTATGCAACTACAGGTAAAAGCCAAATCAGCACATCGCTTTTTGATTGGACTGCTTGAATCAAAACAAGTCGATTTTCAGCAAATACACGTCTGGATCAAGGCCCATCTGATTCGGACAAATTGACTTACCACGACCTGGGCAATGCGAAAAGCCAGAATCAAATCAACCCACAGGCTAAGACAGTTTCCAAACACCATACACCATTTTAAACCTGTTCTAAATCTCAAAACCGCTGAGAGGCCTATGCAACAAACCCATAAATAGGATATATTTGGTCAATTAGAATACAAAATAGAGCCAAGGATGCCGAATGTACGACAAGACTTTGATCAAAGACAACTTTGGTCAGCATTACACCATACAAACCTACGTCAACCCCCAGATTAGAGGCAGCCTGAGCCCCAAAGAGTTTCCGGATCAGCATCTGGCTCAGCAATTCGTACAGCGCCTGCAGGTGCCAATCGGCTACTGGCAAGGGCTAATGCACGATGTTGGCAGTATTGGCAGCCCCATGATGAGCGAAGCCGACGTGGTTTGTGCTGTCTGTGAACGCATCGTCAGCGGCCAACTCAAGATCTTCGCCATCAGCCCGCCAAACCTCTCATCCGATTCCCCCAAAAAACGCGCGATCCAGACCAGTGACAAGGTTTACCACTTCGTTCCCTCCGTTGAACAGCTGTTAAATAAAACCGAAACCAAACACTTTAACCGAGTGGAAGATGCCAAAATCTTCCTGCAAGAACTCAACTCCGATACCGAACAACTCAAAGGCATGGCCAGTGAACTGAATATTGCCATCCCCGTCACTGCCAACCCGGCCGAACTCAGCCAGGTCATTGCCGAATCCCTGGTAGCAGGTGATACCGTGGTGATGGTTGACACGATTACTTCAGCGACACCACAGGCAAAACTGGAAGCGGTTCTTGACAGTAGTGGTGTTGGGAATCAAAAAGCAGACCTTGGGCCTCATGAAACGGAGGAAGCTCCAAAACACTGGTTTGCTGTACAACTTGTTAATGAGGCTGACAAGCCCTATACGAATGAAACTTTTATAGTAAGCTTGAGTGACAAATCAACAACCAAGGTCGATGGTGGTAATCCCAATTATCGAAAAGAACAACTGCCAGCAGGAACGTGCAGTATAAAATTTGATGGTTTCTACAAGCAGATCGAAGAGTGGTTGGGGGAAAGGAGTCAGTAGTATGCCGAAAGAAAGCACAGCGCAATGGCACAAAGTCGATAATGAGTTTGCCAATCTGGATACAGATGTTGAGCATAAAATTATTGTTAAACGTGAAGCGATTCCACTCGTTTTCGTCCCAGGTATCATGGGAAGTGTTTTGAGACGTGCAGGTACGGATGGAACCCAAACGGGTGCAGATGGTTTGCCGGATATGCGTTGGAATCCAAGCAGCGCAGGGTTTATGGTGAGCAATTATTCAGGTGAGTCAGGTG
>Ga0209633_10002325_pt1 | contig 18484 bp, 22 predicted proteins | sample Cruoilmetagenom1_FD_187290 | JGI IMG/M metagenome (GOLD analysis project Ga0209633, IMG submission 187290) | Oil polluted marine microbial communities from Coal Oil Point, Santa Barbara, California, USA - Sample 1 (SPAdes) (version 2) | ecosystem: Environmental > Aquatic > Marine > Oil seeps ... | reverse complement strand
GGGGGGGGGGGGGGGAATAAACAAAGGCACTTCAGCCATTTAGATACCCTCATCCCAACCTTCTCCCGCAGGGAGAAGGAGTACCCATCTCAATTCAACAGCATTGCAGCCAAGGGAAGGGGAGGCACAAACGCGCACAAAAAAGCCTCTTGGCGTATCCGCCAAGAGGCTTTCGCAAAGCTTAAACGACAGCTAAGATATCCTTAGAACTTGAAGCCCAGATAGCCGCCGGCGGTCAAACCGTTGGTGCTGACACCGGAAAGCACCTGGTTGTTGAAGCCATAGTGGTAACGACTATCGATACCGACAACCATATTTTTCCACACATTGTACTCGGCGCCGGCGCCGAACTGGACGCCTGCATTCAATACGGTCACACCATCCGACGGCGGGCTGATCACGTGAATGTCGAAGCCGATCGGAATGATCCATGGCTGAAATTTGCTGTCAGGCATGAATTTGATCTTGGGAGAAGCCGACAGGGTGAACTGGGTCACGGTCACAGAACCGACCGGCTGCAGTGGTCCGACATTAAGCCCAGTCCCACCGGGGGCACCGGGATTCACTACTAGCGGGTTAGTCAATGTCGCCGGAACATTGTTCGCCGTTGCCACCAGAGTGGTGCCGACCGTTTGGCCAATCGCGTTCAGGTTGGTTCTGCTGAACTGCTTGTAATCAAAAATAATTTCGCCCCAGAGGTTGGCGCCGTCCCACAATCCAAACAGATCCTCGGTCAGCTGGTGTTCGATGCCTGCACCGACATAAAAGCCTTCCTTGCCACTGTTGGTGCCCACCAACTGCTGAACCGACACCAGCAGATCATTACGCCGGTTGGTATCATTCCGCGCATAACCGCCGCGGAAGAAAATCATGCTGTCCATCTTCACCGGCCGACGCTCAAGCAGAGCAACACGCTCGTCCAACGCCGAATCCTGATTACAGCATTCGGCCAACCGTCCTTCCAGATCCCTCAGCTGACGCTGCATATCCAGAATCTGCTGCTGCAGCTGCATCGTCATGTCGTCCATGCCGCCTTCCATCGCGTCTGCGAAGACCGCTTGGGAAGCAAACAATGCGGTTGCTGCAGCGATGGAAACGGTCGCACGTGAAGTCAATTTGCGAATGTTCATCATCTTATCCCCCCTTAGGGTGTTTGTTGCAAAGAATATTTTCCGTTGCGCATTCACAACAGGAAAACAACACTATTCTAATTGTAGCAAAGTTTTTTTTCAACAACAAATCTTTTATTGAACAAACGCTCTTATTTCTTCATTCAAATCAATGCTACAGTCGACGCCGTTCGACGCCCATCGGGTCCTGTAGCCAAAATACAACAGAAGGAAGGCATGAAGCTTTTTACACACTAAGACGCTGTTCAAGGTTGCTTTATACACCACATTCACTCGTAATACAATAGACGAACACACAACACACAACACACAACAGAGACAATCATGTCAGACATCATCATCGTCGGCGGAGGCATCAGCGGTCTGCTGACCGCTCGCGAGTTCTCGATCCGAGGCGCTTCAGTCACCCTTCTCGAACGGCAGTCCATCGGCAAGGAAGCCTCCTGGGCGGGCGGCGGCATCCTTTCGCCCCTCTATCCCTGGCGGCAAAACGAAGCGATCGCGCCGCTTTGCATCGATAGCCTCGCCCGCTATCCGCAACTGGCCGAAACGCTTTACGGCGACACCGGCATCGATCCCCAATGGACGCAAAGCGGGCTGCTCATTCTCGATAATCCCGATCTCGCGAAGGCCGAAAGCTGGTGTCAAAACCATGCGATACCCTACGAACTGGCTGACACGCCGGCCATTGACAGGCTGGCGCCGGGACTCGACTATAGCGCCGACAACCCGCTTTGGCTGCCGAACATCGCACACATCCGCAACCCAAGATTGCTGAAAGCCCTCCGGGCCGATCTCGAAGATCGCGGTGTCACGCTGCTGGAAGACCATGAAGTCACCGCCCTGGAAAAGCGCGACCATCGCATCTGCCGGGTCCAAACCCCGCAGGGCGCATTCAGTGCGGACCTTATCCTGCTCACGACCGGCGCGTGGTCAGGGCGGTTGTGGTCCGATTTGTTTCCGCGTCTGCAAATTACCCCTGTGAAAGGGCAAATGATCGTGTTTGAAGCGGACCCCAAGCTGCTGCAACCGATGGTCCTGGACCATGGCCGCTATTTGATTCCACGGCGGGACGGCCATATCCTGGCGGGAAGCACGATAGAACATTCCGGTTTTAACAAGCACACCACCCAACAGGCGCGCGACGAACTGGAACAGTTCGCCTGCTCGCTCTGTCCGGCACTGCGCCATTATCGCATTCAGAAACAGTGGGCCGGTTTGCGGCCCGGCACCCCTTCCGGCATTCCCTATATCGCCCGACACCCCACGATCGAGAATTTGGGCTTGAACTGCGGCCACTTCCGCAATGGTCTGGTCATGGGACCCGCTTCAGCAGCCCTGATCGTCGATCTGATGCTCGGCTGTCCCAGCTCGATTCCGGCGGAACCTTATTCATTCGATACACCGCATTGAATCGAACCGCTCACGGAGCCGCGCGCCCCGGTTTTTTGTTAAACTATTTCGAAAACAATCACCGGAAAAGGCATACACCATGACGAATTCAACCAAACGGGAACGGCTGAGAAAGCTGGTCGAACAACGATGTCTTACGGCGGGTGCCGACGTCACGTTGAGCGGCGGCAGTCACTCTTCATTCTATTTCGACTGCAAGGCCGCAATGTTGGATGGCGAATGCCTGACTCTGATCGTCGACGGGCTGTTGGATGAGATCGGTGCCCTGCCGTCCGCGCCGTCAGCGATCGGCGGATTGACGATGGGCGCCGATTTTATGGTATCCGCGCTGATCGCGAAGGCTTATGAAATCGGGCACCCGACGATTCACGGCTCAATCGTCCGCAAAGAGCCGAAACGGCATGGCACCCGAAACCGCATCGAGCATCAGTTGAGCCCGGGCACGACGATCGTGGTGGTCGACGATGTCATTACCAGCGGCGGCTCGATCCGGCAGGCCTGTGAAGAGTTCCAACGGGAGGGTTATGAGATCGTCGGCATTCTCGCATTGATCGACCGCCAGGCGGGTGGTAAAGAAAGCCTGGAAAAAGATTATCGGCTTCCTGTCCGCGCGCTGTTTACGACAGAGGATTTTCCTGCCCTGCGGAAAACGGAAATCGCCTGAGTTGATTAGCCCCATGTAGGGCGGATGCCCGAAGGGTGATCCGCCAGGCGGGCAGCGTACCCAGCGATTCGGGGCGGATGTTGGGTTACGGCGCGCATAAAGGCCGGTGAAAACCCGAAGGGAAGTTGCCATGCGCGCCGACCCAACCTACTGGAACTCGGCGATTGTGGCCGGTCAACGAATATGAAAGAATCTCCCTTCTGGCGAAAAAAAAAGCTGCACGAGATGACCCTCGAGGAGTGGGAGTCATTGTGCGATCACTGCGGCAAATGCTGTTTGCACAAATTGGAGGATGAAGAGACCGGTGAGATCGTATTCACCAGCGTCGCCTGCGACCTGCTGGATATCGAGACCTGCCGCTGTACTCAGTATGCGACGCGATGCCGGCAGGTTCCCGACTGCATCGACCTGCGGTCGGACCGCTTCACACAATACCATTGGCTGCCATCGACCTGCGCCTACCGGCGATTGGCCGAAGGGAAAGATCTGCCGACGTGGCACCCGCTGATCGCAGGCCAAAACGACTCCGTTCATGAGGCCGGGGTCTCCATACGCAGCTATGCCATAAAGGAGTCAGAAGCCGAAAGCCTACTACAGCACGTTATCGAGTGGGTGAGTTAGGCGATTGTCGGAAAATAATAGCCCGGATTGCGCAGGATTTTGGTTCGTCTTCAAGGCGCGACAGCAGGCGCATAGTCGGACTATGTAACTGCTGTCGCAACGCAGAAGACGGACGAAAAGACAAGCAAGACGGGCTATTATTTGACAGAAATCGCCTTAAAATTCGGCATCTCACCATCACGCAACCAGATCTCACGCTCTTCGTCGTAGCGCCACACCTGCTTATCGATCAGAACCTGTTCCCTGCCGTAATCTTCGTGATAATAACGAATCTCGACCGTTTGATCGATCCTGTGTTCCTCTTCAGAAACCACCGGACGGCCGACCGGCTCATACGCAGTCACTTTGATCTCCTGCAGATAATCAAAATCCGGCGCCCTCGCAGGCTCCTTCTGCAGTGCATAGGCCTCGGGATAAAGCCCCCAACGAATGGCCTGTTCATACTGTCTGAGCGTGTTGTCGAGGCGCACTTGCCGGTTGTTGGCGGCGCAGGCCATCAGCAGCAGCGGCAATAACAGGATCACGACCACCTTTTTCATCTATTCATCGACCCACTTCTGCAGGACTTCGATCAGGCCTCGCGCCTGATCTTTGCTGGAAATGTTGAATTTTGATTTCTGCTGGTAGACGCCATCCCTTTTCTGATAGCGGCGGATCGTATATTTATCGGGACTATAAGCTTCTTTCCTGCGGTCCCACTCCCGGTACTTGAATAGGACGGTCGCCCAAGCACCCTTGGTCAATACTTTTTTATCCAGTTCTTTCACCGTCTGGATTTCTCCATCCGTATAGTCGACGGTCAAATCTTCCACGTTCGAGGCCATAGTGCTTCTCGTCAGTTCAGGTCAAAAAAACGATTGTTTTGATGTTTCAGGTGCGCGGGCAAATCTTCATGAGCAGCCGACACCAAACGACACGGTTCAACCGATCAGGTGGTCAACAATCGGTCGAGTTCCCGCAGCAATTCCAGCAAGCGATCGGTATCCTTTTCCACGAACCGCAGCGCCTCCTCCGCATAGGGCGCAACGTCGCACTGCCTCGGCAGCGGCTCAGCCGCCTCGATCAGTGCTTTCATACGCACGATCAAAACAAACTGAATCCATTGCGTCAGGTTGAGCGTATCATAACAAAACGGCAATGCGCTGTTGAGTGCTTCAGGGGATGGCGGACGCTCTTCCCAAAGCCCCAACCGACGCAGCTCCTGTTCTATTCCAAGCAGCCGGTCCGCTATCTCGTTATAACGATCGGCCATCGATTTTTTCGAATAAACCGACCGAAAGCGCGGCTCCCGTCACCCGTGGGTATGATTTTCACCGTCTCCAACAAGACCGCATCGATCACCGAAACGTTATTGTCGAACCAGTTGGCGACATACACGTGCCGATCATCGGGATGGGTCGCAACCCCTTCCGGCTTGCCGCCGACATCGAGGGTCGCAATCACCTCAAACGTGCCGGTGTCGATGACCGACACCGAATTGTCATCCTGGTTGGTGACGAACAGCCGCGTATCGTTCACCGCCAGCGCCGTCGCATAGGGCAGGCTTTCGACCGGCACCGTCGCCACCTTTTTCATATCGAGCGCATCGAGTACGGTGACATCATCGCTCTCGACGTTCGCCACATAGAGCCGTTTTCCATCCGCGTCGATCGTCAAACCGAACGGGTGCCGGCCAACATCGGCTGTTGCGATGACGGCGAGCGTTTTCACGTCGATTTTCGATACCGAGTCGCTCAACCGGTTGGCCACATACAAGTACTGGTTGTCCGAACTCACCTCCATCCCCGAAGGCGATTGTCCGACCCCGATGCGCCCGATCTGCTGCAGAGAAGCCGCATCGAATACAAAGACTTCATTTTCATACCAGTCGGCCACATAGATCCGTTGTCCGGCCGGACCCACCGCAATGCCCAAAGGACCGCTGCTGACAGGCACGGATGCCAGCAGCTCATGTCGCCTGCCGTCCAGCACGGAAAAGCTTTTACCTTCCGGATTGGTGATATAAACGCGCGCACCATCGCCCGTGACAGCGACCCCGGCCGGCTTCGAGCCGACCCGAACCGTCTTGGCTACCGCCCCGCTGGCGGTATCGATGATCGATACGGTGTTGTCGAGTTGATTGGTAATATAGGCATAGGGCCCCGCCACCGCAGGAGCGGCAAAAAAAACTGCGGCGGCAATGATGACCGCCACAGTTTTGCTCGAATCGAGGAGAGCGATCAAAACAGAGGCTTATTTCGCTTCGGCGATTTTTTTCAAATTCTCGAGCCCCACCTGCAGCACCGTTTTCACCGCACTATTTGCCGCCTCCTCATTCAGCTCTTCAGGCGGATTATTGTTCATATACCCCCGGTAAAAGGCCGCTTTCCAGATCACTTCGGAACCGTCCCCCTTGCCTTTGACCGTAATGCTGGCCGAATAATTGGTGACCGGCAGCACCTTGACGGCTTCTTCCTTTCCGGAATACTCGATGGTTTTGACGGTGCTCATATCGGTGATCTTATAAGCGTACGACATCTTTTTTGCATTGTACTTTTTCAGCTTTTCGGTAATCGTGCCGCCGTCCTTCAATGTCAGCACCCGAACCGCCCCCTTTTCGTTTCCGCCTTCCACGGTAGTCTTTTCCACGTTCGGGTGCCAGCTCATGTCGCCATAATCCTTGATCACGTCCCACACCGCTTCAGGCGGTGCATCGATGGTGATGGCTTCCATCAATTTCTGACGAACCGGCCCATGAGCACTCGCCGAAGCGGCCCACAACAGCATGAAAACAGAAATGGTCAAAGCGAATTTTTTCATTGTGACTCCAAATTTAAGGTCCGGAATAAAATCGTTTAGGGTGACATACCTGTTGTAGAGAAGCAAATTGGATTTGCGCGGGCCGACAATGCAAACAACAAGAAAAGGTCACTCCAAATCCAGCGCCTTCGCGTAAGCCTCCAGCTCCTCTAGGATGCGACACTGCGCCGGCGTGCACGCCGAATCACCCTTCAGCTCCTTCAATCGGTTTCGATAGTCCCGCAAAACGATGCTGCCGCCGCGGCCCTTGATCGTCAGGCGCTCCCGACGGAATCGATTCCAGCGCGCCAGTTCCTTTTCATTCAGCGCCTCGGGATAGTTGCGCGCACGGTAGCGGAACAGCATTTCAGGCAGGCGGGCATCCTGAAACGGCGGTTCGATGGTCCGCAGCTCATCAGGAGAGAGCGAGCGCACGCGGTCCATGAGGGCTCTATCCCGGTCGCTGAAAAAACCGCCGCTGTAGAGCATCAGGTCGGAATCGTCGTCAACCGGACGATCGCGCTGTTCGAACACAGCCTGTAGTTTGGCAGCCAACCCCCTACTCTCTTTGAGCTTTTGCAGGTTGGCATGGCACCACCCTACATCGATGTTCAGCCGTTCCGCATCGGCTGGCCGCATCACACCAACCGGCACCACTACGGGACAATGATTGATGTGGATAGTCTTCAGCGCAATCCGGTCCACGTTCTCAGGCAGTCGGTCGGCCGGCATGAACAGGCGCTCCCGGATCCCTTCCGGCGTCAAATCGAATAAAGGGGCAGGATCGGCGCTCAGATCATACACGATGATTTCGTTTCGATTGACCGGATGCTCCGCCAACGCGACCACCATGGCGATGCAATTTCGGGAGGCCGGATATCTGCCCGAGATATGCAGCACAGGCGTCATCGATCCGAGCCGCAGCAGCTGCGCGACCTGGTGCTTGCCCCGATGCTGGAAAACAAAATCGTACAGCTTTGGCTGACGCTTCTTGATCAAACGCGCCACGGCAATGCTGGCTGTTACATCCGACAACGCATCATGCGCGGCGTCATGGCGAATGCCGTTGACCTCCGTGATCCGATCGAGCCGAAAACTGGATGTGCCATCTTCACGGTCGGGCCACTCGATCCCGGCCGGACGCAGCGCCCGGGTCAGGCGCAGCGTGTCGATAATGTCCCAGCGGGAATTGCCGTTGCGCCACTCGCGCGCATAGGGATCGAAAAAATTCCGGTACAGCGCATGGCGGGTAACCTCATCATCGAAGCGAATGCTGTTGTACCCGACCCCGCAAGTCCCCGGCCTGGCCAGTTCCTGATGCACACGCGTTATGAATTCGGCTTCGCACACCCCTTCCTGCGCTGCTTTTTGCGGGGTGATGCCGGTTACGAGACAGGCCTCCGGCTGCGGCAACATATCATCCGCCGGCTTACAATACAGGACCAGCGGCTCACCGATCACGTTCAACTCCGCGTCGGTGCGCATCCCTCCGAATTGAGCGGGGCGGTCGCGTCTCGGGTCGGCACCGAAGGTTTCGTAATCGTGCCAATAGAGCGTCACCAGCATAGGCAAGCGGGGCAGCGCCGAAACCGGGTGTGTTTCAACGCTTGAGAAAAGTCGATCGAGCGACTATTTGAGTGAAAGCAGCGCCCGCAACACGTCCACCCGGCTGATCACGCCCACGAGTTCGACGTCTGCCATCACCGGAAAATTTCGCGCCGTCGTGTCCGAAAACTTCTCCGCCGCATCCACGATGCTCGTTTCGGAATCGATCGCCGGGATCTCACGGCTCATATACTCCTCGACCTTTCCCCCAAAATTCTGATTATAGGCGGAGTCGAGCACGACCCGCATGGCATCCACCTCGGTGAACATGCCAACCACGTTGCCGTGCGGGTCGGTCACCGGCGCACCGGTAATCCGGTGGTGCATCAATTGTTTGATCGCCTCGATGATATCCATATCGGTTTTCAGGGTGACGAATTTCGTCGTCATGAAATCTTTGACCTTTACTTTTGTAAGCATGCCGCTTCCTCCATCTCTTTCTTCCGTCTTTTTTCGCATTTCGTTGCACAGACGCATGCGCTACTGTTCGCGCCGCCGCAGCTCCCTTTGATGGCACTGCGGCCGAACACGACGCCGATCGCCATGCCCGCCATGACCACCGCCATCACAAGAAAAGTGATTAGAAAAACCGTCATGATTTCACCTCATCGATGTTGAAAAAGCGGTCGTACTTTTTTCGATAAAACCGTTCGCCGCCTTGATGATAAACAATGCCGCCCATGCGTTCTGCTCCGCCAGGACGAATCCCTCATCAGGCCCAAGAACCATCAACCCGGTCGCCAGTGCATCCGCTGCCATCGTAGTATGACTCAGTACGGTCACCGATGCCAGTTTATGCGCAATTGGGCGCCCGGTTCGCGGATCGATGGTATGCGAAAAGCGCTCTCCACCGACCTCGATATAGCTGCGATAATCCCCGGAGGTGGCGACGGCCATGTCATCGAGCACCAATACCTTCTGAACGACCCGTTCTCCGGCCGACGGTTTCTCGATCCCGATGCGCCACGCATCGCCCCGGTGACTTTTTCCTTTGACTCTCAATTCACCGCCGATTTCCACAAGATAATCCTTAATTCCCACCGATTCAAGGTAATCCGCCACGCGATCGACGCCATACCCTTTCGCAAGGGCGGAAAGATCGATATAGATCTCAGGCAGCAGCTTTCTGACGGATGGTGGTTCTTCGCGGGCTTGCAGATTGCGATACCCGCACTTATGCAAACGTGCAGCAATTTCTGAGGCCGACGGCAGGTTATCACCATCTCTCTCCTCCGGGCCGAACCCCCATAGATTCACCAAAGGACCGACGGTCACATCGAACGCCCCGTCGGTCAGGCGACTGATCCGCTGTGCCTCCGCAAGAACTGTCACCAGCTGATCGGAAACGGGCAGCCAGTCGGTGGACCGGCTTTGATTCAGGCGTGACAGCTCGGAATCCTCCAGAAACGTGGACATGCTGCTGTTCACGTCACTCAATCGCCGATCGATGCCTGCTTTCAGTTCATCGGCCTGGACAGTGTTCGCCATGACGGCGACAGTGACATTGAAGGTCGTGCCCATCGTCCAACCGCTGTATCGAAACGGCGCCTGCTCGTGGTTCCCGTTCGAACAGCCCCCCAAAAGCAAAACGAGGAACACGCCAACCAGGCATGCTCCTCGTTTTTTCGACCAACAATTATCCGAGCGGCCGTCAGCCGCCGAAATCATCAAGCATGATGTGTTCGCTCTCAACTCCTAAGTTTTCCAGCATATTGATGACCGCAGCGTTCATCATCGGCGGCCCGCACATATAGTATTCGCAGTCCTCCGGAGCCGGATGATCCTTGAGATAATGTTCATAGATAACGTCGTGAATGAAGCCGGTATAGCCTGTCCAGTTGTCTTCCGGCTGCGGTTCGGACAACGCGCAGTGCCAGGTGAAGTTTTCGTTTTCGGCCTGCAGCGTATCGAAATCATCGACATAGAACATCTCACGCTTGCTGCGCGCGCCATACCAGAAGGTGATCTTGCGCTTGGTCTTGAGACGGCGCAACTGATCGAAGATATGCGAACGCATCGGCGCCATACCGGCTCCGCCGCCGATGAAGACCATTTCGTTGTCGGTCTCTTTGGCGAAAAACTCACCGAACGGACCGGAAATGGTGCATTCGTCACCCGGCTTCAGATTAAAAATATAGGAGGACATGATGCCCGGCGGTGCATCCGGAGCATTCGGCGGCGGCGTCGCGATGCGCACGTTCAGCATGATGATGCCCTTCTCCTCCGGGTAACTGGCCATTGAATACGCCCGCATACAATCTTCTTTCGCATTGGACACATAACGCCACAGATTGTACTTGTCCCAGTCGTCACGAAATTGCTCTTCGATATCGAAATCCGAGTAGCGCGCCACATGAGGCGGACACTCGATCTGAATATAACCGCCGGCTCTGAAATCGACATTTTCACCCTCAGGCAGATCCAGCACCAGCTCTTTGATGAAGGTGGCCACGTTGTGGTTGGAACGCACCGTACATTCCCACTTCTTGACGCCGAACACCTCTTCCGGGACCTGGATTTTCATGCTTTGCTTGACTGCAACCTGGCAGGCCAGGCGGTCGCCTTCGACGGCCTCCCGCTTGGTGATGAGCGAAGTCTCGGTCGGCAGAATCTCGCCGCCGCCTTCGAACACCTTGACCCGGCATTGGGCGCAGGTCCCGCCCCCGCCGCAGGCAGACGGCACAAACAGCCTGACATCAGCAAGCGCTGTCAATAGTTTGGAGCCGACCGGCACATGAACGGTTTTTTCGTCGTTGATCAGGATTTCAACGTCGCCCGAGGCGACCAACCGGGACTTCGCCCCCAGAATGACGAAGACCAGGGCGATGACAATGAATGTAAAGAAAAAAACGCCTAAAACGATTTCCAGCATGCTCAATGATCCCTACAGTTGAATTCCAGAAAAAGCCATAAAACCGAGCGACATCAGGCCGGCCGTGATGAATGTGATGCCGAGCCCCTGCAAACCATCAGGAATATCACTGTATTTCAGCTTTTCACGCACCCCGGCCATCGCCGTAATGGCGAGCGCCCAACCCAGACCGCTGCCGACACCGTAGACGAGGCTTTCGTTGAAATTATAATCCCGCTCGATCATGAAAAGGCTGCCGCCAAGAATCGCGCAGTTCACCGTAATCAGCGGCAGGAAAATGCCCAACGCATGGTAAAGAGCCGGAAAGAAGCGGTCGAGGGTCATTTCCAGAATCTGCACAATCGCGGCAATGACACCGATGCAGCTCAGCAGGGCAAGAAAGCTCAGATCCACATCTGGCAGCCCCACCCATGCCAGCGCGCCCTCCCGGAGCAGATAGTGATAAATCAGATTATTGGCGGGTACGGTCAACGCCTGCACAACGAGCACGGCGATGCCCAATCCCAAAGCGGTCGAGATTTTCTTTGAGACAGCGAGAAAGGTGCACATACCCAGAAAAAAGGCAAGCGCGAGGTTCTCGATGAAAACCGCCTTGACGAATAAGCTGACTAAAGCCTCCATCAGTGCACCTCCACGCCGTGTGCGGTCGGTATGATTTCATAGTCCGGCTTTTCCACCTGGGCCGGCTTCCAGGCACGAATTGCCCAGATCAACAGACCGATGATGAAAAAGGCGCTGGGGGGCAGCAGCAAAAGGCCATTGGGCACGTACCAGCCGCCGTCCTGCACCACCGGCAGGATCTCCATGCCAAGCAGCTTGCCGGAACCGAACAGCTCGCGTATCACCGCCACCACGATCAGGATCACACTGTAGCCGAGCCCGTTGCCCAGCCCATCGTAGAAGCTCGCCAGCGGCGGATTCTTCATCGCATACGCTTCGGCACGTCCCATGACGATGCAGTTGGTAATGATCAGACCGACGAAGACCGACAGCTGCTTGCTGATCTCATAAGCAAACGCCTTGAGGATCTGATCGACTACGATCACCAGTGATGCAATAATCGTCATCTGTACGATGATCCGAATACTGCTGGGGATGTGGTTGCGGATCATCGCGATCAACGCGCTGGAACAGGCGGTCACGGCCGTCAACGCCAAACTCATGATCAGCGCCGTCGACAGCTGCGATGTTACCGCCAGCGCCGAACAGATGCCGAGCACCTGTAATGTGATCGGATTGTTGTCGACGAGCGGATCGAGAATCACTTTTTTGGTATCGCTGCTCATAAGATCACCCCTTTTCTGAACGAATTTTTTCGAGATAAAGCGCATAGCCCTGGCGGCCCATCCAGTAACGGACCAGATTGGTGACGCCGACGCTGGTCAGCGTCGCGCCGGCGAGGCCGTCCACCTGGTATTCGGCGCCGGGCCTGGAAGGATCGACATTGCCTTTGATCAAACCCAGTCTCGGCTCGCCGCTTTCGTCGAAGACCTTCTTGCCTTTCCACAGCGCACACCATTTGGGATTGACCACTTCCCCGCCAAGGCCGGGCGTTTCCGCCTGATCGTAGAAATTGATCCCGATGACGGTCTCGCCATCGCCTTCCAGCGCCAAAAATCCGTACATGGTCGACCACAGACCGTAGCCGTGAACCGGAAGAATAATCGCTTTCACTTGCCCGCCTTCCTTCAAGAGATAGACCTTGGCATAATTTTCCCTTCGCTTGATGCCGGCGATGTCCTGCTTTCGCTCGATGGCAACGCTCATCGTCGAATCCTTTGCCGCTTTGCGCTGATCATAAGTGCCCGCGTCGACGGTATCGACATACTCGCCTGTTTCCAGATCAACGACCCTGGTCTCGAACTGCTTGAAGGCTTCATCAATGTCTTCACCCTCTTCCAAAAGCCCGACCACGTCGAGAATGTTCTTCTTCATATCGAGGGCTTTGTTGCTCACTTGCAGCGGTTTCAATGCAACCGCAGAAGCCGACACGACGACGGCGCAAGCAAAACAGAGGGCCAACGCGACCATCACTGTTTTTTCGAAGCTGTCGTTCGGCAGAGAGAGCACCTTCTCGGCATAGCGCTTCGACCACTCGACCAGCCGGTCGATGGTCTCGCGAAACTGCTGTTGTTTGGTATCGTTTTGACTAGGCATGACGTCTGGCCCTTCTTCTGATATTTGCCTGAATGACGAAATAATCGATCAGCGGTGCAAAGATATTTGCGAACAAAATCGCGAGCATCATCCCTTCCGGGAAAGCCGGGTTGACGACGCGGATCAGCACCACCATCACACCGATCAAAGCGCCGAAGATCCAGCGCCCGGTATCGGTCATCGCCGCGCTGACCGGATCGGTCGCCATGTAAACCATGCCGAAAGCGAAGCCGCCCAGCGTCAGGTGCCAATACCAGGGCAGCGAAAACATCGGATTGGTGTCGCTGCCAACGATATTGAACAACAAGACCGTCGCCACCATGCCGGCGAACACGCCGAAGATGATCCGGTAGGAAGCCACCCCGGTATAGATCAGAAAAGCTGCGCCCAGCAGACAGGCCAGCGTCGAGGTCTCACCCAGTGAGCCTTGAATGGTCCCGAAAAAGGTCTGCATCCAGCCGATTCCGGCATCTTTGATCGCATCGACGCCGCCGTTTGCCGCCAGACTCAAAGGTGTGGCGCCGCTGAAGCCGTCCACCGCCGTCCAGACCGAGTCGCCGGACATCGATGCCGGATAAGCAAAGAACAGAAAGGCACGGCCGGTCAACGCCGGATTGAGGAAATTCTTGCCGGTTCCGCCGAACACCTCCTTGCCGATCACAACGCCGAACGATATCCCCAATGCCACCTGCCACAGCGGGATATCCGGCGGCAGAATCAGTGCGTACAACATGGAGGTCACCAGAAACCCCTCATTGATCTCATGACCGCGCACCTGAGCGAAGATCACCTCCCAGATGCCGCCGACCGCCAGGGTAACAACATAGACCGGGAAGAAATAGAGCGCTCCATGCAGCATGCAGGCAATCGGATTGCCGGGGTTGTAGCCGAACCAGTCGAGAATCGCGCCGCGCCAGCCGGGGACGGACTCGACACCTAAGCCCGCCATCGCCGCATTGGCCTGATAGCCTGTGTTATACCAAGCCATCAGCACACAGAAAGCCGTCGCGATAACCACATAGGTCATCGTCCGCTTCAGATCCAGCCCATCGCGTACATGGGTCGTGCCTTTGGTGACATCGGGCGGCGTGTACAGAAAGGTATCGACCATCTCGAACAGGCCGTAATATTTCTCGAAGCGCCCGCCTCTTTCGAAATGCGGCTGAACATAATCCAAATAACGTCTTAACCTGGACATTACCCTTCCTTCTCAATCTGCGTTAAGTTTTTTCTTAGCACCGGGCCGAAATCGTGCTTGCCGGGATCGATGAATGTGCACAGAGCCAGATCCTCTTCATCCAATTCAAGGCAACCGAGCGCCTGCGCCTGATCGGTGTCGCCGACGACCAATGCCTTCAACAGCGGCGTCGGCAGAATGTCCAGCGGCATCACCGATTCATAGGCGCCAATCGGCACGATCGCGCGCGGGCTGCCGTTTTTCGAGGTGGTGAGCACAAAGCGGCGACCGCTCTTTCGGTCCCGGCTCGAGAGATATACATTCAGCGCCGAGTACTTGTCTCTGCCGGGTTCGATCCATCCGAAAAACTCTCTCTCCCGCCCCTCCGGCAGCACGGTGATCTGATAATGGTAGCGGCCTAAATAAGCCGCCCAGGCAACCGCATGATGCCCATGCAGGACCGAGCCGGAAATGACGCGGCATTCGGACGGCTTGAGTTCGCCCTTGACCAGATCCTCGGTGCTCGCCCCGAGTCGGGTACGGATCAAACGGGGCTTTTCGACTTGCGGACCGGCAAGAGAAATCACCCGTTCGACATCCAATCGGCCAGTGGTAAACAGCGCGCCGATCGAGATAATCGCTTGATATTTCGTCGACCAGACGGTTTTTCCGGCACTCACCGGATCCAGAAAATGGATATGGGTTCCCGCAAGACCCACCGGATGCGGCCCATCGAATTCAGCGACAATCACCGAATCGCTGTCACACACCGGGATATCCGTCCCCGGCGCCTTGCAGACGTACACCTTGCCGTCGGTCAGTTTGGAGATCACCCGCAGCCCGTTGATAAAATCCTGTTCCCGTTCCTTAATGATCGGATCGACATCGGCGGCCAATGGATTGCTATCCATGGCAGTCACAAAGATCGAGTGCGGCGTGCTGTGAGCGGACGGCACCTTGCCGTAGGGTCGACACCGAAACGAAGTCAACAAGCCCGACGCCAGCAAATTGGCTCGAACCTGCTCAGCGGTCAACTCATAGAGCTCCACCTCATCGTAGGATTGAAAGGTCTGCTCCTCATCGCCGTCCAATTCAACCACGATTGCCTGCAGCACCCTTTTGGGACCGCGTATGATGGAACGGACAACGCCCGCTCCCGGAGAGGCATAATTCACCTCCGGGTTGGCTTTATCGGTCAGAAGCGGCTGCCCGAGTTTCACGCGATCACCCTCGTTGACCAGCATTTTCGGCTTCAGCCCTACGTAATCCTTACCGAGCAAGGCAACCGTTCTTACCCTGCCGCCATCGTCGTATATGACTTGCTCAGGCTCGCCCGAGATCGGTAAATCCAAACCTTTTCTTGTTTTAAATAACATCTTCAACCCGAGAAATTTCGGCCCAAAAATCCCCTTAAACCCGTTCCCGTTCGAGAAAGAGCACAAAGACTTAAAGGAGGTGAATGAAAATCAGTTACTTCAGATATAACCCAGTGTAACGTCTCAAAAAAAGGGGGCCACTGCCAGAATGAGGCGGTGAAGCGGGATGCTGCCACCCGGATCATTGAGAGCTTACCAGCCGCTTATTAAAGCATAAAATCGGAATGATCACAACGGCAAAGAGGCGCTCTCTTGCACGATGCGCAACACGCTTTGGCTAACATACAACATGCTGCAGCCTGCAGCAGTCGTTTGCCAAAAGGTCGCAATACTTGGTTGACTGGCGAGCGGTCGCGAATGCGTCCGCGGAATGGTTAAGGCGGGTCAGAGGGAATGTCCAGTGGAGTGGACAGCCCCCTCTTCCCCGCGGAACAGTTTTCATGGATGCGAGTGAATCAGCCAATCTGCAGCTAGGGGCGCGCAGCCCATTGAGGATCGAGGATCAACGCCGATACGACAGACCAGAATTCGATCATTGCCCGCACGACGGCGGACAAACGGCTCTGACTCTCTTTTTATTCTATCGATTGACGGTTCGTTGCTGACTTTCCAAGGCCTTCCGCTCGTCTTGTACGCGTTCTTTTTCCAACCACATCAATGCAACAAAGCCAATTAGAAAAGCAAAGAAGGAAGCAACCACCAGCGGGGCTGCAAACGGAAGTGCGTGCGGATCGCTCAAGTTTACACCGATAATGCCTGATATAAAGTCCAATATTGACTGCATGGGAAATACCTCTTGTAATGTTATGAGGAAAGTGCCATTCGCTCGATCAATCTCGGTTCTTGGTCCAAAATTCGATGTCTGAACCGCTCATCAGCGGCGCTGTGCGATCGGTCGTTCACAGCTTCAAAGCCGTTACGATCTCCGCGCAGGTTTAATGGCGACTACTATCATGCGGGATATCCCCATTGAGTTCAGTAACTCGGTCACATTGAAGCAAAAGTTTCATATTTTTTTTCAAAAACCGGGCGAGAGCCGGCTCCATTCAGATTTTGCCACTTTTTTGTTCGATCATGCTTGCCAGCCGCGCCAATGCCTTTGGATCAGCGATATCAATCGCACCGCGCGCCAGGCTCACCCACCCATACTGTTCAAATCGCTTCAAGTGCCGTGACACCACTTCTCTGGCAGTGCCAAGCTGTACTGCAAGTTCCTGATGCGTCATTGCGACGCGCATTGTATTTGGTTCCAGGAGCACCCGGGCAAGACGGCGGTCTATCGGATCGAACACAACCTCTTCCATACGGGCAATGACATTGGCCAAACGCTGTGCGAAATTGCTGAAAACAAAGCTCCGAAAAAACGACGATCGATCGACAGCCCGTTGAAAATCGTCGCTGGCCATGACGAAAGCGGTGACATCCTGCTCTGCAACCCCTTCCGCCGGATAGCGTTGGCTGCCGAGAAGGCATGAAGTTGTCAGCACGCATGAATCGCCGGAACGAACGTAATAAAGGACAACCTCACGCCCATTTTCACCGATCAATTGCACTCGTATTCCACCCTCCAACACCAATACATAGTTTTCACAAAGGGATCCAGGATAAAAAACGATCTGCCCGGCAGGCAACCGAATGAGTTTTGCCGAATCAATCAAGCGGCGCATTTCCGGATCATCGCTTTGCAAAAATTGGGAAAAATGTTTTTGCCAAAGTTGTTCGTAGTGCGCCATTGGTCGCTTACCTATAGATGAATAGGGTGGGGTATCGTGCAAAGATTAAATTGCCGGGCCTGGCATCACTCTTTTTCCAGCATCCGTGCCGTCGTTGAGTCGCGCTGATTTTCGATCTTCTTCACCTCAGAAATGGTTTTTTGCTGCCTGCTGCCAGCCAACCGTTCGTGTCGAGCGCGCATCAGATAACCCGACAAGGCGCTCCCGGATGCGATCAGGATCATCATTCCCACCGTTACAAACTGGGTCAGCAGCATCGCCGCGCCGGCTCCAGCGGCTGCAGTGAGTGCAACGCCGACCTTGAAGTTGGCCTTGGCATGAGCGCGTCTCGTCTCCTTTTCGATTCGCTGGTAACTATGAGCGAGAAACGCGGCTTTTTCGCGCTCGGCACTGATCAGAAGCTCTTCTCTTTTTCGAGCGTTGTCCTCCTGCAGTCGGGCCAATGCGTCATTGTAGGTATCGTGCATCCGGGCCACTGCTTCACTGTGCATATTACGCGCGATCGCTGCAAACCAAAACGCTGCCAAAACCGCCACGATCACGGCGAAAAGAATAATGGTGATGACAAGCTGCAGGTTACCGGCCCACTGGAAGGTAGCCATCACCAACCCGGTGGTGATGAGCTGAATAAGAACAATTCCCGGCAGAAACCTGAACATCGTAGCTGGAGGCTATTTAGAGACGATTCGATTAGGAGGCTGCCTGAGAACAGACTAAATCCAATGCGGACAAACCTCCCTCGCTACCGGCGCAATGGCGCCGTTGATCCTGAGAGGATAAGAATATCAAAGCCATATATCAAGCTTATTTTCGCGGCCGGTTCGGTTAAAAGTATCCGAGCGACAAAGGTATGGCGGACGGTGTCGGGTAGCCGGGTGACGTTACCGCCACCCAGCCCCCTAAGAACCGGGCGGGCGAATTTCCCCGCACACGGCTCAAGCCTTGGTAAGGCGCCGTG
>Ga0209633_10002323_pt1 | contig 18513 bp, 8 predicted proteins | sample Cruoilmetagenom1_FD_187290 | JGI IMG/M metagenome (GOLD analysis project Ga0209633, IMG submission 187290) | Oil polluted marine microbial communities from Coal Oil Point, Santa Barbara, California, USA - Sample 1 (SPAdes) (version 2) | ecosystem: Environmental > Aquatic > Marine > Oil seeps ... | reverse complement strand
AGATCAGGATGTAATTAGTGACTATCCGGGTTATAACAAGCCAGCACGTGTTACTTTCCAAATTAATTTAGGCTTTAGTTACTTTGTGTCAGAAAAGATTGGAGTCGGATTAAGAACTAATAACTCCCTAATGAATGTTTTCTCTGCAAATCAAGATGGCGATGTATGGCGATTGTGGGATCATGGGAGATACAATGATGCTTTGGTTTTGTCGGTATTTTATCAGTTTAGGTAGATCGCCAATCTATATTGAACTTTGTTTTTTTTACCACGAAGTATCTCAAAGTATAGCACAAAGTAGCACTAAGGTAAAAGCTTGTATCATAAAACTTTGTGAGACTTAGTGATACCCTTCGTGTTCCTTAGTGGTAAAAAATCCAAAAATATTAATCTTCTAATAAAAATAGCCTATACTTTCCATTTAATATTGCACCCAGTACTGGGTGTTTGATCTTCAGGAATCTCTTCGCCAGCTAATACAAGATCAAGGGCCTCGCGCAGATTTTTGCCTGTAACAGGGTTATCATTTCCCGGGCGTGAGCTGTCTAGTTGTCCGCGATAAACACATTTTCCATTCACATCAAATAAATTAAAATCAGGGGTACATGCTGCATCATATGCTTTGGCAACTTCCTGAGTTTCATCAAAAAGGTACGGGTAAGGAAATTTCAATGATAGAGCCAGTTCTTTCATCCTATCCGGATGATCATCAGGATGATTAACAACATCATTTGAATTTATTGCCACTACTCCAATCCCTTTCGGGAGATAGTCATAACCAACCTTAATAAGCTCATGGATTACATGCAATACATACGGACAATGATTACAAATAAACATAACCAACGTTCCTTTTTCTCCTTTAATATCATCGGATGAAACCAAAGTGTTTGTTATGGCATCTGGCAAATTAAATTCAGGCATAGTAAAGCCAAGAGGTATTTTCAATGTTGGTGTAAGTGACATATTATATGAAATATTGATTTCATGCAAATTTAATGAATGTAGGGGATAATGGTTACTATTGCGACTATTGTTGCTATTGCTACTATTGTTACTATAGCCATAGCAGCCGATAGCTACCACAGCAGCCATAGCTACCATAAGCACCAATAACCAATAAAACCTCCTCAACTGAACCATTAAACCATCCAGCGATCGAGCCATTTACCTAAACTCTATTATATTTGCCATTAAATAATTTTGTTTGAAGAAAATCCTCCTCATACGTTTTAGCTCCATAGGAGATATAGTGCTTACAACCCCTGTTGTACGTGCCATAAAACAGCAAACAGATTATGAACTTCATGTTCTTACAAAAAAACAATATGAAGGTCTTTATATTTCAAATCCCAATGTAGACAAAGTTCATTCGTTTAGTAAGAATATATCGGAGTGTATAGTTGATCTTAAAGGAGAAAAGTTTGACTGGATTGTCGATTTGCAAAAGAACTTACGATCATATAAAGTAAAACGAGAATTAAAAATAGAGAGTTTTTCATTCCCCAAAGTTAATCTGGAGAAGTGGCTGTTGGTTAATTTTAAGGTCAATAAATTGCCAAAAATACATATTGTAGACAGGTATTTTAAAGCTGTTGAAAACCTTGGTGTTACCAATGATGGAAAAGGACTGGAATATTATATTCCCGCAGTTGATGAAGTAGATCCTGAGAATATTGATTCCCGACTTAGAAAGAATTACCTTAGTTTTGTCATAGGAGGACAGCACTTTACAAAGATATTGCCACCGGAAAAGGCTGCCTTAATAATATCACAAATTAATATGCCGATAGTATTACTTGGTGGTCCGGATGATAAAAATAGAGGTGAAGAAATTATTAAACTAGCCCCAAAGTCAGATATTATTAATATGTGTGGGGAACTTAATATTAACCAGTCAGCATCATTAGTTCACCTGGCGGATGTCGTTATAACAAATGATACCGGACTGATGCATATTGCAGCTGCATTTAATAGACCTATTGTAAGCATTTGGGGAAATACAATTCCTGATTTTGGTATGTATCCTTATATGCCTGAGCATAAAAATAATTATGTTATTTCCGAAGTAGTTGGATTAGGATGCCGTCCATGTAGCAAGTTGGGCTATCAAAAATGCCCTAAAAAGCATTTTAATTGTATGATGGATCAGAATATGGATGCCATTGTTGATGCGGTGAAGAAGTTTTGTAATTAAGAGTCAAGAGTCAGGATTTCAAAGTTCTGTATCTTATATTCTGATTCTTGATTCTATCCAAACTCATAATCTCTTTCAACTCTTGCAATACGTGTTTTAAAAGATTTGTACCACTGCTGTTTTCCTTTTTTCTGTGCAAAAACATGTTCAGTATTTTCTTTCCATCTCTTTATTGATTCAAGATCTTTCCAGTATGACACAGTAATGCCAAGTGTTTCTCTCACCGATTCAACACCAATAAACCCGGGTTGTTTGGCTGCCAATTCAACCATCCTATTTGCCATCTCATTATAACCATCAAGGTCATCTGATTGTATCGAACTAAAGATAACTGCGTAATAAGGCGGTTTTGGAGTATTAGCGTACATGGTTTTTTTATTGAATTAGTAATTTTCAAAATAGGCTAAACTTAATCCGTAGCCAAAGCTTATGGACAACCAACTAGTATAATATAATAGTTGGATAGTGTTGGATAGTTGGCCGTAGCTTGTAGCTACGACTATCTACCAATCGCAACAAAAGGATTATTAACCTTCTCAAACCCAATGCCAGTCTCAGGACCATGTCCTGGATAAACTACCGTTTCATCAGGAAGTGTAAATAGTTTCTCCCAAATACTATCTTGAAGCAGGTCATAATTACCTGTTTTTAAATCTGTACGACCAATACTCTGATTAAAAAGCACATCTCCTGTTATAACGAATTTATCTTTTTCTGAATAGTAGCACAAGCTTCCGTTAGCATGGCCGGGAGTGAAAAGCACCTTCAAACTGGAGTTACCAAACTCGACATCTTTATCTTCATTAATATAATTGTCAATATCTTTCACCTTATCCATTGTAAGACCAAAAGTGGAAGCATATTCTCTTGCGTTTATCAGAAATGGAACACAATCCTCATGAGCTGTTAGCTTAAGATCAAAAGTGTCGGCGATAAAACTATTTCCCACTATATGATCGATATGAGCATGAGTTAGTAGCAACATTACGGGTTTAAGGTTGTTATTCTTAATATACTCAGTAATCTCAGTTTCTTCAGAATCACCCTGCATTCCCGGGTCAATTATAACACATTCACCTGTTTCATCTGAAAGCACATATGTGTTTACCTGGAAAGGGTTAAAAGCAAATTTCTTTAAATTTATCATGTTGTATTTCCTAATGTTCAATTGCCTGTCTTTCTAATGCATTACTATGTTGTGCTGTAAAGGCAGGTATAATAATTTAATGGTTCGTTAAAAAACGAAGCTTCAAAAATAGAACATTCTGGCTAGTACATAAAAAATAGTGCATCATAAATATTTCATTTAGTATGGTCTGAATTTTGTTATAATTTAGCAATTCATAATGAATTTGCTTTTTGTGAGATATTTTTTGAAAAATACAATTAGTATTTACTCTCTTATACTGATATTATTTTTGTCAGCTTTTTTGTTGCCAACTAATATTAGTGCGCAATTTTATAATGGATCAAATCAAACATTTGGTAAAAACAGGGTGCAATTCAGCGATTTCCATTGGACATATTACAAGTTCAGGGATATTGACACTTACTTCTACTTAAACGGGAAGGAACTTGCCCAGTACACTGCTCGTTATGCAACCAAACAAATCCCGATTATTGAAGGAAAACTAGGAAGTTTACTCGACGATAAAATCCAGTTTATTGTATTCAACAACCTCACTGATCTTAAACAGAGCAACATAGGTTTGATGACAAATGAGGATTATAATGTGGGTGGTATTACACATATCATCGGTTCAAAGGTGTTTATATACTTTGATGGTAACCATGTTAACTTTGAAGAGCAAATAAGAAACGGAATAGCACAGGTGCTCTTTAACCAGATGATGTTTGGTGGCACAATGGGGCAGCAGGTAAAAACGTCTACTTTTTTCTCACTCCCCGATTGGTATAAGGTTGGGATAATCTCGTGGCTTGGCAACGATTGGAATGTTGAATATGATAATCGTATTCGTGATGGAATACTTTCGGGCAGATATGATAAATTAAATAACCTGAGTGGTGAGGATGCTGTTTATGCTGGACATTCGTTGTGGCGATTTATTGCTCAACGTTTTGGTAAAGCCACTGTCAGCAATATTATTCATATGACAGGTATGAGCAATAGTATCGACAAAGGATTTATGTATGTCACCGGTCTTTCATTTAAGCAGTTAACAGAGGAATGGAACATATACTATCAAGTTGAGTTTTCACAATTTGCAGATAATAACAGCCTGCCAGAAAATTTGCTTGACATAAAGTATAAAGATGATATAAGATACGGACAGCCCCACATAAGTCCATCTGGAAATTATATGGCTTATACCACCAATGAATTTGGGAAGTATAAAATTTATCTGTATGATATGTCTACCGGTAAACGGAAAAAAATATTTAAGCGGGGTGTAACAATTGATACAAAAACTGACTATTCTTACCCTTTACTCTCATGGCATCCAACCGGGAAACTATTGGCATTTATAATTGAAGACAAAGGAATGCCATGGCTGTACAGGTATAATATAGAGGATAAGGAGTTTACAAAACAGATAATTTACAACGTTCAGAAGGTAACTGATTTTGGTTTTTCTGATAACGGACAGTTTTTTGTAATGTCGGCAGTACAAAAAGGGCAATCCGACTTATTTGTTTTCAATATTGCTGCCAGCTCATTCCACAAAATCACCAATGATATTTACTCTGAGTTAAATCCTAAATTTATTAATAATTCAACACAGATTGTTTTTAGCTCTAACCGTGTTAACGATACAATTGGCAAAGAAGAAAAATCAATTGTTGGTGTTCCTGAGAACTTTGATCTTTTCGTATATGATTATGCGAATAGAAATCCCATCTTAAAACGAATAACCAACACTCCGCTTGCCAGTGAAATCATGCCGGAGTCAGTTGGATTTAATACAATTAGTTATTTGAGTGACGAAACCGGTATTTATAATTCATATATGGCAGTTATCGACAGTTCTGTTAGTTCAGTTGATACAGCAATTCATTACCGTTACTTCGTCCATAAGAAGGCTGTTACGAACTATTCTCGTGATATTCTCAGCCATTTTGTTAGCCCGAGGGCTGGTAAAAAGACCTCTGTTATTTTTATTGATAATCTGTATAAGATTTTCATAGAAAATTCACTTACTTATTCATCAGCTTCTGATCTAATTCTAGATACCACAGCATACATGAGGCAAGTTATCAAGGATTATAATAAAAACCTGGCTAAGCAAAAAGTAAAGAAAAAGCCAAAGGCAGTTGAGGAGAAAAAGGAAGAAATAATTATTGAGGCTCCCCGTTTGAAAAGATTTATGATGGTCTACAAAGATGAAAAGGGCGCTGAGGTATTAGGAGTCACAGGAGGAAATTCTAAAACTGATAACAATAATAAATATAGCTTCAACACAGATGGTTTGATTACCAGAAAGGGTGATGACCAGATAACCATTCCGAAAAGGTTAAACTATAATGTATCGTATTTTATTAACGACCTTGTCTCACAAATAGATTTTAATTATATCAATTATAGTTATCAGCCATTTACAGGTGGAGGTGGGCCTATCTATTTAAATCCTGGTTTTAATATGTTTTTCCAGATTGGTATGAATGACCTAATGGAAGATCATCGTCTTGTTGGAGGTGTAAGGCTGAATTTTAGCCTGATCAATAATGAATATATTTTTAGTTACTCAAATCTTAAAAAGAGATTAGATAAGGAAGTGGTTTTTCACAGAAATACTTTGGAGGGCACGAATGGATATACTATCATGCGAGTTCACTCACACGAAGTTTTCTACATACTAAAATGGCCTTTTAATGAGGCTCTGAGTCTTAGGGGAACAGGGATGTACCGAAATGACATGTATGTAACCCTTGCCACTGACCAAATTAATCTGGAGCAACCTACGCAGTATAGAAACTGGGGTGGAATTAAGGGTGAACTGGTTTTCGATAATACACGAAACCTTGGAATTAACTTGTATTCCGGCACACGGTATAAATTGTTTGCTGAATATCACCAACTACTAAATGGCAGTGGAAATAACCTGGTTGTTTTAGGTTTTGATTTTAGAAAGTATACTAAAATTCATAGAACATTTATTTGGGCTAACCGAATTGCAGGAAGTACATCTTTAGGAAGTGATAAGCTGATTTATTATATGGGAGGTGTTGATAACTGGCTGTTTCCTAAATTTAACTTAAATACACCTATCGATTATAATCAGAACTATGCATATCAAACCCTTGCTACCAATATGAGAGGGTTTAATCAAAATATAAGAAATGGAAATAGTTTTGTTGTAATAAATACAGAACTGCGTTTTCCTGTATTCCAATATTTTTCCAAGACTCCTATTAGTTCAGGGTTTTTAAGGAGTTTCCAGTTAGTTGGTTTTGGTGATATTGGTACTGCATGGACGGGTTCTAACCCATATTCGCCAGAGAATTCATTGTTTACAAAGTATGTTGATAGTGGTCCAATGCATATTTCGGTAGAGATACAAAAAGAACCCATTGTAGCTGGTTTTGGTGCAGGTGCACGTGCTACGGTTATGGGTTACTTTATTAGAGGTGATATTTCATGGGGTGTTGATGATTATAGAGTGCGAAAACCTGTTTATTATTTATCATTAAGTCTGGATTTTTAACAGATGGCGATATTGGGTTTAAATTCTAGCAAAATATTCTTGAAAGAGCCTTGTAGTAGGTGTTTGTAATTGTGCCTGTAATTATTGTTTCAATAGATGTTCTTTGTATATAAATCTATGATTTAATTCATAAGCATTTTTTCAAAAAATACTATGCCAAAATTGAATAAAAAGTTTTTTTCTGGATATTTTAATTATAACAACTTAATTACCCGACTTTTATTTTTTATCCACATACGATGTTAATAAAATAAACTAGCTTCCCTTGATTTGTGTTGTATATTGCATCGCTTAAGAGATTACCTTTTCTTTTTTGTAACTCATTAGTACAGAATAATATAACCAGAACAAATTAATTCAAGGTATAACTATATGGAAAATAATTTATACTTAAATTTTGAGGAAAAAACAAAGGAAGATAAAGAACAGCAAGGGATACAAAAGGAAGAGAAGAAAAGTTTTTACGACAAAGTTTTAGAAGAAAGAACACGATTGGAAACAACAGATACTGCTACAGAAACTGTAGCTAAAAATAAAATGAAATTAAGCGAAACCCCGGTGGAATTCGTGAAGCAATCAGCTCCGGAAAACTATTTCAGTCATGAGGAGGTTTTCGATTCAGCTACTGAGTACTTTAAAGGAGATACTTTGGCTGCTAATGTTTGGATGAATAAGTATGCATTAAAGGATAGTGAAGGTAAGTTTTATGAGTTGAATCCAAATGATATGCATAATCGCCTGGCTAAGGAAATTGCCAGGATTGAAAACAAGTACTCAAATCCAATGTCTGAAAAAGAAATATTTGATGTACTTAAAGATTTTAAATATATAATTCCGGCTGGAAGCCCAATGGCAGGCGTTGGTAATGATAACCAAATATCATCTTTATCTAACTGTTTTGTAATTGGTAATGAAGGAGATTCAGATTCATATGGCGGGATACTAAAAATTGACCAAGAGCAGGTTCAGTTAATGAAACGAAGAGGAGGTGTTGGTCACGACTTAACTCATATCCGCCCAAAAGGTAGTCCGGTAAAAAATACAGCCTTAACATCAACAGGAGTAGTTCCGTTTATGGATAGATATTCGAACTCAACTCGCGAAGTTGCTCAGGACGGACGAAGAGGTGCATTAATGTTAAGTATCGGTATAAAACATCCGGATTCAGAAGATTTTATCGATGCCAAAATGGAACAAGGCAAAGTTACAGGAGCCAATATTTCCATAAAACTTGATGACGAATTTATGAATGCTGTTAAAAATGACACATCATATAAACAGCAATACCCGGTATCTTCAAATAATCCGAAATACAAAAAAGAAATCAATCCACGCGAACTTTGGAATAAGATCGTACACAATGCATGGTCATCAGCTGAACCAGGAATATTATTTTGGGATACTGTAATTAAAGAGTCAATACCGGATGTATATTCAGATTATGGTTTTAAAACAGTGTCAACTAATCCATGTGGTGAGATACCTTTGTGTCCATATGACAGCTGTAGGTTATTAGCCTTAAATCTATATAGTTACGTAGAGAAACCATTTACTAAAGAAGCATACTTTAACGGAGATTTATTCACAAAACATTCCAGAATTGCGCAACGAATAATGGATGATATAATTGACCTTGAGATTGAAAAGGTTGATATGATTATTTCCAAGATTGATGCTGATCCTGAGTCTGCTGACATTAAAGGTGTAGAAAAAAGATTATGGGAAAAGATTCGTGAGAAATCAGTTCAAGGTAGAAGAACAGGTATTGGTATAACTGCTGAAGGTGATATGTTAGCTGCTTTAGGATTGCAGTATGGTTCGGAAGATGCCATTACATTTTCAACAGAAGTACATAAATTATTGGCAATTGAAGTTTATCGTGGATCAGTTGATTTAGCCGAGGAGCGTGGCAGTTTTGAAATTTATGATGCAACCCGTGAAATTAATAATCCATTTATTCAGCGTATTAAAGAACATGCACCACATGTTTATGATAAAATGGTAAAAGTTGGTCGACGTAACATATCAATGCTCACAATTGCACCAACAGGAAGTATAAGTATCTGTACACAAACAACATCGGGTATTGAGCCTGTGTTTATGGTATCGTATAAACGTCGCAGGAAAGTAAACCCAAATGATAAAAATGTAACAGTAAGTTTCACTGATGAGGTTGGAGACGCATGGGAAGAATACAATGTTTTCCATCCCAAATTTGAAACCTGGTTAAAAATTAATGGTTACAGTGTTGAAGAAGTTAAAGCTAGTACCGATGATGAGCTGAATAAGGTTATAAAGCAATCACCTTATCACAAAGCAACATCAGCCGATATTAATTGGGTAAACAAAGTGAAGATGCAGGGTGACATCCAAAAATGGGTTGATCATTCGATAAGTGTAACTGTTAACATACCTGAAGATGCAACCGAAGACCTTGTTAGTGACATTTATTTGAAAGCATGGGAGAGTGGCTGTAAAGGGATGACAATTTATCGTGAAGGCTCTAGGTCAGGTGTCCTTGTGAGCAGTGATAAAAAGGAAGAAAAAGGTGATTTCCACGATTCAAAAGCTCCTTCACGACCAAAAATGGTAGAGGCAGATATTATTCGTTTTCAAAATAATTACGAAAAATGGATTGCTGTAATTGGTAAAATTAATGATAAGCCTTACGAAGTCTTCACAGGTAAAGCAGAAGATTTTTATTTGCCGCCATATGTTGAGCAAGGGTGGGTTACTAAAACAAAGAAAAAAGGAGAGCGTACTCGTTACGACTTTGAATTTGAAGATAAACAAGGTTACAGAATTATTGTGCCTGCTCTATCTAGATCGTTTGAGCAAGAATTATGGAATTACGCCAAACTAATTTCTGGTGTATTGAGGCATGGCATGCCATTAACATATGTTGTTAACCTGATTGATAATCTTACTGTTCCTGAAGATAATATCAATACTTGGAAAAACGGTGTAGTACGTGCCTTAAAGCGCTATGTTCCGGATGGTACAGATGCTGTTGACAGTATCTGCCCAGAGTGTAAGGAAGAAACTGTTGTGTACGAAGATGGTTGCCTAATTTGCAAATCATGCGGACATACAAAGTGTAGTTAACAGACTATTCTTTTTCATAAATAATAATTGAAGTCGTCTTATAAGGGCGACTTTTTTTTATGAATTGATTCAGCCTCCTAGTTTTCTTTGAAGTTATGGAAGAAGAAAAATCTTAATTCATAATATTTTCATATTTTTGCCATCCGTTTTTAGGACTTGGAGAGGTGTCCGAGTGGCTTAAGGAGCACGCTTGGAAAGCATAACTAGCAAAATCCATATTCTCTAATATTTCTCAGCAAATTCTTTAAAACAAGGATGTTTAGGGCAGTCTGTATTATTTGATATATTTTTATAAAGTTGTTTTTTCGAGGTTTTTTGTACATTTGCTTGCAAATTACTTGCAAATTATTTAGAAAGATGTCAGCCACAATATTTATAATGCTCGATTTACGGAGAGCCAGAAAAGACAAATCCTATCCAATTATTTATAGACTAGTTGTTGATTCCAACTCGACTACAATTCCAACTGGAAAGTCTGTTTTAAAAACAAATTGGAATACTAAATCTCTTACAGTAAAAAAAGACTGTGAAACAATACCCAACTCTGAATCATTTAATGCAGCCATTGCAAAAAAAGTAAATGAACTAAGAGGAACACTTGCTGAATTAGAACAAAATGGCAAAATAGTTGACTTGACAATTAGTGAATTGAAGAACCGCCTTATAAAGAAATCAAAAAGTAAGAGAGTTACTTTTGTTGAATATATAGAATTAACAATTGCATCTATGAAAAAGGATGGAGCCTTACGAAATGCACAAATTTACCAAAGTGCATTGAACTTTCTAACAAGATCATCAAAGCATACTAATCTGCCTTTCCCTTTATTTAATGTACAATTGCTTGAGCGTATGGAAAAAGTCTATATGAATGAGGAGGGAAGACACTATAACGGGCTTTCAGTTCACTTAAGAAGTTTAAGGGCAATTTACAATAAGGCGATCAGTGAAGGTGTGGTAAGTGTTAACTCATATCCATTCCGTCGTAGTGCTCACGACAAGGATATGTATGTGATTAAGAATGAGAAGACTACCAAAAGAGCAGTTTCTAAAGAGGTTATTGTGGCAATTGAAAAATATACTGAATTAACAACTAACGATATAGAAAAGAAATACCTGTACTATTTCCTTTTTTCATTTTATTTGCGTGGTATGAATATAGGAGATATGGCCAAACTCAAAGCCTCCAATATTATTAACAATGATTTGGTATATCGCAGGAGTAAAACAAAAAGGTCTTTTGAGGTAAGGATAAATGAAAAAGCCAGAAATATATTAAACTATTTTGATTTAGATGAGAAGAGGCCAACAGATTACATATTTCCTATTATAAAGCAAACAACTACAGAAGGTAGTTTAAAGGATATAAAGTATTGTACTAAAACAACAAATAAATACCTAAAGGAAACTGCAACAGATCTTAAAATTGAAGCCAAAATAACAACCTATGTAAGTCGTCATTCATGGGCTACCATAGCTGATAAAGCAGGCGTTGACAGAAGAATTATTAGCAAAGGGCTTGGTCATGCCGACCTGCAAACAACAAACATATATATTGATGACATTGTTAGCAATGATGATCTAGCTGTAGCAGATGATATAATAACTGGATAGGTGAATTGTGGTCCTAGAGTAATAACTTATTTCAATAATGTTTGTATATAAAGGCAAATATTGTTTAACTATTTATAAATGGAATCATTATGAAGGTGAGAAAAATATCTTTGCTTTCAAAGACACAAATGTTTTGAAGTTGAAGGCGAAAACACGAAACTAGATAGGTTTCATCTTTATTAGTATTGTTCTTTTTTCAATGTCTTTAATAGTAACAAAAGTCTCATTTATGCTTTTTCTTTATTCTATCATTAATTATTTGCTATTGCCATAGCTAATCTGTCAGAAGGATGCCTGTGATAATTTTTAATTCAGTATATAACAAAATTCATCTAAATACTGTTTTGGATATTTTCCTTAATTTTATGCTTAACTCTAGTGCCCAGTTTTCACTATCTTTATTTTATCTACAACAACATTGTTTAGACTCATTACAACAAAGAATAATCCATTTGGACATTCATTACCTGATTCATTTTTGCTATCCCAAAACAATACTACAGTCTTTTGAGTAACTATTCCGTTGATAAGCCTCTTAATACACTGACCATTATTGTTATAGATATCAACCTTAACATCAGCACTTTCTTTTATTATCGCTTTAATTGAAGTTTTATTAGTAAAAGGGTTAGGCGATGCGACTAGCAACTTCTCCCTTTTAATAGGCTCTTTTTCATCTACACCAACAGTAGGATTCCATTCATAAGCTCCCATGTCAATGGTTTCGCCGTAAATACGAGGATTACCAGCGAGGTCATATTCATAAAGCACTATCCATTCCGGGATGTCAATTGTACCAGCATCAATACAGGGCGAATTATCACTCAGATTATAAGGATATTCAGAACCATAATAAAAAAGCGGATCTGTGTCAATATTGGTTTCATCATAGTACAATGAAGAGCCTTGTATTACCGTAAAACTATTTTCACCTCCTTCGATACATGAATTAAAAATACTGAAATCTGAGTTAATAGTATCAATATGACTTATCCAAAAAGGATATTGACCATTATTATAAGAAATACAATTAAATGCATTGCCATAAGATGCTCTAATAAGAATATTCGCAGTTTCTTCAACTTCCAAAGAATTATTAACAAATGTGTTATTCAGCATATATAAGCTATTATGAGTTGATGGTAACGAAGCTTCGTCAATATTAAAAAACAAACTGTTTTGAATAACCGTAGTTCCTGCTCCATATGCCAATGACCCCCCAACATCTAAAGCACTTCCATATGTCCAATCGGGATTATTGTAATCGGGTTTGATATTATTAAAAATGCAATTTGTTATATAGGCTGTATCTCCTGGGTAAAACCCTATCCCTAGAACATCAAGCCCCTTTACATCCTCAAAAATGCAATTCGATATAGTTACGTTGTTTGACCCTGTGATTCCAAGACAAGAATGTCCCGGTCTTCCAATACCGGTTTTAAACATAATACTATCGAAAATTATATCATTATTCTCCAAGTAAATAAATCCAAATAAATCGGTATTATTAAAAACATTATCATAATCTACCATTGTGCCCCTTTGCATAGTTAGGTTACTGAATGAATAGTTTGATACTTCATTGTTGCCTTTTACTAGATATGAACTATACATACCATCCAATATAGTCTCTTCACGGCTCTCTCCCTTCACATTTACAAACGGTCGAATATTTAAAGGGAACTTCTCGCTATTTGCAGAATCGGAATAAAAACCATTGGCAAGATGTATTGTGTTTTTGTTAACACTGTCTATTTCCATTTTAGTATATGCGAAAGCAATTGTTTTCAGTGCTGAATCAGGATGTGTACCGGAATTATTATTATTACCAACACTAGGTTTTACATATAGATCACCGTCATATGGAGTAATTTTTGAAGCATTGGCATCTATTACAATATCGTTAAGAGGGAACCCAAAATCATCAGCTGATAAAATAAAATAGTTATCAGGGTTCGAGACGGTTAAGGTATCCGCATATATTTTGTTTAAAATACTATTATTCTTATAAACATCACATGCAGCACCACTAAAATTTAAATATATATTACACCTGTCAATCGAATCAAAAACAACTTCACTGCCTCCAACAATTGTAATCCCGCCCCCTGTATAGTAAGCATGGTTATTTATAATATCCGTTCCTTTTAATAAAACAAACGAATCAAAAATACAAGAAATACCCCCTCCTGCATGTGGGCTAAAATTTCTATTTATTCTACAATTTTCAATTTTAACTTGACTAAACCAAAGGCAAAGCCCTCCACCCCCATCAGGTGCTATATTATCATATATATCACAACTTATAATATTGGCTAAAGAATTGTAAACGAATACTCCACCACCTTGTATAATATCATTATAGATAGGATAACCTGAACCGTTTGTTATTGAAAATCCAATTAGTTTTGTCGTATCTGATACTTCGAGAATTGCAATACCACTCCCTGATTGATTCCCGTTTATTATTGTACTATCAATATATGCATCATTATTAGTGGTCAGATAAAGACTGCCAAGGGTAAGGTATTTTTCAACTATTATTAGGTTTTCAATATACTCACCGGGCCATACAAGTATTGTATCACCAACTTCCGCAGCATCAATAGCACTTTGAATCTGAGTAAAATCTCCTGTTCCGTCCTGTTTTACGGTTAGTGCCTGAGATATGGCAAATGAATTAAAAAATACACAAAGAGTTAAAATACTGCTTTTTACGATACCTGTTCTACATTTCATACATCTTATTGTAATATTATTAAATATCAACTAGGCCCGCCACAGGCAAACCTAGTTGATAACTAGCAAGCTAATTTACCATTACTTTTCTTACAAACATTTCTTCATCTATTTTTATTTCAATAAAATAGACACCTTTTTCAATCCTCAAGTTACTGGTTCTAGCTATATTCCAGATTGTTGAATAAACACCTTCAGATTGACTTTTATTTAACACATGGGCAACTCTTTTGCCAAGAACATCTAAAACCTCAATTCTTACAGAAGATTCTTCAGGTAATGTATATTCAATATGAACCATGCTTGTGGCAGGGTTTGGGTAAATATTAATATCGAAATTATTGCCAAGGTTCATAACCTCTTCATAAGGTTCGTTTCTGAAAGATATTATATAAACATTCTGTTTTCCACCAGTTTTAACAACCCTTCTCTCTTTTTTATAAGTCTCATTGTTTAAAACAAGATAGTCATTTACTATAACAGTGGTTGATTTTGAAGTTGAATAGTAATTCTCAAAAGTTACACTATCGCCAGGGTTGTCTCCCAAATATGCACTTAAAACAACAACCGAATCCTGGTCATTTACTGAGCAGGCGCCAATACATGTATCATTCACAAATGCACCTATTTCATTAGGATTGGAATTTGTCGTATCCAGTTCTATCACGAAAGTTGTATAGGTAGCCTTTTCTTCATATTCAAAATATTCGACTTCGGGAACAATTAGGTCGCTTGGAGGATTCCCTAAATAGCTCCACTGAAAGTTTGTAATTGTATACTCAGGATCAGGTTTAACCATAATCATATCTCCGTATTTGATATTTGGCCGGTCATTACATATCCATGTTCCGGGTGTATAATCTTTTGACGACTTAGATCCACAAACATTCGATACTGGGTAATTATATCGATAACAGTCATAGGTTTGTCCCTGAATATGGTATATCTGGTCTAATATTTCTGCAAGTGCATCAAAAACACTTTGTTCCTCATATAAAAAATAACCAATCCAGTTGTCCTTTTTACAATAAAGGTCAATACCTGCTTCAGGAGTCTCAACCGTTCCTTTCAAGGTAAGAGTTTTCTGTTCATCAGGTAAATGTTCCACAACATAACCTCTTGTACTGTAAATAACAGTGTTATCAGGGTCTTTAACCCAGTTAGGTGTTGATCCGATATCCCAAATTGATGAAATAAAATTTTCATATCCTTGAGGATCACTTTCTAAAATATTATTATATTCAATCTCTATTCGAGTAAGATTACCACTTATATTATTCGTATGAAATACAGTTTCAATTGGTGTAGTATTATTATCTGGTCTTTGATGCCTGGGTATTGAAAGCCAGGTACTTGCTTTATGTGGGATAAGCCCGTTTAATGTAAGAGTTTCTTCAGGGGTAAACTCCACAACACTCACATTAGAAAAACCACCATTGGGGAGGTACATAATATTTCTGTAAGGATCAATTGTTGGTGTAGTAAGGTTACAGGTAAAGTATCTATAATCAGGACAATGATCAAGCTCCGGGTAAAAACTTTTGTTTTGGGTGTATGTATTGTTATTCAGGTTGATCTCTGTTTTAGTGGCAGTTGATGAGCCTGGTTCTATATCAAACTCAATAAGTTTTGCAGGAGACGCACCAAGCTTTATATTATCAAACTTTGTTTGTAAATATAGTTTGTTGTTATAAGGATTCAGAAAGAAAGAAGAAACTTGACCAGAATAAGTACCATTGACAATCTGCTCAAAGGTGATAGGGAAAGTCCCTGTAATTTGGTAAATAACTGCTGTCCTGTCTTCATCACAATCATCGTCAAGCCCCTTATCAACAAATGCGAAAACTTTATCATGATATGGGCTATATGATATATCGTTTACCCTTTGGTTGTATGATTCCATTTCTTTGGTACTATAAATATATGTTCTGATAATATCAGATAGAATAAATAGCTTATCCTCATTTATAGACTGTGTATTGTCATTTCCGTCATCAGGACAAATTATCTTACCGGGATGAATAATTGAATTACCACTATATTCTCTTGTTAGCGTTTCATCTTTGATGCTGAATAAATATCCATTATTTGGAGTATACCCTTCATCCCAACTGTTATACATAGTATTATATTCGGAGTGATAAGGAGGTAGTGAAATATCTTGAGGTGTAACTGTGAAGTAGGTTGTATTATTTGATTTACTATAACAGAAATGTGCCATATAGTATTCTGATGTATTTATTATATCAGTTGATGTAAAATCATTTAGTTCATATGATTTTATAAAATCATATGTATTGGCATTGTATGTCAATATGTATGGAAACTCATTACTGGGAGGATTAATATCTCCCACAACTGAGTTTACAAGAACGTATAAAACGCCATTTGGGTCAATAAACATTTTACCTGCGTTTTGGTAATACACCTCAGGTCCTTCAACTTCCATTAAATCAATTTCACCTTCAATTTCATTATTATTATTGAAACGTACTATTGCAGCAGATGTGCTAGATCCGAAATCTTCGTTCTGGCTTAATAAGAACTCTCCACGGAACTTGTTGAAAATACAATCTCCCAAAGGACTTTCGAAATTATCAATATGTGTTAATTCAGGCGTAGTTTCATCTGGTTCATAAATATAGAATCCTGAATTTTTATGAGTCAACTTGTTGTAAAAGTAAACTTTTGTTCCCATTGGATTTGAAACTGAATGATAAGCAGGAAAATATGTATTCAGCCCTGATATATAACTAGCATTAGTTCCACTGCTTGTGAACTTCTCAATTCTTCCACCAACTTTATTAATAATTACTGCAGCTGTTGATAAACTCCCTGATGCCCCTTTACCGAAAAAATTATTCTTTGCTGTTAATAATGGGGTACTGACTGAAAAAGATCCACTATTATTAATTAACCTTAGTACTTCATCCTTCTTACTTATAAGAATCTGACCGTTAACACTTGTCAGATGCGAAGATGAATTAACATCAATACCAGGAATAGCAGGGTTAGTATTTGACGACAAGGTCGTAAAAGGTGAAAAGGATTGTGATGAGATGTCATAAGATGAGGTTGCAATATCTGAATCTGGATCTGAAGAGACTATTTTATCATCAGGATTTGCTGAATAGCATATTGCAAGGTGCTGAGTTGTTGGAGTTGTAATATACTTAGCATCATAAATACGTTGATTTGGAGTAGGTATTGAACATGCTTCTGTTGTAAAACCATCAATAATATAAATAAATGGAGGGTTATTTACTGGATCAACCAGGCTATAACCGGGATACCTGTAAGGAAATACTAGTACTTTGTGTAATTCATCAATATACAACATTCGTCCAAATTTGTAATACGCAGATTCGTTTTGATTACCTGGTAAATAGCCATAAATACCTTCGGGCGTATTTACTACAGATATTCGGTGCACAACTTCCACTTCATTAGTCGTTGTTGGGTCATCTCCAAACTTCCAGGTCTCAATTCTATTGTATTTTGCAAGAAAGAAGTAATCGCAGCTTCCGCCGTTATCATCTCTGTTATACTCAAAATCGCAAATATTTATATCCTTATAATGACCGAAATCACCACTTATAGATAATTCATTAAATTCATAATACTCAGTAAGGTTACCTGAATTGTCGACATCGTATATAACAAAGTAAACTTCCCTAGCATGAAATTCCCCAGTACAATTCTGATAGTGTATCGGGTTAGGGTCATTTTGCACACCTTTTATCAACCAGTACAATCTATTATGGTTACTGTCATATTTGATGCGGCAAACGCCATGCAGGGGTCGATAATGAGAAAGGTTTGTCGGAATGCTCTTAACAAGCGTCATCGACAATACATTTGGGTTAGTATTAACCAACATAATGTCAAGATTGGGAGTTACAATAAATAAGTCCTCACGATCGCCTGCCAATGGGTTTTCAAACACGGTCATTAAATTTACACCAGGCATATGTAGGTTAGGGTCATGAATTATCGGATTATATTTTCCATATTTTTCAGGAAACTCAAGAATCTTAATTATGGTTTGTCCGTCACTATCGAGAATAATTAATTTGTCGCCTGCATAGGCAAAAAACAAGTTATTAGCAGAAATAACGTCAAGAATGCCTGCTCCAAAATTTTTTACATTATTAATTTCGGTCTCTTCAGGAAGGCTGATGTTCTTCTGAAAAGTAA
>Ga0209633_10002322_pt1 | contig 18513 bp, 14 predicted proteins | sample Cruoilmetagenom1_FD_187290 | JGI IMG/M metagenome (GOLD analysis project Ga0209633, IMG submission 187290) | Oil polluted marine microbial communities from Coal Oil Point, Santa Barbara, California, USA - Sample 1 (SPAdes) (version 2) | ecosystem: Environmental > Aquatic > Marine > Oil seeps ... | reverse complement strand
ATACGTCGACCGCGACAGCGCCTCCAATAACGGTCCGTACTACGGCGCAAGGCTGTTTTTCTCCGGACTCGGTGGGGCAGTCGTCCTCTTCGGTCTTTTCGCAGGGGTGCGGACTCGCAGCAAAAAAAGGTGCGTCAATCACGAGATCTACGAACGCCAGATCAAATCGACCTGGGAAGATTCAAATAAATAAGAACCAACTGGATAAATGACATGAGCTGGATAGAAGATATTATTTCGCCTCAGACGCGGCAGTGGGAAGAGTTTTATCGTAATCGCTTTCAGCATGACAGAATCGTGAGAAGTACTCACGGCGTTAACTGCACCGGTGGATGCTCCTGGCAGATTCACGTAAAAGATGGCATCGTCGTTTGGGAAACGCAGCAGCTGGATTACCCGCTTCTCGAAAGCTCCCTGCCACCTTATGAGCCGCGCGGATGTCAACGTGGTATTTCGTTTTCCTGGTATCTGTACAGCCCGCTACGCATCAAATATCCGCTCATTCGGGGTGCTCTGATCGATGCCTATAGAGCCGAGAAAGAGAAGACCGGGGATGCGGTACAGGCGTGGGAGAATCTGCAGGCTGATACCGAGGCTCGCACGCGTTACCAGCAAGCCCGCGGGAAGGGGGGGTTCAGAAGGGTTCACTGGGATGAAGTGCTCGAACTCATGGCTGCTGCCAACATCTATACAGCCAAGAAGCACGGTCCGGACCGCGTCATCGGTTTTTCTCCCATCCCTGCCATGTCGATGTTGAGCTACGCGGCCGGCTCCCGCTTTTTGCAATTGTTCGGCGGCGTCAACCTGAGTTTCTACGACTGGTATTGTGATTTGCCCAATGCCTCGCCCGAGATTTGGGGTGAACAGACCGATGTTTGCGAGAGTGCTGATTGGTTCAACTCCAAGTTTATCGCGGTTATGGGCGCTAATCTGAACATGACTCGGACCCCCGACGCACACTTCTTCGCCGAGGCGCGTCATAACGGAACCAAAGCCGTGGTTTTCGCACCCGATTTTAACCAGGTTGCAAAATACTCGGATCAATGGGTTCCTCTCCACGCCGGAAGCGACGGCGCCTACTGGATGGCGGTGACTCACGTCATCTTGAAAGAGTTTCATCATGAACAGCAAAACCAGTATTTCATCGACTACGCCAAGCAGTATACTGATAGCCCCTACTTAGTTGAATTAGAGAAAGACGGCAGGAATTTCAAGCCAGGGAGGCTGTTGCGTGCAAACCGGATCGACAAATACAAGGATGTGGAAAACGGCGACTGGAAGTTTCTGAATTTTGATGAAAAAACAGGCGAGCCGGTCATGCCCAAGGGCAGTATGGGGCACCGCTGGGATAAAAATCAGGGGAAATGGAATATGAAGGCCGAGGATGGCGTCGACGATACGCCCTACGATCCCGTTCTCACGTTTTTGGATCAGAATGATAAAACAGTGCAGGTCGGGTTTACCGAATTCGGGCTTGATATCCAGCGATTGAGGGGCGTCCCGATTCGCTACATCGAAGTAGTGGACGGAAACACAAAGAAACCCAAAAAAGTGCCTGTGACCACCGTGTATGACTTGATCATGGCGCAGTACGGTGTCGGCCGCGGCCTGCCGGGCGAATATCCAGCGGACTACGGCGACAAAGATGCGGCCTATACACCGGCGTGGCAGGAGATCTTCACCGGCGTCGATTCCAAGACGGTCGTACAATATGCCCGGGAATGGGCGAATACCGCCAGCGTGACCCAAGGCAAGTGCATGATTATTATCGGCGCGGGCTGTAACCACTGGTATCACAACAATCTGATCTACCGTGCCGGTATCATGGCGTTGATGTTGACCGGCTGCGTAGGCAGAAACGGGGGTGGTCTTAACCACTACGTGGGTCAGGAGAAACTGGCGCCGATGGATTCATGGGCCACGATCGCCTTCGCCAAAGATTGGCACGGACCGGTCAGGCTCCAGCAAGCCCCACTATGGCACTATATCAACACCTGCCAATATCGTTATGATGGTCATTTCGGTAAGTACAACAAGACCCCCGATAACGAATGGACCCAGGGCCATCACGCTGATTTGATCTACAAATCCGTACGCATGGGCTGGATGCCTTTCTATCCACAGTTCAATCAGAATACGCTTGAGCTTAGCAAGGAGGCAGTGCGTAGCGGAGCAAGCAACGACGAAGAGATTAAATCGTTCGTGCTTGAGAAATTAAAGACCAAAGAACTGGGCTACGCCGTTGGCGATCCTGACGGAGAACAGAGCTTTCCCCGGGTCTGGTACATTTGGCGTGGAAACGCCATTATGGGGAGTATGAAGGGGCACGAATATCTATTGAAACACTATCTCGGGACACACAGTAACGCCATCGCTGTCGACCGGAACGAAGAGAAGACCGAAGAGGTCAAGTGGCACGAGATCGCTCCGACTGGGAAGATGGATCTGGTCGTTGACCTCAACTTTCGCATGGACTCCTCGGCGCTCTACTCCGACATCGTGCTGCCGGCTGCATCGTGGTACGAAAAGGCGGATCTCAACAGCACCGATATGCATTCGTTTATTCACCCGCTCTCGGCTGCGATTGCCCCGGTGTGGGAGTCCAAAACAGATTGGGATATTTTCAAAGAGATCGCTAAAAAGACCAGTGAAATCGCTGAAAAACATCTGGCTGAACCACAAAAGGATATCGTTGCCGCCCCGCTCACGCACGATACAGCGTCAGAAGTGACGCAACCGACGGTTAAGGATTGGTATCAAGGCGAGTGTGAAGCGATACCCGGCAAGACCATGCACAATTTGGTCGTCGTCGAACGGGACTACACCAAGTTATACGACAAATACATCGCGCTGGGCGATAAAGTTAAAGCCACGGGACTGGGCGCACATGGCAACAGCTATCAATGCGCGGATGTTTATGACGAAATGGTTGAATCCGCCCATTTTCCCGTAGAGAAACAAAACGGTACTGTCTATCCGTCGCTCAAAGAGGACCACATGGCGGCCAACGCCGTGTTGCACCTTTCGTCGTTGACAAACGGTGAGCTGACCGTTCGCGCTTATGAAGGGGCGGAGAAACGGACCGGCCTGCCATTGACTGATCTGGCTGAAGGCAGTAGGGATGTGAGAATGACCTACGCGGAGCTACAGGCACAGCCACGCAGGTACAACACTTCACCACTCTGGTCCGGCCTGATGAATGAAGGTCGCGCCTACTCCGCCTTCACCTATAACGTCGAGCGGCTGGTGCCTTGGCGAACGCTGACCGGACGCCAACATCTCTATCTCGATCATGAGATGTATATCGCTTTTGGGGAGAATCTGCCGACCTATAAGCCCTCACCAAAACCGGAGTTTTATGGTGATTTGAGAGAGACACTGAAGAATAATGAAGCAAAAGTTCTCAACTGCTTGACGCCCCATGGAAAGTGGCATATCCACTCAACCTACGGTGACAACCTGAGAATGCTCACTTTGTCGCGTGGGTGCGAGCCCTGCTGGATGAGCGAAACGGATGCCGAGGAGTTGGGAATCAAGGACAACGACTGGGTCGAAGTGTATAACGATCACGGTGTTTACTGTACCCGTGCGGTCGTCAGCACGCGCATACCAAAAGGAGTCTGCATTGTTTATCACGTACCGGAGAGAACGGTCGGCATACCGAAATCTCAGGTCAGGGGCAATAAGCGCGCCGGTGGACATAACAGTTTTACCCGAATTCATCTGAAGCCGAATCTGCTCGCCGGCGGCTATGGACAATTCACCTATCACTTTAACTACTGGGGTCCGACGGCGCCGAATCGTGATACGCACGTTGTCGTCAAGAAAATGGACAAAGTCATCTTCTAACACATGCGGAAAATATCATAATGGATGTCAGAGCTCAAATCTCGATGGTGTTTCACCTGGACAAGTGCATTGGTTGCCACACATGTTCCGTCGCCTGCAAAAATATCTGGACCGACCGCAAGGGCGCGGAATATATGTGGTGGAATAATGTTGAGACAAAACCAGGCACCGGTTATCCCGGAAAATGGGAAGATCAGGAAATTTATAAAGGCGGCTGGGAGAAGAAAGGCGCCAACGGGCGTATCTCCCTAAAAGGCGCCGGCAAGCTGCGTGGATTGCTCAATATTTTTCACAATCCCCATCTGCCTGTGATCGACGATTACTATGAGCCGTTCACTTATAAATACCTTGACCTGATCGAAGCGCCCGCGGGGGATGACCAGCCTACGGCGCGGCCGGTATCGCTCATTACGGGTAAACCGATCGATATCAAAATGGGGCCCAACTGGGACGATGATCTGAGCGGTACGCCGGATTATGCCCGCAACGACCCCAATCTGCAGGATCTCTCGCCAGCCGAGCAGGAGGCGATGTTCCAGCTCGAACGGATGGCGTTCTTCTATCTTCCCAGAATTTGCAATCACTGCCTCAATCCCGCGTGTGTGGCGTCGTGTCCGTCAGGCGCTATCTACAAACGCGGCGAGGATGGCGTGGTGCTCATCAATCAGGAAGTGTGCCGCGCGTGGCGCATGTGCGTTACGGCGTGTCCATACAAAAAGTCGTACTATAACTGGTCAACCGGAAAATCGGAAAAGTGCATCTTGTGCTACCCCAGACTGGAAGCGGGTTACGCTCCAGCCTGCATGCACTCCTGCGTGGGGCGCATTCGCTATCTTGGCGTGATGTTGTACGATGCCGACAAGATACAGAGCGCCGCAACGGATCATGACAACGACAGCAACGCCATCGATCTGCAGATGGATATTCTGCTTGACCCGTTCGACCCCGAAGTGGTCCAGGCGGCGAAAGAGAATGGCATGGCCGATTCGACGGTCAAGGCGGCGCAAACTTCGCCCACCTATAAGTTCGTCAAGGAGTGGGGCCTGGCTGTACCGCTGCATCCTGAATTTCGCACCCTGCCGATGCTCTTCTACGTACCACCGCTATTACCGGTTATGGCCTCGCTCAGTGAAGCCAAAAACGCTGAACAGGAGAAGAAACTCGATCCTATCGCCAAGAGCTGGAATGACGACTGGCTCTATGACACCAGCACTGAAGAGCTGTGGGGAACGGTCGATCAGGCGCGCTTCCCGCTGAAATATATGGCCAACATGTTTACCGCCGGGGATGAAGAGAAAATCAAAGATATTCTCAAGAAACTGATGGCGGTAAGAATCCACCGTCGCGGTGTGACAGTTGGAGACATTCCCGCAGAGAGGGTACAAACGACATTAGAGGGGGTCGGTTTGACGCCGGAGATGGCTGACGACATCTACACCCTGACCGCCCTGGCTAAATTTGACGAACGCTTCGTAATCCCCGCAGCCCACCGTGAACAAGCGATGGAGATGATGGATTTCGTCGGTGATACCAAAGGGTCATCGGGCTTCGGGATCAATCAAGTCGCCGAACGGGGTTTGTAAGCCATGATGAACGAATCATATGAACACTATGTTCGACTCGCTGACATGTTCACCTATCCTGATGCCAACTTTGCAAGGGAAGCCCTTGAGATCCAGGAATTTCTGGATGAAACATGCGTCGAAGCAGGCGAGGAGTTGAGAGAGTTCACCGAATATGCCAAACAGGCTTCGCGGGCGGAACTTGAGGAGCTGTTTACTCGCTCATTTGATGTGCAGGCGGTCACCACTCTGGATCTCGGGTATGTGCTGTTCGGTGACGACTACAAGCGTGGTGAACTGCTGGTGAAGTTGAACGCCGAGCACAACGAGGCTGGCGTTGATTGCGGCACTGAACTCTCGGACCACCTCCCCAATATGCTCAAGCTGCTCAATGCGATGCAAAAGCCGGAGTTGCGCGAAGAGTTGGTGAACAAGATCATCGCCCCGGCACTGCGAAAAATCATCAGCGAATTCGCGCCCGACAAAGTCGAGAAGAAGAATGCAGTTTATGAAAAAAATCTCAAAACATTGATTGAGCGATCAGAGCAGTATGGGACCATCTATCAAAAACCGCTGCGTGCACTATTCACCGTCATGGAGCGGGACTTTGACATCATTATGGAAGAGAAACCTGTCCAGAAACCTGAACAGCAAAGCTGTTTTTTGAGCTCAATCGGAACCGAGATGAAGCTGGAGTGCGGTGCGGCATCTTGCAAAGGTTAAGTTTCCTAAGCCAAAGGAGAATATTGTGGATCTACTGAATAATTTCACCCTGATCGGGTTGCCTTACGCCGCCCTGGTCCTTTTTGTGGTTGGCACCATCTACCGCTATCGAGCGACGCGATTTACCTATTCGTCACTGTCGTCGCAGTTTCTTGAAGGCAGGCAACTCTTCTGGGGCTCAATGCCTTTTCACTGGGGGCTTTTGGTTCTGTTTTTGGGGCATCTTGCCGCATTCTTGATACCTGAGACTGTTCTCGCCTTCAACAGTCATCCCGTCAGACTGCTGATTATCGAAATCAGTGCGTTCATGTTTGCTTTAATCGTTCTTGTCGGCATCGTCACCTTGTTTTATAGAAGGGTCACCAATCCGCGTGTGCAGGCGGTGACAACCCGGATCGATCTCATTGTGGAGATATTACTGATCCTTGAAGTGATCATCGGCATCTCTGTCGCCTTGGGCTTTCGCTGGGGCTCTGCTTGGTTTCCGGCGGTCATCACCCCTTACCTGCACTCTTTAATGGCCCTTCAACCGGACATCAGCGCGGTCGCCACTCTCCCTGGGGTTTTGAAGCTGCATATTGTTTTGGCATTTTTGATTATCCTGCTGTTTCCCTTTACCAGACTGGTGCACTTTTTGGTCGTACCGTTGCACTACATCGCACGTCCGTACCAGCGCGTGATCTGGTCCTGGAACCGGAAGCAGGTTCGAGACCCTGATACGGCGTGGACGATCACCAGACCGTACCAAGAGGTACCGAATTTTTTGCAAAAGCTGGTGCCATCCGAAACGGTTGAACTGCTCCAACAAAAATTGATAAGTCGCTGTTGTAAGCACCGGAAATAGACGGAATGGATCTTAAAGAGCAGCAAAAAATTGACCCGGTCAGTCGTCATGCGGACAAACAGTCTGATACTCCGGAATACTCTCCGATGGACCCGCCGGATGCCTATGCACCGCCTGGGATGGAAGAGGTTCCATACGAAGCCATGCCCCCATTTCTGCAGGGGCTGATGGACGAACATAAAACCATCCAGATCGCTTTGGAATCGTTCGAAGGCGTATTGGGACAACTTCAAGAAAACGGGCTCAAGCCGGATAAGGGCGTGGATGAAGGCTTGCGGAGCTTCTTCAACCTTCTGGATGATCAAATCGTCAGCCATCACCAGAAAGAAGAAAAAATTCTTTTCCCGGTGCTGCACTTGCGACTGATCGAGAAAGGTGAACACAGCAGCGGGGGAGAATCGCCCATCACTGCGGTGGACATGATGGAAGACGATCACGTTAAGCTGATGCAGATCGCCGCTGTGACCTTCAACTATCTGGGATTAGCCGCACGACTGCCGGACGTGCGATCGCGCGCGATCGTCCTCGACGCCGCCCTGGAGCAGGGGAAAGCCCTTGTCGAGCTATTACGATTGCACATGTTTCGGGAAGACTCCGTCGTGTTTCCGCTCGCCGTCAAACATCTAAGCAGGAGTGAACTCAACGAAATGGGGTGATAGCGGTCGTGGTGTTCGCTGGCTGACAGCTATACTCCTTCTCGAAAAAATGGGTGGCGTCCCTTTCCTATGACCACCTATATTACATCTTAGATTGAAAAGGAGGAGCTATGAGCGACAATATTGCTGGTCTTATCAGCGATCTGTGTGATGAAAGTCAAACTCACGAAAAGAGCTGTGATGTCACCAGTTCATCGATACGCGTGGTCCATGTACCAGTGCCAGCAGATCTGCACCGTGATTTGCAGATCATCTCTGCTGAATTCAAACGAGATCTCAATTGTTTGGCTGGTGACTTGCTGACCATTGCGATTCGCGAAGCGTTTGCATCCCTGCCAAAGGAGGAGCAGTCCCGCTTAAAAGGACTAGAGGTGACAACGGCGAAGCAAGACTCAATGCAACAAATGGAAGCTTGTAAGTACGACGCGGGAGCTCCCTGATAAAAACGTGACAACTGGGATGACTCCTAAGTTAGGCAGACTTAAAGTAGAGTCCCAAGATTTCCTGAAATTTAGTCTTAACTCCCCTTGAGTTTATCCAATACTCTATCAAACCCTATCTTTTGACAGGCATTATTTTCTTATTGCACTTGCCTTTAGCGCCTAAAGTGAGTGAGTCTCAGCTGTAGTTTCTGTATCTTTGTGGTAAAATTCCCGACACGCATGGTATGGCATGGATTTCCACCTACCTTCCAGCCATAGCAAATCATTCAAGGTATACAGTGCTAACCCACATTTCTTACCGGATTGACGCGCCTTTGCTTGGTCTTTGAACCCACAGGGAATTTTTCTCAGTCGGAAATACAGCCCGTATTCCGCCCCTTCGAAAAAGCCCTTGTGAACAGGTCTGTCGCGAGCAGATTTGGGCAGTTCTGCTGCCCGCAGGATGCCCTGCATCTATCCACATACCTGCGCGATCATCACGCCACCCGGTAAGAAATGCGGGGTTAATCGTTTCACTGCATAGCTGCCCCGATACGACACCGAAAATAAAAACATGAGCCATTTTTTAGACAGATTACAGTTTTTCCGGAAAAAACAAAGCACCTTCTCCGAGAACCACGGAGAAGTGACCAACGAGGACCGTTCCTGGGAGAACGGTTACCGGCAGCGTTGGCAGCACGACAAAATCGTTCGCTCGACGCATGGCGTCAACTGCACCGGGTCGTGCAGCTGGAAGATCTATGTCAAGAACGGTCTGGTCACCTGGGAGGTTCAGCAGACAGACTATCCGCGCACCCGCCCCGACCTGCCGAATCATGAGCCTCGCGGCTGCCCGCGAGGCGCCAGCTACTCCTGGTATCTGTACAGCGCCAACCGGCTGAAATACCCGCTGATCCGCAAGCGTTTGCTCAAGCTGTGGCGCGCGGCGCGAGACGGTATGGACCCGGTCGATGCCTGGGGCTCGATCGTCGAATCGGAAGAAAAATCCAACGAGTACAAAGCACAACGCGGGATGGGCGGCTTCGTCCGCGCCACCTGGGATGAAATCAACGAAATCATCGCCGTAGCCAATGTTTATACCGCCAAGACCTACGGACCCGACCGCATCGTCGGCTTCTCGCCCATCCCAGCCATGTCGATGGTCTCCTATGCCGCCGGCACCCGCTACCTGTCACTGATCGGCGGCGTCTGTCTCAGTTTTTACGACTGGTATTGCGATCTGCCGCCGAGTTCGCCGCAAACCTGGGGCGAGCAGACTGATGTGTCGGAATCAGCCGATTGGTATAACTCGAATTTTCTGATCCTGTGGGGCTCGAACGTCCCTCAGACGCGCACGCCCGACGCCCATTTCTACAGCGAAGTGCGCTATAAAGGGACAAAAAGCGTGGTCATAACACCGGACTATTCCGAGGCCTCGAAATTCGCCGATATCTGGCTGGCCCCCAAACAAGGCACCGACGCAGCGCTGGCGATGGCGTTCGGCCATGTCATTTTGAAAGAGTTTCATATTGACAATCCGAGCCGATATTTTACCGATTATATCCGGCAATACACCGACATGCCGATGCTTGTGCTCCTGGAACAACGCGAAGATGGTCGGTATGCCGCCGGCCGCTTGCTGCGTGCTTACGATTTGATTGAAAACCTTGGACAGGACAATAATCCGGAATGGAAAACAGTCGCCGTGGACATCTGGAGCAATCAACTGGTGACACCCAACGGCTCGATCGGCTTCCGCTGGGGCGAGAACGGCCGCTGGAATCTGGAAGAAAAAGAAGCTCGTAATGGCGGTAAGGTCAAGTTGGCCTTGAGCCTGATCGATAGCCGCGATGAAACGGCATCGGTGGCTTTTCCCTATTTCGGTTCGATTGAGCGTGAGCATTTCACCCACACCGACCACGACCGGATTCTGCACCGCAACGTACCGGCACAGCGCGTCGAACTGTCGGGCGGCGACAGCGCCCTGGTCGCCACCGTGTATGACCTGATGATGGCCCATTACAGCATCGACCGCGGGCTCGGTGGCGATCATGTGGCGACGAGCTACGACGACGATGTCCCCTATACTCCGGCCTGGCAGGAAAAAATCACCGGGGTCAAGCGCCGGGACGCCATCACCGTGGCGCGGCAATTTGCCCAAACCGCCGATAAAACCCGAGGCAAATCGATGATCATCGTTGGTGCAGGCTTGAATCACTGGTACCACCAGGACATGAACTACCGAGGACTGATCAATATGCTGACCCTGTGCGGTTGCGTCGGCCAAACCGGCGGCGGCTGGGCGCATTATGTCGGCCAGGAAAAGCTGCGGCCGCAGACCGGATGGCTGCCGTTGGCGTTTGCTCTGGATTGGAGCCGTCCACCGCGCCAGATGAACGGCACCTCGTTCTTTTACAACCACAGCAGCCAGTGGCGCTACGAGAAGATCGAGCTGCACGAAATCCTCTCGCCGCTGGCCGACCCGCAGAAGTATACCGGTAGCGTCATCGATTACAACGTGCGCGCCGAACGCATGGGATGGTTGCCGTCCGCGCCGCAGCTGAGCACCAACCCTCTGGGTTTGGCCGGACAGGCCGAAGCCGCAGGGCAGGAGGCGGTCGAGTTTACGGTCGAGCAGTTGAAAAGCGGCTCGCTGCAATTCGCTTGCGAAGACCCGGACAATCCGCAGAACTTTCCGCGCAACATGTTCGTCTGGCGCTCCAATCTGCTCGGCTCCAGCGGCAAAGGGCATGAATACATGCTGAAACACCTGCTCGGCACCAAGCATGGCCTGCAGGGCAAAGACCTTGGGGACAGCGATGCCGGAAAGCCCGAAGAAGTGATCTGGCACGAAAAGGAAAAAACCGGCAAACTGGACCTCCTTGTCACCCTGGATTTCCGCATGTCCACCACCTGCCTGTATTCGGATATCGTCCTGCCGACCGCCACCTGGTATGAAAAAGACGATATGAACACTTCGGACATGCATCCGTTTATTCATCCCTTGTCGACCGCCGTCGACCCGGCATGGGAATCTCGCAGCGACTGGGATATTTACAAAGGGATAGCCGAAAAATTTTCCGAGGTGTGCGGCGGTCATCTGGGCGTGGAAAAAGACCTGGTGACCGTGCCCATGCTGCACGACACGCCGGGCGAGCTGGCGCAGCCGTTGACCGTCAAAGAGTGGAAAAAAGGCGAATGCGAGCCGGTTCCGGGCAAGACCATGCCAGATCTTGTGGTGGTGGAACGCGACTACCCCAACACCTACAAAAAGTTCACCGCACTCGGCCCGCTGATGAGCACGCTGGGCAATGGTGGCAAAGGGATCCACTGGAGTACCGAGACCGAAGTCGAACTGCTCGGCCACCTCAATCACACGGTTGCGGAAGAAGGCATCAGTCAAGGCATGCCGCGGATCGACAGCGCCATCGACGCCTGCGAGATGATTCTTGCCCTGGCGCCCGAAACCAACGGCCAGGTCGCGGTGAAAGCCTGGAAAGCGCTCAGCGAACACACCGGGCGCGAACACGCCCATCTGGCGATGTCGAAACAGGACGAGAAAATCCGCTTCCGGGACATTCAGGCGCAGCCGCGCAAGATTATCTCCTCGCCCACCTGGAGCGGCCTGGAAGATGAGCATGTCAGCTATAGTGCGGGCTACACCAATGTGCACGAGCGGATTCCCTGGCGTACGCTGACCGGCCGCCAGCAGTTTTATCAGGACCACGAGTGGATGCGGGCGTTCGGCGAAGGCTTTGTCTCCTATCGCCCACCCATCGATACCAAAACCGTGCGTCCGCTGATGGGGAAAAAGCCCAATGGCAATAAAGAGATCGCCTTGAATTGGATTACGCCGCATCAGAAATGGGGCATCCACAGCACCTATACCGACAATCTGCTGATGCTGACTCTGTCGCGCGGCGGACCGATCATCTGGATGAGCGAAATCGACGCCGAAAAGGTCGACCTCGAGGATAACGACTGGGTCGAAGTGTTCAACGTCAACGGTGCCATCACCGCCAGAGTCGTGGTCAGCCAGCGCGTTAAAGAAGGCATGACCATGATGTATCACGCCCAGGAACGCACAGTGAACGTACCCGGTTCGGAAACGACGCAGACCCGCGGCGGCATCCATAACTCGGTCACTCGGACGGTGCTGAAGCCGACCCATATGATCGGCGGCTATGCCCAGCAGAGCTACGGCTTCAATTATTACGGCACCGTGGGTTCCAACCGGGATGAATTTGTGATCGTCAGGAAGATGGACCGGGTGGATTGGCTGGACGGTGAAGAGGAACCGTCGGTGGCTGCCAATGAAGCCTGACGATAGTAGCGTAGGGCGGAACGCGAAGCGGTTCCGCCACCAGATAACAGAGAACAGGAAAGATGAGTCTGCTGTCTGATTCCTGTTGCCTGAGCCCGGATGCCGGAGTCGGCGGATCGCCCTTCGGGCATCCGCCCTACGAAGACCTGAATGGATAAGGGAGATGATGCGGCGCTCCACGATGTCGGCGATCGCTCTTTTCCTGAAGAATGCACTGTTTACGGTCGTCGTTCCCGGGGTGGTCGCGGTCTACCTTCCGCTGACGATGGCGGCGGAAGGTCTGGTCGATCAGTGGACACCGGGGCGAACCGTCGCTCTCGTTCTGCTGATAGCAGGTGCCGCACTCTATCTCTGGTGCCTGTGGGAGTTCGCCGCATATGGACGAGGCACGCCGGCGCCTTTCGATGCGCCCAGGCAACTGGTGGCGCGGGGGCCCTATCGATGGGTGCGCAATCCCATGTACCTCGGCGTCGAGCTGGTGATCGTGGGGTGGAGCGCGTTGTTCCCCTCCTTGTCCCTGGCCCTGTACGCCCTCCTTGTCGCTCTGGCGTTTCATGGGTTTGTCGTGCTGTATGAGGAGCCGACGCTGCGCCGAAAGTTCGGTGCCGGCTACCGGAAATACTGCGAGCAGGTCGGCCGCTGGCTGCCCGCCAGGAAACAGGGAACGGGGATCGGGGATCAGAACGGATGAGTTTGTTTTCTGATTCCTATTCCCGGATTCCGGCGTCGGTGGATCGTCTTTCAGGCATCCGCCCTACGCCGCTTGAAAAGTCTGCGTCGATGATGAACGACGCCTCAAAAAACAACGAGACAAGGTTTTTGCTATGAAAATTCGCGCTCAAATTGGCATGGTCCTGAACCTGGACAAATGCATTGGCTGCCATACCTGCTCGGTGACCTGCAAGAATGTATGGACTTCACGCGAAGGCATGGAATACGCCTGGTTCAACAATGTTGAGACAAAACCGGGCATCGGCTACCCGAAAGAGTGGGAAAACCAGGACAAATGGAACGGCGGCTGGGTGCGGACCAGGGAAGGCGAGATCGAGCCGAAAATCGGCGGTAAATGGCGGGTTCTGGCCAATATCTTCGCCAATCCGGATCTGCCGGAAATCGATGACTATTACGAGCCCTTCGATTTCGACTACGACCATCTCCAAAATGCGCCCGAGTCCAAGCACCAGCCGGTGGCCCGTCCCCGGTCGCTGCTGACCGGGCAGCGGATGCAGAAAATCGAATGGGGGCCGAACTGGGAGGATGATCTCGGCGCCGAGTCGGAGAAGCGCAGCAAGGATAAGAACTTCGAGCAGGTGCAGAAGCAGATCTACGGTGAGTTCGAACAGACCTTCATGATGTATCTGCCGCGCCTGTGCGAGCACTGTCTCAATCCCACTTGCGTGGCGGCCTGTCCATCCGGCGCCATATACAAGCGCGAGGAGGACGGCATCGTGCTGATCGACCAGGACAAATGCCGCGGCTGGCGGATGTGCATTTCCGGCTGTCCCTACAAAAAGATCTATTACAACTGGAAGTCGGGAAAATCGGAAAAATGCATCTTCTGCTACCCGCGCATCGAAATGGGCGAACCGACCGTCTGCTCGGAAACCTGCGTCGGCCGCATCCGTTACCTTGGGGTTCTGCTGTATGATGCCGATCGAATCAAGGAGGCTGCCGCCACGCCATCCGAAGTGGATCTGTACCAGGAACATCTGGATATTTTCCTCGATCCCCATGATCCCAAAATCATCGAACAGGCACGCAAGGATGGCGTTCCCGATTCCTGGCTCGAATCAGCCAAAGCCTCGCCGATTTACAAAATGGCGATGGACTGGAAACTGGCCTTTCCGCTGCACCCCGAATATCGCACACTGCCGATGGTCTGGTACGTGCCGCCGTTGAGCCCGATTCAGGCGGCGGCGGACAGCGGCCATGTCGGCACCAACGGGGTGATCCCCGATGTCGACTCGCTGCGGATCCCGGTGAAATATCTGGCCAATATGCTGACCGCCGGCGATGAAGAGCCGGTCACGCTGGCGCTGAAGCGGATGCTGGCCATGCGCGCCTATAAGCGGGGACAGCAAGTCGATGGCATCGACAACCAGAAGGTGCTGGATGCGGTCGGTCTCAGCGCAGCCCAGGTGGAGGAGATGTACCGCTACCTCGCCATCGCCAATCATGAAGACCGGTTCGTGATTCCGACCGGTCACCGGGAACAGGCGGTCGATGCTTTTCCGGAACGCGGCGGCTGCGGCTTCAGCTTCGGCGACGGATGCAGCAGCGGCAACAGCGAGCTGAACCTGTTCGGCACCAAAAAAATCAATACCGTCAGCGTCGGTTCGATCAAAAAATACAAACCTCAGCGGACGCCGGCCGCCGTCGATGATTGAGCGGCAGAGCATGAACACCTTGAAAGTCCTGTCCGCACTGTTGTGCTATCCGGATGAACGCTGGCTGCGGGAGCCCGGCCAGCTGATCGACATCGTCGAACAGGAAGCCGTGCTGCCGCCAGACAAGCGCCGGGCACTGCGGCAGTTCATCCACACGCTGGCGTCGATGGATGTCATGGATGCTCAGTCCGATTATGTGGAGACGTTCGATCGCGGCCGCTCCTTGTCGCTGCTGCTGTTCGAGCATGTTCACGGAGAATCGCGCGACCGGGGGCAGGCGATGGTCGACTTGATGAACGTCTATGCCGAAAACGGCTTTGAAGTAACGGCCAACGAGCTGCCCGATTATCTGCCGCTGTTCCTGGAATACCTGTCGCAGCGCCCGGCGGAAGAGGCTGTTTCCTGGCTGGGGGATGTGCATCACGTGCTGGTTCTTTTGCAGACGCGGCTGGAACAGCGCCACAATCCCTATAGGACCGTATTCGATGCCCTGCTGAGCCTGGTCGAGGTGAATATCGATCTGGAAGCCGTGCGCGCTCGAGTGGCCGGTGAAGAACGCGATGACAGCCCGGAAGCCTTGGACAAGGTATGGGAGGAAGAGGCGGTGCGCTTCGGCGCCGCCCCTCAGCAAGGCTGCCCGTCTGCTGGCGCTACTCGGGAACAGAGTGTTCCTGTCGCATCCGTTAAACGCTATCGGAGATAAACCATGAACTATTTCAATGAGCTGCTGTTCGGCATCTACCCCTATCTGGCCGGAGCTGTCTTTCTGATCGGCAGCTGGATCCGTTTCGATCGCGACCAGTACTCCTGGCGAGCCGGCTCCAGCCAGATGTTGAGCAGTAAGGGCTTCAGAATAGCCAACAACCTGTTTCATATCGGCATTCTGCTGCTCTTTTTCGGTCATCTGTTCGGGCTGCTGACGCCGCCCTCCGTTTATCATGCGCTCGGACTGAGCACCCAGGCCAAACAACTCATGGCGATGGGGTTCGGCGGCCTGTTCGGAATTATCTGTCTCATCGGCATGACCTTTCTGGTCCGTCGGCGCCTGACCGACCCGCGAGTGAGAGCCATCAGCAGCGGCAGCGATATCTTTATCCTGCTGCTGATCTATGTGCAGCTGATTCTCGGCTTGGTCAGCATTTTCGTCTCGGCCTTTCATCTGGATGGCAGCCAGATGCTGCTGCTGGCCGATTGGGCCCAGCGCATCGTCACCTTTCGCGGCGGCGCAGCGGCGGCGATCGCGGATGTGAACTGGATTTATAAGCTGCACATTTTTCTTGGGTTAACCATGTTTCTGGTCTTTCCGTTCACCCGTTTGGTGCATATCTGGAGCGCGCCGATCTGGTATCTGGGCCGCAGCTATCAGCTTGTCCGTCAGCGCGGTTGAACGCCGGACGAACCATCATGGAACAGGTAATCGAAGGGTCGGTGCCGGTCACTGTGAACGGGATGGAAATCCCGGAAGAGGCCATCGCTGCCGAAATGCAGTATCATCCGGCAGAGTCCATGGATGCCGCCTACATTCAGGCGGCACGCGCTCTGGTCGTGCGCGAGCTGCTGCTGCAACAGGCGAACCGGCTGGGCCTGGATCAACCAGCGCTCGAAGCCGAGAGCAATGAAACAGCCGATGATGCCGGGATTCGCCTTCTGATCGAACAGGAGGTGACAACGCCGCAGGCCGACGAGCCCGCATGCCGAACCTACTACGAAAACAACCGCCATAAATTCAAGACACAGGTGTTGCTGGAGGCGAGCCATATTCTGCTGCCGGCGCCGCCGGCCGATGTGAGCGTACGGCGCGAGGCACGCCGGCAGGCGGACGCCATTCTGGCCGAACTGGAGCGCTCGCCTGACTCTTTCGAGCGGCTGGCACGAACCCACTCGGCATGCCCCTCCGGCAAAGAGGGCGGGTCGCTGGGGCAATTGACCCACGGCCAGACCTGCGAGGAGTTCGAGCGCCAGGTTTTCTGCCTGCCTCAGGGCTTATGCCCCAAGCCTTTGGAGACCCGCTGCGGCTACCACATCGTCCACATCGACCGGCGCGTGGAAGGCAGGTCCCTCGACTATCAGATGGTGAGCGATAAAATAGCACGCTATCTCGACGAACACGTCCAACGCAAGGCGCTTAGCCAGTACATCCACTATCTCGCGGGTGAAGCCGACATCGAGGGCATCGATCTCACCGGTTCCGATTCACCCTTGATGCAATAAGTCGACCATGGAATATCGACGACTCGGCCGCACCGGCGTCACCGTCAGCAGCCTCTGCCTGGGGACGATGACCTTCGGCCAGCAGAATTCGGAAGCCGAGGCGTTTGCCCAGCTCGACCGTGCGATGGCCGCAGGCATCAACTTCATCGACACCGCCGAAATGTATCCGGTGCCGGCTCAGGCGCGCACCTATGGTGCCACAGAGACCATCATCGGCAAATGGCTGAAAAAGCGCGGTCGGCGCGACCGGGTGATTCTGGCGACCAAAGTGGTCGGCCGCTCGGACTGGCTGCCGCATATCCGCGGCGGCACAGCGTGTTTGGACCGTGACAACATCGAAACGGCCCTGAACGCGAGCCTCAAGCGCTTGCAGACCGATTACATCGACCTGTATCAGCTGCACTGGCCGGATCGCCGCACCAATTTCTTCGGCCGGCTCGGCTACCAACCGGAATCCGATGACGATGCCACGCCGCTTCAGGCGACCCTCGGCGTGCTCGCCGAACTGGTCCGGGCCGGCAAGGTGCGTCATGTCGGCGTTTCGAATGAAACGCCGTGGGGATTGATGCGCTACCTGCAGCTAAGCGAGCAAACCGCCCTGCCGCGCATGGTGTCGATTCAGAATCCCTATAATCTGCTCAACCGCAGCTTCGAAGTGGGGTTGGCCGAAATTGCCCATCGCGAACAGGCCGGACTGCTGGCCTATTCACCGCTCGGCTTCGGCGTATTGACCGGAAAGTATCTCGACGAACAGCCGCCTGACGCTCGGTTGACCCTGTTTCCCGAGTACTGTCGCTACACCAATCCGGCCGGCATCGAAGCGACGCGCGCCTATGTCGAACTGGCGCGCGCTCATCGCCTCTCTCCGACGCAAATGGCGCTGGCCTATGTCGACAGCAGGCCGTTCGTCTGTTCCACCGTCATCGGGGCAACCGCCCTGGAGCAGCTCGATGAGAACTTGGGCAGTGTCGCCCTCACACTCTCCGATGACGTGCTGGAGGCGATTGAAGCCATTCATACCCGGCATCCGAATCCCTGCCCGTAAATATTGATCGAGCCGGGATTGGATGCTCGGGATTTGGAATCGCCGCCGATCAGTTGATCACCTTGTGGCCGCGGATCCCTCATGCAGTTGATATAGGCGCTCTTGTATTGCTCATTGCTGCTCAGTCCTCGATAGGCGCCCCCGCCCAAGGCGCCGGATGCCGTGCCGATGGCGGCGCACAGCCCGGCGTCGCCGGCAATCGCACCGATGATGGCGCCGGCCGCGGCGCCGCCAAAAGCGCCAAAACCGGCGCCTTGCAAAAAGGATGGAGCGCCGCATTTAGAGCCACGCGCAATCTTTTGCGCTGCCACGCCGCCGCTTATCGCACGATTAAGGAACGCCATCCCGAAGCCGAAATCCCGTGGTGAATGTCTGCTTTCGACCCACATTCAGGAGTGGGCTGTCTCAGTTGACTACAAGACGAGGCACCGGTACTTATAAAAGGGAAGAGGCCCGAATGGCACTTACTTAAGCTTCTTAGGATGCCCAT
>Ga0209633_10002320_pt1 | contig 18517 bp, 13 predicted proteins | sample Cruoilmetagenom1_FD_187290 | JGI IMG/M metagenome (GOLD analysis project Ga0209633, IMG submission 187290) | Oil polluted marine microbial communities from Coal Oil Point, Santa Barbara, California, USA - Sample 1 (SPAdes) (version 2) | ecosystem: Environmental > Aquatic > Marine > Oil seeps ... | reverse complement strand
AATCATTAAAATGCCATATTTATCACAAATATCCCGTACTTTTTTTAAGTACATAGGTGGATATTTAATACAGCCCGATGATCCGGATTCTCCTTCCAACAAAATGGCAGCAATTGCATCGGGATTTTCAAATTTTATCACTCTTTCAAGATGTGCAGCAGCTCTTTCACCGCATTCTTCAATTGAAGATGAATTCCATGGACAACGATAAGCATACGGATTTTCTATATGTACAAAATTATTTACAGCCTGACTGTCAACGGCAAATTTACGCGGATCACCTCCAGCAGAAATTGCACCATAAGTAGCACCGTGATAAGAACGATAATGGGTGATTATTTTATGCCGTTTAGTATAAATTCTCGCCAATTTGATGGCATTTTCAATCGCTTCAGCTCCACCAAGGGTAAAAAAGGTTTTGGTTAAATTTCCAGGAGTCAGTTCAGCTAATTTTTTTCCTAATAAACCCCTCGCTTCTGTAGCCATTCCGGGGAAAACATAAGTCAGTTCTTCCATTTGTTTAGTAACAGCTTTTGTAATACGTTGGTTTCCATGACCGATGTTAACATTCATCAATTGAGAAGAAAAATCAAGGTATTTTTTACCATCTCTGTCGTAAACGTAAGATCCTTTGGCGTAATGTGCATTTATTGGATTGAGCCCACCTTGTTTTCCCCATGAAAAAAGAGTGTAGTCGAGGTTGTTTTTAATGATTTCGTTCATTTATATTAATTGTTTAAATATTAAGTAAAAGATCCCAAATATTGTTTTCATATCTTCAAACAATTTTGGGATAAGCGATCACTACGGTTTTGTAAAAAACAAAACCTTGTGCCTGCTTAACTCATCCAATTGATCTGTGCTTCAGGATTCCACTTGGTAGTTGTTTTTTTGTTTTGTGTCCAGAATTCAATAGAGCTTCTTCCGGTGATATCACCTACACCAAATTTTGATTCGTTCCAGCCGCCAAAAGAAAAAGGCTCTCGAGGTACCGGTACACCAATATTTACACCTATCATTCCTGCACTGGCACGATTCATTACCTCTTTTGCTAAACGACCACTTTGAGTAAATACGGCAGCGGCATTACCATAGTTAGATCCGTTTTCAATTTCGATGGCTTCATCTAAATTTTTAGCCCTGATAATTGAAATTACTGGTCCGAATATTTCTTCACGAGCCACAGACATATCTATAGTAACATGATCTATGATTGTTGGGCCAACATAAAATCCACCTTCTTTTCCGGGGACGGTTGTATTTCGCCCATCTAATAAAATTTTTGCGCCATCGGCTTCAGCTGCAGCGATATAATTTTCAATACGTTTTTTCGCTTCTGCACTAATAACTGCGCCCAAATTTTCACCCGGAATTATTTTTTTAGCATCCTCTACCATCTTATCAATAATATGTTGCACTTTATCCACTCCAACCATTACGGAAGCGGCCATACAACGTTGTCCGGCACAACCGGACATAGAAGCCACAACATTTGAGGCTGTCATTTCAGGATTTGCATCTGGCAGTACTAACAAATGATTCTTTGCACCACCTAGTGCCACACATCTTTTTAATGTTGAAGTAGCACGCTTATATACTATCTTTGCAACCTTGGTTGAACCCACAAAAGAAACAGCTTTAATAGTTGGATGGTCACAAATTGCTTCTACCACTTCTTTTCCTCCATTTACCAGATTAAATACACCATCGGGTAAACCAGCTTCTTTTAATAATTCAGCCATGCGCATAGCACTTAACGGAACAATTTCAGATGGCTTCATGATCATAGTATTTCCTAGAACCAATGCATTCGGGATTGTCCAGTTTGGAACCATATTTGGAAAATTAAATGGAGTTATAGAAGCAACAACACCTAAAGGTTTACGTTCAATTCTACATTCTACTCCTTTACTTACTTCCTGCACTTCATTAACCACTATTTGAGGTAAGGAAACTGCAAATTCACACAATTCCATGCTTTTTTCGACTTCAGCCTGCGCTTCACCATAGGTTTTACCATTTTCAAGTTGTACTAATTTGGTTAATTCATCCATATGCTTTTCAAGTAATGTTCTATAATTGAAAAATACTTGAACACGCTCTTTCAATGTTTTTGATGACCAGCCCTTAAAAGCTTCTTCAGCTGCTTTTACGGCCTTGTCAACATCATCATATGTTGAGAGTGGTAAAGTTGTTATAATGCTTCCGTCAAGCGGATTCATAACGTCCATTGAGGCATGCCCATTTCTTTCAAACTTTCCGTTTATAAAATTTTTTACTTGAGGTTGTTCAGCGATTGTATCCATAATGCTAGAGTTAAAATTAAGTCAATGATCCTTAATAAAAATTAAAGGGTATCAAATATAATAAAATTAAACATGATTTAACAGGCAAAGCGAGTGCAATAAAACCTTTTAGATATATCAATTGCTTTGTTTGAGGTTTACTAATCGTAATTTTTATACTTTCGTTAAAATTAAACGATAAAAGTTGCAACGAATAATAGTTTCTGTTATTAATGATCTGGTTACCGACCAACGGGTACATAAGGTATGTACCACTTTAGTTGATATGGGTTTTGAAGTAGTATTAATAGGACGAAAATTACCTAATAGCTTAGCTCTAAACAGAAATTACAAAACAATTAGAATGCGACTTTTGTTTGATAAAAAGTTTTTGTTCTATGTAGAGTTTAGCTTTCGATTATTTTTCAAATTGTTTTTTATTAAAAAAGACATATTACTTTCAAATGATCTAAATACTTTACTGCCTAATTATTTAATTAGTAGAATTTTTAATAAGAGGCTAGTCTATGACAGCCATGAATTATTTACAGAAATAGCTGAATTAACCGATAGACCTAGCATTAGAAATGTTTGGCTATCTATTGAAAAATATATCTTTCCTAAATTAAAAAATGTTTATACAGTTAATCGGAGTATTGCTACATTCTATAGAGATAGGTACGCTATTGATGTTAAATTCATTAGGAATATAGCTCCTGAATTAAAAAATAAAAAGGTAGATACTACTTTATCGAACAACATAAAAGGGAATAAAAAAATGCTCATTTTGCAAGGTTCAGGTATCAATATGGATAGAGGGGCAGAAGAGGCTATAATGATGATGCAATATGTAGAGGATACCATTTTGTATATTATTGGAGGCGGTGATATATTTGATACTCTTCAAAATTTGGTAGACACATTTAACTTAAATGATAAAGTATTTATTAAAAACAAAATGCCTTATGATGAACTGATGGAATACACCAAAATTGCTGATTTAGGATTGTCATTAGATAAAGGAACCAATTTGAATTATGAGTATAGCTTGCCCAATAAAGTGTTTGATTATATACAAGCACAAATACCTCTATTAGTCTCTAATAGAAAAGAAGTAGCCAGCTTAGTAAAAAATAATAATATTGGCTTGGTAGTAGATGCTATTGATCCTAAAAAATTAGCAACAGCGGTTAATAATATATTTTCAAATGACCTATTGTATAATACCTGGAAAGAAAACACTGAAGAAGCTGCTAAAAAGTACTATTGGGAGAAAGAGCGGCATAAAATAAAAAAAATATTTAATGTCTTAAAATAAGTTTTTTACTTTTTAAATTGATGCGGATTTTCTCGAATTCCTTTTTTAAAGATCTTTCTTATTCCCATCCTTAATTTATTGTCGAAACGCAATACCATATCTTTTAATTTTTGAGTTGGTCTTCCTCTAAATGAAGTAACATGGAAAGTGTCAGTTTTAAGTAATGGTTTTTCAGAAAAATAATAATTAGACACACAACACCTAGTAGAATTGGCTATGACTTCATTTACTGAATGCCAAGAACTTTGATGCGTAGACATAACGACAAGCCTGTTAAATTTACTTATAATATTAATAGGGTCTCCTTCTAATCCTTCTGGCCATAGTTCTAAATTTCCACCAAAAGAGTCTTTCCAATTAGGGGTTACATAATATAACAAATTAAGCACCCTCCATTGATTTCTGTCTTTGTCATGAGAATTATCTAAATGAGGATTTAAAAAGTTACCTTTTTTCATCATTGAAAGACCACCTGCATAAAGATGTTTATCAGCCGAAACAGAATGTAAATCACAAATTTCTTGAATTAATTTAACTACCTTCTCATCTTGAAAAGCATAGGTAATTTCCTCAAGAATAGGCTCATAGTTATCCATTTGATAAGCAATATATTTAAACTCCTTTAAGGTTTTTTTTAAGATTGCTTTTTCAGTGGAAGGAAAATTTTCAAATAGTAGCATTGCTAACTCATTAGGCAGCAAATTGTCCAAATAAAAATATCCTATTTGCTTTTTTGTTTTAGCAAATTGATTTTTTAATTGCAATTTTTCTTCTTGCAACCTTTTTACAATTAATGAAGCAATGTTAGCTTTAGTATATTCCAAATAAAAGATTAATTATATCAAAAAATAAAAATATGGATAAATTTTCTAATCCTTAATTTTTTTAGGAGATATTTGGCAAGTCCAATAACTACAAAAATCGGTTTTAACACTATTGAACTTTCAGATGTTTTTAAGGCTATTTCTTCATTATAGAGAGCCCAATTATAGCCTTTAGACTGTCCACCGGTACCGCATAGCGCGATAATATCATCAATAATTTTTACTTCGATGTTATTTTTAAACAAGGTCAAATTAAAAGCATGATCAGCCAATATCTTGTATTTCAGCTCATATTTAAGGTTAGAGAAAAGAGCTCTTTTGTAAAAAACAGCTTGATGATGTACAGAATTTTTAATCCATAATTTTTTAGACCATGAAGATGTAACTACCCCTCCCTTTTGATTGGTATAAACAATATCTCCTTTTTTAAGATCATATTTAATGCTACCAATAATCATTTGAATTTGATTTTCTATTGGTTCAGTAAAAACCGAATCTAATACGTGATCATCATACAATTTGTCATCACTACCTAAAAAGTATAACCATTTTCCTGAGGATAAAGAAACTCCCTTATTCATGGCGTCATAGACACCATTATCAGGTTCACTTAGCCAAAAAAAAGGGTTATCTAATGTATTTAAATAATCAAGAGTTCCATCATTAGAATTATTGTCAACAATCCAAACTTCATAATCTTTAAAAGATTGATTTCGAATACTTAAAATACTTTCTTTAAGATTTTCAAGATTGTTTGAAGAAGGAATAATTATGGAAACGGAGGCTTTAATAGTTTAAATTATTTAAAATAAGATTTAAAAATACTAAACAACTTCAAAAATACTCTCACCATCACATTTTATGGTTTTGTGTGGGTATTTTAAAATCAAGGCATAGTCATGAGTAGCCATCAAAATGGTTTTACCTGTTTTGTTAATTTCTTCGAGTACACTCATTACCTCTAATGAGGTTTTCGGATCTAAATTTCCTGTAGGTTCGTCGGCTAGTATCAATTCAGGATCATTAAGTAAAGCTCTTGCGATTGCGATACGTTGCTGTTCACCTCCCGAAAGTTGAAAAGGCATTTTAAACCCTTTGGTTTGCATCCCAACCTTTTCTAAAACTTCATTAATTTTGGTTGCTATTTTATTATCATCTTTCCAACCGGTTGCTTTTAAAACAAATGATAAATTCTCATTTACATTTCTATCATTCAATAATTTAAAATCTTGAAATACAATGCCGAGTTTTCTTCGAAGAAAAGGAATGTCTTTCTGCTTTAATTTTATAAGATCAAAATCAACAATAGAGCCATCACCTTTTAATAAAGGAAGATCCCCATAAAGCGTTTTCATCAAACTACTTTTACCACTACCTGTCTTTCCTATTAAGTACATAAAATCGCCTTCATAAACATCAAGACTAATATTAGATAATACTAAACTTTCTTGCTGAAAAATTGAAGCGTTCTTTAAATGGAGGACTGGTTTAGACATGAAATTTTTAATTTTAAGGTACAAATTTACAGTATAATTTTTAATTAGTCAGGACTTTTGGTATTACAAATACCTAGCAATCTTTTTTACTATATTTGATGATGTTTCTAAACTTAATTAGATGAAAAACGCAACTATACTTATCCTATTCATTTTTGTAGTTAGTTGCAATCAAAGTAATGTAAAAGGATCCAAGAAATGGTATTTTAAGGAGTTGATGCATTTACCGGAGCCTATTTCGAACAATGCTGTTGCCGAAGGTTTTATTGATAGCAAACCTTATGCATTCACTTTTGGCGGCATAGACAGTACAAAATTATATTCGGGAATTCACTTACGATCTTATAAATTGGATGTTAGTAATAACTCATGGCGACAAATTGCTGGTTTACCGGATACTTTAGGAAAAATTGCCAGTGCTGCAAGTAGAATTGACGATACAGTTTATATCATTGGAGGGTATCATGTTTTTGAGGATGGTTCAGAAAAATCATCTGATAAAGTACATCGTTATGATATTGTCAACAATCAATTTTTAGAGGATGCTCAACCAATTCCGATCCCTATCGACGATCATGTACAGGCAGTTTGGCAAGATAGTTTGATTTATGTGATAACTGGATGGTCAGATAAGGCCAATGTACCAAATGTACAAATTTATAATCCTGAGACTAATAGATGGTCTGTTGGAACTTCAGTTCACGATAATCATATGTATAAATCCTTTGGTGCTTCCGGGACAATCATCGGTGACAGTATTTTTTATTTTGGAGGTGCGGCTATGGGAAAACATTATCCGATACAAAATAGCCTCCGAAAAGGAATTATTAACCCTAAAAATCCAACAGAAATTGAATGGTCACATCAAGTGATAGATTCAAGTATTGTTGGCTATAGGATGGCCGCAACATCAATTAATAATGAACCACATTGGCTTGGAGGAAGTACCACAACCTACAATTACAACGCAATTGCCTATAATGGTTCAGGAGGTGTAAACCCGTCTAATAGAGACTTGTATTTATCAGATAACAAGCTTAAGACAAGTTTTTTTGATAATTTACCAATGGATTTGAGAGGAATAGTAGAAATTAACGACTCAACAAAAATATTAATTGGAGGTATAACAGAAAATCAACAAGTAAGTACTAAAGTATATCAATTAGAATGGAGAGAATAAAAATAATAGTAGCAATTTTAATAGTGGGATTACTTTTTTCTTGTAAAAAAGAAGTGAATAAAACAGAATTGAAGGAAGGATATTGGCGTGCCGAAATAGACATGCAAAACCAATTATTGCCCTTTAATTTTGAAGTAATTAAAGAAGGTGAAAGGTATAAAGCCAATTTGATAAATGGTAAAGAGACCATTTCTTTAGATGAAGTTGAAGTTGTTGGCGATTCAGTATTTATCACGCTTCATATTTTTGATATTGATCTACGCGCTAAGATTAATGGAGATTCGCTTAGCGGTTTGTACATTAAAAATTATAAAGATAATTACCGAATTCCTTTTACAGCGGTACATGGGAAGTCTGACCGTTTTGAAAATCCTACAAGTTCATCATCATTCGATGGTAATTGGCAAACTACTTTCGTTGAACAAGGAGTAAGATCTTATCCGGCTGTTGGTATTTTTAAAAAAGAAGGCGATTTGCTGACAGGAACATTTTTAACCGAAACTGGTGATTATCGTTATTTGGAGGGTTATACTAAAGATAATAAAATGAGCCTGCATACTTTTGATGGTAATCATGCCTTTATCTTTAATGCAACGATTAAAAATGATACTTTAAAAGGTGAATTTTTATCTGGGCAATCCTATAAAGAATCCTTTACGGCATATAAAGATGCAAATGCAAAACTTACCAATGCAACTGCACTTACCTATTTAAAAGAAGGGTATGATAAAATAGAGTTTTCATTTCCGGGATTAGACGGTAATCCGGTTAGTTTAAAAGATGAAAAGTATCGAAATAAAATAGTTATGTTACAAATTTTCGGAACATGGTGTCCGAATTGTATGGATGAAACCAAGTTCTATGCTAATTGGTATAAAAACAATAAAGATAAAGGAGTTGAAATAATCGGATTGGCCTATGAAGCGAAGGACGATTTTGAATATGCGAAGGCCAGAGTAGATAAAATGAAAAAAAAATACAATGTAGCATATGATTATGTAATTGCCGGTATATATGATAAAGAAGCGGCTGCAAAAACATTACCTATGCTCAATCATGTTTTATCTTTTCCAACCACTATTTTTATAGATAAAAAAGGTAAAGTTCGTAGAATTCATACTGGTTTTTCCGGACCTGCAACAGGGAAGTATTATGACGAGTTTGTTGAAGATTTTAATAATTTTATGAATAAATTAATCAACGAATAGATTTACTTTGGCTCGATATATGTGTTGTTAAAGCTGAATCACATTTTGTTAAGAGGAGTTCTTAACAAAATGTTATTTTTTTTAACAATTATACAATTTCAACTGAATTAAGCGTTGTTTAATTTAAGTGTGTTAATTTTAACATACCATAAAAATAATTCACCATAATGAAGCATAGTAAAACCTGGTTTGTAGTTTTATTTTTGACCTTTTCTTCTACAATTTTTGCCCAAAAATCAGATATTTATACAAACTCATTAAAAGAATACACGCATGCTGTCGAGTTATATAATAATAGAGATTTTGTTGCCTCAAAACATTTATTTGACAAACTAAAAAGTCAATTTGATAATAGTTCAGAATACAGAGCTAATTGCGAATATTACGAGGCGTTTTGTGCAATACAATTAGGAGATCAGCAAGGAGATCAAATGATGCGTAATTTTGTAGAACGATATCCTACGAGTACCAAACAAAACACGGCATTTTTGGAGGTAGGTGATTATTATTTTAAAAATGCCAATTATGCATATGCCTTAAAATGGTATAAACGAGTTGAAACAAGGAACCTGACTATAGGGCAAGAAGAAGATTTTAATTTTAAATTTGGATATGGGTTATTTGCCGTGCGCAGTTATAAACGTGCAAAAGAATATTTTCAAAAATTATTGACTTCACAAGAATATGGTTCGCAAGCTAAATATTATTACGGTTTTATAGCTTATCAAGATGATGATTATGATACTGCAGATAAATATCTAGGTGAAATTTCAGACGATAAAGAATTAGGAGATGATGTGCCTTATTATATGGCCAATATCAAATTTAAGACAGGAAAATTTCAGGAAGCCATTGATACCGCCGAACCTTTTCTCGCTAAAGCGGATAGAAACCAACATTCAGAAATTTCTAAGATCATCGGCGAAAGCTATTTTAATTTAGAAAAATATGCAGATGCCATTCCACACCTAAAAAACTATAAAGGCAAACGTCGTAAATGGAATAATACTGACTATTATATGTTAGGCTATGCCTACTTTATGCAAAAAGATTATGAAAATGCCATAGCGCATTTTAATAAAATTATTGGAGGTGATAATGCTGTGGCTCAAAATGCCTATTATCATTTAGCAGAATGTTATTTACAAACCGAGCAAAAAACAGAAGCTTTAAATGCATTTAGAAATGCTTCCCAAATGGAATATGTCAATGAGATTAAGAAAGATGCCTGGCTTAATTATGCGAAATTGAGTTATGAAATAGGGAACCCTTACAAAAGTGTGCCAGATGTATTGCAGGAGTATTTAGATACTTATCCGAAATCCGAAGCAAAAGAAGAAATAAATGAATTATTGATTAGCGCTTATATCACTTCAAAAGATTATGAAGGTGCCTTAAAAGCATTAAAAGATAAGAAAGATGCCAATAATAAAGAAGTTTATCAAAAAATAGCCTTGTATAGAGGAATTCAACTATTTAATGATAATTCTTTAGACAATGCTAAAGATCATTTCGATTTGGCCATCAATGAACCAAGAGATAATTCAATAACAGCTAGAGGTGTTTATTGGAAAGCAGAAACAGATTATTTATTAAACAATTTTAGTGATGCATTGGTTGGATTTCAGCAATATGAGACGATGAGTAAATCTGATACTTTAGTTGAAAATTCCAGTTTAGATTATAATATCGCGTATGCTTATTTTAAGTTAAAAGATTATAACAAAGCGGGAGATCAATTTCAGGCTTATCTCAGCTCAAATCCGAATGACGTAAGTCGTGTAAATGATAGTTATCTCCGTTTAGGCGATGCCTATTTTGTGTCTAGTAATTATAATAAAGCGATCAGTACTTATGATAAAGTAATAGAAGCGAATGGTGTTGATACTGATTATGCGCACTTCCAACGCGCTATCAGTTATGGTTTTATAGGTAGGAACAATGATAAAATTGTTGATCTTACCAAGTTTTTAGGTGCTTATTCTAAATCTACCTTACGGGATGATGCCTATTATGAATTGGGTAATTCGTATGTAACTGTAGATAAAAATGATCAAGCGCTTGAAACCTATGACAATCTATTAAAGTATTATAAACGCAGTTCTTATGTTCCTAAATCTTTATTAAAACAAGGATTGATCTATTATAATACCGAAAGAGATAACCAGGCTTTAGACAAATATAGACGTGTTGTAAAAGAGTTTCCTAATACTGATGAAGCCAAGCAAGCGGTTTCAAATGCCCGTCAAATTTATGTTGATTTAGGTCGGGTAGATGAATATGCCGATTGGGTTAAGGACATAGATTTTGTAAACGTTACAGATGCAGATTTGGATAATGACATGTATGAATCGGCCGAAAAGCAATATCTACAAAACGATCGTAAAAAAGCTATTCCGGCATTTAAAAAATATATTGAGAGGATGCCGAATGGTGTCCATGCCTTACAGGCGAATTTTTATTTAGCAGAATCTCTTTTTGCTGAAAAACAGCAGTCTCAAACCGAAAAATATTACAGATATGTAATAGAGCAAGAACGGAACGAATTTACAGAACAAGCTTTGTCAAGATTGGCACAGGTATATTTAGAGGCTGATAATTGGGCAAAAGCGATGCCTGTATTAGAACGATTGGAGGAACAAGCAGATTTTCCTCAAAATATCACTTTTGCACAAAGTAATCTAATGAAAGGGCATTATGAATTAGAGCATTATGAAGATGCAGTTGCTTATGCCGAAAAAGTGCTACAGAGATCTAAATTAGAAAACAGAGTAAAGTCTGATGCAAAAGTAATAATTGCACGCTCAGCTTTTAAAACTGGAGACGAATATAAAGCACGGGAAGCGTATAAAGAAGTGGATAAGATTGCTAAGGGAGAATTAAAAGCTGAAGCTTTATATTATGATGCTTATTTTGAACATAAAGATGGTAATTATAAAGTTTCTAATACAGTAGTACAAAAATTAGTAGCAGATTATTCTGCTTTCAAATATTATGGTGCAAAGGGCATGATTGTGATGGCGAAGAATTTTTATGAATTAGAAGATGCTTTTCAGGCTACGTATATTTTAGAAAGTGTAATTAAAAATTTTGCTGATTATAAAGATGTTGTAGACGAAGCAAGAGCAGAATTACAAAGGATTAAAAAGGAAGAATCTAAAACAAATGAGTCTGTAAACCCTAATGAAAATTGAAATTATATTATTTAATGAGAATGTCTCCCTGAGCGTGTCATCTCGAGCGGAGTCGAGGCGAAGGGTAGCTTAAAATATAAATAGTTGTCATTTCTGCTGGCAAGCAGGAATCCATAAAAACACATATGAAAAAACACATTTCAATACTAATACTACTTTTAATTACATCAATAACTTTTTCTCAAAAAAAGAAAAAAGACACTATTGGTACGGAAGTTATTAATGTGGTAAAACCATATACGCCCACGGTTTCAGACGCCTTTAAGATTAAAGCATCACCTGAAATAAATGATGCTCAAATAAGTAAGAAAAAGGAAATTCAATATGCTATTTTTTCTATTCCTGTAGCATCAACTTTTACACCCGCGAAAGGAAAAGCAAAGGTATTAAGAGTAGACCCAAGTGCACCGGTATATGACAATTTTATAACTGCCGGATTTGGGAATTTCTCTACACCCCAAGTCGAAATATTTGCACATTCAAACAGTACTAGATATAATGATTTTGGAGGTTTTTTAAATTATCATTCATCTAAAGGAGGGATAGATGATGTTGTGTTAGATGATGATTTTGTTGATGCACGCTTAGATCTATTTTACAAACAAGAAGAGCGTGATTTCGATTGGCAATTAAATGGTGGATTAAGATTTCAAAAACATAATTGGTATGGTTTACCAGATTCTCAATTAATCACTTTTACTCAACCGGTAATTGACGGTTTAGCAGAAACCCAAAAATATACCAATGTATATATTGGTGGTAAAATGGATTATAAAGATTCCTTTTTTCAAGGAGGAACAACCGAATTGAATCTTTTTACAGATGATGAAGGTAGTTCAGAAACACATATTTTGATTCAACCGAAAATTGAATTTCCGATTGCTTCTGAATATATCACCGCAAATGCAAGATTAGAATATCTTACAGGCGATTTTTTTCAAAATTATGAGAGCACAGCGAGAATAGATTATAGTTTTTTCACGGTTGGTTTTAATCCGAATTTTGAAGTATTACGAGACAACTTAACAATAAACTTAGGTGTTGATATTTTATATAGTTCAGGTTCCGCTGATGGTGAAGAAAGCAAAGCTTATACCTATCCAAAAGTAACCGCTTCTTATATATTAATTGATCAAGTATTGACTGCCTACGCAGGTGCTCTTGGTGGATTACATCAAAATAGCTATAACGGATATGTAAATGAAAATCAGTTTGTCTCACCAACATTGATGATTAAAAGAACTGACGAACAGTACAATGCCTTTGTTGGGTTTAAAGGTAAATTAGCATCAAACGTTGGTTATAACTTTAAAGGTTTTTACAAGAGTGAAAAAGATAAACCTTTATATAAATTAAACCCTTCAAAAACTGAAGGTACTGTCGTGGTCACTAAGGGTTATGAAGCTGGGAATTCATTTCAGGTACTATATGATAATATTAAAACATTGGGTGGTTTTGCAGAAGTAAGTGTAGATTTTTCTAAAGAACTTAAGTTTGGAGGAAATATTGAAATTAATAGTTACAATGTAGATAATCAAGATGAAGCATGGAATTTACCGGAGTTAAAAGCTTCGGCTTTTGCCAATTACAATCAAGACAAATGGTTTGCAGGTGCAAATTTATTTTTTGTTGGCGAACGCAAAGATGAATTAACGTTTACAGATATTAATATGCAAATAGAAAGCCTTGATATTGGTAATTATGTCGATTTAAACTTGAATGGAGGTTATAAATTTACTGATAAATTAACTGCTTTTGTTAAAGTAAATAATCTGTTTAATAGTACTTATCAAAAATATTCTAACTTTAAGGTGCAAGGTTTGCAAGTGTTTGGCGGACTAACCTATAAATTTGATTTGTAAAACAAATCAATTCCTGAATTTATTTCAGGATCTAATGATGCGAATTGATTAGATATTTAGATATAAAAATACGCCATTTTGAGTGGAGTTAAGGTTTTCACCTTTTTACCCTTTTTACTTAACTCTATTCATTGTGGCATTTTAAATCAAATAAATTTAGAGTTTTAGCCATACATTTTATCGTAGTAGTCTTTATAAGCACCAGAAGTTACATTATTCAACCAATCTTCATTCTTTAAATACCAATCAATAGTTTTAGACAAACCTTGTTCAAAGGTTACAGACGGTTTCCACCCTAATTCTTGGTTTAGTTTAGTAGCATCGATAGCATACCTTCTATCATGCCCTGCTCTATCTTTAACATAGGTAATTAGTTTGGCAGAAGTCCCTTTTGGTTGTTGCAGTTTTTCATCCATTTGTTCACATAATAAATGAATCAAGTTTAAGTTTGTCCATTCATTAAATCCACCAATATTATAGGTTTCAAAAATTTTTCCTTTATGGAAGATCAAATCAATAGCTTTGGCATGATCTTCTACATAAAGCCAGTCGCGAGTATAATTACCATCTCCATAAACCGGTAAAGATTTGCTATTTCTAATATTGTGAATAAATAACGGAATTAACTTTTCGGGAAACTGATTTGCACCATAATTATTGGAACAATTACTAATTACAAAAGGTAATTGATAGGTGTTGCCAAAAGATCTTACAATATGATCTGAAGCAGCTTTTGAAGCAGCATAAGGCGATTGAGGATCATAAGGAGTTGTCTCAACAAACAATCCTGTTTTGCCCAATGAGCCATACACTTCATCGGTAGAAACATGATAAAATAGTTTACCTGAAAAATTTTCCTTCCATAAATCGCGAAAGGCATTTAACAGATTGGTTGTGCCTAAAACATTGGTTTCAATAAAAGCATTAGGGTTTGTAATAGATCGATCAACATGACTTTCGGCCGCTAAATGAATCACACCATCAAATTGGTATTGTTTAAATAGCGCATTGATAAACTCAACATCTTTAATATCTCCTTTTATAAAATTATAATTTGATGAGGCAGAAATATCATTTATATTTTCGAGATTACCAGCGTAGGTCAATGCGTCTAAATTATAAATATTGTAATTTGGATAGGTATTTACAAATAATCTGACTACATGAGAACCGATAAACCCAGCACCGCCGGTAATTAAGATGTTTTTCATTTTAGTTGTTTAATGTTTGCTGCCATTTCCAAGCTGATGCTAAAGCGTCTTCTAAACTATGTTCAGCTTTCCACTTTAATTCAGTATTTGCCAATGAAGTATTGGCATATGCTTCAATAATGTCACCTTCTCGTCGGTCAACAATTTTATAATTCAATTGTTTGTTTGATACTTTTTCAAAAGTTTTAATAACGTCTAATACAGAACTTCCCGTGCCCGTGCCAATATTAAATACTTCGAATTTAGCCTTATTATCATTATCAATCAATCTTTTTAAAGCTACAGTATGTGCTTTAGCTAAATCTACAACATGAATATAATCTCGTATGGCGGTTCCGTCGTTAGTAGGATAATCACCACCAAAAACTGAAAGTTGGGCTCTAATTCCTGCAGCTGTTTGGGTAACAAACGGAATTAAATTTTGAGGAACTCCAATGGGAAGCTCACCAATTTTCGCACTGTCATGAGCGCCAATAGGATTAAAATATCGTAATGCTATAGCCTTTAAATCTGAAGCTTTAGTAGTGTCATATAAAATTTCTTCTCCTATTTGTTTCGTATTTCCGTAAGGTGATTCCGCAGGTTTAAAAGGAGCATTTTCAGTAATAGGCATAATATCCGCCTGTCCGTATACCGTACATGAAGAACTAAAGATAAAGTTAGACACTTGATTAGCATTCATTTCTTCCAATAAATAAATTAATGTAGAAATGTTGTTATGATAATATTTTAATGGTTCTTCAACACTTTCTCCAACCGCTTTAGAAGCAGCAAAGTGAATTACGCCATCAATAGACGTATACGTTTTAAAAAAATGCTGAACGGCTAATTGATCTTTTAAATCAATATTTTCAAATATGGGTTGCTTTCCGGTAATTGAAATAATTCTATCTAATACATCTATTGTTGAATTTGACAAATTATCAATTATTATTACTTCATAACCTTCGTTTTGTAATTCAACTACGGTATGTGAGCCAATAAAACCTAAACCACCGGTAACTAGTATTTTTTTCATTTTTTAAGGCTTAATAATTTTTCTACCAACAGATTCATAATAAAATTGGTTACTAGACATTACTTCTAAATCGAAAATATTTCTACCATCAAAAACTACAGGAGATGACATCAATTCCTTAATTTTCTTGAAATCAGGCGAAGTAAACTCACTCCATTCCGTACATATCAATAGACAATCTGCATCTTCTAATGCATTATAAGCACTATTTGCAAATTCAATTTTATCACCATAAATACGTTTCATGTTAGGCATGGCTTTTGGATCATATGCCGAAATTTTAATATCTTCTTTCAAGAGTAGTTCGTTAATAACATCTAACGCCGGGGCTTCTCTAATATCATCGGTATTAGGTTTAAATGAAAGACCCCAAATAGCAATTTTTTTACCTGTGAGTTTGTTATCAAAATAGCGATTAACTTTTGGAACTAATGATCTTTTTTGCTTTTCATTGATGTTTAAAACCGATTTTAGAATTTTAAAATCATAAGAAACATCATCACTTGATTTCACTAAGGCATTTACATCTTTAGGAAAACAAGATCCTCCATATCCTATTCCGGGAAATAGGAATCTATTGCCAATTCTAGCATCAGAACCCATACCCATTCTAACCATATCTACATCTGCGCCGATTTTCTCACATAGATTCGCAACTTCATTCATAAAAGTGATTTTAGTTGCTAAAAAAGTATTCGCGGCATATTTAGTAAGCTCAGCCGAACGTTCATCCATAAATATGATTGGTCTCTTCACTGTTATAAATGGCTTATAGAGTTTTGATAATATATTTTTTGCCTTCTCACTTTTTGAACCAATAATAATACGTTGAGGTTCCATAAAATCTTTAACGGCGTAGCCCTCACGCAAAAATTCGGGATTTGAAACTACATCAAACTCAACATTTGTATGATTTGAGATAATTTCTTTAACTTTATCTGAAGTCCCAACAGGAACTGTGCTTTTATTGATAATTATTTTATATTCATCTATTAGTTTGCCTAAATCATGAGCAACATTTTCTACATATGATATATCGGCAGAACCATCCTCACCTTGGGGAGTGGGTAAAGCTAAAAGTATAATTGTAGCATTTTTAATAGCTTCTTTTAGATCACTGGTAAAATGAAGTCTATCTCCCGCAATATTTTTGTGAAAAAGCTCTTCCAAGTTAGGTTCATAAATTGGAACCTTACCATTTTTCATTTTTTCTACTTTATTTTCATCAATATCAACACAGGTGATATTATTACCCATGTCTGCAAGACAAGTTCCGTTTACTAAACCAACATAACCAGTGCCGATTACGGTTATATTCATAGCTATTTATTTATAAAATTTAATACAGTCTGAGTAATAAATTGTAATTGATCTTCTTCAAATTCTGTGTGCATTGGTAATGAGATTACTGATTTTACAAGTTTATTAGTAACTTTAAAATCATCTTCATTATACCTGTCATCTGTATATGCTTTTTGACTGTGCAGCGGAACAGGATAATATATTGCACAAGGAATGCTGCTGTCTAATAAATGTTGATGTAAGGCATTTCTATCAACATTAATCAAATTTAACGTGTATTGATGAAACACATGTGTTGTAAAATTACTGACAACAGGTGTTATAATATTTGGTGAATTAGCAAATGCATTATTGTAATATTCAGCGGCTTTTCTTCTTGCATCGCAATAGGCATCTAAATTAGGAAGTTTAGTTCTTAAAACAGTTGCTTGGATACTATCTAATCTCGAATTTACTCCAACAACATCATGATAATAACGTTTGTACATACCATGATTAACTATACCTCTTAGAATATTGGCTAACTCATCGTCGTTTGTAAAAATTGCACCACCATCCCCGTAACAACCTAAATTTTTTGAAGGAAAAAATGATGTTGTTCCTACATCTCCCATAGTACCGGCTTTTTTAGTAGTGCCATTAGCAAAAGTATAATCAGCGCCAATTGCTTGAGCGTTATCTTCAATAACAAATAGATCATGCTCAGCTGCTACTTCTAATATGGCTTCCATATTAGCGCATTGTCCAAATAAGTGTACCGGAACAATGGCCTTCGTTTTAGGAGTGATGGCTTTTTTAAGCGCATCAATATTCATGTTGTAAGTATCGTTCTCTACATCAACTAATACCGGAGTTAATTTTAATAATGCAATAACTTCAACTGTTGCTGCAAAAGTAAAATCAACGGTTATAACTTCATCTCCTTGTTTTAAACCCAACCCCATCATTGCAATTTGCAAAGCGTCTGTGCCATTTGCACAAGGAATAACATGTTTTACATTAAGATATTCTTCTAAATCTTTTTGGAAGCTTTTTACTTCAGGGCCATTAATAAAAGCGGCCGACTCAATTACTTCTTGAATTGAACTATCAATTTGATCTTTAATCTTTTTGTATTGACTCTTAAGGTCAACCATTTGTATCTGTTTCATCTGTTTATTCTATATTGTTTTATTTTGGTCAGAATTACCTTGTCAGCTGGCAGGTTAAATTCACCATTCACTAATTCTAAAAGCTATTTATGGGGTATTTCATGCAATAGTTATTTTTTATAATCAACAAACAAAAATACGAATTATTTAACGGCAATTCTCTTAAATTTATATTTTAGCAATTGCTTATGAATTTTTTCTATAACATACTTGTATATATTGTAAGTTTTAATCTAAATATTGTAGCAATTTTCAATAAAAAGATTCGCTTATTTGTTAAAGGGAGGAAAGAAGTATTTGAAAATTTAGAAAACCGATTCTCTCCAGCAGATGTGGTAATATGGTTTCATTGTGCTTCTTTGGGTGAATTTGAACAAGGAAGACCAATTATAGAAGAAGTAAAAATATTATACCCGAGTCACAAGATTTTGGTTACTTTTTTTTCTCCTTCAGGTTATGAGATAAGAA
>Ga0209633_10002318_pt1 | contig 18523 bp, 18 predicted proteins | sample Cruoilmetagenom1_FD_187290 | JGI IMG/M metagenome (GOLD analysis project Ga0209633, IMG submission 187290) | Oil polluted marine microbial communities from Coal Oil Point, Santa Barbara, California, USA - Sample 1 (SPAdes) (version 2) | ecosystem: Environmental > Aquatic > Marine > Oil seeps ... | reverse complement strand
CATCGGCGCTTGCAATACCGCAAAGCTGTCGCCTAATATAAACACCAACAGAGGTGAGCAAACTCTCGCTTAGCCCAGACTTAAATCTGTCTCATTTTATATGAAGACGGACATGGGACCAAACAGGCTTAACCGACGCCCAAGTTAGCACCGTTATTAGCGGGGCAAGTGGATATTCACCCACGATTGATAAAGCCGCTATTGAACTGTGTATTTCTACGCAAGACTCGTCCTGTTACAATAGTGGTGGTGGTACACCTCCTCCTCCTCCTCCTCCTCCTACTGGTGAAACTACCGTTTATCAGGGAACGAACGGAGCAGATGTATTTCCGGGTATATTGACGGGACAGGCTGATTATTTCGGCTTGGACGCATATGACCAAGTAGATTATCAAGGCTCACTCAGCGATTATAACTTTGAACTACAGCCTAATGGCAGAGTCCGTGTCTTTAAAGGCGACGGCGGCTTTGACATTCTCGATTCTATTGAAGGGATTTGGTTTATCGGTGAAGGAGAATGGTATTCAATTGCTGACGCGATAGCTGGTGCTGCCCCGCCCGCAAATATTTCGGCAGGTGATGTTGATGCATTTGCTTTTGCGGGACAATCAAACGCAGATGGTCATTTCTATAATGCAGATGGAAATAACGCACTACCGATAGGTAAAGACGTCTTCGAAGCTCAAATTCTTGCGAATAGCGGTTTCGCCACAACATCCATAAATGTTGCCGTGGGTAGTTCTGCTGCTAGCGAAAATTCTGGCCCTCCCGGTGAAAACTGGTGGAACTTGGGGAGCAACCAACCTGGACCGCTCTTGAACAATGCAGTCAATACCATCAATCAATCTTTGTCCTCTGGGCAAGACCTTGACGGCATTATTTGGGCCCAAGGTGAAGCTGAGGCCTTCTCAGTCCTCTACAGTAACAATGCTTATGCGGCGACCGTGGAAGCCGACTTTGTGAGTGCGACGACAAGTATATTTGCTCATTTGCGGGCAAACTTTGGAGCAGACTTACCTATATTCATCCAGGAAATAGGTTATTACGTCGCGCCAGATGATGCGACGTCGAGCTTTAATGGATTTGAAGTCATCCGTAATGCACAGCTTGGTATCATCAATGCAGATGATAATACCTATCTTGCAGCACAAACAGCCGGCCTTGGTCAACGCGACGAAGTGCATTTTAATACGGAAGCATATGGAGCTATTGCGACAAGTCTAGCAAACACGGCTTATGCTGTGATCGGTTCAACGCCATAGTCAGAGTATGAAAGAAAGGGCGACCTTGTAGTTGCCTCTTAAATATCAGAGCGCGTCACACGTGAGAAGGTGGCGCGCTTTAGTATCCACTTTTGGTTTAACCCCCTCGTCTAATAGACGGGAAATTGCTTTAGCATAGCGCTTAGGAGTAAATATTTTTGTGCGAAGTGGGTTATTTTGTAACGTAATCCCTTCGACTTCAGGCGAAGGTGGTTTAGTTTTGTATTCACACAGTTGCGCCTTAAGCTTTTTGAAGTGGTTTTCTGATAATAATCCAATTTCATCAGCGCCCATGATGACGTTGCAAGTAAATAGAGGCTTTGAAAATTACCAAGACTATGAAAATTTTGACCGTATTTGGGACACGGCCCGAAGCAATCAAGATGGCACCTTTGGTCAAGGGTTTCGTTGCGCATAACGATATTGAAAGCTTACTGTGCGTAACGGGACAGCATCGTGAAATGCTCGATCAAGTGTTAGACATTCATAATTTAAAGCCGAATTTTGACTTAGATATTATGGAAGCGGGGCAGTCTTTATCACAGATCAACTCACGAATATTATTAGGACTTGAACCAGTTCTAGCCGAGGTGAACCCTGATTGGGTTTTTGTTCATGGAGATACGGCTACCACGGCGGCTGCGTCTCTGGCGGCATATTACCAATCTATTCCCTTAGCTCATGTTGAAGCGGGCTTGCGAACATACAATATTTATTCCCCTTGGCCTGAAGAAATAAACAGAAGAATAGCCGGCGTTATTGCAAGCTGTCACTTTGCGCCAACTGAAAATGCAAAATCAAATTTACTAGCTGAAGGCGTCAAAGAAGAGAACATTCTAGTCTCTGGAAATACTGTTATTGATGCGCTATTTCAGGGATTAGAACAGCTTGAGGCGTCCAAGACACTACGACAATCCATTGACGTAAAATTGCCGACCTTAAATCCAGCTAAAAAGCTTATTGTCGTCACAGGTCATAGACGTGAGAGTTTCGGAGAAGGATTTGAAAATATCTGTCAATCATTGATAGACATATCGAAGCGAGGTGATGTGCAAATAATATATCCTGTGCATTTAAACCCCTATGTGAAGAAAATTGTTGGTGTTAGACTTTCGTGCCAAGAGAATATTCACCTCATTGCCCCCCTGAGTTATCTTGCTTTTATTCATTTAATGTCCAAGGCCTATATCATCATCACAGATTCTGGGGGCATCCAAGAAGAAGCGCCCTCACTTGGCATACCTGTTTTGGTTACAAGAGAGACCACGGAGCGCCCCGAAGCCTTGGAGGTAGGGGCGGCCCGGCTAGTTGGACAAGATAAGGCCGAGATAGTTACTCAAACGGAACGTTTGTTAGACAATCAATCCGCCTATCAAGCTATGTCCAAGGTGAAGAACCCATATGGCGACGGAAAAGCAGTAAGCCAGATTATATCACACATTCTCAATAGGCAATAATACAGACACTGGCTTGTGCTTATTTTTTGAACAAAGCTTTGAGACTCAAGATTAGAAATTGCGTATTTGTTAGTGCATATCTTTTGGCTAAGCGGCGAGGCTCTTGTAAGAGACGGAAAAGCCATTCTAGACCATAGTTCTGCATCCATTTTGGCGCTCTTTTGGTCACTCCAGAGATTACGTCAAAACTCCCTCCTACAGCTATCGCTAGTTTTACGCCGAGTACGTCCCAATTTTCCTGAATAAAGTATTCTTGTCGTGGGACACCCATAGCAACAAATAAAATATCGGCTCCGCTATTTCTGATATCAGTAACATTGCTTGCAGTTTCACTCTCCTCAAAATATCCATTGCTTTTACCCGCAATGATGAGGCTAGGGTTATCTGCAATTAATTGTCGTTCTGTTTTTGCTAATACAGAGTCGGTAGCACCTAAAAGATAGATTGTCTTTTGGTTATCTGCGGCAACTCTGGCTATCTGCTCGCACAGGTCAATTCCCGCGACGCGCTCGGGAAGAGGTGTACCTAAGAATCTGGAAAGCCATATAATAGGCTGTCCATCTGCGACTGTAATTGCGGAGTTTTCAACAAAATCTCTAAGACGTTCATCATCTCGCATCATCATGAGAATGGCAACATTCACAGTTGTTATATATTTTCTTTGGTCTTGCTTTAAGAGGCTTTCCGACCACTCAATTACGGTTTGCTCCGTAACTGCGTGAAAAGAACAATTTAGTATTCTTTGAACTTGATGTTGAACCAAATCTATCATGGGCTTGGTACAGCCTCTTTGAAGAGTATCGCATCGATGAGAAACTTTGCCGCCCAATTTGGATAGGCAAGGGGGGTATAGCCTCCCCAAATTGGGTGGGATCCTTTAACGCCTCCTTTTGTATTCGGATTGCGGGCTTCAATATTATGGACACTCAGGACGTAATTTAAAGCGGTGTTGGCCGTATTTCTCAATTTTGGTTCTTGAAAATACTCACTCATTTTGAACCATATAATTGCTAATTGACAATTCCCTGTCAAACAAGAGTAAGCCTTATGCGGGTCGCCTGTCACACTAATGCGTCCCGGTATAAACCCTACTTTATCCACATATTGAACCATACGGTTAGCGGCTTTTAGAGAGGCTGAAAGAACATGGTCATCTCCTAAAAGAATACCGCCTTCGAAAAGCCCTCGGATAGCATAGGCAATTGTATGGGTGGACGGATCCTGCCCTTCCTTAAAGCTACAGTTTTCAAAGAGACCATATTCTGTTTGCTGGGTGATAGCCCAGTATAGGTTTTTACGGGCTGCCTCTTGAATTTCTTCATTCTGGAATATCTTGCAATATTCTAGCATGGCCCAAGCAACTCGGGTATTATATGTATGAATTTGACCTAAGTGCGTGTTTTGTCGCCAAGCCCCATCGGTATCCAATTTTTGCACAAGCCAGTAGGCCGCTTTTTCGGCGGATAATTGGAATATGCGATCGTCTGTTTCCATAAAGCACTTCAGAAGGCCAAACAATACTTGTCCTGTGTCGAAGATAATGCCGTTGGATGTTTCCATACTTACATTTGAGAAAGACCCGTCTTCATTTTGCACAGTGAGAAGCCAACGGCCAATTCTTTCGGCCCTTTGAGCCGCGTCAAAGTCATCATATGTTTTGGCAATGTCGAGAAATGTCTCAATAATATAGCCGGAAGTTTCAACATAACTTGGGCGCCAGCCTAGGCCATGGGCGTTAAAGGGTAGCCCTCTCAGGTAATAACCGTAGCCAACACCGTCATCATGCGTCGAATCATGGGCATTTTTAAGCCAATTTATAGCAGCGGCTTGATGTTTTCCTATAGAGTCAGACCCTATCCTGTTTCGAAATAGACTATGTGTAAAAATTGATGTGAGCGTGTCTTTCATTTTCACTTTACCCGGTCGAAGCCTCTCCTTTCGAAACGTAAAAAACTTTATCCAATAGACAGTTGAGTAGCAATAATCGAGCCAATAAATCTCGATACTCCATTTAAACTCTATATCCATTTAAACTCTATAAATGTATAAGTTGTATATAAAAGAGGCTATATTTTCAATATTAAGCACAACACCCGATAGGGATATATTTAGACGAAGCTTTATGATGCCATCACAAAAATTTCTCCGAGACTTGCAAAGCCGCTTTGGGTATTTGCTTGACTTAAAAACCGATTTTCAGCGTTCATTTCGCAAATTTCGAAAAATTCCGTTTGAAGCCGAGTTTGAAATATTAAACGTACTCACTCCACAGGGGCGTTGTGCAATAGATGTTGGAGCTAATCGAGGGCAAAGCATTGATGCTATACGACTGTATCACCCTAAGGTTCAGATATATTCGTTTGAACCAAATAAGCCGTTATTTGAAAAACTTGTTTTTAGATTTGAGGCAGATACGAATTTGGATGTCCAAAATATGGGATTAGGCAGGAATGAACAAACGGCTAAGCTTTTCGTGCCATTTTATCGAAAATTCATGTACGATGGATTATCTTCTTTCACGGAAGAAAGAGCCTCCAAATGGTTAAATGAAAAGACGGTTTGGCGATTTGATCCTCGCCTGCTGCGGGTCGAACGGCACCTTTGCCATATAGACGTTTTAGATAAATTTTCTTTAGAACCTTTTTTTCTTAAAATTCATGTTCAAGGGTTTGAGAAAGATGTTCTGTTCGGCGCAAAGCATACAATCCGGTCTCATTGTCCTGTTCTTCTTATGGCAAATAATGAGGATGCCAATATTTGGTTGCGTGATGAAGGTTGGACGCAATATGCTTTTATTGGAGGCAAACTGATTGAATTAGAGGACAACGATTTAGGTATCTACAATTGCCTATATTTGCATGATCAAAATCAAGAGCATCGAGATATAGTGAAAGCACTTACTTGATGTGGGCATATTTAGCATCAGAGATATTATAGGCATGGTCTATCTAAAATGGACCATTTTTCGGATATTAGCCGTATCCAATATATATATGACAGCACCATAAATGAACGCACCAATCAAGGCTTTCAAAAAGAGCTTTATAACTTCCGGCCAGTTTGTATTCATGGGAATAATTGCGATACAAAAGCCCATGATAGCGCAGGCAATAGCACATTTTGCAAAGGTCATTACAGGAAGAGGCAAGGTGAAGACCCTTCGCGCCGCTATAACGGTTATGACCAGCGCAATAGTGTAAGCGCTTAGGGTCGCAATGACCGCGCCTAGCAGGCCATATTTGGGAATAAAGATTATGTTTAAACCGAAGTTTATCACGACCGGCACAATCATAATAGCGGCCAACACATTCAACTTCTTCGCTAAGACAAAAGCCTGATGAACATAATAAGTGATGAAGCCGTTGAGTAATGCGGCAATGGCTACCCACGGCATTATTGTGAGTGCATCTGCGCGTACGGGTTCACCTAAAACAATTACAGCCTCTTTTGAGACGAGCGCAATCCCGACAGCCGCAGGCAAGGTAATCATGATAAGAATATCTCCATAGTCAGATAGAACACTCTTTGCATAGCCTTTTCCTTTGCGTTCCAGAGTGGATATAGCAACGGGCATTGCAGCCATTGAAAGCCACACGAAGATGAAGTCAAAGCTACGGCTGGCTAGATTATAGCCCGCACTGTAAGCGCCGACAGCCTGGTCATTCATAAAGTGCTTGATGAAAAATAAATCGCCATTTTCCAAAGCGTAGGCCAAAACTAACGAAAAACAGATGGGCGTTCCGTAGAAAAAATATTCACGTATGATTTTTTGGTCGAAGTGACCTCCGCGTATGCGGTTAAGCAGGCTGGGAATTTCAACAAGAACGGCAATAGCTCCCCCTAAAATCATCCCTAAAAATGGTCCCGCTTCTTTCAAAGGCGTAAACATTACAAGAATTATCCCAATGCTAAAACTCAAAACCAGTTGGGTGCTATGGATGGTAGAGTACCGCGCTATCCGGTGAGCGGCTTTATGGCCCTCTTGGATGAGATTGTAAATGAGGTGAATTGCTATGCTCACAAGCGCAAAAGTTAAAAGAAGCCTCAGTCTACCATCGAGAACGAAAACATATATGGCGATAAATACGAGAGGAAGACAGGCAACAGCAATGCCAATTGCGGATAGATAGATTGTTTTAAAATGCGTATTTAGACTGTCTTTTATGGATGCGCGTTCATGGAACCGCGCCATAGAAGCTTCAAGCCATGTAAATAACCCCATATGTATGAAATTGAGTGTTGTTATGGCGAGGGCATATCTGCCAAATTCGGCGGCAGATAAAAGTCGGGTTAAGATTGTAATCGTTCCAAAGCTAATAAGTATATTAGCCAGATTTACTGGGATATATTTCAAGGCCTCAGACTTCATAGGTTATGCTTAGCCGAAAAGTGTAAATCTATGATTAGTGTTTTGTTTCCTATATACGCCTAATACCTTTTCCAAAGGCGAACAGATTGCTGCGGGCGGCTGGTTTCCTTGGAACATTTTTGCCGTTGCTGATTCTGTCAGACGCGGACGACAGGCCAAGAAACTAACTACCTTTCCCTGCTCCATGTAAGTTTTCCGTGTAATCATAGATTTCAAAAGCATCATTATCTGTATTCTTGAGAAAAATTAACGCAAATTTGAACAAGAGCTAATATCCGGTATGGAGAGTACCTCACCCTTGCGGTCCATTTTGTTTTCTTGTAAATTTCTAATACCCGATAAGGGTACGCCTGAGCCAAAATCCATATAATAAATCGTTATTCAGAAATCACAAACCTTCATCGGTTGCTAGACCAATGCGGGCTATCGTTTAATGCGGAGAACTACCCAACTGAATTCCAAAGCTAGGCAAAGTGCTTTTGGTTTGTCATTGTCTCGACCGCGATTAACGTACATCTTGCTGCGGTTCATTCATCGGATGGGCGAGTGTGAGCGAGATATAAGGTTTGGCAGATATCTTATCAATCAGGTTCTAACCACCACCAATATCAGCGGCCATCATAGGTAAATGCTGTGAAAGTCAGGAAGTTCATCAAGCATTCCGTTATCATTCGTGCCAATATTGAAACGGAATCCTGCTCCAAAAACCCAGCTCTTAAAAATTACCGTCTTCACATTGCCATACACAGCCGTGCGCTCGCGCAATTTTGTAGCCCCCAAGTAATATCAAACGAAGTGACGTAAGCCTCGTCTCCCTGCTGTCTGGATGGTGACCTAGCCCATGCCAAAAGCCTGCATAAGGACAATTCCAAACTATTTTCCTCTGGGCTGCGCCCATTCATCGCGAATTCCGCTACGCGCAAAATAGTTTGAAATTGACCTGCTCCACTTTGTTACGCCCACATTTTTGGAAAGAAATTTTGAAGGAGGTATACAGATTTTGGCACGGGCTTCTTCGGTCCCCGTCAGCAGGGAGACAGGCTCCCGTAAATTAGCTGGCATTAAATGGAGACTAAAAAATGGCACAAGCACTAGGATATGTAAGCCAAAGCAAAGACGGTAATTTTGAAGGAACTCTGGCTCTCGGCCAAAAATCCCGCATCAGCATCGTCGCAAACGACAACAAAACGGCGGATAAACAGCCAGACTTTCGGGTGTTTACCAATGACGGCGCAGAGATTGGCGGCGGCTGGAACCGGGTCGGTAAGACCTCTGGCAAACCTTATATCTCGCTCACACTCGCCCACCCGACGATTGGCCCGCGTAAGGTCTATGCCAATCTTGGACGAGCAAACGACAAACCAAAAGGCGACTTCGCCATCCTCTGGAACCCAGCAGGATAGCAAGCCGCTCAAACGACAGCCCCCATCGGTATAACAACCGGTGGAGGTTTTCTTATGTCAATTAACACTTATAAAGTGTTTTTAGGCTATAAATCTCGTAAAATGGGACTGGGGAATAGGCTTATTACTACACCAAATGGGAGAAACATTGCCGCGCCTGCGGAGAGACTTCTTATGCCAAGCGCGGCATGGGCATGGGATATGTTGCGCGAAAATATGGAATATCGCCACGACTGCATAGACGGCCTTAAACACAGCCCAGAAATGAGAGAACTTGAAAGCGGAAGCCGTTTAATTATTGGCAATAGTCGCTATGAAAAAGCCCGCAAATGGGGCTTGTTATTCTTTGTTGATCCCGACCTCGGCGCAATGGAAGCAGATGTGTTTTGGCAACCATCACATTACCCTGCAACCGTTCATGTACGCCTTGGGAACCCACGAATTGATGTCGGGATAGAAGACCGTAACTTCGGCAGGGTTACAGACACAGTAATGCTACAAGAGTTTTGTTGCAGACGGACAATGTTTGAAAGTATAAATGGCAGCCGACATATTGTGCTAAAAAGCAGGCGTTACTGGTTTCAGCTGTACTGTGACACGGCGCATCCAATCGACGATAATGCCTTGGTAGAGTTCCGCATTGATGGCGGTTTACATTCAAATAAGCGAATGAAATCCATCCACCAACTTATTGCTTTGCACCGCTCGCGTGGCGGTAAAATAAGCCAAATTGGCTACCGTAGAAATACGGAACGATTGCAAAAATATCTTATTGCATTGCGGGCTAAAAGAGATGGTGGTGACTACCGCGATATAGCCATAGCCTTAATGGGCGCAGAATATGTGAATTCAGAGTGGGGAGATGGCCACTCTGCGCTTAAACAACAAGTGCGCAGAATATATAAAAGTGCCGAAGAATATCGCAATGGAAAGTATCTTTCACTGCTCGAATAGCTCTTCCCCTTTCAGGCGAGTAACTGGTGTGTCGGTTTCTCGAAATCGAAAAACCGACACTCCCCATGCGTCCCTAAACGTGCCTTACTTACCTCGCAGGTCTGCAAATCCTTGTTGGCTTGCATGTTAAAACCGGAGGTAAATATGGCGAGTTCCAAGAAAAGCCCTTTAAAAGATACCAAGCAAGCAGCAAAGTTTTTGCGGCTGGAACCGCGCACTTTGAACAATATGCGCTGGAAAGGCGAAGGCCCGAATTACCATAAACATGGTAGCCGCGTATTCTATCATATCAAAGATTTGAAGGCGTGGTCGAATAGCCATTACTACGGCATGACGGCGAACCACTGATCGTCATGACCAATCTTACTTTGGTTGTCAGCCAATATATGCACGAGGTTTATAATCACCGCTTGCGCTTTGGCACGCCCGTTCAGAGCATTCGCATAGACCGAACGAGTTCGTATAATGCTTTCGAGCCGTGCGATGTATTTGGCTATATCCGTTGGCGGCGTAATAAATTTGGCACGCAAGATTGGCGTATTTATGTTTGCCAAGCGGTTAGCGAAGGACGCATCACCCGCCTGCCAGGAATTACACCCGGCGCGAATGTACTGCTCGCATTGCACGGCGCAGAAGTCGTGAAGCGTATGCTGGGACACATAGACATGCTCGAAAAGCGGGCGGGAGATTTGCAAAAAATCTCGCCCGCATATTGGCGGCAACTGCAAAATGCTAAGAGCATTCGCATGCCTGCCCATGCGCTTTCGTCAAATTTACTAGCAAATTCGGAGGCCTAAATGCTCAGAAATGCACTCATCGGCATAGCGGTAACGCTGCTAATCATAGCGACGGGAACCGAAATATCCTTCCCGCCAAAGCCAAAACTTCTTTATAATCCGAGCGCAAGTGCGCCTATCGGATGGTATAATCTTGAGAGTAAATCACCGCTAAAAATTGGCGACCAAATTGCCGCTTACGCGCCAGATTGGGCAAGGAAGCTGGCCGATGAACGGCGTTATCTACCCTATGAATACCCCATGATTAAAACCATTTGGGCAAGTTCTGGGACAACAATATGTACCAAAAATAATCGGATTAGTGTCCCAAACCATCCTGTTATCATCAACTTGTCGCAGGATAGTTTGGGGCGCGATATGCCAAAATTATCGGGCTGTTTTACACTGAAAGCGGATGAGTATTTTCTAGTTTCGCCCGATGTGCAGGCGGGTTTTGATAGCCGTTATTTTGGCGCAGTTGTTGGCACAGATATTTTGGGAAAAGTGAAATATCTGGGAAATGGCAAAATAGCACATACCGCGAAAAGTAGGAAATGAGGGCGGATTTTAGGGTGGTGTGTGCAGGGCAAGATAAAGGGCTTGGCCCAAAGTGGGCTAAGCTATTGTCTGCACATCTTTTTTTCGGGCCAAAGCCAAATTGGGGTGGGACGAGCATTTTGCGCTACACACAGTGCCAGTGCAGTTTGCGGGTGGGACAGGTAATTGCAGGTCACGCTACTACCTTGAAAATTACGTTATGAAAGAGATACGAGAAAATCCATTTGATATTAAAATCGGCAAGATTTATGCGCCCAATGGCACGCGCCGCATGATGAGCTTTGCCTCGCAAGTGAAGTGGGCAGCTAAGTCAATTTCCAATAAGACCTCTAGCTATGGCGGCAGTAGAAAATCACACGTTCGAGAACAGTTTTTCTCGCGCCGCGTCATTGTCAAAATCAGTGTTGTAAAAATGGGCGGTCAAGGCCTGCAAACACAAGCACTTCACCTCTCTTATATCCAGCGCGATAGCGCTGCCCATGAAAACGAAAAAGGCTCGGTGTTTGACAAAGAAAAAGACATTGCGGACGCGGATGAATTTAGAAAGCGCGGCAAAGATGACCGCCACCAATTTCGCGTCATTGTTTCTGCCGAAGACGCCCGCGAATTAAATGAGCTGCGAGGCTTCACGCGAGACCTGATGTCGCAAATGGAAAGTGACCTCGGCACAAAGCTCGATTGGGTCGCGGCCAATCATTATGATACGGCCACGCCGCACACCCATATTGTCATTAGCGGTAAGAAGGATAATGGTAAAAACCTCGTCATCCCGCGTGATTATATTTCTTACGGCATACGCGGCGCGGCGGAGCATTTGGTCAACCGCGAACTTGGCCCGATTAACCAGATGGAAGCGGGCATCAAATTGGCGAGCGAAGTGACCAAAGCAAGGCTCACACAATTAGACCGCAGCCTGCTACGAATGGCCGACGCGAATGTGGTGGATATTTCCAAACGTCCCGAGCGCGGCAGCGAGTGGACGCGCCGCCTAGATATTGCGCGGCTTAAACATCTAAGCCAGATGGGGCTTGCCTATACAAATGGTCACGGCAAATGGCATTTGGTCGAAGACATGGAGCAGCGCCTCACCCGCCTTGGCGAACGCAAAGACATTCTCAAAACCTATCACCGCACCTTAAAGCAGGCGGGACTATCACGCACGCCGCGCACAGACGCAATTTATGATCCGTTCCATAGCCGCGCCAAACCCCTCGCTGGAAAAATCATCGGCGTGGGCATTGCCGACGACATTAACGACCGCGCCTATGTCATGGTCGATAGCACGCGCGGCCATGCCTATTATGTCAAAGCAGGCCGCGCGGAAAATATCGAAGGCCTAAAGCGCGGTATGGCCATCACCATCACGCCCGCCGATATTCATCCCAAACCATCCGACCTGACCATCGAAACAATCGCCGCCAAAAGGAACGGGGATTACAGTCCATCGCTGCACCAAACCACAGACCCAAGCGCCAGTCCTGAATATATTGGGGCCCACATAAGAAGGCTCGAAGCCATGCGCCGCGCCGGACACGCAACGCGTAACAAAGATGGCTCTTGGCAAATTCCTCATGATTATTTGGACCGCGCACGCAATTATGAAAAGCAAAGAGCATGGGCAAAACCCGTAGATTTGAAAATAATATCCAGAGGCCCATTGCAAGATTTAGCGAGCGTCATAGGGCGCACATGGTTGGACGAAGAACTGACGAATGAAACCAGCATTCCAGACACAGGTTACGGCGCAGAAGTCCGCGCCGCATTGATAGCAAGACGACAATTTTTAATGCAGCAAGGCATATTGGAAAATGAAACCACGGTGCTCACGCAATCGCATTTAAACGCGCTAGAAAAACGAGACTTAGCCGAGGCCGCCAAAAAACTATCCACGCAACTCGGCAAACCATATTTAGAAAGCACAAGGCAAGGCAGAATCGCCGGCCATTACCGCGCCGCCATAACCCGTCCCAGCGGAAAATACGCCATCATAGAACGCGCCAAAGATTTCACCCTTGTCCCTTGGCGCGACACCCTAGAAAGAAATCGAGGTAAGGCGGTGTCAGGAATTATGAGAGGAAATACAATTTCATGGACGCTGAATAAGGGGCGGGAGATAAATTGATTACCTATGATTTATACGAACCAACAATGTGCCGTTTAGGAGTATTCGTTGGCCCAGATGGAATAGGAGAAATTTGTTTAGGTAGTGTTGGCAATGACCCACCAGCGGCGACTGCCAGTTGCGGATATGGGTCAATAAGATCAGGGTTGGATTGTTTTAGACTACTAGGCATTGCGTCAACTTGAACACATTGAATCGTTTTACCGTCTTTTTGCATTCCACTACCAACTAGATTTTCAATGAAAGATAAACGCGCCCCTCCTCCTGTTGGCACTAATTTTACCGTTCCACCATCAGGGTGTACCGCAAATGCAGCCACCTGTATGGTATTCTGAATATCATTAATAAATGTTTGTATCCTGCTGTCAGACATGAAATCAGCTAAGGTAATATTTACGTTCTCCCCAGTGACTAAAGGAATTAACAAATCACCATCCACAAACAACGTCTCTTTATATGCTCTGATTTTGCGGCGGAGGTCATTATTTACTTGCTTGTATTCGATTGAATTTTTGTCATAGGGCAATTTCCCATGAACCACACTCAACAAAACTTGATCTAAAAAATTACCAGCTTTGTTAAAAGCTTTTGCAGCACTCTCAACTTCTGAGACCTTAATTTCATCAGTGATAGAGTTATTTACACAAATACACCCAGCTATATCTGTTGTGCCTGCTCCAATATCTAAAATCACATATGCTTCACGTTTGCCTTCTGGTGTTGCGGTTAGTGCACCACAGCCTGCTGCAGTAGCTTCTCTAACAGCATCCATGAGTAAATTTAATGGTAGCTCGTGGTCGCCTAACTTTTCGGCAGCGACTAATATTCGTTTAATTCTGCTTATGTTTGCAGATTCTAAAAACTCATCTGGGTATGCTCGGGAAATTGCGATTGCTTCAGCAACAATCTTTCTCATCGCTAATGAATTGGCAACAACAGATTCTTTCCCCCAAGCTGGGTGCGTGTAACGCCTAACAGTATTAACTGAACAATTCTTTTCTTCGAGAGCTTTTTCAGCAAGCCTATTAAAATGTGCTATGTAAATTACTAGCGCATCTCGCTGCGACAACCGTTTCTTCGGATCTTTAGTTTCTGGTAAAGGCTTTTCTGATAGCCTAGAAACTTCCGTTCCTAATGTCATATATTGCTTTGGAGAATCTATCAGTTGTGTCTGATCAGCCTCAACCGTGTTGAATTTCCCTCTTGCTGCTGCTCCAAAATAAATTCTATCACCATCCACAAACAGTTCTGAAGGTAGTAAATAATTTGGAGAACCATCCGAATGGTAGTCTAAGTGCAATTCAATCAAATCAGGCTCTGCAAACAATCCGTTGTCCTTGCAGGCGAACGCTTTTGAAAAGGATGTGCCGAAATCTAGACACATAATTTGGTCTGTATTGACGTCATCATGGCTAATTGAAAGAGCAACTTGCGGTACGAACTCTTGTTCAGAGTCCGATGTTGCTACCTCATCCGTAGGCAAACTACCCTCTGGTCTGTTGAAAAGCAATTTGATTGCCGATCCCTCATCTGTAGACAAGAATATTTTTTCGTCAGATTGTTCAATTCTTTCCAACAAACTTCGTATAAGAAACTCTGCAATTTGTTTATTCACTTAAATTCCCCTTACTTGCATTTTTACAATTATTGTATCTGGCCGTCCTTCGCTTTTCTTTACAACACCAGGTCGAGTTACTTTAACGTCCGCATTCATGAGCATGTCATTCATACCATCATGTAATACAGGGTCATATTTAACCTGCTCAGATGGTTTGCCAAGCAATTCAAGTCGCCGAGACCTCGCCAAGGAACGTACCCACTGCTTAATTATAGAAATTTGATCTGTAGCTGTTTTAAAAACTTGGGATTCTTCGGGGAAAACAGCGCCTACACTTTCACTAACTAGACCAATATCATCTTGATTTAATTTTGATGAGGAAAGAGCTATCATTAGGTGAGCGAAATTTTCATCAAATGTTTTTGATGACTGATGGCTCACCGCCTCATTTTTGTGGGCTGTTCGTAATTCTTCGCCAGTGGCAAACCAGTGCGATATTTCACTATCTAAACTTGGGTCGCTATCGGCAATTGCTTTTGTTATGCGGCCTAGGATAGTTTTACTACAGGCGTCCACTAAGGATTTTCTTAGTGCCGCCCTTTTCACCCCCTGCCGAGCATACATGTGCAATGTCTTGGAACCAATTTCTGCTACCCTAGTTGTGAGCGCAGATAATTCTTGTGGCGGAGTTGCCGGATGCCACCACCTAAGAATGGCTCCAACGGTTTTATAAAGTTCAGGGTCGTTATTCGCGGTAATGTTGAGGCGAATAATTTTGATGATTGAGTTTATTTGTTCTTTGGCGGCACTTAGACGTAATTTTCTTTCATCCGGGCCACTGCGACTATTGTGAGTAATATGGAATTTGAATAATTGCTTTCCAAAATTATCGCCAACTGGCATATCCTCAGTCGCTAGGTAGCTTTCAAGAGAAGCGGATATTCGCAATAACCTTCTAGCTATAGCATCTGCGTCTAATTTGGATTTGGATAATACTAAGTTCAAAGCACTATTTATATCTGCTAAAAAAGACTCAAGGCTTGCGGCTTTCTTAATTGCCATGTTCACCCATTCGGTTCTTGCTTTTTCCGCTATTTCTTCCTTTGCTATTTGTTCGACTGCATAATCATAGATCCAGTTTTTATCCGCAAAGCTCACGGCTTTTGCAAAATAATATCTATCATCCCCATCGCTAATCTCTATTGACTGCGTGATCGGAATAGATAGCCCATGTACGATTGTGGGAGAAAGCTTTGTTTTCACAGGTTTTGAAACTGAGGAGGCCCGACCAAGCACGGACAATGCCATCATTCTTGTGTTTTGGTCCGTTGAAGTGACATGTGTAGACAACGCTTTCAAAAGTTCATCGAATTCAGGAGTGTCTAGCAATTCTTTTGTTAGAATCCTGTCTTGAACCATAGAGCGTAGCTTAATAATTTCTACCGGTTCGCCCATGCGTATATATCTCCAATTATCTTTCTATTCTACTACTGCTATTTCTTAATAAAATAAACCGTAAAAGAATATGAAAATTTTTGCCCTTTCCCTCAACGTCACTCCACTACCCTCAACCTTGAAACTTTTACCCTGTAAACACACTAGACCGATGCCGTAATTATGCTCAGCCTAAAGTCCAACTTAGAAATGGACTTGGTTTATGTCACCGCAATCAATACTTATCGGACAAATTGTTTTGGTCTTTACGACCATTATTTTGACCACATGGTATGCGACCCAATGGGTAGCTTTGCAGTTTGATTATGATGCGTATTTAGGCGCGCCTTGGTTCACGATTTCAGATTATAAAATATACTTTCCTTGGAGATTATTCGAGTGGTGGTATTCATTTGATGCTTATGCGCCGAGCGTATTTGCCAAAGGCGGGCAGATTGCTGCGGGTGGAGGTTTCCTTGGAACATTGTTTGCTGTCGCTGGTTCTGTCTGGCGCGGGCGGCAAGCTAAGAAGCTAACCACCTTTGGTTCGTCACAATGGGCAAACAAGTCCATGATGAAGCAAGCAGGCCTATTCGCAGAGGACGGCGTATTTCTTGGCCAAGCCCACGACAATTATCTACGCCATAACGGGCCAGAGCATGTGATGGCGATTGCGCCCACACGTTCAGGCAAAGGTGTGGGGCTTGTTATTCCGACATTGCTATCTTGGACAGGCAGCACAGTCATACATGATATTAAAGGCGAGAACTGGCAGCTTACCGCAGGATGGCGTTCAACATTTTCTCACTGCTTCTTGTTTGACCCTACCAATGCGGCGAGCGCCAAGTATAATCCCTTACTGGAAGTACGCAAAGGCGAGTGCGAAGTCCGCGACGTACAAAACATTGCTGACATCTTGGTTGACCCAGACGGCGTATTAGAACGCCGTAACCATTGGGAGAAAACTGCGCATTCATTACTCGTCGGCACGATCCTTCATATTCTTTACGCGGAGGAAGAAAAGACTTTAGCCCGCGTAGCCTCATTCCTATCTGATCCTAAGCGCTCTTTCGAGAAAACGCTTTGGGCGATGATGGAAACCAATCACCTTGGCAACGATCATAAAGCCGAAGCCCATCCCGTTGTTGCACAAGCAGCGCGTGAACTCCTCAATAAATCTGAAAACGAACGCTCAGGTGTATTGTCAACGGCGATGAGCTTTCTGTCTCTGTATAGAGACCCGACTGTTGCCGAGGTGACATCCAAATGCGAATGGCGGATTAGTGACCTTGTGGACGCGGACAAACCTGTCTCGCTTTACCTAGTCGTGCCGCCGTCTGATATTTCAAGAACTAAGCCGCTAATACGGTTGATATTAAATCAGATTGGCCGCCGTCTCACTGAAAGTCTTGAGACCAATAATAATCCATCCCGCCGCAAAGTCCTATTTATGCTCGATGAGTTTCCTGCTCTTGGACGGCTCGACTTCTTTGAGAGCGCACTGGCGTTCATGGCTGGTTATGGTGTGCGGGCTTTCCTTATCGCGCAATCTCTCAATCAGATTGAAAAAGCCTACGGCCCTAACAATGCTATCTTGGATAACTGTCATGTGCGGATTGCCTTTGCTACTAATGATGAGCGCACTGCCAAACGTATCTCGGACGCGGTTGGCAGCACCACAGAAATGCGCGCCATGCGCAATTACGCAGGCCATAGATTAGCGCCGTGGCTCTCCCACGTTATGGTGTCGCGCCAAGAAACGGCGCGGCAGCTCTTAACGCCGGGCGAAGTGATGCAGCTTCCTGCCGACGAGGAGATTATCCTGCTCTCTGGCATAGCGCCGATCAAAGCCAACAAAATCACCTATTACACAGATAAGAATTTCACGGGCCGTGTTTGCGCTCCCCCCATCAATGTCCCAAATGATCCAACCGGGTTTCCCCCTCCGCAGGATTGCCGTTGGGGCAAGCAGACACGGCTCGTGGATGACCGTTTAGTAGTGAAGCGTGAAGACATGAAAGACATTCCAGCGGACACGGCAGGCAAAGACCGTCAGCCAAAAGTGGATGACAAACAGCAAGCCCCCAAACCACCCAAAACCAAAGACCACGAACAAATGTTTGATGGTGACGGCAATGAAGTTCTTAGCCGCAGGCTCAATGACATTGTTCAACCCGTTATCGCCGCCCACCAAATAGCGCGGACGGGCGATAAGGATATGGAGATTTAGATGGACGTCCTCACGCACAGATTACGGGTCAGAGTCTCGCTCGCCAATTATCACAAGCTCGCAGACGCATCGCGCAAGCCCAAGGAAACGCGCTCTAAAATTATCGACAAAGCCTTAGCTGCATATTTTAGCTATGAGGTCGAGGACAAACGCGACGCAGGTATTATTGCAAGACTTGATATTCTTTCACGTCACGACGTTCGCCATACACGCGATCTCAACCTCGTCACGGAAACACTTTCGCTTTTCATTTTGTATTATTTGACCATGACACTGTCTGACGTCAACGCTTATGAGACAGATTTAAGTCTGGGCTAAGCGAGAGTTTTTGTTCATCTTGTATCTCACGGAGAGAAAGATGAGACATACAAGAACGAGTAAGCAATCAGCCGGTGAGCGG
>Ga0209633_10002317_pt1 | contig 18525 bp, 14 predicted proteins | sample Cruoilmetagenom1_FD_187290 | JGI IMG/M metagenome (GOLD analysis project Ga0209633, IMG submission 187290) | Oil polluted marine microbial communities from Coal Oil Point, Santa Barbara, California, USA - Sample 1 (SPAdes) (version 2) | ecosystem: Environmental > Aquatic > Marine > Oil seeps ... | reverse complement strand
GGAAATGGTGTCCGCCATGGTGGATCTTATCCGGCGCTACGATATTGAAATTCCATCGAATTTTTACCTGCTTTCCAAAGCTCTTTCAACGATTGAAGATATTGCCACTTCCCTGGATCCCGATTTCGACTTCATCCAGGCATCCCGTCCTTTTGCCAAGCGCATGATACGTAAGGAGCTGAACCCCGATCGCATTGCCGATCAGATTGCCGGTGTTTCCGGGGATGTTTTCCGATTTATCCGGGATCTGCCGGGAGAAACTCACGACCTCATGAATATGATCAAGTCAGGCAGACTCAAGTTGGAGTTTGAACTTAAGGATATGGCCCGAATTGATTCTACCATGAAAAAGGTGATAACCCGGCTCTCCGCCTCCATTATGCTCGCCGCCATGATTATGGCTTCGTCCATCCTGGTGCAGTCTCTCATACCCCCTCTGTTCTTCGGGATTCCGGTTATCGGCATTCTGGGGTTTCTTTTTTCAGGAATACTGAGTTTTGTTCTTTTAGTTGACCTCTGGCGCCACCGCTGAATATTCTTTGTCCGATGTGGATAACCGTTATCAGTATCGTGGAAATATGTCATAAAATCACCAACGATCAATCCTCCTGATTACTTCCCTCTCACTGTCTTCGGTCAGTGATTCATCGAAGTAGATTAATATTCCTTTTGGATCAGGAAATGCATCGATGAATCCTTCGAGTTCTTTTACTTTGAGTATTGCTATCACTGACTTTCCTTTATCCAGGATCTTCTGAATAAGTTTTTTCCATTTCAGGATGGGCTTGTCATTACCGGCTCCCTGCACCCATTGGATGGCGTTGAGTCCAGGAAGTTCGAGAATGGCATCGATATGCCGGGCGACACCGATTCCATCTACATGAAAGATGTTCACATCCATCACCGACATCTCCTGGATGAGAAATGGTATCTCGAATGTAGCGAATTGATCCGGCGACATCATGTATGCCGTGTCACAGCTTGGGACGTGCATTCTTTCTGCAAAGGGCAGGTTGAGCCAATTACTTGATAGCTGGCCGCACTCTCGCAGGCGGGTATTAAAATAGTCGAACATCCTTATAAATTCTTGAGTAACCATCTCCTGTACACGAATTACGTCATTCGGATAATCGTAGAAATCCATCAGGAGATTCTCTGTTCCTCTGAGACCTGAAAGACAATCCAGTCCACCATGAAGGTCGGTATAACCGGTCTGAAAGAGGCCTTTTCCGATATCCAGGGAAAGTTCCGTCATTTCGATGATTTTTTTGAAGTATAAACCGGAAAAATTGATTTGGAATTTATTCGGGATTTCGGCATAGTTTTTGAAACTTGGCTCTTCCATATAAGAAGTGGTGTCCTCGAATACAAGCCGTCCTCCCCAGACAACACTGGATATCCAGGGTCCCAGATTCGGACAATATATTGGAAATGTTTCTCCTTGAAGTTGGCGTCGGCTGAGGCTCTTGGCAAATGATGTAACATTGCCTTCAGCATTCATCCAGGTATCTTCCAGACTTTTACCTTCTTCCCGCGGCAGAACAACTTCGGGAAGACGGAAGTTAACCGGTACTCGATCGACAATTTCTCCTTCCAACCAGGCCTTGAGCCTTTGTACAGACAGGGCGAAATCAGGTTTGGACGGATAGTCCATATCAAATTGATTATCTGTCATTATCGATAGGGTTCGACTTCCCTGGCCATTTTTTCGGCTTCATTCAAGGACTGGAATTCCACCATGAGATACAAACCGGCAGGCCCCACGGCATCGAGAAGTGGAATTACCTCCTCGGCTTTAATCCAGACTATCTGCATTCTTTTTCCCGCTGCTTTTACCCTCCTGTACATATCATACCAACTTGGATCACCACCTCCGGGGATCTGGGGACCTGGAGTGAACTCAAGGCTTGTCAGTTCGTCGATTTCCAGAAGTGCATCGATGGTTCTTATTGCCTCAGGTCCATCGACATGAAACAGGGAAAACTCCATAGCTGCGGAAAATTCACGAGTAAACGGAACAGCAAATTCACGAAACATGGTCTCGGAAATCAGAGAAGAGAAATCATTCTGTATCAGGGAGACCCGACCCGGCGCCCAGAGTCTGAAGAACGAAACAAAAACAGAGCCATCCTCTTCCGAAGCCAGTTGATAAATTGTATCGTATGCCTTGAGGCAGGCGGCTGTTATTTCGCTTAGTTTCTCCTGAACCCAGCCCGGATCGGTAATGAGGTAAATACAGAGTTCTGATGCTCCACACAATTCAGACAGGACATCCAGCCCCGGACTCAGTGACGGCATTCCGCAGAAATAGTCATTACCAGCGACTGTCTTCCCGGTACTCACCAGGTCCTGGAGCCTTAGAAACCACGGATTATCGTCGTCAAGTATCAGACTTCTGTCCATAGACGGAGATAGTCCTGCGGGATTATACCAGACGGTGTCATCTCCATAATTCATAGTTGAACCGAAGAACGGCGCCGCGCTGATCGTTCCCCAGTCTGTATAAGCGAAAGGTACGATATCCGCCGGGAAGCCAAAGCCCGAGAGTAGATATCTTTCACGGGCGGCTACAGTAACAGGGTCGACGAACTTCGCTTCGAGACTATCAATCACTGGTGGAGAGACACCCGGCCTGCGGGCTCCTTTAAGGGGATAACCCTGGTCCCATGAGGAGAGTACCATACCTTCGCCCCTCCACCAGCGGTGATGGTTCTTTCGGACTTCTTCCCAATTTTCTTTCCATTTAATCACCTTAAATCTCCAGATCTTTCCTGGTGAACCCGGTGACTGTACCGAGTCGGCTTTCGGGTACTCCCCGGTAATCCTTATCGAATCGTATTTCCTTTATCCCGTTGTCTGTCATCTCGTCTGTATTGTTGACAGGTTCCAGGTAAAATGGTAGAAGGGCGCCGTATCTGACGAATAACGGTAAAGTTGCCTTAGGCCAGAGGCGAGCTTCCAGCCATTGGTTTCCCTGAATTCTTTCGCCTGTGAAAAAATCGATCCATTCTCCGGATGGTAGGTATACATCCCGGACACCCTTATCGTTCATTATCGGAGCAACGAGCAGGTTTCGGCCGAGATAATATTGATCGTCGATATGCCAGACAACAGGGTTTCGAGAATGATGAAACGACAACGCTGCGATCATCGGCAACCCTGTAACAGAGCAGTTTCGGCCCTCCTGCCTCAGATAGGGGATTAACGCGTACCTGAGCTTCCACCACATTCGCACAATATCGGCGACTCCCGGATATTCCCAGGGTTCTCGTGCAGACGCGCCGTGGTATCGGGTATGAGAAGAAAGGATTCCGAATTGCGTCCATCGAAGATAAAGGTTTTCTGATGGCAGTGTGTTCATGAATTCGGGCAGACCATGGAATCCCGGGATGTCGTGGCTCCAATAGCTGAAACCGGAGAGACCCAGATGTAAACCTCCCCTGAGAACCGCTGCCATGCCGTCCCATGTGGACGAAGTATCGCCGCCCCAATGCAAGGGGTATCTCTGAGACCCTGCCCAGCCGGCCCTCGCCCATATCATTGCTTTCTTTGGAGATTCAGCACTCACTTCGAATGCTGCTTTCTGGTAGAGCAGTCCATAGATGTTATGCAGTTCGTTAGGACTCATGCTCTCGTAAGCACTGTCCATCTGGATTTTTTCTCCAAAATCCGTCTTTATTGCAGCAACGCCCATATCAAGTAAGCCACGAAGTTTATCCTTGTACCATTTCACGGCGGCCGGGTTGGAAAAATCTATCTGCCCTCCCCAATCCTGACCCGAAAAATCCGATACAGCACCCGTTACGGCGACTTTTCCAGCCGGCGGGAGAATGCCTTTTGCGATAGCTTCATTATAAAGAGGGTTGTTTTTACCGATGTTTGGGGTTTGCCACAATGTTATCCGGATGCCTTTATCTCTGAGCCGCGATAAAAAATCTTCTGGATGTGGAAATCGTTTATCAGAGAAACGCCACTCACAGACCCAATTTTCTGGGAAATAGCCGGTGTCCAGATGGATGACATCCAGAGGGTAGTCTTCCTTGATTAGACGAGCGACTATATCCTCAACTTCCTGAGCCGAGTAATAAGTCATGCGACTCATCCATATTCCATAACTCCATAAAGGCATTTCCGGTGAAAACCCGGTTAATTGCCGATACTGGCGTAATATTGGTTCCGGGGATCCTCCTCCGATGATGAACGCATCCATGCGGTCATCATCAAACCGATTTTGAACAGAACGATTGGAGACGTCGGAAAAAGAAATCCTTCCGCATTTGGAACTGTGCATGAATAGGCCGTAGCCGGCACTGGAAAGATAGAAAGGCACATTTTTATATGTTTTCCGTCCATTGTTTCCCAATCCGTCGGTATTTTCCAAAACAACTGTCCGGCCAGAAAGGTCGATTTTGGCGAATCGCTCACCCGTGCCGGAAAAACACTCATTTGATCCAGCTTTCAGAGAGAGGAAGGAGGCAATTACCCGGTCTTCTTTTTTCAGATATGCCAGAGGCAGCGAATCGAGTTTTCCGGGGAAAAATTGATCATGGCTCATCAAAGGAACCGAAAGCTCACCATCCGGAAGAAATTCAGTTTCCAGCATAGGCCATGCCGGCGGTTGTTCTTCGCTCCAGACGTTTACCGGATCCGGCTTTTTACGGATCTTCATTCGTGTACGATGCATCCCATCATGAACCGTCCAGTAAGAATTGTCCTCCGATAACGATAAAGGTTCGGGTATCAGAGAAGGGTGCATGGACAGCATGACGCTCTCTTCGGTAATTGGAGTTTTACCCATCACTCCGGAGAATCTTAGAATTGAATCACCATACGCTCTCAACCTGAAGGTTTTAATTTCCTCGGGCCGATCCTCATGAATGAATACTCCCTGTAGACTTAACGCCTTGAAGGGAATATCGATTTCTATAACCCCGTCAATCTCCCGAATTGCGATATTCCTTGTCGCATAGTAAATTATCGCATCGGGATATTTATCCAAATCGAGAATGGCATAAGCAAAATCATTAGCAGGTTTCATAGCCGTCCTTTTCCGAAATAATCAGTATTTATACGCTCTGGCTTCTTCCAGGAGCACCAACCAGTTCTTCAGTGGGACGTATGCGGCAACACTGTTACCGGTACCTGCGCCGTATCGCCCTCCTGGAGCACATTTCTCCAAAACCGTTCGAATATGTGCTCTTAGCTCTTCATCTTTAAGCCGGGTCATCATATCGACATCAATCCCTCCAAGGGTTGCTGTTCTCTTTCCATAGATGTTCTTGAATTCTTCTACAGGCATTATAACATCCTGAAATGAATGAAAAGCGTCGATTCCTGCAATATCTATCAAGTCATCTATTATTCGGTCTTTATAGATGTTCCCGCAGGAATGAAACCAGTACATCTTCCCGACTTTATGAGCCTCGTTGCCATATTCGGTCCAAAATGGAAGGAAATGCTGTCTGATGTATTCCGGGTTTATCAGTGTCGCGTTCTTGCTGCCCATATCTGCACAATTAAAGAATCCACCAACGGAATCCTGGTTAATCAGAGCTCGGTTCGTTTTTAGCCGGAATCCAAACCATTTCTGAGTGATAGATTCCAGAAGATCCGGAGCGTCATACATCATCAGGAAAAAATTTTCGGTTCCGATAATTACGTCCAGCAGTTCCTGGAAATCACCACCGACAGCCATTATTTTCATTCCGTCGGGAAGATGTTTTTCCAGGGCCTCAAGATGCCTCTCGTTTATTCGGATGTTATCCCATGGAAAAGATTCGAATTCACGTTCGTTTCTAACCAGCCCCATCGTCCCGGAGCTGATCCAGCTTTCAGGTTGAGGAAAATTGACAAAAGTTGTCTCTATCCAAAAGTGGAGAGGTATGTAATCAAAACCCATATTCAAATAACAGAGGGCATAGTTGCGATAATATCCATCGAGATTCTCTTCTCGTGGAATCCAGGTACCTTCCAGGATGTTCTCAACATACTGCTGAAGAATCTCATCATTAATATAGAGGTCGGTAATGGGAACTCGAGAAGGTGTGATTTTCCCTGATAATAGATTCTGGAATTCTTTAAAGTCTGGTGATCTTTTCATAAGATTCAAGCTTTCATCCCTAACCTTTTACTGAGCCAGCGGTGGCACCCATGGTGACGTGGTTCTGGAAAACGACGAAGAGAGACAATGGTATGAATGCTGAAACAAGAACGGCCGCGCTCATCGTCGGAACAGTCAGACCGTATTCTCCCTGCATCAGAGCGATGCCTTGAATTAGAGTCCGTAATTCCTGTTTCTGAAGAAACAGAAGTGCAAACGGCAGCTCGTTCCACATTCCCAATGCCCCGATTATACCGATGGTTCCGAGCATGGGTTTCGCTACCGGCAACATAACCGAGAATAGCTGACGGAAGAGGCCGGCACCGTCGATTCGAGCGGCCTCGAGAAGCTCCCGGGGAATACCGACAAAGTAGGTTGTCATGATGTATGTACCGAAGGGTGCGAAATAGGCACACCATACGAGGATGATACCGGTCCTGGTATTCAACAGTCCGAGCTTACTTGCGATCTGATAGACCTGGCTGGCAATAACCATCTGGGGGAAGATTTGTAGAAAAAGGACAAGTGTGAACACCAATAAACGTCCTCGAAATCGCAGCTGACCAAAGGCAAAACCGGCGAATGAGCAGATGAGCATATACAATAAGGTCCCGATCGAAACCGACAGGATCGTATTACCCATGTATCGCAGCATTCGGTAATTAATCAGTACACTTTCGTATTGATCAAGCGTAGGGCTTGAAGGAAGTGCAAGCTTATCATTCGTATATTCGTAATCGTTTTTCAGGCTGCTGTTCAGAGCGAAAAATATTGGGTAAAGAGAAAGCAGGGCGAAAACGACTAATATAATATATATCAATAATCGGGTGCTGAGACGGCGATAGCTTGTGGTCATTATGCGGCCTCGCTTTTTCGGATTAATCGAATCTGGACCAGGGCGATAATGGCACAAAACAGAAATAGTACAACGGCCCATGCAGAGGCATATCCTCGCTGGAATCCTATGAACCCGATGCGGTACACACCGAATTCAAGCGTGTATGTAGCATAGCCAGGCCCCCCCCCTGTAAGAGAGAAAATCATGCTGTACATCCGGGCGAACACCTCGATAAAAGCGAGAACCGTAAAAAACTGAATGGCAAAGGAAACACTTGGAACTGTCACTCTGAAGAATGTCTGCCACCAGCCGGCACCGTCGATTTTTGCCGCATCATAATAACTGTTGTCGATGCCGCCCATAGCGGCCAGGAAGTAGATACATCCGAAGCCGAGACGTAACCACACGACGAACAACAGCGACAGGATTTGAATAGCGGTCCTGGATTTACCCAACAGGTTAATACGGACTGCATCTTCAACCCCGATACTGGACAAGAATTGAATCAGAGGCCCCACCTGGCTGAATAAAACGGAAAAAAGTGTACCGAGAATAACTGCACCGAGAATATTTGGAAGAAACAGTATCGATCGGAAGAACTTCCAACCCTTCAAGCCATCCCGGAGAATCGCAGCGATAATCAGAGGGAGCAGTACCCCAAGGGGAATGTATAAGATGAGGGTTCCCATAGTCTTTAATGCACTGAAAAATCGCTCATCAGTGAGGAGCTTTGAATAATTCCTCAGTCCGATGAATTCCGGAGTACCAATACCTTTCCATTTTGTCATGCTGTAGTAGAAATTTGACATGACCGGTATGAGTATGAAGACGATCATGAGTACCAGAAGAGGAAGGATTAGAATCCATGCATCCCGACCTTCGCTTGTCAGGCTTTTTTTTCGATTACCATTCATTCCAGCAACCCCCTCTGAGATCTCTTAAGTCGGTGAAAATCACGACATATTTGATGGTGGAATTCGGCGAAGCTCATCAGGGCTCCGCCGATAAAGATTACATGTTTGTTTCGTATATTTTCTGAAGTTTTTCTATGTATTCATCCAAACTGATCTCATCAGCCAGGAAGAAGAGGGAGGCGATATTGTAAAAATCTCCAACCATTCCGCCTGGAACCCTGGTCATGATATCAGGAGCGGCGTACATACTCATTTTATCAAGAATATCTGACAGCATCGCATTGGACGAATCAATGGGAATTGTGGAGTTTGGAACGATTGCACCGGAGGCATCCATGAATACCTTACCCCGTTCACCAGAGGTGTAGGACTTAATATATTTGACAGCTGCTTCGACGTTCTTGCTGTAATTTATTGAGGCAAGGGCGATACCGGCACCCTGGTTTACCTGAGCATTCGGGTATTTTGCATCCGGGGCGACAAAGCTTGAGAAGTAACCGACATTCTCATAACCAAGTGCGTCACCAAAATCTTTCCAATGTGCTATATCTGAAGTCAGGCCAACAAAGAATCCGCCTTCACCGGACTTGAAAAGATTGATGGCATCCATGAAGTATGCAATTGAAGGGTTCTCTACATTGACATAGTCCATCTCGAAGAGGGATTTGATAATGCGACTGGCTTCGACATATTCGGAGTCAGTGAAATTGGAGCTGCCATCTTTAAAACCGTCAATTCCATTACCATAAAATGTCGCCAGAACAACACGGTAGAGAAAATCGATTGAGTATCCACTTCCCTGATTACCCATAATGATGGGAGGTATACCGGCGGCTTTCAATGCCTCACATGCAGCCAGGAACTCGTTCAATTCTACTGGTGCCTTCTCGGGATCAAGGCCGGCTTTGATAAAATTGGCCTTGTTGTAGTAGATTCCCAATCCCTGTGACGTAAGTGGAAGCATCTTGATATTCTTGTTTGCATCTCCAGACTCAGAACATGCAGCAAGTGCTGCGGGTGCATAGTCACCTTTGACGTCTGCGATCGAATCGTCCAGAGTTGTAAAAAAGTCACTGAGATTCCAACCGCGATTGTCGGTATGGGTCAGAATAACATCAACATCAGTGCCGGCTGTGAAAGCTGCCATCAGCGCAGCATAGTAACCATCTTCTGATTGGGCCACGTGATTGATAATGATGTCGGGATTGTCCTCCATGAACAACGCATCCATTTCGCGAAAAGCCGCTCCACTTACTTCTTCTTCGAATTTGAAGTCCCAGTACGTAATAGTTACAGGACCCGCCGCCTCCTCATTTGAACCGCCGGCAATCAACGGCATTGCCAACGATATGAAGAGGGCTAAGATTAATACGATACGAAGTTTTTTCATTTAACTTCTCCTTTTTTTTCTATATAGCTCACAGACACTTGGGTCTGTTAAACTGTATCTCGTTCAATCAGCTGCCCTGGAATCAGGACATGCGATGGCTGTATCCTTCGTCTCTCGATGATATCGATGAGCATTTTCACCGCTGTCTGTCCGTTCATATAAGGCTGATAGTCAACGGTAGTCAGACGGGGAATCGAGTTATATGAGGTCATACTCCCGCCCATTCCAACAACGGCTTTCTTCCCTGGAACGGGAATACCTGCATTCATCAAGGCGAAGAGAACACCACGTGCCATGATATCGTTGGCAGCGACAAAAGCGGTTATATCATTTCTTTCAGACAGTAACCCTTCAACAAGTTTCTGGCATTCATCCATGTTAACCCTGGCATGGGCGAGGTTGGCATCTATCCAGGGTAAATCGGCTTCTTTGTGGGCTATCTTGTACCCCTCGATATGACCATGACTCTGAACAAGTTCATCCATCATCTCCAGGTAATAAATATTTTTATGTCCCTTCGCCGCCAGGAGGCGGGATGCCTGGTATGCCGCGCCGACGATATCAACATCCACATAAAATGAAGAATCCCGCTCATCAGGTTCGGGTGTACCATTCAAGACGTAGGGAATCCCCGCTGAATGAATCGCTTCCCGAAAAAGGTGGCTCGCCTGGAGGTTTGCGAGGATTATTCCATCAAACAATGGAAGATCGTTGAAGAACTGATCCAGTGTGACAGGTGATTCAATCGCTACAGGATTGATGCATAGTTCATATCCCGCCTGAACTGCCGCAGAATATGCTCCGTCCAATAAGGGTAAGAAGTAAGAATCCTGGCTGAAATCCCGTTCACGGTGCAGGGGTATGCAAAAGGAGAGGACTTTCAGTTTTTTAGAAAGCTTGGGAGTTGAAATTCTTGGCGTATACCCGAGGGAGTCAATAGCGGTATGGACTGCCGCAACAACTTCATCGCTGATGGATTTCTTGCCTGAAAGAACATAGCTTACAGTACTTTTTGATACACCCGCCGCCTGAGCGACATCGTCCATTGTCGTGCGCTTTCTCAATTCCCGATCCTTTTCAGTTGGTTGAACATGTTAAACAACAATAGGTTATCACAGGTTAATATAACCTGTCAATAAAATACTTTATTTTGTTACAAACCATCAATGTCAATATGGAATGTTTGATATAAACAAATAAATGTATATAAAGTAATGATATAAATCATACTTGGGCTACTGCCTTTAACTTTGCAAGAAGGAGGCTTGTGTAATATCAAAAATTTTTTAGATGAACATGTTCGATAATCAATTGGTTTTTACAGCGTTTTGCCAGATGGAGGGCCTCGGTATTAATATCAGTGACTTTATCCTGCTCTTTTAATGCTTCTCAGTTTATTTTGAGAACTCGGAAGCCATTACCTTTTTTGGAATTGATTCAAATAACAGGATAATCAGGTAATTCTTTAGGGCCTATAATCCACCTCTGGCACCACCGCTGATCACTCTGTACACTACTCCATCATGAATGCCCCGGAGATTCTCTACGAAGATAACCACGTAATCGCCGTGAATAAACCTGCAGGCATGCTGGTTCAGGGGGATAAAACCGGTGACACCTGCGTTCTTGAACAGGTGAAAGCTTATCTGAAAGTAAGAGACAGCAAACCGGGCAATGTTTTCCTGGGCCTGCCCCACCGGCTGGATCGGCCGACAAGCGGCGTCCTGATTCTTGCAAAAACCTCTAAGGCTCTCTCCCGGCTGGCCGCATCCTTCCGGGATCGGGATGTTTCTAAAATTTACTGGGCGGTAGTTGAATCTCCTCCAGAGAACACCAAGGGAGAACTGACTGACTGGCTGAAGAAAGACGGCCGTACCAACACCTCCCGCCGGGTGAAGGCCGAAACTTCCGGGGCGAAGGAAGCCCGGCTGCGGTACAGGCTTCTAGGAGCCTCGGAGCGTTACTGGTTGATCGAGGTGGAACTGCTCACCGGCCGGCATCATCAGATCCGTGTTCAGCTCTCGGCAATGGGCTGTGTTATCAAGGGCGATTTGAAATACGGGGCGAAAAGATCGAATAGAAACGGCGGTATCCACCTCCATGCCCGATATCTGGAAACCGCCCATCCCACTGGTGCTGAACGCCTGAAGGTTACGGCAGCCACTCCCGACGATCCGGTGTGGAATGCCATGGGAGATCTGTGATCCTTCTGGAAGACTTTGATAAAAATACAGCCGATGCTCTCCTGGAATGGTTCAGAGAACATGGAGTGGCCTATCCCTGGGCGGATTCACCGGATGCATGGGGTATCTGGGTTTCCGAAGTGATGCTGCAGCAGACCACAGTTGGAGCGGTTGAGCCCCGGTATCGCCGGTGGATGGAGCGCTTTCCCAATCCGGAGGCACTGGCTGCCGCCGGGGAACAGGAAGTTTTAAGAGAATGGGAGGGTCTGGGATATTACAACCGGGCCCGTAACCTGGCTTCGGCAGCGGCTGAGATTCAAAGTATTTACGGCGGCCGTATTCCCGAAGAAGCAGAAGAGCTGCGTAAGCTCCCCGGAGTGGGGGAGTATATTGCGGCGGCGGTTTCCTCTTTTGCCTTTGGAAAACGCCGGGTGGCCCTTGATGCCAACGGACGGCGGATTGCCCAGAGACTGGAGGCTCGGGAATCCTGGGATAAGGAATTGGAAGAGGCTTTCAGAAATGCTATTGAAGAGATGATGCCTTCAGAGAATCCCGGAGAGATGAATGCGGCGGTGATGCAGCTGGGACAACTTGTGTGCACTCCACGGTCTCCAGACTGCGGGAACTGCCCTCTGGCTGGTATCTGTCGGGCCCGATCTGAGGGAGTGCAGGAAAGTATCCCCCGGCGGCGGCGGCAGGAGGTGGTCCAGAAAAAAACAAAGCTGGCAATCCTTATCAAATGTGAGAAGATTCTGATGAGGAAAAAAGCAGGCGGCATCGGTAAAGGGCTCTGGGTATATCCGCCGGAGATTGAGATTGAAAATCTTGAGTGTGACTGGGAAGCTCTACTGGAATTGCCACGGCAGATTCATAGCTACACCCGATATAGAGAGCTGCTGCTGCCCCGGATTTTCCGGCGTAAGCCCGGGAAGGAACGCCCCGGGGAAATGCTACTTGAGGGATCTGAATTCCAGCTGATTGCTGATTTGGGTGAACTTCCGATGCCGACGGCCTACCGCAGGATTACAGAAGAGTTGATGAAAGTTCTGAAAACTTTTTTAAAATACTAAAAGCCTGTAATCTCTTGTATCCTGTGGCTGTAGAACAGATAATAGTTAGTATGAAAAAAGGTTTACTCTGGTTAATCGCTGCTCTGGCGCTTTTTGCCCTTGCATCCTGCGGGTCCATTCAAAAAGCAGCCGTTCATTCGGTTGCTGATATGCTCTCTTCTTCCGAGGGTTCAGGGGCATTCACCACGGATAACGACCCTCAGCTTGTGGGGGATTCTCTTCCCCTGGCTTTGAAGCTGTATGAGATTATTCTGCAGAAGGACCCTGAGAACGCCGATCTGGCTGCGGCAACCGGCAAGAACTTTGTGATGTATTCCGGGGCTTTTGTGCAGATGCCGGCGGATATGCTGGATGATATGTACTGGAAGGAAGCCGACGAGGGCAGAGCCCGGGCTAAGAAACTGTATCAGCGGGGCCGGAATTATCTGATGGAAGCCCTGTATCTGCGGCATGAGGATTTTCAGGGTCTGTTTGAGTCCGGAGATTACGATGCTGGTCTGGCTCTTCTGAAAGAAGAGGATGCGGATGTGGCTTACTGGGCGGGCCTGGGATGGCTTGGTATGGCGAGTACCGACCCTTTTGATATGGAGCTGGCCACAACTCTTGATAAAGCGGCTATGCTTCTGTTCCGTTCCATGGAGCTGGATGAAACCAACCCCGGAATTCATGACATAATGATTCAGCTTCAGATTTCCCTGCCCTCATCGATCCTTGTTAATATGCGAAATAACAGCCCGGCTACTGCCGCTTATATGGACGGGTATTACAAAGCTGCCGGGATTGATGAGAATTCAAAAAACCGGGCGTTCTACCATTACTACCGGGCTTTGGCCCTTTCTGATGGCAACAGTGTATCGCCGCATATTACCATGGCAACAGCTGTAGCCATTAAAGAACAGGATGTTCCTGCCTTCCGGGATTATATTGATAAGGCGTTGTCTGTGGATCCGGAGTCCAACCCGGATTCCAGGCTGATGATTCTGATTTATCAGAAAAAGGCTCAATGGCTGCTTGATAACATTGAGAATTTTTTCCTTGTTGACCTCTAGAAAAGGACTGAATATATGAATATAAAAGCTCAATTGAAGAAATCGTTCTTAGCTTTCATACTTATTTTTCTGGTATTTACACCTCTGTCGGCTTTAACGGTAAAGCTGGGAAGCCCTTTTCCTGAGGGTTCATCCTGGGATTCCTCCCTCAAACGAATGTCCGCCGAGTGGTCGGAAATTACAGGCGGCCGGGTAAAAATGAGAATATATCCCGGAGGTGTGGCAGGGGATCAGGCGGACATGATACGAAAAATGCGCATCGGCCAGCTGGATGCCGGGGTTCTCACCGCCTTCGGGTTACAGTCGATCGTTCCCAACACTTTTTTGTTAAGTCTTCCCGGTCTGTTAAAAACTGAAGCCGAGCTTGACTATGTGATAGAAGAGTTCCTCCCGGGATTTGATGATGATTTTGTGGATGAAGGCTTCAGGATTCTCGGCTGGTCCAAGAGCGGCTGGGCCTATTTCTTTTCTAAAAGTCCTGTCAGAACACCTCAGCTGCTTATGAATGAAAAGCTGTCTGTGAGTAACGCCGACGAAGAGGCAGCGGTGAATTTCAAAGCCCTGGGTTTCAACGTAGTCCCGACATCCCTCAGCGAGCTGATGGTTGCTCTGCAGAGCGGGATGGTAAGTGCGTTTTACGCACCTCCCATGGCGGCTGCTGCTTACCAGTGGTTTGCCCTTGCCCCGTATCTGATCGAATTCCCCATTGGACCGGTTATCGGGGGTTTTGTTATCAGTGAAAGAACCTGGAACCGTATACCTGAAAGCTACCATGCCGACCTTAAAGCTGCCGTTGAGACGGTTGCCCAGGATTTCTACGCAGAATCCGAACGCTTGAACAGAGAAGCCCTGAATGTGATGAACAGGCACGGTTTGAAGGTTGAAGAACTTACTCCAGGAGAGTTGGAGCAGTGGTATACCCTAATGAACAGCGGTCATCGGCTGGTTGTAGGCGAAGGAAAGTGGATTGATGAGGATTTGTACGATAATCTGGTTTCAGCTTTGAAAGACTTGAGATAAAGAGCCTTAGCGTTTACTTTTAATTGAATATTATGAGGTACTTATGATGAAGAGTCTGATACGACTCCTTACACTGCTGTTGTTTCTTTTCCTGCTGCCTCATTGGCTCGGCGCTCTTACTGTTAAACTGGCCAGTCCTCTGCCGGAGGGTACAGAGTGGGATAATTCCCTGAAACAGATGGCCGAGGAGTGGCGGCAGATTACCGGGGGCCGTGTCCGGGTAATAATCTATCCTGGAGGTATCGCCGGAGATGAGGCCGATATGGTGAGAAAGATGCGTATCGGCCAGATCGATGCCGGTGTTTTTTCCGCCTTCGGGCTTAAAGTGATGGTTCCCGAAACGTTTATTCTCACACTTCCCAGCCTGATCAGGAACGATGATGAGCTGGATTATGTCTTTGATAATTTCCTTTCTGTATTTGATGACAGGTTCCGGGAGGAGGGGTTTGAAATGCTGGCCTGGTCGAATTCAGGTTGGGCTGATATTTTCTGCCGGGAGCCTATCAAATCCCCTGAAAACCTCTTTCATGTCTCTCTTGCTGTGGATAATACAGAAGCCGAAACCTCGGCAGCCTACAAGGCCCTGGGTTTCAATGTTGTCAGTATTGGGCTGAATGAAATTATGATCGGCCTTCAAAGCGGTCTTGTTGATGCCGTAACTGTTCCGCCGGTACTGGCAGGAGCATATCAGTGGTTTGCTCTGGTTCCTTACATGACTGATTTTAACATCACCCCGATACTCGGCGGTCTGGTTATCTCCGAAAGAACCTGGCAGCGAATTCCTGAAGAGTATCATGTGGAACTGAAGGCCTCGATGGAGAAGGTGGCGGTAAAGTTTTACGAAGAAGCCCGAAGTCTGAATACTGAGGCCCTTAAGGTGATGAAGGATTACGGACTGAAGGTGATAGAGCTGAATAATGATGAGATTGCTGCATTCACCCGGGTGATGGAAAATGGGCATACTCTTATGGTTGGGGAAGGCAAAGCTGTTCCCACCGAATTGTATGAGGAGCTGCGGAGCAAACTTGATGCATTCAGAAAGGAATGATATTCGGGATGAGTAATGACTGATACTAGTAGGAAAATTATAAACGACCGCATTGCATTGTTTGAGGATTTTGCCGGCGGGATATTTCTTGTGGGACTGGCCTTTGTTCCCATAGTAGAAATCATAATGAGGAAAATCAGTGGATCGGGTCTGGTCTGGTCTTCAGGTTTTCTCACTCATATTGTCGTCTGGGTGGCATGGGTTGGGGGTATGGCCGCCTCCCGGGAGGGGGCACACCTTTCCTTGAGTTCTTCCGGCGAGCCGGAAGGCCGTTTCTGGAAAAAAATTGATGTAGTTAAAAATATCACTGTAACAGCGGTGAATATGGCTTTTGCTGTTGCATCTGCATCGTTTCTTGTTCGGGGATTCGCCCCGGGGGAAACAGTGGGTGTTCTGCCCATCAGGCTGATTTTGATAATTCTTCCCATCGGTTATCTTTCCATGTCTCTCCGGGCCCTCTGGCGCCCTCATAAGAAGGCCTCACCATGGCTGGCTCTGGGACTGTTTCTGGGCCTTGTTTTTTCCTGGGTGAGTGTTGTTAATCTTCTTGAAACCGCTTTACCGAACCTTCCCTTTGTCTTTTACGATACCCAGGATATTTTCTGGAATGTGTTTCGATGGCTCCGTTGGCCTCTGATTGCGATGCTTCTTTTTCTTGGTGCCCGGGGACTCCCGATTTACATCATGCTCGGGGGGACGGCCCTATTCCTGTTTTCGGGAAACTGGGGTCAGCTTGCCGTTCTGCCGAATGAAGCCTACAACCTGCTCACCGGCAGCATGATTCCAGCCATTCCCTTGTTTACTTTAACCGGGTATCTCCTCTCGGAAAGCTCTTCGGGGAAGAGGTTTGTGAGATTCTTTCAGGCCGCACTGGGCTGGCTTCCCGGAGGACTGGCGGTTGTTGCTGTAGTTGCCTGTGCATACTTTACTACATTTACAGGGGCCTCAGGTGTTACCATCCTGGCATTGGGAGGCTTGTTGGCGTCGGTTCTTGTTGACAGTAATCAGTATGGTAAAGATTTCTCACGCGGACTGATAACTTCATCGGGAAGTGTGGGACTTCTCTTTCCTCCTGCTCTGCCCATTATCATGTACGGCGTAATTGCTCAGATAAGCATCAGGGACATGTTCCTCGGCGGACTGCTTCCGGGTATCCTCCTGGTTGCCGCCCTTTCCGCTATGGGTATCCTCCGTGCTGTAAAGAATAAAAGGGAAAGAATCCCATTTGTATTCGGTGATTTTCTCTCGGCTCTCAAAGAGACTTTTGGCGATCTGCTTCTGCCGGTAGTTCTGTTGGTTTCCTACTTCACAGGAACAACCACAGTTGTTGAAACAGCTGCCCTTGCGGTTGTATACACTCTGCTGCTAACCCTTTTTAAAAAGGAACTTTCAATTGATCTTTTAACAAGGGTTCTCCGCCGGGGTATCCCTGTTATCGGCGGGGTTCTGGTAATCCTGGCCATGGCCAAGGGTTTAAGTTACTATATTGTTGATGCCCAGGTTCCCACCATGCTCACCGCATTTTTCCGGGACCATGTATCCTCGCGCTTTGTTTTTCTCATCCTTCTGAATCTAGCTCTGCTGATTACCGGAACCCTGATGGATATTTACTCAGCTATTCTGGTGGTGGCACCTCTCATTATCCCTCTGGGTGTTCTATACGAGGTCCACCCCGTGCAGCTGGGAATTATTTTTCTGGCAAATCTCCAGCTGGGTTATCTCACACCTCCTGTGGGCATGAACCTGTTTCTGGCCAGCTACACCTTCGAGGAGCCCATGAGCCGGATATACAGGCAGGTGGTACCCTTCCTGCTGGTGCTGCTGGTTGCGGTGCTGCTGATTACCTATGTGCCATGGTTTTCTCTGGCTCTGCTGGGTTAGATTTCGTTTGAAGTATTTGGTGGTTTGGGGGTAACGTCCCTGGAGGGAGCTTCAGTTCTGATGAATAAGAAGTATGTTACCCGGTTTGCCGTCGCTTTTTCTTCTCTTGTTATTTACGGAGGGGTTCTTTTACTCATCCCGGACCTTGTTGGTGAGTTCCCATTTCTGGTTCGTTTTCTCTGGCAATATTATGCACTACTTGGTTTCGCCGCGATCCTTTCGATTATCGGAATGTTCGGGGAATACGGTTTTTCCCGATTTACTCTTTATCTGCGCATTGGTATTGCCTGCCTGATCGGGTTCACGATTGCAGGTAATCCTCTTATTCCGGCTCTTCTCCTTCTTGGTATTTTCCTGGATGCGGGATTTCGCCAGAAAACAGCCTGGGTTGTGGGGATTATTCTCACAGCAACGACCGTCCTGTTGGTGGTAATCCTTCCGGAACAGCTTGTATTCGGAGTTCCCGTCCCTGGTTTGGACCGGGACGAGCTTCTGGTGTTCCTTGTAATTATTTTTCCTGTTGCAGCACTTTCTACCGGGTTGAGTGTTATGACGAACCGGGAAATGCGTTGGCGTTTATCAATCGACCGTCTGGACCTGGCTGTATCCAAGCTGGCTGAGGCGAACCTGGGTTATCAGGGATATGCCCAGGACATTCGATTACGATCCATCGCTGAGGAACGCCGCAGAATTTCCCGAGAAATACATGATTCAGTGGGTTATTCGCTGACGAATATCCGGGTGATGCTGGAAGCGGCGTCCCTCCAGATGCCTACCAAACCGGAGGAAACGGATAAGCTTATTCACCAATCTATGGATGAAGCTTCCCTCTGCCTGGAACAGACGCGTAAGGTTATGCGTCTGCTCCGGGCTCGTGAAGATCCACCTGTAACGGGTTTGTCCGCAATTCAGAGACTCATCACGGCATTCGCTGAGGTATCGGGGATTAATGTTGTTGCGGAATACGGTAATGCCCCTGTCCGATGGCCGATTGCCATTGAAAAGGCGGTCTATCGTCTCATCCAGGAAGGA
>Ga0209633_10002316_pt1 | contig 18539 bp, 8 predicted proteins | sample Cruoilmetagenom1_FD_187290 | JGI IMG/M metagenome (GOLD analysis project Ga0209633, IMG submission 187290) | Oil polluted marine microbial communities from Coal Oil Point, Santa Barbara, California, USA - Sample 1 (SPAdes) (version 2) | ecosystem: Environmental > Aquatic > Marine > Oil seeps ... | reverse complement strand
AAGCAACTGAAGAGGAGGTTAAAGCGATTTTAGATGCCACTTTAAAATCTCCAAAATTTAAAGCGGAATTGATTGAGAGAATCAAAATTAATGCTTTGACAAGTGAGAAAGAATTGGATTTTGATGAAACATGGTTTGCCTTTAAAAATAAAAAGAAGTCATTAAGTAGAAAAAGCAATATACAAATAGTATTAAGAATTGCTGCTGTTCTTGTTATAGGATTGTTTGTTGGGTCATTCTTTTTCAATTCAAATGAGAAAATAAATTATGACGATAAAATAGTTCTTGAGTTAAGTAATGGAACTAAAAAGATTATCAACACCTCTAACAGTTCAAAAATTGTAAATGCTGAAGGAGATATAGTTGGAGAGCAAATTGATAGTAAAATTGTTTTTTCAGATAGTGAAGTTAAAGATGGAGAAATTAAATATAATACATTGAAAGTACCTCTTGGTAAAAGATTTCAGGTTGAATTTTCGGATGGGTCTGTAGCTTACTTAAATTCAGGAACAAATATTAAGTTCCCTGTTCAATTTAAAAAAGGAGAACCTAGAAAAGTATTTCTTGATGGTGAGGCCTATTTTGATATTACAAAAGATAAAAATCACTCTTTTATTGTTGGAACAAATTCATTAGACACCAAAGTTTACGGTACAAAATTCAATGTATCTTCCTATAAGTCAGACAATAAGAATGAAATTGTTTTGGTTGAAGGAAAAGTTGGTGTTTATAAAAACGGAACTACTTCTAATGATGCTAATATGATTTATTTAAAACCTAATCAAATGGCATTTTTGAATAGTACAGTATCAAAAATAAAAATAAGTAGTGTTAACCCAAAAGATTATACCTCATGGATTAAAGGTGAATTGGTATTTAACAACCTACCATTTGCTGATATAATTAGAAAGTTAGAAAGGCATTATAATGTAAAAATTGACAATAAATATATAGCGTTAAATACTATTCGTTTTACTGGAAATTTTGATATTGAATCTATTGATCAAGTATTAAAGTCCTTTAGTAATTATCGATCTTTTAATTATGAAATAAATAACAATCAAATAATTATTAACTCAAATTAACCCTTTAAATATTATATGAAAAAAACAATCCTATAAACAAATACAAAAAAAAGCAGGAAATGCTACGAACATTCCCTGCGACTAGTCATTTTAAAAATTTTAGTAACCTTTAAAATTAGTACAAAAATATGATAAAAAATTTAAATTTATCCGTAAAGTTAACACCTATACATAAATTAAGTTTGAAAATGAAACTAACTTTTATTTTAGTGTTTTTAAGTCTCCTCAATATTGAGGCTGAGAGTATATATTCTCAAAATACAAAATTCACTTTAGATTTAAAAAATGTAACTGTTGAAGAAGTTTTTAATCAAATTAAAAACAATTCAGAGTTTAAGATTTTACATGCTACAGATGAAATTGATCTTCAACGCTTAGTAACTATAAGCGTAAAACGGCAAAGAGTTGAAATGATTCTTAAGCAATTATTTTCTGCTACTCCTATTATTTATAAGATAGTAGATAAGCAAATTGTTTTGAGTTTACAAAAAGAATCATCAATACCTACGGTATCAAAAAAAGTAGAAACAGTAGACCATGTTATTGCAGTACAAAATACGGTAACTGGAACAGTTTCTGATGCTAACGGACCTCTTCCTGGGGTAAATGTTGTCATTCAAGGCACAACTACAGGGACCACTACAGATTTTGATGGTAATTATAGTATTGCTGCAGATAAAGGAAATGTTCTTGTGTTTTCATTTATTGGAATGGCGACTAAATCAGTTACAGTTGGAGATTCTAATACTGTAAATGTAGTATTAGCTGAAAACGCAGATAGTTTAGATGAAGTTGTTGTAATTGGTTATGGTAAATCTGTAAAAAAATCAGATCTTACAGGAGCCGTTTCAATGGTTGGAGCTAAAGATATAGAAAAAACACCTTTGATAAATGTAGATCAAGCCTTACAGGGTAGAGCTTCTGGGGTTAGTCTTACACAAGCTTCTGGGGCACCAGGTGCTGGATATAAAATACGTGTAAGGGGTGCAAACTCTATTACAGGTAATAATGACCCTCTTGTTGTCGTAGATGGATTGATTGATGTAGGTATGAATTCTGTAAATCCATCAGATATTCAATCAATATCTGTATTAAAAGATGCAAGTTCTACTGCTATTTATGGTAATAGAGGTGCAAATGGTGTAATTATCATTACAACAAAAAAAGGATCTGAAGGAAAATCTACCCTTGAGTTTGGTTCTTATTTAAGTTTCTCTAGCCCAACAAACAAAATGGATTTGTTAAGTCCAGCAGAATTTATTGAGTTTGCAAATACAAAGAATGTTGGAGCTGGTGAAGGGCTTATTGGTGCATTTGATACACAAGAGAAAATAGATAACTTGATAGCTAATTCTGTTGACTATCAAGATGCTTTATATAGAGATGGAGCAGTTGCTCAAAACTATCAGCTATCATTTAGAGGTGGTTCAGAAAAAATAAGTTATTTTGTTTCTGGAAACTATTTAGATCAAGAAGGTTTGGCAATAAATACTGATTTTAAAAGATACGCTATGAGAGCTAATATTAATGCGGATATTTCAGACAAATTGAGTATTGTTTCTTCTGTTAACCTTCAGAGAACGAAAGGATTGAATAATCATGCTAGGTTTGGTGAAAGATTAGGTATTGGTGGTGTAGGTTTTTATAATGTGGTACCAATGTTAGATGCTAATGGTAACTATAATACTTCAACACAATTTTTAGGAGATGATGTTGCTTCTGTTCTTGTAAATCCAGTATTTTTAGCCAAAGAATCAAAACTAGAATCTATAGGGGATAGGGTACAAACCAATCTTAGCTTAAATTATAAACTTACTGAAAAATTTACGGTTAATGTAAATGGAGGTATTAATAACGCCAAATTTTTAGGTGTTGACTATAATCCAGCAGGTTCAGGTATAAAATCTCCAGCAAGGGCACGTCACGGTAGTGTTAATAGAACAAGATGGCAATATGCACTTAAGCTTGCTTATGACAATACATTTAATGAAAAACACAATTTGTCTCTTACAGCAATTGCAGAAAATAGAGGAGAGCAACAAAGAGAATTTAATGCTACTGGTGTAGGCTTTTTTACTAATTTAGAAGCTTATAACTTGGGTACTGCTGATACACAGACTATTGGGAGTTCTTTTTCAACACGCCAATTAAGATCTGTTATAGGTAGAGCCATCTATAATTATGATTCTAAATATCTAGTTACGGCATCAGTTAGACATGATCAAACTAGTGTTTTTCCAAAGAATCAAAGAGCTGTATTTTCTGCATTTGCATTGGGTTGGAATATAAATAATGAAGCTTTTTTTAATTCTGAAACCATTAGTTTATTAAGACTTAGAGCAGGATGGGGGCAAACAGGTAATGAAAAAGTTGCCTCTGATGCAGCGATTGATTTATTAAGAAATAACCCATGGATTCCAAATGGAGGAGATGTAGGAATACCAACAGTATTACCAGGTAGAAGACTTGCAAATCCAGATCTTAAGTGGGAAACAACTGTGCAAACAAATATTGGTTTTGATTTAGGAATTATCAATAACAAATTTAATTTGTCGTTTGAATATTATATCAAAAGCACTGAAGATTTATTATTAGATCGAATTCTTCCACGTTTTACAGGAAAAGAACGTCAAATGACAAATGTAGGAACGGTCGAAAATAAGGGGTTTGATATTTCTTTCTCAGGTACACCTATTAGAACTGATGATTTTTCATGGGACTTTAATGTGAATTTCTCAAAAAATAAAAATGAAATTACACAATTGTTTGGTGGTCAGGATATAATTTTTCCAGGTATTAGATTTGGTGGTAGTAATGAGTTAGCTCCTTCGGTTATTAAAGTAGGTGAATCTATTGGTGCATTCTATGGTCTTGTTTATGAAGGTGTAGATGCAGCTACTGGTAATGCTATTTATGCAGATGAAAGACAAATTATAGGAAATCCTAACCCCGATTTTACGTATGGAATTAACAATACAGTTACTTATAAAGGTGTTGATTTAAATTTCTTTATTCAAGGTGTTCAAGGGAATGATATTTTTAATGCAACACGTTCTCAATTAATGGGGCGTGCTGGTGGAATTCCATCTGGAACCTCTGCAGAACTAAGAAATACATGGACAGCAACAAACACATCAGCTTCGCTTCCTTCATTGAATGCAACGAACACAAAGCTGTTGACTTCTGAATTTGTTGAAGATGGGTCTTTTTTAAGATTAAAGAACATATCGTTAGGTTACACGTTGAAAGATTCAAATGCTTTGAAATCTATTGGAGGTGAATCTTTACGATTTTATATAAGTGGTCAAAATTTAATTACTCTAACAGATTATTCAGGTATTGACCCAGAAATAAGTACAGGTAAGGGATTTGATGGAACCTTTAATGATGCTGCAGCTGGTGTTGATGTTGGTGCTTATCCAATATCAAAAACTTTCACTTTAGGTTTAAACTTTAAATTTTAATATAAAATAAGATGAAAACAAAAAAAACAATAGTAAACGTTGTAAGTAAAATGATATTTTTATCTTTTCTTACATTGTTTTTCGTTAAGTGTGATGATTTCACTGCTGATACAGAAGGAGAATTACTCCCTGGAAACATTTTCAACAGTAAAACTGCTGTAGAAAGAGCTGTTTTGGGTGTGTATTCGCCATTGGCAGACAAGCTATTTTCTAATAGTGAAGCTTATACACATTTATGGGCAGCTGATGATAGAACTGCAGTTACAGGAGCTAACAAGGCAGAGTTTTTAGAATATGATCAATTAATACCGACAGATATAAATACTAAGATGGAACGTACTTGGGCTTTATTGTGGGAAATGGTTGGTGCTGCAAATACAGTTATTGATGCCACTGAAGAAATTAAAGAGGTGTTTAAAAAAGAAGGAGATGAAGCAGGCTCGGCAAGATCTTTAGGAGAAGTTCATTACTTAAGAGCAATGGCCTATTATGAATTGGTTAGAACTTGGGGAGAGATACCGCTACTTTCATCTCAAAAAGAAGTTACAGGACTTGAGCCATTAGCATCTTTTCAAGATATTTATAATTTGATTATTGCAGATTTAATTTTTGCAAAAGAAGGCTTAGGTAATAATTCAATCAAAGGTGTTTATAGAGCAAATAAATGGATGGCACAGTCCTTATTGGCAAATGTATATTTGACAACGGCAGGTTTTCCATTAAAAAACACTGCTAATTATGCATTAGCTGCAGCTGAAGCAAAAGAAGTAATAGATGTAGGAGTTTATAATTTAGAAGCTGAATTTTCTGGTATAATGGGAGACCCTGAGAATAACTTAGGAAAATCAGGTAATACTGAAGCTATTATTGCATTCCCTGCTAACAAAATTATAGACGGTTGGGATGCAGGAAACTATCAAGCTGAAGCTATAGCTTTTGGCGATAAAACTGTAGAGTTTGGATTTTTTGATAATTTTCCAGCAGGTGTACGTAAAGATTTTACATTTAATGGTGGTGCAGACGGAGCAAGACCAAAATATTCTAAATTTGGACCAGCTTGGGCAGGTGGACCTGCTTTTGATGATGATATTTTGTATATGAGATATGCTGAATTACTATTAATTTATGCTGAAGCACAGATTCAAGCAACAGGTGATAATACAGATGCAGCCGCTTTAGCCGCTTTAAATAAAGTGAAAGTTAGAGCAGGTTTACCTGAAGTTGCTTCTGCTACTGCAACTGATGTAGTTTGGGAGAAAGCATGGGAAACAGCAGGAGAATTTAGTAGATGGTACGATATTGTACGTACAGAAACCTTAGATGAGGTTAATGCATTAAGAGATACTCGTGATAATGATTTAACTCCATTAGGCTCAAAATTAACTGAGGCAAATCCTTGGGCACTAATACCAGCAAATGATGTTGCTGATAATCCAAATTTAAAGAAATAATAACTTCCAGTTTTAGAACTGATAGGTATTAGTACTTTATAATTTTAATATTAAGACAAGGTAAAGTTGAGAGCTAATTAAAAGCTCTCAACTGTACCTTTTTAAAAGGTACACTTATTTATAAGCTGCTTAAATCAATATAATTTAGTTTTTGTATTCTAAAAAAAACTAAACTTCTTCTAGTAATGAAGCATAATTGCAAAATACCTATCCTAAAACAATTAGTACTCGTTTTACTAATGGTTTTAATCTTTAGCTGTACTATTTCAGAGAAAAAAGATTCATTATTTAATTTATTACCCTCAACAACAACTGGAGTTACATTTAATAATAAAATGAATGAAACAAAAGAGTTGAATTATTTTACTTACCCTTATTTATATATGGGGGGCGGTACTGCTATTGGAGACTTTAATAATGACGGACTTGAAGATATTTTCTTTACAGGAAACCAAGTTTCTAATAAATTGTACATAAATAAAGGGAATTTACAATTTGAAGATATTACACAGGAATCTGGAACAAAAGGGGACCAAAGATGGTATACAGGTGTCTCTTTAGTAGATATTAACTCTGATGGTTATTTAGATATCTATCTATCTGTTGCTGGTCTTATTAAACCACATGCAAATCAATTATATATTAATAATGGAGATTTGACTTTTACTGAAGCTGCTTCAACATATGGTATAGCTGATACAGGTAATAGTTACCAAGGTACTTTTTTTGATTATGATGTTGATGGTGATTTAGACTTATTGGTGATTAACTATCCTGTAACCGAATTTAGTGCTCCTCCTGAATATTATAAATATAAAATGGATAATTTGGAGCATAAAGACTCAGATCATCTATATGAAAATGTTGATGGAAAATTTGTTGATAAAACAAAAGCATCAGGATTAGAAAATTTTGGACTCACCATTAGTGCAAGTATTAGTGATTTTAATAATGATGGTTTACCGGATGTTTACTTAGATAATGATTTTGGGGCTCCCGATTATTTGTATTTAAATAAAGGGGATAAAACGTTTAAAGAAGTTGCAAAACAAGCAACCAATCATACTGCAATGTATAGTATGGGGTCTGATTTTGCCGATTTTAATAGTGATGGCTTGATGGATTTTATTCAATTAGATATGAATCCTCAAGATAATTATCGCTCTAAAGCTAATATGGCAAGTATGAATATTCCGTTGTTTTGGGCTCAAGTTGATAATGATTTACACTATCAATATATGCATAATGTTTTACAATTAAATTCTGGTATCATTGATAGTATTCCTCGTTTTAGTGATGTTTCTCAAATGGCAGGTATTTCATCAACAGATTGGAGTTGGTCAGTATTAGCTCTTGATGTGGATAATGATGCAAAAGAAGATATATTTATTACTAACGGAACAAGAAGAGATATTAATAATCGTGATTTTTTTATTAAAGCAAAAAAAACATTAGCATTTGCATCTCCAGAAATGATATTAGAAGAATCAAAAAAAATGCCTTCACAAGCTATTCCGAATTATCTTTATAAAAATCAAGGAGACTTAAACTTTAAAGATATTTCTACAGAAGCAGGTGTAGATACACCAAGCTTTTCTAACGGAATGGCATATGGTGATTTAGACAATGATGGAGATTTAGATCTTGTAATTAATAATATAGATCAAGAAGCCTTTATTTATGAAAATCAAAGCATAAAAGATACCAATCATGGTTACTTGGCAATAGAACTGAAAGGGCAAAAAACTAATCCAAATGGACTAGGAAGTCGAATTGAGATAAAAACTAAAAATGGCAAACAATACAAAGATCAAATGCCAGTCAGAGGATTTCAATCTTCGTCAAGTGATATTATTCATTTCGGACTAGGTAAATCTAAAAAAATAGATACTATTATAGTGAAATGGCCAGACGGTACAATCTCTCATAAATTTAATGTAAATGCCAATCAAAAAATTGTAATTAATAAGAAAGATGCTGTCACATTGGCAAGTACGAGTATAAGTGGAGAAGAGAAGTACAAGATTTTTAAATATATAAAGTCTAATACCATTTTAGATTTTACTCATCAGGAAAATGCCTTTGATGACTTTGAGAAACAAGTTTTGTTACCTCATAAAATGTCTCAGTTTGGACCAGCTATGACAATAGCTGATTTTAATGGTGATGGTAGAGACGATATTTTCTTTGGAGGGAGTTCAGGACATAAAGCAACATTATATTTCCAGGATGAAAATGAAAAATTTATTCCTCAGACAAATGAATTGTTTGAAAAATACAAACTACATGAAGGGGTAGATGCACTAGCATTTGATTTTGATAGTGATGATGATCTAGACTTGTATATAGTTTCTGGTGGGAATGAATTTGAACCAGGAAATTCAAATTATAAGGATCGTCTCTATATTAATAATGGAAAGGGTTATTTTACAGATGGCTCAGATTTATTACCAGAAAATGCGGCAAGTGGTAGTACCGTAAAAACAGTAGATTTTGATAAAGATGGTGACCTTGATTTATTTGTAGGTACCAGACTTTTGCCTCATAATTATCCGTTATCGCAAGGTAGTTTTATTTATGAGAATATTGATGGAAATTATAAAGATGTAACAAAAAGTATCGCTCCAGAAATCATGAATGCAGGAATGGTAACCGATGCCGAGTGGATAGATATAAATTCAGACGATAAATTGGATTTGGTAATGGTAGGTGAATGGATGGAACCATGGGTTATGTTGCAAGACAAGCATGGTAAATTTATTAGAAAATCAAATAAAGAGTTAGGCTTGAGCAATATGGCAGGGTGGTGGTTTTCAATAGAGAAAGGTGATATAGATGGTGATGGAGATATGGATCTGGTTTTAGGAAATCTTGGAAACAATTATAAATATCAGGCAACTGCAGAGCAACCCTTTAAAGTTTTTGCAAAAGATTTTAATAGTTCAGGCAGTATGGATATTGTATTGAGTTATCAACAAAATGGAAATTATTATCCAGTTAGAGGTAAACAATGCTCCTCAGAACAATTGCCTGAATTAAAAAAGAAATATAAAGATTACAATAGTTTCGCAAAAGCTGATGTCAAAACTATCTATTCAGATTTGGGAATTACAAATGCACTTGAATTAAGTGCAACAACTTTTTCATCATATATTTTGCAAAATGAGAAAGGGTTTTTCAAGAAGTTGAGATTACCCAATTATGCCCAAATTTCATCTGTTAATGACATTTTAATAGATGATTTTGATGGTGATGGAGCTACAGAGTTAGCATTGGCAGGAAATCTTTATGTCTCAGAAGTTGAGACTACAAGAAATGATGCAAGTTATGGATGTATAATAGATTTTGATAAAAGTATTGAGAACATGTTGACTTTAAAGCCTTCAGAAAGTGGACTCTTTATTAAGGGTGATTGTAAAAAAGTAGGTAAAATTAAAATTGGTGAGATTAACTATGTGGTATCTGTATTGAATGATGACCATGTAGCTTTGCATAGTTATAATTATAAATCTATGCTTAATGAATAATATTTGAGTTAGTTTTTAATGGGTTTGTAAAATCATTCGCAAGCCCATTTTTAAAATAGATCAATTACTTGCTAACTAAAAACTATTATTTATCTGTAAACTCTAACAAATTAAATATAACTATAAAAACTAACTCATGAAAAAAATTTACACATTTATTATTTTAGTAATGACCTTGCAATTAGTTGCACAAACGCCATCTGGTAGTTGGGATCTTGTATGGGAGGATAACTTTGATGGCAATCATTTAGACTCTGAGAAATGGAAAATGGGAGGACATTTTCTTGGCATTGGTGGAAGTCATGTTTTTGCCAATTCAGGGAAAAGCATTATAGTTGAAAACGGATTTCTAACCTTGAGAGGAGAAAAACGCACTGAAACTTATGCAGGAATTGAAAAAATTTATGCTTCAGCAGAAATTTCAACTTTTAAACTCTTTAAGCAAAAATATGGCTATTTTGAAGCTCGTATTAAATACGATGCCATAAAAGGTGTTTGGCCAGCTTTTTGGATGATGCCAGATAGAGGAGTACCACAACCTGGACCTTGGTATGCAGATGCCAGAAGTTATATCAAATTTGATATTAATAGTCTTAACACTCAAATTACTTCAGCTAAGTTTAAGGTAAAAGTAATGCCTCAAACTGAGGTAGATGCTGATCATAGTGTTACTGTTCATAAAATTATTGATAATTCTACTTGGACAGAAGAAAATATTACTTGGAATAACAAACCTATGAATGATGCCGCTTTCTTAAAACAGTTTACGGGAACTTCTGAAGCCGGACTTATTAATCAAATTGTTGTTGGTGAATACCTAGAAGTTGATGTTACTGATTATATCAATGCACAAATTTCAAAAGGAAAACAATTTGCTGGTCTTGCTTTGATGGCTCAGTTTATGAAACAAAAACGCGTAGAATTTGGCAGTAAAGAGAATGGGGGTATTACCAATAGACCAGTTTTGGTGATAGATGGTACAAATATTTACCCTTCTGATGATGCCATGGTAAGAATTACTGATCCTGACAAAGGTTTTGGAGCTATGGAAAGACTACATGTTTGTGACAGATGGGCAAATACATCTAAAACAGATGACAGTGGTATGGAAATGGATATTATGGAATCTTTAGGGGTTTGGGGAGATAACCAAACACAGCATGCCTTGCATTGGGATAATTATGGTGCAGATCATAAAGTAGCTCATTCACCACGACAAACAATCCCATCTACAACTGATGGTTTTCATACCTATGGAATGGAGTGGGCTAATGGAGAAATGAAATTTTATATTGATGGAAATCTTACATGGACACATACTGATGCAAGAGTGAGTACAGTTGAATCATATATAATTTTATCGCATCAACTTGGAGGTTGGAGCGGAAGTGGTAATACACCCGTAGTTGATAATGGCCTACCTGCTGATATGGTTATAGATTATGTGAAAGTATATAAGAACTCTGCAACAGCAGGAATTGATTCTTTTGATGCTTTAGGAAGATCTCTTTCCATTGCTCCAAATCCTATCAAAAATGGAAATTTAGCTTTTAAACTAAAAGAGTATACTGCTTCAGGAGATATAGCAGTTAAAATAACAGATGTTTTAGGAAGAGTTTTGTATAGCTCTTCTAATGTGCAAAATTCTAATGGAGAAATGAATATTCCGTTAGAAAAAATAAATTTAAAAAGAGGAATGTATATCCTTAAAGTCAAAGGTGAGAATTTAATATTAGCTAAGAAATTTATATATTAATTTTGAATGAAAATTGAATTAGTTTATTACCAAAACTTAATATATTAAATTTGAGTTAGTAAGAATGGGCTTGCAATTTTTTGTAAGTCCATTCTAAATTTTAAACAAATTATCCTAAAAAGAGAACCTGTATATACAAGTTATTTCTTTATATTAGCATCAAATAGAAAAAAATGAAAAGTAAATCAAGAGATGCTACTAATTCTCCACTGTCAAACTCTTTTTTGCATAGTAATATAGGGCATTGGTCTTTTGACAATGTTGATTTGCCAACATTTAATTATACGGGTAAAATACCTTATCAAATTACTGCTTTTGATGGTGAAAAAATCACCTACCCAGAAGATCCTTGGTTTTTAATTGGTAATTATGCAATTACCGGTTTTGTGCATGCCTCAGGATTATATGACCTTTATACTTTACGTAGAGCGTGGGGTAGATTAAATGTAGCCACCGAAAAATTTCCAACAAATCTGGCAACTATAAGAATTGATAAAAAAGAATACCATTTATCTGGATTGGATTCCTCGGTTGCTTGCAATGCAAAAAAAGTATTTGGTACTGGTTTCGCAAGTTTCAACATAGAAATTGACAACGATATTCAATGTGAACGAACGATTGCAACAGCACCTTCTCAAAGAATTAATGCTGGAGAGTCTGCATTGTTAATTACGGTTAAGTTGACAAATTCAGGAAACGAAACTAGAAATATTCAGTATACTGAATCAATTTTGGCTAATTATGAAATGGTAGATGAAAAAAGAATTTCTTATGCCGCTATCCCTAAAGTTGGCGAGAATTATATCTCTGCATCCTTTGAACCAAGTACAGACAAAACAATTACTAAACCCACTAAAGATGAAGCTTCTACTTATGATTTTTATCCGCCAGAGCTTTTTATTAAAGGAAAAGGTGAAGTAATATATAATATCGTAGATCATCAAGACAATACCAGTACAATTTTGGCTCAAAATAGTTTTGAGTTAGAATCAGGAAAAAGCAAAATACTAAGATTTGTGGTAGGTTTTAAATACGACAATGAAAACATTGATGACATATCAAATGTTCTTTTAAGTAAAGGAGAAAAGGATGCGAAGTTTAGAGCAGCTTGGAAAACTAAATTACCCGATTTTTCAACTCAAAAAGATAAAGTTATCAGAAGAGAGCAATATTGGAATACTTACGTATTGGAAGCTTCAGCGAAATACAATGATTATTTTGATGAAACCTTTATTCCACAAGGAATGACTTACGATTATGTTTGGGGTTTAAATGCAGTAGCCCGAGATCACTTACATTACTCATTGCCTGCCAATTATTTCAATCCAGAATTGTCAAAATCCATCATTCGTTTTGTGTTAAAAGAAATGAATCCGAATGGCTATTTTCATTATAATGTAAATGGTTATGGTTATGCTGTTCCTAATTTATGGAATCCAAGTGATTTGCAATTGCATGTGTTTTGGGCTATAGCCGAATATTTAGAAAAAACCGAGGATTATATTTTTTTAAAAGAAGAAACTGCCTATTATCCTAAACGGATTAATTATTCTGGTTCTGTAATTGAAAAAATCACCATTGCTTTCGATTATTTAAATGATGAAATTGGTGTTGGTCCTCACGGATTAGTAAAAATGTTAAATGCTGATTGGAACGATCAAATTTGGAATGAGCAACCTATTACCATCTATTACCCTACAGCAGAATCGCATTACAATGCTTCTATGGCAATTGTAGTGTTGCAACAATTACATGATGTGTTGAAAAAAGCAAGTGCTAATCCTCAATTGACAGGTGAAAAACAAGCAATTGATACTTTGATTGAAAAAATAAGCTTGTATCGTAAACGACAATTAAAAGCATTTCTAAAAGATTTAGGAGACAGGGATTTTGCCAAAAGAGCATATTATAATGAAACGCTTTCTATGGGCGATGAACACATGCATATCGAATCACAATTGTATACCTTGATGATTGCTGAAATTCCGTTAGAACAAAGACAGAGAATTGTAGAAGAGGTTACTAAGAGATTAAGCGATAATGAAGTATTAGGTGTACGTACAACAGAAAATAAAGTGAGCGATACTTTTGAAACAGGAACACATGAAAATGGAGGTATTTGGCAATATGTGCAAGGCATGTATGCCTTAGGATTATTATATGTTGATATTGATAAAGCAGATGCCGTTATCGAGAAAATGAGTTTTGCTAATTTTGCAAAAAACTATCCAGATTATTGGCCTGGGCAATGGACAGGAGGAGATTGCGTAAATTCTAATTTGGCAAAACACCCTGGTTTAGTCAGTAATAATGGGAGTATGTATATGGGTTTTCCAACCTATTGTGCTCATATCCATTCATGGCCATTATTGTATCAGTTTAAGAAAACAGCATTATTAGAGAATAAAACAGCATCGCAGGCTGATAGCCAAAAAATGAGTTGATTTTTTATCAACACTATTGGTACGCTTTCATATAGTTTAATTTAAAAAGGATAAAATGAATATAGAAAAACGATATACCATTAAGGTAGCTTTAATTGTAGCAATGGGAGGATTTTTGATGGGTTTTGATGCTTCGGTAATTTCTGGAGTAATCAAGTTTATAGAGCCTGAATTTCAATTGACCAAACTAGAGTTAGGATGGGCAGTGAGTTCTTTGAGTCTTACCGCTACGTTGGCTATGATGACAGCTGGCCCTTTAAGTGATAAGTTTGGTAGAAAAAGCTTGCTTAAATATACAGCTATTATTTTTGCAATATCTGCCATAGGTTCAGCTTTAGCTCCAAATTTTATAACTTTTGTAGTTGCTAGAATGCTTGGCGGATTAGGCGTTGGTGCATCTTTAATTTTAGCACCTATTTATATCGCAGAAATCTCTCCTGCAAAAATGAGAGGGCAGATGGTTTCTTTCAATCAGTTAAATATTGTATTGGGAATTTCAGTAGCCTTTTTTACAAACTACTTTATCCTACAACTCGGACAGTCAGATGCTAGCTGGGCTCAATCCTTAAAATTAGAGCAATGGAATTGGCGTTGGATGTTAGGGCTAGAAATATTACCTGCAATCTTATATTATGTAGCATTGTTTGTAGTTCCTGAAAGTCCGAGATGGCTAGCAATGCAAGGGAAAACTGACGAAGCATTAGGAATTATGAAGAAAGTAACCGATGAAGAAGATGCAAAACAACAACTAAAAGCAGTTCATGATAGTATTGCAGGTAATGTAGAAAAAGAAAAAGTATCAATAAAAGAATTGTTTAAACCAGCCATGAAATTGGTGTTAACTATCGGAATAGGACTGGCGATATTACAACAAGTTACAGGAATAAATGCTGTTTTATTCTATGCACCTATGATTTTTGAACAATCTGGTATTGGTACAGATGCTTCATTTATTCAAGCAATTCTTGTAGGGCTTACAAATTTAATATTTACTATAGTCGCTATTCTATTAATTGATAGACTTGGCAGAAAACCCTTACTTACTTTTGGTTTGGCAGGTATGACCATTGCTATGTTCGTTTTAGCATTTGGGTTTAATTCGGCTACATATACTTTATCTCAAGATTCTGCAAAAGAACTTCCAACCGAAATTAATCAATCGCAATTGACTTCTCTTATTGGTCAAACTTTTAATGATGAATTAACATATAAGGCTGCATTAACTAAAGTGTTGGGAGAAGATACTTTTAAAGAGCATGAATCGGGACTAATAACTGCTGCTGCAAGCATTAATTCAGCACTTATTTTATTTGGTATCTTACTATTTGTAGCCTCTTTTGCGGTGTCTATTGGTCCAATTATGTGGGTGATGTTCTCTGAACTATTTCCCAACAGAATCAGAGGTATTGCCATTTCATTTGTAGGGTTGATTAGCTCTGCTATTAGTTTTGGCATACAACTTATTTTTCCATGGGAGTTAGCCAATCTAGGAAATACGATGACTTTTTTAATTTTTGCTGTTTTTGCAGCCATAGGTTTTGTTTTTATAATATGGAAAGTTCCAGAAACCAAAGGAAAATCTTTAGAGGAATTAGAAGCCTTGTTGGTGAAATAAAAATCACACCTTCTTAGAAGGTGGCTTTGAAAAACCCCTAAAAGGGGTAATGAATGACGTAATTGAAAATCTAATTCATTATATAGAAGTAAGACCTAGTAGGTTTTTAAAACCTACTAGGTCTAAAAAACAGGCAAAGCCATCAGAATATTACCTTACCCAAAGGACAAGGTTTTTTAAAGTGAAATAAATTAAAAAGACAATAGGATGAAAACAAAAATAAAGAAAAGTATCTTACAGAAGGTTTCCTTTCTTGTTCTATTAAGTATTTTGGTTCTTAGCTGTAAACAAAAAGAAGTAGGTAAAACGCTAGTTGATATTACAGTAGAAAAAAAGAAACCAAATATTCTTTTTATTTCCGTAGATGATTTAAACACTACACTGGGTTATTATGGCAATACACAAATAAAATCACCTCAGATAGATAAGTTAGCAAGTCAAGGTACTGCATTTACCAATAACCATTGTCAGCAGGCATTATGTGGTCCGTCTCGGGCAAGTATTCTTTCCGGTTTACGTCCTGATAATGGTAAGGTATGGGAATTGTTCACACAAGTGCGTGAAGCAAATCCTAACATGGTTTCTCTACCAGAATATTTGCAAAAATTTGGCTATGAAACTTCAGGTAGCGGTAAAGTTTATGATGGTAGTACCGTTGATGATAAAAGAGATAGCCTGTCTTGGAGTATCCCTTTTGTAAAACCTAAAGGCACACGATGGTTAGAGCATAATGAAACAGAACGTTTTGCAGGAGCGAGTAATGAAAATAATAGGAACGTACCATTTGAAGCACCTGACCGACCTGAATCAGAATTTTTAGATGCTAAAATTGTAGATGAAGGTCTAAAATTATTGGATACGATGGCTAAAGGCAATAAGCCTTTCTTTCTTGCTGTTGGGATAAAAAAACCACACTTACCTTTTGTTGCTCCAAAAAAATATTGGGATTTATATAACCGAGATTCCATCAAGATTGCCAAAGTTCAAGAGTTTCCTAAAAGTATACCTCCATTTCACTTCCAACCTTCATGGGAATTACGAAGTGGTTATGCACCTATTCCTAAGACAGATCCTTTGCCTGTAGCCCTACAAAAAGAATTAAAACATGGCTATTATGCTTGTGTTTCGCATGCCGATAATCAAGTAGGACGTTTGTTAGATGCATTAGATAAATTAGGCATTAGAGAGAATACCATTGTGGTATTATGGAGTGATCACGGTTATCATTTAGGGGATCATTTGATGTGGAATAAATTCACAAACCTTGAACAATCAACAGCTACGCCTTTATTGATTTCTGCACCAGGCTATACTATAAATAACAAAACCAATTCTCCAACAGAGCTGGTAGATATCTATCCTACATTATGTGATTTAGCAGGTGTTGAAATTCCTGCGACTATTGACGGAAAAAGTTTAGTTACTGTATTGAAAAATGGTAAAGAAAAGGTAAAAGATTTTGCCATGACACAATACCATAGAACAACTAAGGATGGTGTAAAGTTAGAAGGTTATTCTTTGCGGACTGAGCGTTATCGCTATACCGAATGGGTTACGGATATGTTTAAAGATGGAGAGGCTAAATACAGCACAAAGAATGTGTATGCATCAGAATTTTATGATTATAAAATAGATGCATTAGACTCTAAAAACCTTATAACAGACGAAAAGTATAAAAGAGTTATTGATAGTATGAAAGTTTATATGTCAGACTATTTTAAATCACAAAATAAACTAGCAGATAATTAATATATGAATTCAATTTACAAATTAGGACTGCTAATTTCTCTAGTATTACTATTCTCTTGTGTTGAGAAGCAAAAAAAGAAGAGATTACTACAGCATCCAAAAAAGACTACATCTTGGTTTGGGCAGATGAATTTGAAACCAATGGTAGCTTAGATTCCTTAAAATGGACTTATGAATACGGGTATATCCGAGAAGGAAAGAAACAATATTATACGGATAGACTTCAAAATGTAAGAGCAGAGAAAGGTTACTTGATTCTTGCAGCACATAAAGAGAAAATTAAAAATAAAACACCATTTTCTATTGAAAGACCAGAGGTTAAATTTGAAAATGATTCAACAGAATATACTTCTGCTAGTATTACAACCATAGGGCTTGCACAATGGAAATATGGTAGAATTGAAATTAAAGCAAAGTTGGCAGGCGGAAGAGGAATGTGGCCAGCAATTTGGATGTTAGGCGAAAATTGGCAATTAGGTAAAGGTGTATCATGGCCAGAATGTGGTGAAATTGATATCTTAGAACATGTAGGCTTTGAAAAGGATTCTATCTATGCAGTTGTCCATACACAAGCTTATAATGGAATGCACAATACACAACCAAAGAAAAGTATTTTTATTGAAAATCCTTATGATAAATTTCATACCTATGCTATTGAATGGACAGCAGAAAAAATAACTTGGTTTTTAGATGGTAAAGAAACATTTCAATATAAGAATGAAAATAAAACACTAAAAGAGTGGCCTTTTGACCAACCATTTCACCTAAAACTAAATGTAGCAGTTGGTGGTAGTTGGGGTGGGCAAAAAGGAATAGATGATGCAATATTCCCTCAACGAATGATAGTTGATTATATTAGAGTTTATCAATTAAAATAATTAATTTTGGTTTTGAATGCATCTTTACTTTTAAATAAAAAAATATTTTATAATGAATCCTATTTTTAAATTAATAACATTAGTATTTTTCGTGCTTTTGGTTTCGTGTTCAGGCAAACAAAAAAATGAAAAAGAGGAAGTAACCCCTACCAAAATATATCAATTGGTTTGGGCAGATGAATTTGACTATTCAGGAAAGCCAGACCCTTCAAAATGGACTTATGAACTCGGTTTTATCCGTGCCAACGAAAAACAATACTATACAGATAGCTTAAATAATGCGAGAGTAGAAAATGGCAATTTAATTATTGAGGCACGTAAAGAAAAGATTAAAAATGAAACTCCTCCTTTTCATGAAAGACCTAGTTATGTCGATGAAATTGAATATGCTGATTATACTTCGGCAAGTTTGACCACAATGGGTATTGTAGATTGGCAATATGCAAAAATTGAAATTAAAGCTAAATTACCAAAAGGTCGTGGTACATGGCCTGCTTTTTGGATGTTAGGCAGAAATTGGGGTAAAACCGCTTGGCCAGAATGTGGAGAGCTTGACATTATGGAGCATGT
>Ga0209633_10002315_pt1 | contig 18553 bp, 18 predicted proteins | sample Cruoilmetagenom1_FD_187290 | JGI IMG/M metagenome (GOLD analysis project Ga0209633, IMG submission 187290) | Oil polluted marine microbial communities from Coal Oil Point, Santa Barbara, California, USA - Sample 1 (SPAdes) (version 2) | ecosystem: Environmental > Aquatic > Marine > Oil seeps ... | reverse complement strand
ACAATAACATCGTCTATGCGTTTTTTATCTAATTGAGGAACTTGTTTTAACAAATACTCAATAGTTTCTGCAGCTAATTCATCAGGTCTTTTGAACCTGAACACTCCTCTAGGTGCTTTCCCCACTGCTGTTCTGAATCCTTGTACTATATATGCTGTTTTCATTTTATTCGTTTATTTGTGTAATCTATTCGTTAATTACTATAATAATTAATTACGTAATGGTTTCCCTGTTTTTAAAGTGTGCTCGATCCTTTCAAGTGTTTTACGTTCACTAAATAAAGAAAGAATGGCTTCACGTTCTAGATCTAATAAGTATTGCTCTGTAACAAATTGAGGTTCAGAAATGTCTCCTCCTGCCATAATATATCCTAATTTATTTGCAATTTTCTTATCATGTTCAGAAGCATAACGTCCTTTTTCTAAGCTATCAGTTCCAACTAAAAACATACCAAGTGCTTGTTGACCCAGTACTTTAACTTTTTGAGGAGCAGGTTGGGTATAACCATCTTCAAGCATTTGAATTGCATGTCGTTTGGCGGTTGCAATTTGTCTATCAGCATTTACAACAACGATATCTTTTCCTTTTTGATAATATCCTAGATCAAAAGCTTCATATGCCGAAGTTCCCACTTTTGCCATTGCTATATTGATAAAAGCATCACGCAATTTGTTCAATTTTACATCATCTTTTGCCCATTGATCAGCTACCCTCTTAGTCATTTCTTTTGTACCAGCTCCGGCAGGAATAATACCCACACCAAATTCAACTAGGCCCGTATAAGTTTCGGCAGCCGCAACCACTTTATCAACATGCATACCCATTTCGCAAGCACCTCCAAAAGTCATTCCTCTAGGAGTAATTAAGGTAGGGCAAGACGAATAACGTAATCGCATTACCGTATCTTGGAACATTTTAGTAGCCATTGATAACTCATCATATTCTTGTTCAACTGCCAGCATAAATGCCATGGCTAAATTTGCTCCAACTGAAAAGTTTGCCGCTTGATTACCTAAAATTACAGCATCATATTCTTGTTCTGCCAAGTCAATACCTTTATTAATAGCTTCTAAAACACCACCCCCAATAGTATTCATTTTAGAGAGGAACTCAATATTTAAAACACCATCTCCTAAATGTTGAATAGAAGCATCAGCATTAGACCAAACTTGTGTTGCTTCACGGATGTTATCTAAGATAATAAAAGCATCTTGACCAGGTATTTTTGTTGCTGCTTTTGCAGGAATATCATAATAGTATTTTGCACCTTCTTTTATAGTGTAGAAAGATTTTTCGCCTTTGGCTAACATTTCAGTTACCCATTCGTTAGGTGTAAAACCTTCAGCTTTCATTAATTCAATTCCGGCTTCCACACCAATCGCATCCCAAATTTGAAAAGGACCATGTTCCCATCCAAATCCTGCTTTTAAGGCATCATCAATTCTATATAATTCGTCAGAAATTTCAGGAATTCTGTTTTGAACATAAGCAAACAATGCACTAAATGTTTTACGGTAAAATTCTCCGGCTTTGTCTTTTCCTTTTACAAGAACTTTAAAACGATCAATAACTTTATCGATATTTTTTGTTGCTGCTAATGTTGCAAATTTTGGCCTATCTGCTAAATTATATTCTAATGTATTTAGATTTAAAGCGTAAATTTGTTTTTTTCCTTTTTCATCAGGAATTCTTTTGTAAAAACCCTGTCTTGTTTTACTACCTAACCATTTGTTTTCCATCATTGTATTGATAAAGTCTGGTATCGCAAATGAGCCATGCATTTCATCATTAGGGCAATTATCGGCAACACCATTAGCTGTATGTACCAAGGTGTCTAAACCAACAACATCACAAGTTCTAAAAGTAGCAGATTTTGGGCGACCGATAACTGGTCCCGTCAATTTATCAACTTCTTCAACAGTTAATCCCATTTCTTTTACAACATGAAATAAACTCATTATACCAAAAACTCCAATACGATTTCCTATAAAGGCAGGAGTATCTTTAGCTAGTACCGAAGTTTTACCTAAGAATTTTTCTCCATACATCATCAAGAAATCAGTTACTTCCTGATCACAGTTAGGTCCCGGAACAACTTCAAAAAGTTTCAAATATCTAGGTGGATTGAAAAAATGTGTAACAGCAAAGTGTTGTTGAAAATCTTCACTTCTCCCTTCATTCATAAATTTAATTGGAATACCCGATGTATTAGATGTTACAAGTGTCCCTGGTGTTCTATGTTTTTCTACATTTTCAAAAACTATTTTTTTAATATCTAGACGTTCAACCACTACTTCAATAATCCAATCTACAGCTGCAATTTTAGACATATCATCTTCCATATTACCAGTTGTAATTCTATCGGCGAATTTGGTATTATATATAGGTGATGGTTTTGATTTTAATGATGCATTTAGACTATCATTTACAAGTCTGTTGCGAACCGACTTATCTTCAAGAGTTTTTCCCTGAGCCTTTTCTTTGTCGTTTAATTCTCTTGGCACTATATCTAATAATAAGACTTCAACACCAATATTGGCAAAATGACATGCAATACCAGAACCCATGATTCCTGAGCCCAATACTGCTACTTTTTTGATACTACGTTTTTTCATTTGTCTATTTCGTTTTTAACCAGCTTTACGTTCAGAATTATTAAAAATAGAACGTTCGGCTATTAATTGATTTATTTTTTGAGTTACTTTAAAAAAAGATTGAATTTCTTGATTGGTTAAATTTTGTCGTACAATATCATTAAACCTTAATACAGATTCTTTTGAAAGTTCTCGTTTTTCTTTCCCGTGATTTGTTAATTTTATAAAAACACTTCTTCCATCTTCAGGATTTTTCTCTCTACAAATAAGTCCATCATCTTCCATATTTTTAAGAATCCTTGATAAGCTTGTTGGCTCCATACCCATTTGAGGGCCTAACGCAGTTGAAGGTGTTCCGTTTTCATAATCAATATTCAATAAAACAAAAGCTGTGGCCATTGTACTATTATATTTAGCTGCTTGTTCATTATACATTTTAGCAACTGCTTGCCAAGTTGCGCGTAAAGTGTGATCTATTGATGTTTCTTTTTGCATGTTCAAATATATAAAAAAATACTATGCACGCATAATAAATTTATATTAATTTAAAAATGTAACATTTGTTTGCGTTTTGAGTCAAATCAATATCTTTGCAAAAAATTGAATTTTCTATATGAAACGAGCATTAATAAATTTTAAAAATATATTCACAAAGAAGATGGTTTAAAATTTTTAATGAGAGAATGTAGTGGTTACACACATTCTTGATTTTATAATTAATTTAATGTCAAACAATTACTAAAATTAAAATGTGTGAATAACTTACTGGTTGCAGAAAACATTATAAAGAAATATGGAGATTTTACTGCTCTAAATAATGTGTCAATTGAAGTACCAAAAGGTAGTATTTTTGGATTACTAGGACCAAATGGTGCAGGTAAAACTACATTAATTCGAATTATCAATCAAATTACTATGCCCGATAAAGGATTGGTAACATTAGATGGCGAAAAACTACATGCTGACCATATAAAAAATATTGGTTACTTACCCGAAGAACGTGGTTTGTATAAATCTATGAAAGTAGGTGAACAAGCACTGTATTTGGCTCAGTTAAAAGGATTGACAAAAGCACAGGCAAGAGAACGCTTAAAATATTGGTTTGATAAATTTGGAATAGGTGATTGGTGGAATAAAAAAGTCCAGGAATTATCTAAAGGAATGGCCCAGAAAATACAATTTATAGTAACGGTGTTACATCAGCCAAAACTATTAATTTTTGATGAGCCTTTTAGTGGTTTTGATCCGATCAATGCAAATTTGATAAAAGATGAAATATTACAACTACGTGACGAAGGGGCTACAATTATCTTTGCTACCCATCGTATGGAGTCTGTAGAAGAGTTATGCGATCATATAGCTTTAATACATGAGTCTAATAAAATTCTTGACGGAAAATTAATCGATATTAAACGAGCGTATAAATCAAATATATACGAAGTTGGTTTGTTGACAGAAAATAAAGCGGAAACCGAAAATTATTTAAAGGAAAAATTTGAACTTTCAGAAGCAACTTTTAAAACGATCAATGATGAAGTGAAATTCAATATCAAAATTGATAACGGTCAATCAGCTAATCAACTTATTTCTCATTTAACAACTAAAGGACAGTTGACTCACTTTGTTGAGGTTATTCCTAGTGTTAATGATATTTTTATCCAAACAGTCCAAAACAATTAATATGAAATGAGCTATAACAAATTTGGGAGCTGACCTAAATGATTATTGTGAATTCCATTTGACCTATTAAAAAACAATAAAAACAAACAAATGAATCATCTATCTCTAATTACCAAAAGAGAATATCTTAATAAGGTAAAAAATAAGTCATTTATAATTATGACTTTTTTAAGTCCGCTTATAATGGTTGCATTGTTCGCGCTAATTGCTTATTTAACACAGCTAAATAATGATAAGGTCAGAATTATCTCTGTGCTGGACGAAAGTAGTTTATTTGCTTCCGAATTTAAAAGCACTGAAAGTACAAAATATGATATATTGACTAGTGTTACGTTAGAAGATGCAAAAAAAATAGTTCAAGAATCTGAAAATTATGGCTTGCTATATATCCCTAAAGCTGATAGTATAGAGGCAATTGCAGATAAAATTAAATTTTATTCAGAAGAGTCACCTTCCTTGATCGTAATGGAAAAAATTGAAGCGAGGATTGAAGATAAGGCGAGAAATATTAAGTTAAAAAATTCAGGATTAGACCCCGAATTGATAGATGCATTGAATGTAAGGATCAATACTAATTTAGAAACATTTGATGGAGAGAAAACTTCAAAACTGGGGGGAGGTTTAAAGTTAGCTTTTGGTGGAGCAGCAGGTTATTTATTGTTTATGTTTATTATTATTTATGGTAATATGATAATGCGAAGTGTAATTGAGGAAAAGACCAGTAGAATTATAGAAGTTATTATTTCATCGGTCAAACCTATACAATTGTTATTGGGTAAAATATTTGGTACTTCATTAGCAGGCATAACACAATTTTTAATTTGGATAGTAATAGGAGGTGTATTAATGGCGGTGGTTTCAGCCGTTTTTGGAATTAATATGAGTGAAGGTCAAATGGCTCAACAAGAAATGATGAATCAAGTTTCAAACAATGCGGCCATGCAGAATGAGGTAGACTTAGTAATTCAAGAAATGTGGAATTTGCCATTGGTAAACTTGATGATTATGTTTATCCTATTTTTTATAGGAGGTTATTTATTATATGGTTCTTTATATGCGGCAATAGGCGCAGCTGTTGATAGTGAAACAGATACGCAACAGTTTATGATGCCCTTATTGATGCCCTTAATGCTTGCTATTTATGTAGGCTTTTTTACAGTAATTGAAAATCCACATGGCACTGTATCACAAGTATTTTCTTATATTCCATTTACTTCTCCTGTAGTAATGTTAATGCGTATACCATTTGGAGTGCCTATATGGCAACAGTTACTTTCTGTTGCAATATTGTTTGGAACATTTTTTCTGACGGTTATATTTGCAGCAAAAATTTATAGAGTAGGTATTTTAATGTATGGTAAAAAACCTAGTTATAAGGAATTGGTAAAATGGCTGAAATATTAGCCAAGTTTATTGGTAAAAAAGCTATAATTTTAGGGAATGAAAAGTAACTGTAGTTAATAATGGAAAAAATAAATGAGCTTTTAAATTACGAGTTTAGTTTTGGTGAGAGCGTACATATTTCTGTAAAAGCCATATTAGTGGTGATCATTGCTTTATTGATCGCTTCTTATATTATAAAGTTACTTCGAAGATTAATAACGAGAAAGCTTCCTCCGGAAGACAAAGTGAAATTCATCTCTTTATTTTCTTATATTAAATGGTTTTTGTACGTCACAATATTATTGATGACATTTCATAATATGGGAATAAATGTTACAGCAATTTTTGCAGCATCAGCAGCATTGCTGGTTGGTATTGGATTGGCTTTACAAACGTTTTTTCAAGATATAATTTCCGGTATTTTTATATTGGTTGATCAATCAGTTCATGTGGGAGACATCATTGAATTAGATGGAAAAGTGGGTAGGGTAGAAGATATTAAATTACGAACTACAAGAGCCGTAACGATAGATAATAAGGTGCTGATCATTCCTAATCATTTATACTTGACCAATAGTTTATATAACTGGACAGAAAATGGTACCGAAACTAGAGAAAATGTAATGGTAGGCGTAGCTTATGGAAGCGATGTACAGTTAGTAAAAAAAATATTATTAGAGGCGGCGAGTTCTCATTCGTCGGTATTAAGTAAACCTGAACCTTTGGTGTTATTTACCAATTTCGGTGATAGTTCATTAGATTTTAAATTAATATTTACACTCAATAATAGTTTTGAAGCGGGTATACCCAAAAGTGATATTCGTTTTGAGATAGATAAACAATTTAGAGAACACAATATTTCAATACCATTTCCACAAAGAGATATACATATTATAAAAGGAAATGTTTAATCGTTTAAATGTTTATTTGTTTAATTGTACATTCAAAACAATTAGCACATAAATGAGAAAACACATCAACAGTAAATTATGAGTAAAATATTAATTATAGAAGATGAAGCGGCCATCCGCAGAGTGTTGAAAAAAATTATTTCAGAAGAAAATGATACGTATGAAGTTGAGGAGGCTGAAGATGGTCTTGCAGGTATGGAGCTCATCAAAAATAATGATTATGATTTGGTTTTATGTGATATTAAAATGCCAAAGATGGATGGAGTTGAAGTGTTAGAGAAAACACAAAAGATTAAACCGGAAATACCAATGTTGATGATTTCTGGCCATGGCGATCTAGATACAGCGGTTCAAACGATGAGAATGGGCGCCTTTGACTATATTTCTAAACCGCCAGATCTAAATAGATTATTAAACGCTGTACGTAATGCATTAGATAAAAAAAGCCTGGTTGTTGAGAATAAGCAACTCAAGAAAAAGGTTAGTAAAAGTTATGAAATGATAGGCGAGAGTTCTGCTATTACTCATATAAAAGAAATTATAGAAAAAGTAGCCGCCACTGATGCCAGGGTATTAATAACCGGATCAAACGGAACAGGAAAAGAGTTGGTAGCACATTGGTTACATGAAAAAAGTGAACGTTTTAAATCGCCTTTAATTGAAGTGAATTGTGCTGCAATTCCATCGGAATTGATTGAAAGTGAATTATTCGGACATGTAAAAGGATCATTTACAGGTGCTAATAAAGATAGAGCAGGTAAATTTGAAGCGGCAAATGGAGGTACAATTTTCTTAGATGAAATTGGTGATATGAGTTTGTCTGCACAAGCAAAAGTATTACGTGCGTTGCAGGAAAACAAAATAAGCAGGGTAGGAAGTGATAAAGACATTAAAGTTAACGTTAGGGTCATAGCGGCTACGAATAAAGATCTAAAAAAGGAAATAGAAGAAGCTAGATTTCGTGAAGATCTGTATCACAGACTAGCTGTAATATTAATAGATGTACCGGCGTTGAATGATAGAAGAGAAGATATTCCGTTATTAATTGATCATTTCACGAAAAATATTGCAGAAGAACAAGGAAATGCAAGAAAATCTTTTTCTGATAAAGCAGTTAAAAAATTACAAGAATATGATTGGACAGGTAATATTCGTGAGTTAAGAAATGTGGTTGAACGATTGATTATTTTAGGAGGATCGGAAGTTTCTGAAAATGATGTAAAACTGTTTGCCAGTAAGTAGTATTAAATATTACATGATTATTTTACTTATGGCGAAGAGGTATTCCTAAAATTTCTCTTTCCATGGTGATAATAAATTTGAATATCTCTAGTTGTTCTTTTTTATTTAATTCTTTAAATAATGCATCTCCGGCAATAATTATTTCTTGTCCTATTTCTAAACCGTTAACTTCTTTTTTGCTATATATATTGGGATTATTCTTCATTATTTTGATAATGTAATCCACTATTTTTAAGATTTTTGAGACTAATTCACTATCCCGCATTATTTCAAATAATTTCCGAATATTTTTCATATATTTTTTTATATCTTTTTTAGATATTGCTCTTATCAATTTACCTATTTCAACCTTTGAATAAGGTGCTTCATACTCTAATAACATTGCTTGGTTTACTAATATTTCTTCAAATTTACTAGTTCTTCTAAAGGCTTTTAATGCTTTAATTCCGGCATTTAATATTTTAGGCAGATACCTTCCATATTTCAATAGAATAGTGCTTGAGTCAATTAATATTCTAAGAAGTTTCTCAGGATGTTTTATATAATTATCCATGCTTTCAAACGCCTCATTCAATATTTCACGTTTATCTACTAATGGGTACATATAATCTAAGAAATAATCTTTGAAAATAATTGACCTCTCTTCGCTATATGATTTAGGTAAGTCACTTCTCGTTTTTAGATTTTTATAGTCATATCTTTCAGATATAACTTTTCTATATCCCAGAATTATTTCATTCAATATTCTTTTCCTTTCTTTGTCTTCAAACATAGTAATGATTCATAAATTCATAAAAGGCTTTCTAAAATAAATTAGCTAGCTCATTTATTAAGAGACTTTTGAACATACAATATTAGTAATGATTCAGCAATTTATATTACAGAATACAAAAAACCTATCATCCATTCCTAGTGTTCGGGAACGGGATTGATAGGCTAACTTTTAATTGATAAGAAGTAAAACTACTAAATTACTTTAACGTTGACTGCGTTTAACCCTTTTTTACCTTCCTTCAATTCAAATTCTACTGTGTCACCTTCGTTGATCTCATCTATCAGACCTGATACATGAACGAAATACTCTGTGTTTGATTCTTCCTCTGTTACGAATCCAAATCCTTTAGATCCATTAAAAAATTTTACTGTGCCTTTTTTCATTTTATTAAACTATAAATTTATTATAGAGTAAAGATAATGAATAATTTAATTCGTTTGTAGATAAATTTATAATCGAACAGCAATTTCTAACAAATAGTTGATTGATTAGTAGTGGAGTAGAAAAATAATTAATAATAATATAAAGACCTTTTAAATTAATTATAGAGAAAATTAAATAAAAATTATGGATTATAAATTTAGTTTATACAACTATAAAAATTAGTGCTAGTTTTTAATTTTTATTTTCTTTTTGAGCAGTATCTTTGCATCCATTAAAAAGAATATTACTAATTTAAAATTATAAAATAATGGCTACAACAGTAGGAAAAAAATTCCCAAATTTAAATGTAGATGCTATGAATGACATGGGTGATACATTTAAAATTAATGTTTTAGAAGAAGCAGTAAATAATAAAAAGAAAGTATTGTTATTTTGGTATCCGAAAGATTTTACTTTCGTTTGTCCAACAGAATTACGTGCTTTTCAAGATACTTTATCAGAATTTGAAAAGAGAAATACTGTTGTAATAGGAGCGTCTTGTGATACCCCTGAAGTACATTTTGCATGGTTAAATACTTCAAAAGATAACGGTGGTATTGAAGGTGTTACTTATCCTATTTTAGCGGATAGTAATCGCAATTTATCTAGTATTTTAGGCATTTTAGATATTACAAATGAAACATATGATGAAGCAACTAACACAGTGCAAGTAGAAGGAGATAATGTTACTTATAGAGCAACTTATTTAATTGACGAAGAAGGTGTTGTTTTTCATGAAGGGGTTAATCATATGCCATTAGGCAGAAATGTACATGAATATTTACGTTTGATCGATGCATATACTCATGTTCAAGAAAAAGGAGAAGTTTGTCCTGCAAATTGGGAAGAAGGTAAAGATGCAATGAATGCAACAAGAGATGGTGTAGCTGATTATTTATCTACCCATTAATTTTTAAGCTATGTTTCAAGAACTTGATCAAGATAATTTAGAACAGATTGTAGCCAATAACAAAGTTGTGATAGTACAATATGCTGCTACATGGTGTGGTAATTGCAGAATCATGAAACCAAAATTTAAAAAATTGGCTTCTCAAAATGAAGATGCACCTTTCATGTATGTAGATGCCGAAAGGTTTCCGAATACACGTAAACTGGCAACGGTAGATAATTTACCAACTTTTGCAACTTTTAAAGATGGTGTTTTTGTAAATCAGGTGCAAACCAATAAATTTGAAATATTAAAAGATCTAGTAGATGAAGTTACCAGTAATTAAACATATAACGAATTTCATCGAAGATAATGATCAGGATTATGTGATTGAAACTATAGAAACCTTAGAATCATTGACTGAAGTTCCGTCTTTAAAAGATGAAGAGTTAGATGTGCTTGGTGAAGTTATTTCTAATCTATACGGCGCTCTTGAGGTTGATAAAATGATCAAAGAGGGTATGCCAAAGAAAGAAGCATTAAATGCTTTTATGAAAAGAGTATTAGGTTCTATAGATACATAGTCTAAAAATTTAATACAATTTAAAACTCCATCAAAAGGATACTTTTGATGGAGTTTTTTTATTTTACAGTAAAGGATTATAATAATTTAATTTATCATTTTAGATTAAATAATACACTTTTAGAAACCATATAATTTGTTTATTTTTAACCAAAATTTTAAGGTATCATGAATTTCGGTCAATACAAAGTTTCGGGCAATGTTAATTTAAATGAAATTGCAACTAAAGAAGTGGATGATGAAGCCAAAGGGAAACTCAAAAAGTTACGTAAACAGATCAGTGAATTACAAGATACTATGTATGCGCATGGTAAATATAGTATGCTAGTATGTTTGCAAGGTATGGATACTTCAGGCAAAGATAGTTTGATAAGAGAAGTATTCAAAGATGTTAATGCTCGTGGTGTGATGGTGCATAGTTTTAAAGTGCCTTCAGAAAAAGAATTAAAACACGATTTTTTATGGCGACATTATATTGCTTTGCCTGAAAGAGGTAAAATAGGAGTATTTAATAGAACACATTATGAAAATGTTTTGGTTACCCGTGTACATCCAGGATATATTATGGGTGAGAATATTCCGGCTGTAAAGAGTGTAAACGAATTGACGGACTCCTTTTACCATAAAAGGATGGAACATATCAATAATTTTGAACAACAAATTGCTGAAAATGGTACTATTGTATTGAAATTCTTTTTGCATCTTTCTAAAGAGGAACAAAAGAGCAGATTGCTAAGAAGAATTCGTTTAAAACAAAAGAATTGGAAATTTTCAGCAGGAGATTTAAAAGAGCGCAAGTTATGGGATAAGTATCAGGATTGTTATCAAGATTTATTGAATAGAACTTCTAAAGAAAATGCGCCTTGGTATATTGTACCGGCCGATGATAAGGCAACTGTTAGATTGATTGTTGCCGAAACAATTTTACAAACTTTACAACAATATAAGGACATTAAAGAACCTGAATTAGACGAAGAAACAAAAGCTAGATTAGCCGAGTTTAAAACCCAATTAGAAAACGATTAAACAAAGGGTTGTTTGAATATTTGCCTTGATGGTGGTCGAAAGGTCTAACTCTAAGTTTAGTATTCTAGCAAAGTCTATTTTTATGTTATATAAATTAAATCTAAAAAAATATTATAAATGAAATTAGTACTAAAATTATCAATCTTCTTTTTGTCTGCATTAGTTGCCGCACAATCTGATTATAAACAAGATTCTACCCAATTAAGATCTTTTTACACAGCTTCCTTAACAAATGGGAATAGTTACGATTGGTTGAACTATTTATCTAATAAAATAGGTGGTAGACTTGCTGGTTCTGAAGGGGATAAAAAAGCAGTTGCTTGGGGTAAGGCTGAGCTCGAAAAACTGGATGTAGATAAAGTTTGGTTACAAGCTGTTACCGTTCCACATTGGGTTAGAGGTGAAAAAGAAGAAGCTTATATAGAAACGCAGCATGGTAAGTTCAAAGTAGATATTTGTGCATTAGGTGGATCAATAGCAACGCCAAAAGACGGAGTGTCAGCTGAAGTTATAGAAGTACAAAGCATAAAGGAAGTTGAAGCATTGGGCGAAAAGGTAAAAGGTAAAATAGTTTTTTATAATAGACCTATGCCTGCCGAAAAAATTGAAACATTTAGAGCATATGGAGCATCAGTAGGTCAGCGTTATAACGGAGCAAGAGTTGCGGGTAAATATGGAGCTGTTGGAGCCATAGTACGTTCAATGAATCTAAAAATTGATAGATTTCCTCATACTGGAGTGATGAGCTATGGAGAAAATACCGAAAATGAAAAAATTCCAACTGCAGCTATAAGTACTTACGACGCTGAATTGTTGAGTAGGTTTTTAAAGGAAGATAATATTCAATCAAAATTCTATTTTAAACAGACTTGTCAAAACTTGCCAGATGCACAATCATCAAATGTCATTGCAGAAATTAAAGGCAGTGAATTCCCTGATGAAATAATAATTGTTGGCGGGCATTTAGACGCTTGGGATTTGGGAGATGGTTCTCATGATGATGGAGCAGGAATTGTGCAATCAATGGAAGTATTGCGTTTGTTTAAAACATTAAAAATTAAACCTAAAAGGACCATACGAGTTGTATTGTTTGCTAATGAAGAAAATGGTTTAGGTGGTGGAAAAGCGTACGCTGCTCAAGTTGAAAAAGATAATGAAAAACATATTGTTGCATTAGAATCAGATTCAGGTGGATTTTCACCAAGAGGATTTGGCTTTACTTGTAATGATGAAAATTATGAACATATCCAGCAATGGAAACCGTTATTTGAACCTTATAATATTCATATTTTTGCCCGTGGAGGAGGAGGAGCGGATATTGGTCCATTAAAAAAAGACAATAATGTATTGTTAGGGTTGAGACCAGATTCTCAGCGTTATTTTGATTTTCACCATACGGCGGCAGATACTTTTGACGCCATAAATAAACGTGAATTAGAATTAGGAGCTGCAACAATGGCTTCAATGATCTATTTGTTTGATAAATATGGGATTAAATAATTTAATTTATGAATTAAATAGTTTGACTTTTTAATTATTACAATCGTAAATCAAAGAATGATATACTCTCAAAAAAAACTCGCTCAATTAGTTATTGAGTATAGCGTTGCTTATAATATAGAACATGTTATTATTTCACCAGGTTCGCGTAATGCGCCGTTAATAATTGGTTATACAAATTACTCTCAAATTAAAACATATAGTATTGTAGATGAGCGTTGTGCAGCTTTTTTTGCCTTAGGTATCGCACAGCAAACTAAAAGACCTACTGTTTTAATTTGTACTTCAGGTTCGGCACTGTTGAATTATTATCCGGCGGTAGCTGAAGCCTTTTATAGTAATATTCCGTTAGTAATTATTTCAGCTGACAGACCGAAACATTTAATAGATGTGGGTGACGGACAAACCATCCGGCAGGAAAATGTTTTTGATAACCATAGCTTGTATAATGCAAATCTCATTGAGGGCGACCAGAATTTTGAAGAAAATAAAAAACAAATTTCAACAGCATTTCTGAAAGGATTTCAAAGCAAAGGGCCAGTTCATATAAATGTACCTTTTGACGAACCATTGTATGAAACTATTGATGAACCTACAATTAAAAGGATAATTTTAGAAGAAGATACCATAGATTTATTAGATATTCAGGGTCTTGATGAGTATGTTTCAAAATGGAATAATTCAAAAAAGAAATGGATTTTATTGGGGACAAATTTTCCTGATGAAAAATTGCAAGGGCAACTTTCAGTACTCGTTAAAGATGAGTCAATATTAGTGCTTACTGAAACTACTTCTAATATACATCACCCAAAATTTATTAATAGTATAGATAAATTGATTTTCCCGTTAACAGATGATGAGTTCATAAAATTAAAACCAGATGTGTTGCTCACTTTAGGAGGCCTGATAGTGTCAAAAAAAGTAAAGCAGTTATTACGAAAATTCCAACCTAAAGAACATTGGCATATCAACTCAAATAATGCTCCAGACACCTATCATTGTCTTTCAAAACACTTTAAAATAAATGACACTTTATTTTTCGATCAGTTTTTAAAATTAGTCAAGCCTAAAAATAGTGATTACCAAAATTATGGCTTAAAACTAAAACAACAAAGAAAATTTAAGCACGATCAATTTTTACCAAATGCTGAATATTCTGATCTAAAAGTATTTGATGTTGTACTAGAGAGTATTCCTGATCATTCTCAAGTGCAATTTAGTAATAGTTCAATTATTAGATATTCACAGCTATTTGATATTAATAATTCATTGACCATATTTTGTAATAGAGGTACTAGTGGAATAGATGGTAGTACATCGTTGGCAATTGGTGCGGCTAGCATTGTAAGAAATCAGACAATTTTAATAACTGGAGATATCAGTTTTTTTTACGATAGTAATGCGCTCTGGAATAATTATATTAAGAATAATTTTAGAATTATATTAATTAATAATGGAGGTGGAGGAATATTTAAATTTATTCCTGGCCCAAGCAGTACTAATGCCTTAGAATATTTTGAAACACCACATGAATTAACAGCGAAGCATTTATGTGAAATGTATCATTTTGAGTATTGTACAGCAAATAATGAAAGCGAATTAAAAAATGAGTTAAGATTATTTTATCAGGATAGCGAATTGCCTAAACTATTAGAGATTTTTACACCACAAGCGATTAATGATGTTATTTTAAAAAGATATTTTAATTCGTTATAGCATGAACTAGACTTAAATACTTAAGTTTAAAAATGTTAAAAAAAACCTTTATATTTGAATGTAGAATGATTCCGCATAATTATTAACCAATCATAAATAAATTAATCATGAGTAAAAGAGACGAATTAATTGCATTGTACGCTAGCGAACTTAAATCTAAATGTAGTCTAAACGCTGATATGAGTTTATTAACCAAGGTAACTATTGGCTGTGGTCCTTCAATATATAATCGAGATGCTGCTTCGGTTTCTTGTTCTAATGACGATGAACTTGCTACTGTAAAAAACAATTACCTAATCAAAAAGTTAGGATTAAAAGATGGACCTCAATTAGATGTTGCAATAAAAAAGGTATGTGAAAAATTAGGAAGCTCTAATAGAAATAAATATAGAGCTATGTTCTATTATTTATTATGCAAAGAATTTGGTAAAGAGTCCATTTATAAATAAAAATTTTACTCAAAACAAAAAAAGGCTATTCAATACTGAATAGCCTTTTTTTGTTTGTTTATGGTTTAATTGCCTTCTCCTGTAGTTCCTTCACCTTCTTCTATATCACTTTCATTATCTTCGGTATCGGTTTCATCAATACCGCCATTTTTTAAACTTTTTTGTTTAGCTAATACGCGTTCAACATTTTGAAAATAACCATCAGCATTTGGGTCATTACCTGAGATTTTAGCATAACCATTTTTATAATATTTTAATGCCTTTTTTAAATTATTTCCAGTTTCATAATATTGACCAATATAATAATCTCCAATTGGAGATTCAGGATATAATCGGTTGATCATTTTACCAAATTCTTCTAAATAATCTCCATCTTCTTTATCTAAAATTATTGATTCAATGGCAAATATATCACGTTCTCTAATTTTTAAATTCGCACCGAACGAATATTGTATTTCAACATATTTCTTTTCAATATATTCTATGGCTTCAGCCGGACTTAATTCGGCTATTTCATTATCAAATTCTTCTTTAGAGATAGATGAGTACATTTCAAAGATATGGGCAAAAGCGCTAGATACAGCCTGCCCTATAGAAGATACTTTAGTTGAATTGTCAAAGGAATCAAACTTATATTTGAAGTTTTCATTTTCAAAGTTTTTAAGTAAATAATAAACTGTTTCTATTGTTTTATCCTTTTTTTCTCCGTTATAATTTCCTGAATTTAAATAGTAATAGGTACTAGAATTTAATGTTGGAATTTTTCCTCTAAATAAATCAGCTATGTCAGTTGCATAACTTGGGTTGATATTTACATACGCATTAAAAATAGGCTCAGTTTCTACTAAAAAATAATTAGAAAAGTTTGCCGTTATAGTATTGCCAACTATAGTTTTAAAAGGAGATATTCTGTAGTTATCTTCAATATGATCAATCAATTCATTTTTAATAAATTTATAAAACTTAGAACTGGTCTCAGTTAACATACTATTTAAGTTTACACTACAATCGGTTTTGCGTTCATTTTTCTGATTTTGATAAATACCAACAACAATTTGTTCAGGAGCTTTATCTTTTAGAGCGAAAAGTTTTGAGTTTGCAACATAAATATCAAATAAATATTCAGCGTCTAACACTATAGCCAATGGATAAACTCGCGTAGAATCTTGTTTATAAGATTCAGGGACATAAATTTTCAGAATTCTTTCACTATTTAATTCACCGTTTAATTCTTGCGATTTAAAAGTCTCTGTATGTACATTTTGAGCAAATGTGACCACAGATAAAAAGATAAAGAAGAGTTTAGCGCACAATTTCTTCATGATTTTTAACAATTTTTAGTTTTTTTTAAGACTAATTTTTTAGTCCTTTTCTTTAATTCTATCTTTACAAACGAATAAAAAGGTAAAATATGATACAGATTGATTGGAAAATTGCAAAAAAGTATGAAGATATAACATATAAAAAGTGTCAAGGGGTTGCTAGAATTGCCTTTAACAGGCCAAATGTACGCAATGCTTTTCGCCCAAAAACGACCAAAGAATTGTATGATGCTTTCTACGATGCGCAAGAAGATACTAGCATTGGAGTTGTTTTATTGTCTGCAGAAGGGCCATCAACTAAAGATGGAGTCTACTCATTTTGTAGTGGAGGTGATCAAAAAGCTCGCGGTCATCAAGGTTACGTGGGTGATGACGGTATGCATAGGTTAAATATTCTTGAAGTTCAGCGTTTGATACGTTTTATGCCTAAGGCAGTGATTGCTGTTGTTCCAGGTTGGGCAGTAGGTGGTGGTCATAGTTTACATGTAGTATGTGATTTGACGTTAGCAAGTAAAGAACATGCCATTTTTAAACAAACTGATGCCGATGTTACCAGTTTTGATGGCGGTTATGGATCGGCATATTTAGCAAAAATGGTAGGCCAAAAGAAGGCACGTGAGATATTCTTTTTAGGAAGAAATTATTCTTCACAAGAAGCTTATGAAATGGGTATGGTAAATGCAGTTGTATCACACGATAAGTTGGAAGATACAGCTTTTGAATGGGCACAAGAAATACTAGAAAAATCGCCAACATCTATAAAAATGCTAAAATTTGCTATGAACTTAACTGATGATGGAATGGTAGGTCAACAAGTTTTTGCGGGAGAAGCTACTCGACTGGCATATATGACAGATGAAGCTAAAGAAGGAAGAGATGCTTTTTTAGAAAAAAGAAAGCCAAATTTTGTTAAAAAATGGATTCCATAATTGAATTACAATGCTTGGTTAACAATCAATTAAAAAGAACTTAAATGAAGATTATCTGTATCGGCCGTAATTATGCCAAACATATTAAAGAATTAGCCAATGAAAAACCAACCGAACCAGTTGTGTTCTTAAAGCCTGATTCAGCGATTCTACCTAAAAAAATGCCCTTTTTTATACCGCCATTTTCTAATGATGTGCATTATGAAGTAGAGGTGCTAATTAAAATAAATAAAGTAGGTAAGTATATTGATTCTAAATTTGCTCATAAATATTATGATGAAATTGGATTAGGAATTGATTTTACTGCTAGAGATGTACAAAATAAATGTAAAGAAAAAGGATTACCTTGGGAAAAAGCTAAAGCATTTGATGGTAGTGCGGTAGTAGGTGAATTTTATAAGAAAGAACAATTTAATTTGGAGAATTTACAGTTTCAATTATTAAAAAATGAGATTGTAGTTCAAGATGGAAATACCAATGCAATGCTCTGGAAAATAGATGAACTAATTGCTTATGTTTCTCAATTTTTTACACTTAAAAAAGGTGATATTATATTTACCGGAACTCCTGCCGGAGTGGGCAAAGTTGAGGAAAATGATATACTTCTGGGAAAACTAGAAAGTAAAGAATCATTTAAAATTAAGGTGAAATAAATGAATTGATGTTTCTTTAATGTTTTATAGCTACTCTTTTATATAATTTTTTTCCATCTTCAAAATACTTGTCACCTTCTGTCCAAAATGGGGTTTCGGGATCATTGGCAATTAATCTACAAGACAATACATATGATTTGAAGAATTTGACCAGATAATCATAATCTAAAGTGTCAGGATTATCGGTTACCTGATGATAATATTTATTAATTTCAGCATCAAAAGAAGTAAATCCTAAACTGAATGTTGGTGCCGGTATACCTTTTTTCGCAAAATGTACATTATCAGATCTATCAAATAGACCTTGTTCGGGTGCCGGATCATCAATGGCAGTCAATCCGAATTGAGCGGCGGCATTAACTATGTGTTTGCCTACAGTAGTTCTGTTCAAACCAATAATTGTAGCTTTAGTGATGTCATTATAGCCTCCATTGTCACTGTTAAAGCAATACACCATTTTATCTAAAGGAATTACAGG